>Ga0272441_10010899_pt1 | contig 13632 bp, 8 predicted proteins | sample SSMProp6N_FD_193582 | JGI IMG/M metagenome (GOLD analysis project Ga0272441, IMG submission 193582) | Marine sediment archaeal communities from Little Sippewissett salt marsh, Falmouth, MA, United States - SSM-Prop-6N | ecosystem: Environmental > Aquatic > Marine > Wetlands > Sediment ... | reverse complement strand
GCATCGACCACGCCCTTCAACAGGGCGGCTTTCTTGCGGATGACCTCATCATCGGCACCCTGCGGTGGTCCTAACTCACCAGTAACGACGAATTCTCCGGCACGCAGCAGGCGTTCCAGGCGAGAGCCGGATTTGTAACCGTTGTTCGATGTTTTTGTCATGGCTTCGCTCCTTTTGCCTACTCGGACTCTTCGGCCGCCAGACGCAAATCCTGACGGGTGATTTTCCGCGGGCCGCCATCACGGCTGGTGGACCAATTCTTGGGGGGTTGCACTTCCGTCAGCAGGTGCAGCCGATTTTGTGACTTCAGTTTGTCGTAAATCAACTGCCAGGCGCAGGGTGTTCCGGGATCGATCTCGCAAATACCGTTTTGCGAGCCGCCACAAGGACCGTTGAGCAACTGCTTGGCGCAGCGGGCGATGGGGCAGATCCCGCCCGTCAAGCCCAGGATACACTCACCGCAGGCGGCACAGCGTTCCTCCCAGATGCCTTGTTCCGTTGGTAAGCCCAGAAAAGAGGTGTTCAACCCGGGAACGACGACGGCATTCGGGAATCGTTCGGCGATCGCCTGCACACCGATCCCGCATCCAATCGAAACCACCATGTCCACCTCAGCGATACGATCCCCGATGGGGTCGATGTACTCCCATTCGCACTGTCGTTGCACGGTAACCTGATCTACAGTTTTCGGGCCGCCGTCGAGTTTGGTCGACATCCGCAGGCTGCTGGCCAGGATGCCGGCCTCCTTTTCCCCGCCGGCAAAGCATACCGTCACGCAGGTGCCGCAGCCCACGACCAATACATTTTCGGCATCCGCGATCAAGGCCTTGATCTCCTCCAGTGGTTTTTGTTCTGCAATGATCATACTTCACTCTCCCTGGACCGGATTGATTATAAACGTTTCCGGATCCCTGTTACCGACACACTCAAGAGTCGGTTATTTCATCAGCGGCGAGCCGCAGTGGACTCGGGCCTAATTTTTGGATTTGCGCCACGATACTTTTCGCGATTTCGGCAAATTGTGCAGCCATCGCCGAGGAGAGATTGAACATCTCCACGCGCTCGGGTTCCAGCCCGATTGAGTCCAATATTTGTTTAAGTTTCTCCACGCGACGTTTGGCGTTAGCATTACCTTCCAGGTAATGACAGTCACCGGGCAGTCAACCGGCAACCATTACGCCGTCAGCACCGCGTTCGAAGGCATGCAGCACCTCAAGCGCATCCAAACGTCCGGAGCAAGGAATTTCGACGACCTTGGCTTGCGCCGGATACTGGATGCGTAACACACCGGCCAGATCTGCGGCAGCGTAAGCGCAATGATGGCAGCAGTAGGCGACGATCTGCAAGTCTTGTCCATTTTTGGCCATCTTCGCCTTCACCCTTCACGAACTTCAATCTTCGTTTCGAATAAGGCACCCACCTCATCCTCCAATTGATCGTGGCGATAATGCAGTAATTCGATGGCGTAGGCGGGGCACTCGGCTACGCACGTCCCGCATCCCTGGCAAACGGCGGGTTCGATATAGGCCGCGCCTTCAATGCCGCCAACCCCAGTAAGATTAACCTGCATCTGGGGCACACCGTATGGGCAGATACGCACACATGTCAGGCAGCCAACGCAGGCTTCGGAATCGACGCGGGCGACGGAACCACCGACGTCTAAGGTCTGGCGGGACAGGACGGTTGCAGCCCGCGAAGCCGCCGCCTGGGCTTGTACGATACTCTCGTCAAGCAGTTTGGGGTAGTGGGCGGATCCAGCAAGGAAAATGCCCTCGCTGGAGAAGTCCACAGGCCGCAGTTTGACGTGTGCCTCCAGGAACCAACCATCCAGATCGACGGGCACCTTTAACTTCGTCGCCAACGCCTGGTTATCTTTCGCCGGAACGAGTGGTGTGGAGAGCACGAGCAGGTCAGGCGCGAAGTTCAACGGCGTACCAAGGACGGGATCCTGCACGTTCACGTGAATTTGATCGTCAGCCTGAATGGATACCTGGGGTTTGTGTGCCGGGTCGTAGCGTACAAAGATCACGCCTTGTTCCAACGCCTGCTTGTAAAGACGCTCCTTGAATCCATATGTGCGCATGTCGCGATATAGCATAATGACCCGTGCCGCGGGGTGCAAGGCTTTCAACTGCAGCGCCTGTTTCAACGCGGTAGTGCAACATGTACGGGCGCAGGTCTCCTCCGCCGGACCGACGCATTGGATCATCAGCACCTGATCCGGTGGGATTTTGTTCAATAACTTCCATGCCTTACTCGTCTTCTTGTCGAGTTTCACCCGTTTTCGGCCGGTTTTGGCCAGCAGGGCTTCGAACTGCAACCCAGTAACTACACGCGTGCTTTCCCCATAGCAATATTCATCCCCGCGATACTCCTGCGCGCCCGTAGCGACGATCGTGGCGCCGTGTTGAATTTCCACCCGGCTGCCGTCTTCCTTATGTAGCGTGGTGGTGAAATCGCCAACGAAGCCTGCGGTGTGAAGCACCTGACTCGATAGGTGCGTTGTTATCGCAGGATGAGTTTTTACCTTTTTGATCAGCGTCCGCATATATTTTTGGGGATCGCGCCAAGCGCCAGATTCACCAGGATCGTGATTGAAATAGACCCCGCGCAGATTGCCGCCCAAGGCAGCTTCTTTCTCGACCAGGTGGACGGGGAAACCCTGTTCTGCCAGCACATGTGCGGCGATCATGCCAGCCACACCGCCGCCGATGACCAGCGCCTGCTGGCACACAGGAACCGGCTGCGTGTGCAGCGGTTCGAGGTCCACCACGCGGGCGACGGACATGCGGATCAAATCCTGCGCCTTTTGTGTGGCGATCTCGGGTTCATGCGAGTGTACCCACGCGCAGTGGTTGCGAATGTTGGCCATGGTTAGCAGGTGCTTGTTGAGACCAGCCTGGCGCACTACGTCACGGAAGAGCGGACCGTGCGTGCGCGGTGTACAGGAAGCCACCACGACGCGGTTTAAATCGTGTTCGGCAATCTGAGCCTGGATCTGCGCCGTGCTGTCCTGCGAGCAGGTGTAAAGCATGTGGTCGGCATGGACCACCTGCGGCAGATTGGCGGCGTAATCCGTGACGGCTTCGATGTCCATATAACCGGCAATGTTGGAGCCGCAGTGACAAACGAAAACGCCCACGCGCGGTTCACCGATCGCTTTTTCGGACGGATAACTGGCCTGGCGTGTCAGTTGACCGCGAGCTGAGGTGAGCAGCATAGCGGCTTGGCCCGCGGCGCCGCTGGCGTCCACCACGGATTCAGGAATGTCTTTGGGCTCTCGGAAAGGTCCCGCTGCGTAAATACCCGGCCGTGAGGTTTCCACGGGGTTGAAGAAGTCCGTGTGGCAAAAACCGTAGTCGTCGAGCTCGATGCCCAATCGCTGACCAAGATCTTTAACGGATTGCGAAATCTCCATACCCACCGACAGCACGACGAGGTCGTATTCCGCTTCGGTCATGCGAGTTCGGGGCAAATCGGAATCAGCCTGGTTTCGAATCCCGAAACCTTGTTCTTCTGCGTATCGGATCGTTATATTCTTGGTGTCCGGGGCTTCGTTGAATTCGGATGCGCGGCAGCGGGTGTACTGGATGCCGTATTGTTCCCGGGCGCGCTGGTAATAAGCATCGTAGCCTTTGCTGAAGGCACGGATGTCCATCATGAAAACATCCACCTCAGCCTCGGGGTCGTGGTCGCGCACCAAAATGGCTTCCTTGGTGGCGTACATGCAGCATACAGCCGAGCAGTAATCGTGGCTCTGATCTCGGGAGCCAACACATTGCAGGAAGGCGATTTTCTTCGCCGGGCGCCCGTCCGAAGGGCGCACTACGTGCCCCGTGGTCGGTCCGGAGGCGGAGAGCAAACGCTCAAGCTGCAGTGCGGTGATCACATTGGGATAGCGGCCCAAACCGTATTCCGCGGAGAGTTCAGCCTGATATGCCTGGTAGCCCGGCGCCAGGATGATGGCGCCGACCTTCACATCCTGGATGGTCTCGACCATTTCATGATCGATGGCGTTGGCGCCACAGACATAGACGCAGGCCAGGCATTCCGAACAGTTCCCACACTGCAGGCAGCGCTTGGCTTCGGCGCGAGCCTGGCGTTCGGTTAACCCCAAAACTACTTCACGAAAACTTGTCACGCGCTCGTCCATGTGCAGGAGCTTGGGTTCGTTGCGCGGCAGCAGTTCGATTTCCCCCGTTTTAACGCGGCGTTCGATATCCTCGCGGGTGATTTTGACCACTGGTGGTGCGGGTTTTTCCATTTCGTCGAGCGGACCCTGCAAATAATGGTGAATCGATTTCGCTGCGCGATGTCCCAGGGCAATGGCTTCGACGATGAAGCTGGCGCCGGTCTTGCGCCCTCCGACGACGAACATTCCGGGTGTGTCTTCACAAGCCAGGGTTTTGCTGTCGGCGCTGAGATCATCGAAAGCAGGGTGCAGGTAGTTCAAGTCGGACTGCTGGCCGACGGTGCCGATCACGGTATCGACTTCGAGGGTGAATTCGCTGCCGGCTTCGATCTTGGGGCGTCGACGGCCATATTTGTCTTTGGTCATGCCGCGGCCGGTACGGGCCAGTTCGACGCCGATCACCCTGTCGTTTTCGGTCAGGATGCGTGTCAGGGTGGTGTGTTCGAGTTGGCGAATGCCTTCGGCTTCGATGGCATCCATCTCCCACTGGTAAGCGGGCAACTCGCCGCGTGGCCGGTCGTAGGCCAGGATGACTTCTTCCGCACCCAGACGTCGAGCGACGGCGGCTGCGTCGAGAGCGGTTACACCACCACCGATCACAGCTACGCGCTCACCGACGGTGATCGGTTCTCCCAGGTTGACCTTGCGCAGGAAGGTCGCCGCGGAGAGTACACCCTCGGCGTCCTCACCTTCCACGCCCAACGAATGATCGCGCGTGGAAATCCCCGTCGCCAGACAAACAGCGTCGTAACCTTCCTTAAGCAACTTTGTGGGGTCGGAAATTGGCGAGTTGGTTTTCAGTACCACGCCCAGCGCGAGGATGTCATCAATGTCGTCCTGTAAAGCGCCTTTGGGTAGACGATGAGCAGGGATGCCGACGCGCATCATCCCGCCGGCGACGGGAAGCGCTTCGTAGACCGTCACGCCATATCCCATTTTCACCAGGTCGTGGGCGGCGGTCAATCCGGCTGGCCCAGCACCCACCACGGCGATCCACTCTGGTCGTGTGCGGGATACGGATTCGACTTTCTCACGGCCGTAGGCCAGGGCGTATTCCATCACGAAGCGTTTCAGGGCCATGATACTCACCGGCGCGTCGACCAGGGCGCGAGCGCAGTGACCTTCGCACGGGTGGTGGCAGGTGCGTCCACACACGCTGGGGAAGGGATTGTCTTCCTTGATCACGCGATAGGCTTCGCGGTAACGGCCTTCGGCGATGAGTGCGATGTAGCCCTCAGCGCGTTGGTCGGTGGGACAGGCGTTGCGACAGGGAGCAATACCCAACTTATCGATCGTGTAGGCATTGGGGACAGCCTGCGGATAGAGTTTATAGACCGCCTTGCGCGGCGCCAAACCTTCGTTGAATGAATCTGTGAGTACGACCGGGCAGACTTCGGCGCAATCACCACATCCAACGCACTTTTCGATGTCGATGTAGCGCGGTTTATGCCGCACGGTAACGGTGAAGTTGCCCGCTTGCCCTTCGATCTTTTCGACTTCACTGTCGACCATCAAGTCGATGTTAAGGTGACGACCGGTTTCGACCAGCTTGGGGCTGATGATGCACATGGCGCAGTCGTTGGTGGGGAAGGTCTTGTCCAATTTGGCCATGTGACCACCGATGGCGGACTGATTTTCAACCAGGAGTACGCGAAATCCCTGCTCGGCCAGATCGAGGCTGGCCTGCATGCCGGCGACTCCGCCGCCGACGACCATCACTGCGCCGGTGACCTTTTCCGCGCTCATTTTTTCAGCACCTCTTCAACTTGCTTGAGCAGCATCTTGGGTGGCACAGGTTTCTGCATGTATCGTGTGACGGCCATGTCCTGGCCTGTCTCGAGTTCGTAGCGTCGGCGGCTGGCATCTTCAACCACGGTTGTGAGGACGATGATGGGTAGATCGGCAAATCGGGGTTCGATGCGCAGCTCGCGAATCACGGCAAAACCATCCATCTGCGGCATGAGTAAATCCAGGATGAGTAGATCAGGTTTGCGCTTGCGTACCAGTTCGAGACAACGCTGACCGTTAGCGGCTGAACTGACCTGATAAGGCTTGGATTCAAGAACCGTGGTAAGCGCGGCGACGATATCCGGGTCATCATCGGCGACAATGATGTAGGGCAGATCGACTACCGCTGTGACGTGGCGCAGCAGCTCATCCGGCGGTGCCGGTTTCTCGATGTAGGCTTGCACATCCATCGCCAGTCCCGTCTCAAGCTCATAACGGCGGTAGGCGGCATCTTCAATTACCGTGGTGAGAATGATAACCGGTAAACCAACATACTTCGGATCGCCGCGCAGCTCGCGAATGACGGCGAAACCGTCCATGCGCGGCATCATCATGTCCAGGATCAATAAATCCGGAGTCTCCTCCTGGATAAGTTCCATACAGGCAATGCCATCGCCAGCGCTGGCCAGATGGTAATCGCGCGTTTCCAGTACCGCACGAATCCCCTCGACGATATCCGGATCATCGTCCACGATCAAAATATATGGTTGCTCACGCATGTGATCCCCCCTTCTCTTGATGGGTTCCGGGCTCAGACCTCCTGCTCTGACCAGGCAGAGGGAGCGTCCGAGGGATGGTGATGGTGAACTTGGTTCCGGGTTTCTTTTTTTCGTAGGGACTCTTAACTTCGATAGAGCCCTCATGGGCTTCGATGATTTTATTTGCGATGGAGAGACCCAGGCCGGCGCCCCTGGATTCGCCCACGTTGCTGGCGCGGAAGAAATCGTCGAATATGTGTTCTTGCTCATCCTTGGGGATGCCGATGCCCTCGTCCATCACTTCGATCACCAGAACTTCAGGCGTGTCATGGGCCGTGAGGGTAACGGTGCTACCCTCAGGGGAAAACTTGACTGCGTTGGCCAGCATATTGGCAATGACTTGACGCAGCCGGCGTCGAGCGACGACGATGGGCTGATATTCAGTTGGCCCGATGACTTTGAGCTGTACGTTCTTCTGTGACGCCGCCAAACGTACTTCCTCGATCGCTTCCGCGCCGAGCTCGGCCGGATCGATGCTTTCGAAGTCTGCGCGGATTTGCTCGGGCTGCATGCGGGCGAAATCGAGAATATCGCTGATCAGGTTACGCAGGTCGGCGATGCGCAGTGTGCTGCGTTCGATCAGACGGGTTTGTTTCGGACTGAGTTCGCCGGCATAGCCACCGGACAATATTTGCAGGTAGTTTTCCACAGCAGCCAGGGGGCGCTTCAATTCATGGGAGACGATGGAGAGGAAGTACATCAGCATCGATGTGGCATTACTCATGCGACCGCGGATCAAGGATGCCGTACGCTGGTAAATCGCATATCCGATATCGGGATGTTTGGTTATATAGCTGAGAATATCTTCGCCGGGAAGTGCCAGCAGGTGGACATCTTCAATACACACACCGGAGGATGTGTAGAGATAGGGAGGGACAATACTCGACCAGCCGACGGCGTTGCCGGGGCCAGCGACATTCAGCGCCGTGCGACGGGGTGTGCCTGTGCTCCCCAATTGCACGAGTATCTCGAGTGAGATCTTGCCATCCAATATCAGGAAAAGTTGATCCGCTGTGGTACCTTCCTGGAAAAGGACGGTTCCTTCAGGATGTTCTTCCTGCTTGGCCAGGCGCGCAATTTCCTTGAGAGCCTCCTCGGGAAGCTCTGCGAATACATCGAAGCGCTTGAGGGAATCAGCTTTCGCCATCCTCTTTCGCTATCTCGACGGCGGGTGCAACTCCGTCGGATTTTCCGGTGCCGTTGATGCGTAGTGGATTGGGTCCCAGGCGTTGAATCTCTGCCGTAATCTCTGCCGCAGCAAAGGAGAACTCACCGGCCATTGCAGCGGATATGTTGATCATCTGCAGCCGCTGGCTTTCGAGACCGATTTCTTCTAAAAGTTTGCGGGCGAATTCCACCCGTCGTCTTGCGTTAGCATTACCTTCCAGGTAATGACAGTCGCCGGGCATTCAACCCGCAACCATTACGCCGTCGGCGCCACCTTCGAAAGCATGGAGCATGTGTTCGACGTCTACGCGCCCGGTACACTGTACCTCGATGATTTTTATCGATGTCGGGTACTGAATGCGTAGGCTACCAGCGAGATCGGCGGCGTTGTAGGCGCAGTGGCTGCAACAAAATGCGATGACTTGCGGTTCGAATTCGGCCATATCCCCTTCCTACTCCTATCCGTTTTCTTGTTAATCATTTTCCAAAATCGCTTTTATCTCAAGCGATCAGTGCATTCTGAGTGTAACCGAAGCCGCAGGCGCAGGATATCGAAAAGCACCTACGCATCCTGCTTGACCTTATCGCTAAATGTCTTCGACAGTAAAGCATCCAGTTTGATTGTTATCTGGTTGTCGCGATGATGGATGACGCTGATGGCCTTGGCGGGGCACTCGGAAGCGCACGATCCGCAGCCGTGGCAAACCGTGGGTTCGATGTATGCTGCACCACTGATCTCGCCCACACCGGTTGTGTCAGGTACGACCTTGGGTACACCATAAGGACAGACGCGAACGCATGTCAGGCAGCCGACACATTTCGTTGGGTCGACCTGAGCAACCACGCCACCTGCGGTCAGCGTGGGGCGCGAGAGGATGCGCGCGGCGCGTGAGGCGGCCGCCTGGGCCTGGACGATGCTTTCGTCGACGAATTTGGGATAATGAGCCATGCCGGCCATGAAATAACCGTCGGAGGCGAAATCCACCGGGCGCAGTTTGATATGCGCTTCCAAGAAGAATCCATCCTGATCGAGGGACACTTTAAATTTGGAGGCCAGCTCGCGCGAGCCCTCGGCTGGTACGGCCGGTGTGCTCAACATGAGCAAGTCCGGATGTAAGCTCAGGTTTTCACCCAGGATGTGATCCTGGATACCGATTTCCAATCTCCCCTCAACACTACGCACCTCAGGCTGGTTATCGTTGTCGTAGCGTACGAAGCGTACGCCAACCTCACGCGCCTCAGTGTAGAGCGATTCCTTGAAGCCGTACGTGCGGATGTCTTTGTAAAGTACCGTGACGCTCGCCTCGGGTTTGAGGCGTTTAAGCGTCATGGCTTGTTTCAAGGCCGTGGTGCAGCACAAGCGTGCACAGTAACGCTCCGCAGGACCGACGCACAAGATCATCGCCACTTCAGCGGGGAGTTGTTTGCCAATCGCTTCCCAGGCTTCGGCAGCGCGACCTTCTAGATTGATGTTGGATCCATGCGCTTTGGCAAGTAGTGCTTCCAATTCCAAACCGGTGACCACACGCGGGTTGTTCTCGTATTCGTATTCCGGTCCGTGGTACTCTTGGGCACCGGTGGTGATGATGGTCACGCCGTGTGCAACCTGCGTTTCCCCTTTTCCGTCGCGCAGCGTGGTGGAGAATTTCCCCATGAATCCGTCGGTGCGAACCACTTCATGGTCCAAGTATGTTTTTATCCTGGTTTCCGTCTCGACATTGGCGATCAAGGTTTCCAGGAGTTCGCGCGGCTCATCACCAGTCATCGTGTAATGCACTTTGTTGAAATTGCCGCCCAGCCGTCCTTCCCGCTCGACCAGATGGACATCGAAACCATTCTCGGCGAGGGATAGGGCGGCCGTCATGCCTGATACTCCTCCGCCGACAACCAGCGCGCTGTGTTCGATTTCAACTTCGCTGGTGTGGATCGGTTCCAGTGTGGACACGCGGCCTATGGCCATGTTCACGAGATCACGGGCTTTATTCGTGGCGGCTTGTTTGTCGTGGGAGTGCACCCAGGAGCATTGATTGCGGATGTTGGCCATATCGAACAATGCCGGATTGAGCCCACCCGCGCGGATGCAATCCTGGAAGAGCAGGCCATGGGTATGTGGTGTACAGGAGGCAACGACGACACGATTGAGTTTCTTTTCTTTTACCGTCTCGGTAATATGTGCCACGGTGTCCTGAGAACAGGTATACAAGTTGTCCTCGGCGTGTACCACGCCGGGAAGCGATTTGGCGTATTCAGCGACGCCGGGGACGTCCAGGAAACCGCCGATGTTTGAGCCGCAGTGACAAACGAAAATTCCCACACGTGGATCTTCACCCGTTACATCACGCTCGGGTGGGTACTCGGGGGGTGTGGTCAGCGAGTGGCGTGCAGGAGCAAGCAGCCCGGCAGCCAGCGCTGCTGCGCCGCTGGCATCCACAACCGATTCGGGAATGTCCTTCGGTTCACGGAAGGGTCCGACGGCGTAGATGCCCGGCCGGGTGGTTTCCAGTGGATTGAAGAATGCTGTGTGGCAAAAACCATATTCATCCAACTGGATACCGAGGTTCCTCCCAAGGGTTTTCACGTTTTCGGAAATTTCCATACCAACGGAAAGTACGACCAGGTCGAAGCGTTCTTCATAAATCAAGGATCCAGGGGTTCGCGAGTCGGAACCAGTTGCTCGGTTTCCATTCGTGGGAGATTGACTCACGTAACGCACCACGATGTCCTGGTTGTCCGGGTCTTCTTTGAATTCTGAAACCCTGCAGCGTGTGTATTGGATATCGTACTGCTGCTGGGCGCGGCGGTAGTAGCTTTCGTATCCCTTGCTGAAGGCGCGCATATCCATCATGAACACGTGCACCTCGGTTTCGGGATCGTGTTCCTTGATCATGATCGCCTCTTTAGCGGCATACATACAGCATACCGAGGAACAATAATCATGACTCTTGTCGCGCGAGCCGACGCACTGCAGGAAAGCCACCTTCTTCGCTGGCGATCCGTCGGAGGGACGGTTAACGTGGCCTTCTGTGGGACCGGAAGCAGATAACAGGCGCTCGAGCTGCAGGGCGGTAATCACGTTGGGATAACGACCCAGCCCGTACTCGGCTGAAAGCTCGGCGTTATAGATTTCGTAGCCGGGGGCCAGGATCACCGCACCCACACGCAGTTGCTCGATCGATGCTACATCGTCGTGATTGATGGCATCGCGCCCACAGATATACTGGCAGGAGAGACATTCGGAGCATAGCGCACACGCCAGGCAGCGAGCAGCTTCGGCTTGCGCCGCGTCGTCGCTGTAACCCCCCTCAACTTCGGCAAAGCAGCCCATACGCTCTTCGACAGGAAGCTCGGGCAACGGGATTCGGCCTGTGGGCTTTATCTCGCCGGAGTGCACACGCGCCTGAAGCTCGGCGCGGCTGAATTTCACCACCGGCAGTTCAGGTTTGGACTCTGGCTCGAGTTCCTCGCCGCGCAGGTAGCGATGAATGCTTTCGGCCGCCTGATGTCCGGAGGCTACGGCTTCGATCACGAACGCAGTGCCAGAGACACTGTCACCGGCAGCGAAAACGCCCGGTCGTGTGGCCGCCATGGTGTTGGGGTTGATGGCTATTGTGCGTTGGGCGGTGACACCCACACCAGCGTCATCGGGGATGAATGCCAGACCGGCGCGCTGACCGACGGAGAAGATGATGGTATCCGCTTCGATCATATGCTCGGAATCGGGTATGGTCTCGACCGACAAGCGACCTTCATGATCGAAATCAAAGTGGGCGACCCGAGCACACTCCACTCCGGCCGCGTGCCCGTCCCCGTCATCGACGATACGCAGAAATGTGCGATGGGCGTGAATGACTACGCCTTCTTCCTCGGCGGCATCGGCTTCCCAGGCATGACCGGGTAAATTATCGCGTGGCTCGAGGCAGGCCATGTGCACTTCGGCGCCCATGCGTACGGCAGTGCGGGCACAGTCGAAAGCCACGTTGCCGCCGCCCAGTACAAGCACACGTTCGCCGATGGCCGGGGGGTTTTCCAGGCGGACATCGCGCAGGAAGCGTGTATTGATCAGAACACCCTCGAGGTCGGCGCCCGGGATCGGCAGACGGATCCCCTCGTGGGCGCCGACCGCGACGAGTACGGCTTCGAAGCCCTGGTCGAAAAGCTCGTCCAGGTCCTCGACTGTGGTGTTGAGTTTCAAGTCGATACCCAGATCGAGGATATCGTCGATCTCACGTTCGATAACCTCCGTTGGCAAGCGGTACTCGGGTACGCCGACGCGCAACATGCCGCCAGCGACGGGCAATGCTTCGAAAACAGTAACCGGATAACCCAGCATGGCCAGATCCTGTGCAGTAGTCAAGCCGCACGGTCCGGCGCCGATCACAGCCACTTTTTCATTATGCGTAATGACGGCCGGTTCTCGTGGCTGGCGCTCGTTCTGGTAGACCTTATCAGTCACAAAGCGTTTCAGGGCGCGGATATTTATCGCTTCGTCAATCAGGGCGCGATTGCAGGCATCCTCGCAGCGGTGGTTACAGATGCGGCCACAGATACCGGGGAAGGGATTGTCCTCCTTGATCACGCGCAGGGCGTCTTCGTAACGGCCTTCGTGGATCAGGGCAATGTAACCCTGGGCGCGCTGGCCGGCAGGGCAAGCATCGCGGCAGGGAGAGATGCCCAGTTTGGAGATGGCAAATGCATTGGGAACGCCCTGCGGGTATAACTTGTGCGCCGCGCGGCGTGGGGAAAGCGCTTCGTTGAAGGGGTCGGGCAGCACGACCGGGCAGACTTCGACGCAATCACCGCAGCCGACGCATTTTTGAGGATCGATATAGCGGGGTTTGTGACGCAGGGTGACCGTGAAATCGCCGGGCTGGCCATCGACTTGAAGCACATCGGTGTCGACGCGCAGATCGATGTTGAGGTGGCGGCCGATGTCGACGAGTTTCGGGCTGATGGTACACATAGCGCAATCATTCGTGGGAAAGGTTTTATCGAGTTGCGCCATGTGTCCGCCAATGGCGGATTTCGTCTCCACCAGGTGGACCTTGTAGCCCTGGTCAGCCAGATCAAGGCTGGCCTGCATACCGGCGATGCCACCGCCGACGACCAAGACCGCTCCGATGGGAGTGGACGGGTCGTTTTGGGCCCGATCGAGGGGGTCTGCCTGCGCCCTTTGCTGTGATGACAAGGGCCCCTCCCGTGGGCTGGGAGCGCGAGATTTCTTTGCGCTCAATGTCGAGATTCGTTATGAAATAATGATAGGAGCAGTGGGAATTGCGGGGCAGTGCAGGATGTCACTTGCAGAGTGGACAAACTTCGTCCGATTTTGAAGATTCGCGGCTTCGGTTTTCGGCATGCTGGCGTGCACTCTAAATAATCGGTACAAGACAACGATACACAACGAAAGCCCTCTATATGGGTTGTTAATCAACAAGTGGGGACAGCGATCTGCTGCCACAAGGGGAGGGGAAAACATGCCTGCAAAAAGAGGAATATTCGCCTGGGAATTTCCATGGGTGCGTTGGGTTCTACTCGGTTCCATGCTGAATTGCGCCTTCGTGTTGGCGTTCGCAATGGAATGGGGCGTCGTTCCCGTAATGCTACTAAGCTGGGTTACAGCCGAGATGCAGTTCCGTCTCTCCAAAGGCAGGCTGCCAAGGATTTGGGTCTACATGAGTATTTTAGGCTATGGTCTGGCAGCGTTGGTTCTGCGGAAAGCGGATTTACAGG
>Ga0272441_10010897_pt1 | contig 13633 bp, 8 predicted proteins | sample SSMProp6N_FD_193582 | JGI IMG/M metagenome (GOLD analysis project Ga0272441, IMG submission 193582) | Marine sediment archaeal communities from Little Sippewissett salt marsh, Falmouth, MA, United States - SSM-Prop-6N | ecosystem: Environmental > Aquatic > Marine > Wetlands > Sediment ... | reverse complement strand
GTACCGATTATGAGACTCGCCGACGGATCGGTGGGATGGATCCATATGGCCGGATCGTCTGAATCGAAGTTTACCTGCTCCGTCACCACGGAAGGAGCGATCGCCGCCTGAATCATGGGAACAGCGCCCGGTTTCGTGTCTACCTGCTGAGCAAGAGATGCGGAAAACGGGAGTACGGTTGTGACAACAGCCATTATAAAACGGAAATTCATATATCACCCCATTCGCTACTTTGCCGTCAGAAGGCAGGAGTCAGATGTCAGAGGCCAAGGGTCCGGATTCAAGAGTGGATATAATCTTCTCCTCTCCATCATCGTATATATCTCTACCCATGATCATTGACCATTGACACTTGAGTGATGATACACCCGGCCGCCAAAACGGCGGCCGGGTGTATGCTCGAACTACAGTTCCAACTTCAGACCGGCCTCCATCCACCACGAGTAGAACTCGCGCTGTATTGGTCGGTCTTCAGTACCTATATAATAGCGGAGCGGTTCATCAGTGAGATTTATGAAGTTCGCATACGCGCGAATATTTTTGATGATCCGCTGGGTAAACGACGCATCGATCTGGAGATGATCGTCGTAGTAAATATCGTGATCATCGTCCTCTCCGACCTCGTCAATATAGCTGCCATGGTAGTTCGCACTTATGCGTCCAGAAAAACCACCTCTTTCATAGCTGATTGCCGCATTGGCAACATCACCCGCCTGTCCGGGAAGGGTATTTTGTCGTCCGGGAAGATCGGCCTCGGAATCGGTATACGTGTAGTTGGCATAAACGCCGAATCCGCTCCAGAAACCCGGAAGGAAGGTCAGTTGCTGTTGCCAGTTCATCTCGAATCCGTAGAGCGTGGCGGTCTCGCCATTCACCGGCTGTGTTACTTCGTATCCGTCGTACGGTCCGCCTTCCTGCTCGAATACACGGTCATAAATGATGTTATCCAGGCTCTTGTAGAAAAAACCGCCAGAAACAACACCAACTCCCTGGAAGTAATGTTCGGCCGTCAAGTCGAGATTGTACGAAGTGGTAGGTTCCAGAGATGCATTACCGATACTCATCTCCTCATCTTCACTGAGTACGATCCGGTATGGAACGAGGTCATAGTAATGTGGACGCGCTATGGATCCGGTAAACGCGGCACGTACATTGGTTTTCGGCGTCAGTTTGTAGCGAAGATGCAGCATGGGGAGGAAGTTGGAGAACGATGCGTCATCCATAATCTCGGCGGTGCTAACATAGTCGCCTTCTTCATCATAGAGCACTTCATAACCGGTGTATTCGATATCCGATATCTCATGACGGAATCCGCCCACGAACTGCAGGTTATCGAAATTTAGCGTGAGTTTGGTATAATAGGCATAGGTATTTTCCGTGGCTTCATAGTTGGCGCCATCGGAATCTTCATGGTTCAGTTCGCCTTCCAGTTCACCACTTCTGTCATGATGATCTTCGAAGAAATCCCTGAGTTTATCGGGATCAGGTGACGGACCGACCCGGTAATCGCCGCCCATGAAATCGGTGTCTTCATCATCCGCGAGGAACTGGGACAGGAGAAGATCGTCGTCGCCTTCCCATCCGTATGCAATGACTTCGTTTTCCCGATCCTTGGTCTTGAATCTCCCCTTACCGCCGAACTTGAATGCGCCTGGCGTTCCCATAAGAGAAACCGGCATCTCGAGGTTCAAGTTGGCCGTAAAATGCTGATCCGTTGTGAGGTTATCCTCGTAAGCGATCTCATCCAGCACATAATTTCCGGCCTCATGAATGTACCCCGATGATAGATTTGTAACAGTGACCTGAGGGGTATCGGTATCGGAGAGATCGAGGGCCATATCTGCATCTTCATCCAGTTCGAAGGTCGTATCGAGGCGCTCGGGTTCTTCTTCCTCTGCATAGCTGTACGCAAGTTTGTAATCGAGATCAATGGTATTGATCCGATGTTCGCCATGAGCCGAGAAGCTATAGATGGTCTGCGTTTCCTTCCGATCCTTCAGTTCCCGTTCAATGGCCGCTTCGGAGATATCTGTCGCGCTGTTGTAGTCACCCTTATCCGGACGGTACCTGAGTCTTCTCCGGTACTCCTGGTCGCTGAATCGATTGAATATGGTCCGGAATTTCATTTTATTGTCATCATTGAAGCGGTAATCCAAATTCGCAGAGACGCCTTCACGGTCACGAGTGACGATGTAATCACGGAGCTCGAGGTTTTGCAGAGCCCAGGGTATTTCATTGTCATTCACATCGTCTTCGCTTCCCCACTCCATCTCGTTGTTGTCGCTGCCGCGGTTACTCAGATAGAACTGCCCGCTGAGCATGAGACCGAGATCTCCGCCGCTGTACCTGTCACCGTAGGTGAAGGCAGCCTGGTAAATACCGTCTTCCATGAGTGCGCTGTAACCCGCTCCCGCGGTAACATTGAGAATGCGTTTATCGCTGTCGAACCCGCTCTTGGTCACCAGGTTCACCGCACCACCGATGGCGTCGCCGTCCATCTCGGGAGTTATCGCCTTGGTGACTTCAATACTTGCCAGCTGACCTGATGGGACAACATCAAGTGCAACACTTCTGGTTTCCCCTTCTGGTGACGGGATGAGTTCGCCGTTGATCATGGTCATATTCAGACGCTCGGACGTTCCCCGTACGAGTACATACCGTCCCTCACCCTGGTCCCGTTGAATGGAGACTGCGGGAACACGCTGAAGAACTTCGGCCGAGTTTACATCCGGAAAGCGTTCCATGAGCTCCTTGGAGACGACATTCTGGATATTCTCGGCATTTTGTTGCTGAGACAGTGCCTTAACCTGACCTTGACGTATACCCTGGACAACGACCTCGCTGAGCATGACATAGTTCACGTCGAGTTCGATATCCACGCGAACCGTACCGCCTGGAGGTACGTTCACAGTCGTGGAAAAATCATCATATCCCATATAGGTGCAGATAACCTCCTGCGATCCCGCAGGAACATTGACTATCCTGAATTCCCCGGCACGGTCACTCACCGAACCCCGAGACGTGCCGTTAAGATAGACATTGGCACCGGGGAGATATCCGTTGTCTTTAGCATCAACAACACGCCCGACTATATGACCCTTTGCCTGGGCCGAAACTCCGGGTGTGATAATGCTGAGGGTAAGGACGGTTAAAACGAGTACACGGACACACGTATTAATGAACCGTTCACCGTGCATGAATCGCATGGTACCTCCTTGCGTCTGCGTCTACCGCGCACCCTTCTGTTTACAATGAATGCTTGAAAAGTTCGCGGCTCAGCACCTGCAGTAAAAGGGCAGACAGAGCCTCTGGCTCCCCTGCCGGCTTCCCCACTGTCTCCACATCAGAACCGGAGTTTCCGCTATGAAGACTAAACATATATTGAGCAATCCATTCGTTAACGAATGGTGTTATTTGTATTAGTTTTTTATAAGGATTACATGGGAGAGTACATCGTTCGGAGTACCCCAAGCAGTATTGTAGTACGGGGTTTCGTTGCGAAGTCACGGAAATACTGGCGCAACCAATCCATATGACGCCTTTGGTCCTGAGGGATTCGGAGACTTCTTCTCGTCCGGAGTATAAAATCTTCTGAACTACTGACTCATCAACTCCGAAGCATAAAAGGCGGTAGTTAAACGTCGACCGTTGTTTTACGTTGTCTCCATTAGATCAACCATCTTAAGCATCTTCAGGGCATTAGAGCTTTTCGCGACACCGTGCCTGAGGACATAATCAAAGACCATATCCTCGCCTCCGTCAGTCTCCACGAACTGCTCGGTGAAATGAACGGGGCGGCACGCGTCGCGTAACTCGCGCGCGTCAGCAATCGTAAGGTCGTGAGTGGCGAGAACACCGATTGCACCTGTATCAACCAAGTATCGGATGACCTTTCTGACCGCAGATTGCCGTTCCACGATATTGGTGCCCATGAGGATCTCGTCGAAGAGATACAAAAGAGCTGGTGTATCGTCCTTTTTCGTCATGCTGATAATCTCTTTCAAACGAAGGAGTTCAGCCATGTAATACGAAATACCTTCGGCAAGGGAATCTTTGACTCTGAAACTCGTTCCCAGAACCACCGGACACAATACCATTGATTCGGCACAGACCGGTCCCCCGGCGAGGGCGAGGACTACATTCACCCCAATGGCTCGCAAGAGTGTGCTTTTGCCGGACATGTTCGACCCTGTGACGAGGAAAAAGCTCCCTGGTGGACCCACTGTAACATCGTTTCTAACGCATGTTTCCTGTACGAGGAGCGGGTGTCCCAGCTGAGCAGCGACGACATCTGTTCGATCCTCCCGAACGTCGGGAAACACCCAATCCGGATGATCATGTTTAAGACTGCTCAGTGAGCATAATGCCTCGTATTCAGCAATTGCATCTATCCATTGCCTCGCCAATACACCGTTTTGCCTCTGCCATTGCTCCAGCCGTTTCAATATATGGAAATCCCAGAGGAAGATCCCTTGAAGGAACCCGTACAGCATACCCGAATGGCGAACATCAGAAAGATGAATGAGCCCATCGAGCATCTTGAGTTCGGATGCGGCTTCACGATCAGACGTACGACTCTTTGCCTTGAGGTCCGCTAAAAGGGAGGCAGTACATGGTGTCTTTTCCAATAGACGCAACAGGTTCGCGTATCCCCTGAAATCAGATCGTTTTGATCCAATACGATCAAATATCCCGTGTACGGCTGTAATATGTATCCGGGTAAAAATCATGTTAACAACTATCATGAGAATCCAGAGCGGATACGGTATCACTGCGGTAGCATGAAGGATTATGAGGAGCAATTCTATTCCAAGCAGCGCCCGGACCCATCCGAATATTACCGGCTTCTTGTCAAGCCATGTTTCACCTTCAGACCATCGATAGAAATCCTCGGGATCCGTTTGTTTTTTTCCTGACTCCCTGCTGGTGTACGCGTATTCCTGGCGGTGGTCCAGCTTCGGGGCAAGTTCCGCAATTGCCTCCTGACGCCTATGTATATCTGCCATTGATGCGGCATGTAAGAACCATCGCGCGAGCAGGTTCCGTGCTTCCGGCAGATGAATGGGGCCCACAAGCTGCATGAGAGATGAGGGACCGAAAAGATCAAGATCCCGTGCTGTTGGTGAATCCCCGTAATTCTCGGAAATCGAGGGAGTGGGAACATGAGCCCAATCACGACAACGGCGAGCTTCCGCCTCGGTGTTGAGCTCCGCCATCACATTTGCCTGATCCAACCTCCGATATATGACGGAATGATGAATCACGAGACCAACAAATGTCATGAATGCGACACCCGCACCCACCAGCCAGGTGATCCGTGGATGCGAGAACTCCCATAAACCTATGACTATACCAGCAACGAAAAGAAAGAAGGATAGTAAACGTAAATGCCCTATGATACGTGTACGTTTCCGAAACATATCGGCCATACTCGCGAACATTTCGTGACGTTGTCTGTATATCGAACGGGAATCCCGAGCGTTCGGCCTGGTTGCATTAGCCGTGATCACCATTCTGATTTCTCCATGGGAATGTTCTGAATCGGCGTCCAAATCGTGATTAAACTGAATCGAGGTTAGTCGGATATGCGTCATCTATGTGTACGGATGAGGAACGGTCAAGCATCTCGTACATTCTTATATCCACGGTATATGATTCGGTGTACAGACCACTTGTCGGAACAGGCAGGAGATATAAAGTTGTAGCCTGTTCATCATGCCGTATCATAAAATGCCACAACTCGAAATATGGAAGCTGACAGGAACGATGAATGTATATGGTATGATGTGGAGGAGCTGAGATCTTCCACTTCCGCTACATCCACTGAAAGGATATTGACGATGTCTCATCCCATTGCCACTCGAATCGAGAAATTTATGGAAGCGGGTTCATGGATACGTCGCATGTTCGAGGAAGGTGCGACGATGAAAAAAGAATTCGGTGTGGATAATGTGTTTGATTTCTCCCTGGGAAATCCTATTGGCAATCCTCCGAATGAGTTCATCAAAGCACTTCGGGATGTCCTGGATGAAGACATACCCATGAAACACGGATACATGCCGAATGCGGGTTTTCCGAATCTCCGCCAAGACCTGGCACGATACCTTTCCTCGGAATACGGAGTGCCACTTCAGGGAAACAACCTTGTTATGACGGTAGGCGCGGCGGGCGCCATGAATGTTGCTTTGAAGGCTCTGGTCAATCCAGACGAAACCGTTTTGATTTTCGCTCCGTTTTTCGTTGAATATCGATTCTATATCGATAATGTCGGTGCCCGGTGTCGCATCGTTGAAACGGACAAAACGTTCAATCTCGATGTGTCAGCCATCGAGAAAGCACTGGATCGTTCGGTCAAGGCACTCATCATCAATACGCCCAACAATCCCACCGGTCGGGTCTATCCCGAAGAAACGTTGAGAGAAGTGTCGGATCTTGTGGCCGCCGCCTCACGAGAATATGGTCATCCCATATATATCCTGTCTGATGAGCCGTATAAACGAATAGTGTATGACGGTATCGTTCCACCGAGTCTCTTGAGACTATCTGAAAATGCGATAATCTGCACATCATATTCAAAGGAATTGTGCATCGCCGGCGAACGGCTGGGCTATATCGCCGTACATCCCTCGTGCCCCGACGTAGAACGGATCATGGGGGCGTTAACCTTCTGCAATCGAATTCTCGGATTCGTCAATGCACCCGCGCTCATGCAGCGAGCCCTCTATCATTCTATCGGAACCGCAGTGGATATAACAACGTATGAAAAAAATCGAACCCTGTTTCTGTCGGCCCTGAAAACTATGGGTTACGATATCGTGACGCCCGAGGGGGCGTTCTATCTCTTCCCCCGGACCCCCATAGAGGACGATGTCGATTTCATCGCCGAATTGAAAAAGGAACAGATCCTTGCCGTTCCAGGCAGGGGATTCGGAAGGGCGGGTTACATGCGTCTCGCGTATTGCGTGGCAACATCCGTAATAGAGCGTGCCCTTCCCGGATTTGAACGAGCAATTCAACGAATGAAGGCATAGCTCGCATGGCAGAGACTCGACCATTTGGATTCCTATGCAGTCCTGTCGTATATTGACACGCTCGAAATGAAATAAAACGAAACGCTTTTTGCTATGCCAGAGAAGTTGAGTTGAAGCCACTCTATCATTTAATGCAATACATGACATCTGATTACCAGCGCAGGCAATGTGGTATCAGATACTGAGCGGGGAAACAATGTCTGATGAATTGAAACCAAAATGGCTGTTTATAGTACCCCTGATTGCAATCGGTGTATTGGCGGTGAGTACATTTCTCATTTTCCTCTCCCTGGAGCTACATCCCCTGAAACTGCTTGGTATTCAAAGCATGTTTGCCGTGGCAATCGGGATAGGTATACTCTTCGGACACCACCTCGAACGGAGGGAAACTTCCCCGCGTCTCCGTGTTATCACATTTTGGGCATGGTTCGTACTCATCGCCCTGTTTTGTGCCTTTTCGGTAATTAACTTTTTGTCCACTCCACGAACACTTCCGCATGGCATCGCACAATCATTACCCGCAGTGATTTTCTTATTCTTTTTCGCCTTCGTCCTTTTCGCATTACGTCGACTTCTTATGGCCGGAGGCACATCCGCTCCCAAATCGGCCGAATCCCTGGTGCTTTGGGTAACGAGCATACAATGGAGTTGCGTCTGGATCGCCCTTACTGTGCTTATGCTCTATATGAAGCAGTCATCCGTGGCATTTTGGATGACTCAGGTGTTCGCATATTGGCTGCTTCTCCACTGCGCCGAGTTATTCATACGGGTTGTGATTGGTCTGCTCGGAAATAAGACGACCGGGTATGAGCGATTACCCGTTCTCGTTTCACAAGAACTCATCTTTCGTGGGCGGAATCCTTTCGCGCGCCTACTGGATGATCTTAAAGACGAATATGGTATTGACCTGCATTCCTCCCGGATCGGACCGTTTATAAACACGTGGGTTCCACGGCTTCTCTTGACTCTTATCGTCATCTACTGGGGTCTTACCACACTAGTGATCATACAACCACATGAACTCGGTATCCGTGAACGGCTGGGTGTTCCCGTTCATCCATCGGTGGATCCCGGACTTCATCTCAAGTTTCCATGGCCGTTCGAATCCATACGAACCTATCCGGCGAAACGGCTCCATTCCATGACTATAGGCTATGAAGCCCTTGATCAAAATCAGGATATGATCTGGTCCAAACCGCATGGCAGGCAAGAGTATCGTTTTCCGGTGGGAAATGCCAAGGAACTCATTTCAGTTGACGCTGTTCTCCTGTACGAGATAGATGATATTTTCAACTATGCGTATACCACTCAGAATCCCGACTCACTCATTTCAGCGCTGGCGTACAACACCCTTATTTCTGAGATCGTATCAAAAACCCTGAATGAACTTCTCTCAGTAGACAGATTCACTCTTTCAAATACCGTTACACACACCTTGAACAACAGACTTGAGCAGGAAAGCATAGGACTAAAGGCCGTCCTTCTTTCATTTCTCTCCATTCACCCTCCATTTGAAGTTGCCGCCTCATATCAACGCGTTGTCAGCAGCGGCCTGGCGAAAGAAGCGCGAATCCTTCGCGCGCACGCGTTTCGAGAACAAAGACTCCCTGCTGCCGAGACGCTAGCCGACTCCCTGACCGCTACGGCCCGGGCGGACTCCGCCCGGCGCGTGGGAAAAGCTATCGGTGAATCAGGAGCATTCATACGACGTTCTGAAGCACGAAAATCAGCGAGAACGCTTATCGATCAGGACATGAGACTATCTTCACTGGAAAAAATTCTCCAGGGCGAGGAATACATAGTGATCGATGAGCAATTATCTGCTTCATCGCTTCAGCCTTGGATCGACCTCCGTACAGTACAAACATCAGATGTGTCAGTTGACACACTCAATACCCCCATGCCGTGGGATGGTGAAGGAGCACTGGAATGAGAACGACTATTTTCCGGTGGGGCCTCGCGATTATCATCGTCGGTCTCATAATTCTGAAAGCCATTTCGTTTATTGTTCGAGAAGGCGAAACGTCCGTAGTAACGCGCTTTGGCAAACCGGTACGGGTTATCACTGAAGCGGGACTTCATCTCAGGTTTCCCTGGCCGATAGAGAGTTCAAATATCGTTGATTCCAGGAGGCGAACATTTACCACACGATTCGCCGAAACACTTACCCGTGACAAGAAGAATGTCATTCTCGTCAATTTTGCCGTCTGGTCGGTACACGACCCCCTTAGATTCATTCAGGCAGTAGGGACGAGAGAAGACGCCGAATCTAAACTCGATGGAATGATCTCGAATGCCAAGAATGCCGTCATGGGACGATATGACCTTTCGGCATTGATTTCAACCGACGAGGAAGATCTGAAAGTTGAGGAAATAGAGGAATCGATTCTCAGGGAGATACAGGATCAGGCCTTGAACAAGTTCGGTGTCGATCTCAGATATATCGGTATCAAACGTGTCGCGCTACCCGAAGAAAACGTCAGGTATGTATTTGATCAGATGCGGGCTGAACGGGCTCAGTATGCGGCGCGGGCAATTGCAGAGGGACGACGTCTTTCAGCAGCCATTCGTGCCCAAACTGAAGTAGAAAAAGCCGCCATCATCTCGAATGCGGAACGGGAAGCCGCACTTATCCGGGGAGATGCCGATGCGCAGGCAGCGAAACTCTATGCGGATGCCGAACGAACCAATCCCTCATTTTTCAGATTTCTCCGTTCACTGGAAGCATTGAAACGCATTGTCGGATCAAAGACGACTCTAATACTCAGCACTAAAAGCGATCCGTTCAGATTGCTGGAGGAAGAACAGGGGACTGGTTGAAGATATGGAATCCAACGACATCCGGTCTCTGCTTCTATCAACCGCCGGACTGGGTCTCCGGCTCCTTCAGATTCTCATCGCTTTAGGTTTTCTCGCTATCATCGCTTCAGGTATTCGAATAATAAATCCCAACGAAGTTGCGCTCGTAACCCGGTTCGGTCGACTGGTGGGCTCTGCGCGCGCCGATCAGATTCATGAACCGGGGCTATTATTCTCCTTTCCCTATCCCATTGATGAGGTTATACGTGTACCCATCAGGCAGGTCCGAGAACTGGTAATAGATGAACTCTGGTTCCCGGCCGGGGGAGGGCTCGGGTATCCCGCTGCAGCGGATGAATTTGATATTGATTTCGAGAATATGGACGATGAACGGGATCTTCCGTTGTCGATAACCGGAGCTTCAATTGATCCGGTCCGGGAAGGGTATTGTCTCACAGGTGACACGTATATCGTTCAACCATACGCAGTAATAAAATACAGAATTCTAGATCCCGTTGATTACGCATTGCTGACGGTAGAATCCGAAGAACTCATGAGAACCGTAGTAGTTCAGCAATTGACACACGCCATGGGCGAATCGGCTGTCGACGAGATCCTGACTATCGGAAAACGGGAACTGGCGCAAAAAACCCTCGTCAGATCTCAGGATCTCCTGGATGATCTTTCAAGTGGCATTGAACTTCTCGCGGTTGAATTCAAAGAAATCATTCCGCCACGACATGTTATTCGAGATTTCCAGCGCGTCGTAAGTGCGGCAATTCAGAGTCAGACAATGATTCGTGAAGCCGAAGCATACAGAGCGCGGGAACTTCCTAGAGCTCAGAGTGATGCCCGATCAATGATTTTGTCCGCCCGTGCTGACAGCCTGCGAACGGTTGCAAACGCGAGCGTTCGTATGACGAAGTTCAAGACCTATCTGCCTGAATATGGGCATCGTTCCGTAGCGCTTGAATCCAGACTATTGCGGGAAACTCTTGAGGAACTCCTCAACGGGATCAAGAAACTGTATCTCATTCCCGCTTCCGAAAAGAGAGAGGGACCGCAGATCCGGCTGTTGCTCCCGAAGGACAGATCATGAAACGAAGTTCGGCAACAATCCCTGCCATACAATCGCTCATGGAAAATTTGAGTATCCGTTTGTTCGTTGCATTTCTCGGGGCGGGAATCCTCCTCGTCGCCCGTATCTATCGTGCAGCGGTACCCGAACAGGCCATTGTTGCTTCATTCTTTGAGCTGATTGCGGCGCTCATGGTGGCCATACCGGTCTTTTTCCTTGGAATAAAAGGTTTACGTCTGGGAAACAGACAATATGTGGCTGAACAATTGGTATCACTTGCAGTTTTGGCCGCATTAGCAACAGGTGACTTTCCCACCGCGACTCTCGTACCTCTTTTCCTGCTTCTGGGACATGTATTCGAGGAACGGAGTATTCTCGGCGCACGGAGAGCCATAGCCGGTCTTTCGAGTCTCACCTCTCTCAAAGCAACGATTATTGAGCAGGATGGAACTCGGGAAATCGCCGCTGAGGACCTTACTCCTGATGATGTTATCAGCGTGAAACCGGGAGATGCATTCCCGGCAGACGGGCGCATTCAATCAGGATTCTCCACCGTTGATCAATCTCCGGTCACCGGAGAGTCGGCACCCCAGGATATTGAACCGGGAGACGAGGTATTCGCCGGAAGCATTAACATGAGTGGAGTACTTACCGTCATCGTAACGAAAGTCGGAAATCAAACGGCTCTGGGTCGTGTACGAACGCTCCTCGAAGAAGCATCCCTTTCCAAACCCCCTGTGATTCAAATGATGCAGAAATATGCGGCCCTTTATCTACCGGCGGTACTCACCCTTGCGGTGGGTGTTTTTCTCCTCACGCGGACATTAGACAGGGCAATCTCCGTTCTCGTTATCAGTTGTCCCTGTGCATTCGTTCTCGCCGGTCCAGCAGCTATAGTTGCCGCCCTCGCCGTGGCGTCGAGGCACGGGATTCTGATCAAGGGCGCAAGCTTTCTTGAGCGCATGGCCGAAGTTGACACTGTAATACTGGACAAAACGGGTACCGCCACGCTGGGACAGCTGGCCGTGGACGGCATAGTTGGCATGAACGGTGTAAAAAACCGAGAGATTCTAACGTATGCAGCCGTTGCCGCTTCCGGCTCTCATCATCCGGTAGCGACGGCGATATTACAATCAGCCCGGGCACAGGGGATTGATCTGCAAACCGGGCACAATGCTAAAGAATTCCCCGGTCGCGGTACCGAAGTTGAAACTGACTTCGGATTGGTACGTATGGGTCGCGAAGAGTGGTTGCGTGATTGCGGTCTCGAATTCGACGAGAATTCCGCTTCAGATCATGTTGGACCGATTACATGGATCGCAAAAGATAACGACGTTCTTGGTGCCGTTTTATTATCCGACCGCGCACGGCCCGAAGTAAAGGAAGCAATAAGAGATTTACGCGCTTTGGGTGTCAACCACATATCACTGGTTACGGGAGATCGAAAGCGTGTTGCTCAGAACATGGCAACCTCTCTTGAGGTTGACGAAGTTCAATGGGAGCTATTGCCGGAAGAAAAACTTTCCACCGTTCGCGCGGTACGACAATCAGGCAAGACCGTGATGGTCGTTGGCGATGGTGTCAACGATGCCTTGGCTCTTGCCGCAGGAGATGTCGGGGTTGCCATGGGAGCCGCGGGTGTTCAGGTTGCTATCGAAAGTGCGGATGTGGCGTTGATGCACAATGATCTCCGCGCGCTACCCGCGGCGGTACAACTTTCACGTGAGACGAGATCCACGATCAACATAAATGTCCTCATCGGAGGCGGCTACAGTGTTCTCATGCTCAGTTTCGCAGCACTGGGCATAATCAATCCCGTTGGTGCCGCTCTTCTTCACAATCTCGGCTCGTTCTTCGTACTGGTTCACAGCTCCCGACTCCTTCATCATAGAAGCAGACATCTACCCGCTCAATGACGCGTCTCTTAGTGGCGGTCCCATATAAGGTATTCCTAACGATATACATAGCCGTTAGTTTTTGCGTCATGTTGCGGTGTTCATCTTCGGATGACAATGTAAACGAACCACGGATTGATGGCTCGGTTTCATACATCGACTCGCTACCGCGGCTCCCTTCGGATTGTATGGCGGTTACGATACGTGACTCAACGCTTTATTTCGCCTGCGGTTATCCCCCCCTGTTACAAACCCGGTTCATTCAATCTTCTGAACCGGAAACGATCTTTGCATTCCCGGCCTCGTCTCATATTGTTCACATTGCGGTACATGATGATCGTATCGCCATCTCAGATGCGGGTATGCATTGCATATGGGCATCCATGGGAGATTCAATCTACTCGAGACATGAGCCCGGTATTTATAGAAAACTGACTCCGATTTCGTCAGCGTGGTGTTCTCCGGATTCGGTGGTAGTCTCCGGGTTTTGGCTTTCCCGAATCAATGAACGACTGAGCGTACACTATGGGCATGGTTTTTATAATTTCATAACGGAACATGTTCGGTTTGATATCGATACAGCCCTGTCCGACTATCCGGAGTTGGGTCGAATAAATCCCGTTGATGTAATCATCGGGAATGGCTCTGATATAAAAACCGTTCGTCTATCAGGGAATACACTCACGATTCGCCCATTGATTTCATCCGATGATCGCGTCTCTTCCGCTCTGCTACCACCGGCACTGCAATCACCTCCCGGAAAGGTCGATTTGACCATGGCGGGTTGTATCTTCGGGGTACATGGAACCACCTCCTGTCTGGTTCGGGGA
>Ga0272441_10010896_pt1 | contig 13633 bp, 10 predicted proteins | sample SSMProp6N_FD_193582 | JGI IMG/M metagenome (GOLD analysis project Ga0272441, IMG submission 193582) | Marine sediment archaeal communities from Little Sippewissett salt marsh, Falmouth, MA, United States - SSM-Prop-6N | ecosystem: Environmental > Aquatic > Marine > Wetlands > Sediment ... | reverse complement strand
TCAGTTCACTTACCATGGTCTCCCTTGCGTCCTCCTGTATAAGGAGATCTCCACCCTTGGCTGCCATTACCGGATCAACCACGAGTTTCTGAATCCGGTACTGCCTGATCTTTACCGCAACAAGCCGGATAACCTCAGGCGTTGCCAGCATTCCGGTTTTGGCAGCATCTGCTCCCATGTCCGTAAGAACCGAGTCAAACTGCATGCCTATGAAACCAGGATCAACGGGGAAGATCCCCTGCACTCCTGTTGTATTCTGCGCTGTCAGGGCGGTTATTACTGTCATACCGAATCCACCCAGAACTGTTATAGTCTTCAGATCGGCCTGAATACCTGCACCACCGCCCGAATCAGATCCGGCAATGGAAAGCACTCTCGGTAGGCTCATTTCTTCTTCTCCATTTATTATAATCACTTTTTGTGTCTTTTGAGGGCAGAAACATGATCCGCGTAAAAACATAGCGAGGACAGGGCACGAGCGGCTTCCTGTTCTGTTGCATGCACTGATATTCCTGCTTCGTAAAGCTGGCGAAGAATACCGGGATATTCTTCCTTCTGTACAGTACCGAACAGTGAGCTCATGCTTCCGCTGAATGTAGAGTGTTCAGGTAATGTGATAATCGCTACCGGCTTATTTATGGCATTCTTCGCCCTTATCAGGCCTTCCACGATCTCCTTCCTGAGAACGGTAACTATTGCCAGTATAATGTCCACGTTACTGTCTCTTCCGCATATCTCAACAGCGCCCGGATAAAGGGTCACGTCAAATGATGACTCAAGACTCAGGTCTATCGGATTTGAGGTGCTTGTACCGAATTCAGGAATTATTCCGGCCAGTTCCCTCACTGTTTCCTCACCCGGTTCAGCAAGCACAAGCCCTTCCCTCTCACACGCGTCCGCAGCTGATATAGCAGCTCCGCCAGGACCGGAAATAATTACAATATTCCGCCCTGCCGGCATACATGGCCGCGTGAACGCGGTTATAAATCCAACAAGCTCCACCAGGTTCTCTACCCTGACTATACCGGCCTGTTTAATGGCCGCATCCCACAGCAGTCCGGATCCGGCCATGGAGCCGGTATGGGACCTGACTCCCCTTTTTCCTCCTTCAGTGTCACCGACCTTCCATAGCAGGATCGGCTTTTTCAGGGAGACTGAACCGGCAACCTCCAGGAAACGGCGTCCGTCACTGACCCCTTCCATGTAGCAGGCGATCACATCAGTGTCATTATCCTCTCCCAGGTACTGCAGGAAATCTGTCACATCAAGGTCTGCGGCGTTGCCGACACTCACCATCCGGCTGAAGGAAAGACCGCGCTCCGCAGCAAAAAGCCCCAGCATGTTTGCAAGAGATCCGCTCTGGGACAGGAAAGCCACGCTTCCCTTTTCACCGGGCATGCCGGGGAAGAAGGCTATTTTCGACTGTGAGGAATAGAGTCCCATGCAGTTCGGCCCAATAATGCGCATACCGCCGGCACGGGCACGTGCTACAATGTCCTGCTGCCGTTTCCGTCCCTCTTCTCCGGTCTCGCCAAATCCTGAAGTAAATATAACCGCTCCCTTTACTCCCTTGTCCAGGCATTCGTCAATGACCTTCTCCACTCTGTCAGGGTGGACCGAGATAATTGCAAGGTCGACCGGACCCGGTATATCCTCCAGACATGGATAACAGGGCTGGTTCATTATGGAAGTTTCATTTTTGTTCACGGGATAGAGGATACCCGGGTATCCGCAGTCAAGGAAGCTGAAGAGCATCAGGTTGCCCAGACGGTTTGTTAAACCGCTTACACCGAAAAAGGCAACAGCCCTGGGATTGAAGATTGTATCAATCTCCTGTATGAGCTTATCCTGCACTCTGCTCAGTCTTCTCCTGTTTAGTAAAGAGGCAGGATAATATGTGCTGAAGAATATTCGCCTGTCAAGCAGTAATTAGCAGTTGCAGTCCTGTGTACAGGTAATCAGTCAGCCTCGCCAAAGGCAAGCAGGTTCGCAGCAATTATTGCGCGTACTTTCTCTGTCAGAATATCACGGTCATTTTCCGTGTAAGAGGAAGTGTCAATGGGATCACCCACAATGATCTTGATAATTCCCTTCCTGACCTTGAGACTGTTTTTCGGAAGCAGATTGTGGCTGTTTATCACGGTAATCGGGATAATCGGAAGTTTGGCCTTGAGGGCAAGTGCCACACCGCCCTTTTTAAAACTCTTAATCTTTCCGTTTGAACTGCGTGTGCCTTCGGCAAAGAAAAAGGCGCTTATCCCGTTCTTCAGCTCCTGTATTGTCCTGTTTATGCTCTCAATAGCTTTCTGGCTGTTCGAGCGGTCAATGAATATCACCCTGCCTATGCGTGCAGCCCACCCGAATACGGGTATACGCGAGAGCGATTTCTTACCCACGAACCTGAGTGTATGGGTTCTGGGTATTGCTTTTGCCACTGCAAGAGGATCAAGATTACTCATGTGGTTGGATATGAAAATATATGACCTGTTTTTAACCAGGTTTTCAATGCCATCAACACTCAGTTTTACCCTGTTAGCCCGTATAATGACCCAGGCCCAGCTTCTTCCCAGAAGATAGGGCAGCCTACCGGTTTTACTGAAAATTCCCATCAGTATAATTGGAATACCCAATAGAAGTGTAAATAGTATTGTTGTTGCCAGGGTCCAGATTGCCATGTAAGTTCTCCCCGGAGTGATATAATATATGTTCAAGACCGGTTTTCCGGTGAGAATTCTTATTCACTCATTATATGTTAATTTTATCCGTCAAGTGTTACCTTAATTTTACCGCGCGCCCGCGGCAGGTATGCCGACACTATCGGCCACTGGTTAGCCTGAATATGACATTACTTAAATTATGTCTACTCGTTTTTTTATATAAATTAAATTAAAATATGAACACTAATATAGCAGGAAATATTTAGTTGCTGTGATCTCAATCAGTAATAATTCCCAAAACTATACACCAGTGAAAAAATAACACTCCATCCGGGGCTGTCCAGAAAGTAGATAGCTATCCTGTCGTTAGAGCAGCATGCTTTCTATTGCCCCCCTAAATCCCCCAAAGGGGGACTTTTAAATTCAAAGATAGTGCCCCCTCCGGGGGTTAGGGGGCTTTTAGGACAGCACCGATATAATTTTTTACCTGCGATAAGTTAAGTAATAAATACTGAATCTCAATAAATGTATGTTCACACAAGTGTAATTGTTAGTCTGCCGCCTTCAGCTTCAGCCGGATACACACGCGCGTTCTTTTTTACAGGGCCTGAAAGTATGGCCCCCCTGTAATCATAGGTTGACCTGCTCACACTGCAGCACATGACTGTTCCAGACCCGGGAACCGGGTCCATCTTTCTTCCGGCATGACTGCACCTGTTGGAAAAAGCATAGAACTCGCCATCATCACCGCGAAAGACCATGAGCCTGTCCGGGAGAATGTCGCCCTCTATGCGGACTGCTCCGCCCGGTTCCGCCAGTTCCGGGGCCTTTTCAAGATCGATTATGACCCTGCCGTCACTGTAGGACCAGCATTCCGGATCAACCGGAACCGATGTTGCCGGAATACCCAGTATACGCTGAAATATGTTTCTTCTGTATTGCTGTGACATTTTTTCACCCCGTATTAATTTAATTTATGCTCGTTTCATTGACTTTTTTTCTTTATAAGGGCCCTGACCGGTTCCATGCCCAGGGGAGAGCCCTCCTGAATTGCCTTTAGTACAGCTCCTCCGCCTGTGAAGATATAATACCTGGGGTGGTCAAGCGCAACAATGTAGAGGCCGGGCAGAAGACGTTTCAACTCCTGCATGGTGTCCCCTCCCCCGTACAGCTTTGAGGCTTCAGGATTGCTGTCAATAAGCTGGTCCAGGGCTATTGTCCCCTCGTTGAAATGCGGGGTAAACCCCATTACAGCGTTCACGAATATTGTACGCGCCTTCATGAACACGTCCATAACAGCAGGCTCCTCAAAGGATTTTCCGGAAACATCGAGCACGTAATTGAGGCTGGCCCCCTCCCCGAGTTCATGTATATTATGCTCCCTGTACTGCCCCTCAACACGTCCTTCAAGTGTATCAGACTCAACAATAAACGGGAGCTCAATAATCTTTCCCGGGTATTTACCCGCGTGCTCAACAAACATTCGCGCAAGTTCAATATCCTCCTGTGAAATACCCTTTATATTAAAACCGTATCTCGCGCACAGGTATGCGTTGTATATTACACCCCCCAGCACAAGGTATTCCGCCCTTTCAATAAGTGCGTATAACGGTTCTATCTTCGTGTCAAACTTTGAGCCTGCCACAACAGCGAGCAGAGGCCGGCCCGGATTATATATCCTTTCCAGGCTCGCGATCTCACTCTGAAGAAGAAATCCCGCGTATGAAGGGAGATAATCAGGCACCCCCACTGTTGAGGCGTGCGCCTGCCAGGATCCGAATGCGTCATTTACATAAATATCCGCAAGCCCCGCAAGCTGGTTCGCAAACCTTTCAGCATCCTCGCCCTTTGACTCTTCACCGTAAAACCATCGCGTGTTGGGAAGATAGATACCGTCAATATCATGGTCATTCAGCTGGCGTATCAGGTGATTTATGGAAGTCTCGATCCCGATAAAACCCTTTTTCTCGTCACGGTAAAAGTCAGGCACCTTTATTGTAATGTGGAGCTTGTTCTGCAGATATTCAACAATCGGCTGTACAGAGGTCTCATCTGAGATATTTACATGTCCTGATTTTTTATCCCTTGGACGCCCCACATGTGACATCAGGATAAGTTTCCCTCCCTTTGCGATAATATGAAAGAGTGTCCCCAGTGTGGCGTCAATCCTGTACGGGTCGTATATGACCCCTTTCTTTACCACATTGTGGTCCACGCGCACGAGTACAATCTTTCCCTTGAGGTCCGCGTCCTGTATCTTAGGCAGGTTTTTAATATCCATGACAGCCCCCATGACCATGTATAGGCATGAACGGACAAATATCCGCATTAAGACTAATGAGATATTATTGCAACATCCGCGGTTGAGGAAAGTCAACTAAAAAACAAAACCAGTAAAAAGGGGCCCGCATGTACATGCGGGCCCCCTGCCGGTTTCCATTCTTACAGGTCCTGCTGTTTCCGGACCTGGCAATCATATCCGGATACAGGTCCTATGCCTGCTCCTGCTTGCGTTTCTCCATTTCCTGCTTCCTGAGTTCGGTTCGAAGAATCTTGCCCACGGCAGTCTTGGGAAGCTCTGCACGGAACTCGTATTCCACAGGCAGTTTGTAAGCAGCAAGCTTCTCTTTGCAATACTCCATGAAATCCTCAACCGTGGCGGTTTCACCCTCTTTAAGCACGATAAAAGACTTCACTGCCTCGCCCCGAGTGGGATGAGGAATACCAATGGAACATGCCTCTTCTACTTTTGGATGTTCATACAGGACCTCGTCAATATCGCGTGGATAAACATTGTAGCCGCCTGAAAGTATCATGTCCTTCTTTCTGTCAACAATGTAAAAATAGCCGTCCTCATCCATTATTGCGATGTCCCCGGTATGAAGCCAGCCGTCCATCAGGGTTTCGTTTGTTTCATCAGGAAGATTTTTATATCCCTTCATAACCTGGGGCCCTTTAATTATCAGCTCCCCCCGCTCTCCCACAGGCATGTCTGTTTTCCCGTCTTCAACATCAACGATCCTGCACTGCGTGTCCGGAATGGGCACTCCAACAGATCCGACCTTTGTTTTTCCCTCAATAAAGGGATTTATATGTGTAACGGGCGTTGATTCTGTCATTCCGAATCCCTCTACAATAAGAGACCCTGTCTTGTCCTGGAACTCCTTGATCACCTCTACAGGCAGGGGCGCGCTTCCGGAAAAACAGCCTTTAATTGAGCTGACGTCAGTTTTCATGAATTTCGGATGCGCAAGCATGCCAATGTACATTGTGGGCACGAGGGGCGCAAAGGTCGGTTTGAACTTGCTGATAGCCTCGAGAAGAGGTTCAGGCTGCGGCTTCGGCACCAGGATATCTCCCCATCCCATGTATATTGAAAAATTCATCGCGGTTGAAATGCCGAACACATGGAAAAACGGGAGTGCGCCAAGCATCCTCTCTTCTCCCTTTTTCATCTCAGGGAACCATGCCCCGATGTGCTGGACCTGCTTGCTGAGATTGGCGTGCGTCAGCATAACACCCTTTGATCGACCTGTGGTTCCGCCCGTATACTGGTACATGGCAACATCTTCAAATGAGATATCCACCTTCGGGGCATTGGGCTTGTACTGCGAGATTATGTCCTTCCACCTGTAAACATCCTCACCGGCCTTGACGTCCGCTGCCAGGCCCTTCTTTTTCGCTACAAGCGGGAAAAGGATGCTCTTGGGAAAGGGAAGATAATCACCGATCGAGGTAATAATAATCTGTTTCACCCCGGTCTTTTCCCGGAGATCGATCATCCTGTTGCCCAGCAGGTCCAGTGTGATAAGGACCTTTGACTCAGAGTCATTGAACTGGTGTTCCAGCTCCCTGTCTGTATACAGGGGATTGTTCATGACAGCAATTGCGCCGATTCTCATAATCGCGTAATACGCTGCGACACATGGGATGATGTTGGGAAGAAGGATCGCGACAGCATCACCCTTTTTAACACCGAAATCGTTCAGGCAGGTGGCAAACCTGTTCACCATGTCATTGAGCTGATTGAACGTGATTTCATATCCCTGAAAATTCAGGGCCATGGTGTTAGGGAAATCACGTGCTGAATCCGCGAGAAATTCCGGAATTGTGCGCTCAATATAGTCCACGTATTCCGGAATACCTTCCCCGTAATGCTTGAGCCAGGGCTTGTCCAGGTATTTAACATCTGGTGCCATAATAACCTCCATATCTCTCCATTATATTTATATGCCGCGTTAAAGCCCTGCGCGCCTTTGGCGTTTATGCCTTAACCGGGTACATGAACCGGGATCTTTATATATTTTCCCAGGTTCAAAATATACAAAATAATTCATTCACATTTTTGCAATTGTGTCAAGTGAAATTATAATTATGGGGTTTTTTCAGTGAATATTACTCTACCAGTGAACACCCGGCAAAGGGGTCCTAATGTACGTCAAATACTATGAGAGAAAGGTCATCCTCAAACTGCCCTGAATCCGAGTACTCCCTCAGCATCCCCAGGAGCTTGCGGGAAAACGGGCCCGGGGCCAGGTTGCGGTTTTCAAGGATGAATTTTCTGAACCCGTCCTCCCCGAAGAGTTTTCCGTCTTCATTCATGCACTCAATAATTCCGTCAGTGTAGAAAATCAGCCTGTCCCCTTTACAGAGCTGTAACTGTTTCTCCTCAATCTCAATTTCAGGGAACCATCCCAGGGGCTTACCCCGGGCATGCAGTTCAATTAACTCCCCGGATGAAGACCGGTACAGTATCGGGGGGACGTGCCCGGCAATACTGTAGGACATTTTTCTTGTCTTTTTATCTATGGCCACCAGTACAGTGGTGACAAACATCATGTTTACAGAAGACTTGCACATAACTTCGTTGAGGGATCGCAGCATAAATGAGGTCGAGTCCCTCCTGGGCATGTTCTCCATGGAGAGTTTTGTTATCAGTGACATAAAGGCGCTCGAAAGCCCGTGGCCTGATACATCAGAGATGAAAATTTCTATTGTGTCATCGGTTTCATAAAAATCGTAGAAATCTCCACCCACCTTGTCCATGGGAATAAACACCGCGTATGTATCATATCCGGTAAAAACAGGGATTTCCTGGGGAAATAATTTTTTCTGGATCAGGCGGGCAATATCCATTTCATTTTCAATTTCCCTGTTACGCGCCTGGATTATTTTTTCATACTCATATGACTTCAGCAGTGACCTGACCCTTGTCAGGAGTTCCTTTGAATTAAAAGGCTTTGTCAGATAATCGTCAGCACCATACTCGAACCCTTCGATCTTGTCATTCACATCAGTTCGGGCAGTCAGCATCAGCACCGGGATGCGGTTAAGTTCCTCACTGTTTTTAATCTCGCGCGTGAACTCATACCCGTTCATCTCCGGCATTATAATATCTGTAATGATAAGGTCAGGCACTATGTCCCGGGCTTTCCTGAGGCCTTCCACGCCGTTCCAGGCTGAATGCACCCTGTATTCCTTTTTCAACAAAGATGTGAGAAAATGCTGCATGACCCTGTTATCTTCCACAACAAGGATTTTCATCAGGCCTGTACGGCTGTCCTCTGCATCATCCTTTGCAGCCTTCTCCTCAATCCTGAGTATATCCAGGTCATCGGAGAAAAGATCATACATTTCCCTTATGCCTGTGAAACGGTATACTGGTCCGGCCCCTTCAGGAGTCTCTTTTTCCTGCATCCGTATGCCCTTTCTCCCGTCCAGGTGTTCTTTTCCCCTGATTAATCTGATGTGTACTGTTGTACCATGGTCATCCGGGCTGGTTTCCATGTCCCGGCTCTCCACACTTATAGTACCTCCATGAAGTTCCACAAACTCCTTTGCCAGTGAAAGTCCTATCCCGATGCTCTCTGACCGCCGTGTCAACTGCGGATCTATCTGGCTGAAACGGTCAAAGACCTCATCAATCCGTTCTGCCGGTATTCCCATGCCTGTATCACGGAATGTAAGGCTGAGAGAATTCTCGTCACCCTGCAGCCTTACTGCAATATTTCCTCCCCTGTCAGTAAACTTTATTGCATTGGAAAGCACATTCATTACCACCTTGTCCAGCTTTTCAATGTCGAAAAAAAGGACCGCGTCATCCGTGTCCGCGTAAAAATCAATACTCACCCCGCGGGATTCAGCAGCGTCCCTGACCGTGTCAATATAGTTATTCATGAAATGCACCAGGTCAATTTCGCGTATCATCAGTATCAGCTCGCCTGTTTCGATTCTTGAAAGGTCAAGCAGGTTGTTAATGAGCCTGAGCAGGCGGATGGCGTTTTTGTGCATGTCCACAAAGAATTCCCTTTCAGGTTCACTTTCCAGTTCCCCCTGCAGGTAGGATTCCACTGGTGAGAGTATCAGGGTCAGGGGCGTGCGTATCTCGTGTGTTATCCTGGTAATGAAGCCTGTCTTCAGCCTGTCCATCTCCTGCAGTTTCTCATTCAGGAGCCTGAGCTCCCCGGTCTTCTCACTTATCCTTGTATCAACATTTTCGCGCTCATCCTCAAGCTCCCTGCTGATCATGCTTACCAGTTGCGACTTCTCTTCCAGTTCCCTGAGCGCTTCTTCAGCTCGTTCCTTTTCACGCAGGGCGAGTGACTCCTTATCCCTGGCTGCATCCGCCTCTTCCGCGGCAATCCTGTTTATTCTCCTGTTTAAGGCAATCATCTGGTAACATAGAAAGGCTGACATCAGTACAGCGAAAACATAATCAACAACCATGTTTTTATACAGGGGATCAACAATTCCGGAAAGAGGCATAGAGGCTGCGAGCAGGAAGGAGACAAGGCCGGAGAACATGAAAATAAGTGTTATGACAAGCACCCATTCCTGGCTGCAGAAAAGCGCGGCAAACATTATGATCATTGGAGCGTAAAAAAAGTTCGTAATTGATTTAGCCTCCCCATGGACAATCTGCCCGGTGAAGACGATAGTTATGACACCGAAGGCAATAAACAGGGAGAGCCCGTACGAGGCTGATTTGTATCGGCCTTTTTTGAGGAGATATATACTTGCGGCTGCAGAAATTATAATTGCGAGTGCGACAATGTTCTCAATCATGAAATGCCTGAAACAGTTCAACACGAGCATCAATGCAATAAACAGGCATGCACCCACTGTTACAAATGTAAGGAAAAGCCCTGTTTTCTCTTTTATAAGAGGAGAGGCATTCTCGTATGGTCTGAGGATTGAGGAGAATATGTTTTTTATCATAAATCCGCGTAATACTCACATACCGGTCCAGACCGCATCTCTGTCAATTTTACCGGGGCATGTGCACAATTCATTAATATTGATATTTTTCTATAAACTCATATCAGTATAAATTGTGCAAGAATTTTATACTTAAATTTAAAGGATGGACTGACATTGCGAATAAATACATGCGCTTCATTCAGTGCAACAGGGTAATTTTCTTGACAGCAGTATCAGCAGTGTAAAGGTCATAATATTAAATTCTACTTAAAAAGCAGGTACATTCATGCAGGAATTCCTACAACCAACATACAACATAGATTCTGATAATGAATCAATCATCAAAAAGGCCGGTGAACTGACAGATAACTGCCTGAACGACAGCGAGAAAGCAGTGTCTCTTTTTCATTTTGTAAGGGATGAAATACCATACAGCCTGTATATGATCTCGGTTTTCAGGGAGGATTTCATAGCATCACGCGTGCTTTCCTGGGGCAAGGGGTATTGCGTGCAAAAGGCCGTTCTTTTCACTGCACTGGCAAGGGCCGCTGGAATTCCCGCGCGCCTGGCTTTCGCAATGATCCGTAACCATACTGTTCCTGAAAAAATCGTTAAAATGACCGGCGGGAATATTTTCCCCAGACACGGGTATACACAGCTCTATCTGAATAACCGCTGGGTCAGTGTCGCGCCAACTTTTGACAGCGGCCTGTGCAGCAGGAATGGCCTTCCTGTTGTTGAATTCAACGGGATTGATGACGCGATTCTGCCGGATAAAGACCTCCAGGGTAATCCATATATTGAATATGTTGAAAATTTCGGCCCACACGCGGATCTCCCGTTTGACTGGATCCACGAGGCCATTTCCGCAAAAGTCGGATTGGAAAAGAGGCCCTGGCTCGACAAAAACAGGACAACTCCCTGATTTATATATGCGCACTCAATAAAAGTAATTTTGGACAGGGCCCTTAACGGGCCTGTCTCCATGGGCCAAACGGGTCATGCATATCATAGATATCAGCTCCCTGCATGTACCTGTTACTGAAAGTCCTGTCTTTTGATTCAGTAAACTCCGGGGGACCCGCAGGCCGGTCTGTCATAATAAGAGCAATAAGCAGGATCATAATCAGTACAAGTGCTGCGATTGAAATAATTACCTTAATCCTCTGTTCCATATAATTCCCCCACCCGTTTTATCACCTGTCTTAATGGTATGACAAATGACCTGCCTGCGACAGGCGCAGTTTCCTCTTAATTTACAGACAAATAAGGGTCTTAGTCAACATACACTCAGTAGTTACAATTGAAAAAACAGCACCGGAATATTTCTGTTGTTGCTTAAGGCAGGCATGCCGAAAATATAAATGATTAATAAATGTTTCGGGGAAAATAATGAACTACTCAGAAAGATATAAAAGAATCCGCGCAAAGAAGTACAGTAACCTGGCTATAAAGGCCATCCAGCATGGAGTCTCGCGGGAAGACCTGATTATGGAAACCACACGCTACCACGGAGAAGACTTTGCTTCCTTTATTGCAGAACAGATAAACGAGATGTTTTAGTAAAATGCGTTAAAACCTGTTCTTATCCGGGCTCTAAAGCAGTACTGTTATTACAAATTTCGCACATTTTATGCTTGACTTTTTGTAAAATTTGTTTTTTTAAGAAATACTGGTCGTTCTTTATAAGTGCGAGTAACATTCTTCAAAAATGACGGATTATGTGACTCCAGCTTTATTACAGAAGATAAACGGTCCTGACTGCAAATCCCGCCTTAAAACATCATTTAGCATGGGGTTCTGTCCGGCTGGAATTTGTCCTCTGATGGAATGACAATACATTATCTTTACACGAGGTTTTAATATGTCAGTTAATATTTATGCCGGTAACCTGTCATATGATATGACAGAGGACAACCTCAAAGAACTCTTTGAGCAGCATGGCGAGGTTTCATCCGTAAAAATCATTATTGACCGCTATTCCGGCAGGTCAAAAGGGTTTGGTTTTGTTGAAATGAACGAACAGACAGATGCGGACAATGCCATTCAGGACCTGAACGGTAAAGAAATAATGGGGAGGACCATTAAGGTCAATGTAGCCAGACCAAGGGAGAAAAGCTTCTAATTCTGGCATCAATCAATCTGAAATAATCTATTTTACCAGACAAATACGGATGCGCGTCCTGTTCATCCGTATTTTTTTAATGTCCGCAGGAGATTCTTCACCAGCCTGAGATGCAGGTAAATACGAAACCTGTTCTACAGAAGGATAATTTTTAGACTATCTTCAAATGTATCTTGACATTCACCCCTCATTTAGAGAATACCATACATTATTCTGAAAACGGAAAGGTCTTATGCTGAAAAAAGTATCAATCAGGAATATCTTTTCACAGCCGATTTCATATATCCTGCTATTCTGTACAATCCTCTTCAGTACAGGAATACTGTGGGGGCTGCCCAATGTTGAAACATGGCAGTCTGATTCATTCGCGCCTTTCCATCCCCTGATCGGACTTAGCCAGGGTTTCTCTTTCGGTTATTTCAACAAGTATCCGCTTGTTCACCAGCTCCTGCTCGCGATCCTGAACCTGCCGGTACTTATTGCTTCGATTATCAGGAGCAATCCGCTGGAGGGATTCCAGATATTCAAGTTTCTCGTTGTAATCAGGTCAGCGGAATACGCAACAGCCCTTATCCTTATTGACAGGATTGTATCTGTTATAATGGGCGTGCTGACCGTGTATTTCATATACCTCTGCGCCCTTGAGCTGTTTAATAAGAGGACCGGTATTTATACCGCGCTCATAGTTTCATTTAACGCCGTGCTTAACCATTACGCTCATGTGGCCAAACCCGAGGTGCCCTACCTGTTCTGGGCTGTTATCGCTCTTTACATGCTGATCAGGGTTGTGAAATACGACCGCAGGGGCGATTATATCCGGTGCGCCCTGTTTACCTGTTTCTGTTTCGGGACCAAGGACCAGGGCTACGCGATCTTTGTGCTTCCATTTATTTTGTATCTTGTGATATACCAGGTCATTTACAGGGCACCGGGCACTGTTCCAATACGTATAATTTTCAGGAAAAACCTGCTCCTCTTTCTCGCACTTTTCCTGGTGTGCACTGTTGTTGTGCAGAATATATTCCTGAATTACGAGGGATTTCTCCTCCGCTTAAGTCACCTCACAGGAGAAGGGGGACAGAGGTCAATATCCTATACACTGGGCCCTGCAGGCGTTTTCGCCCTTTTCAGAGACACGTGCGCCCGGATGATACATGACACCCAGGGCCTGCCACTGTTTTTAATAAACTCCGCAGGCATGATACTGTTTATTATCATGTACCGGAAGGACAGAAAAAATCTTCTCCTCAACTCGATCATGATCGTTGCGTCTTTATCATATTATATATTCTTTGTTCAGCTTATACGGCAGAGCAATGTTCGCTTTTCTCTGCCCCAGAGCGTCTTTCTGTCCGTATATGGCGGATACCTGCTCGCACTGCTGCACGGCCTTGCTGAAGGCAGGTGGAAAATAGCTTTCGCCGGCGTACTCGTACTGATATCCGTTTATTCACTCAGTATAACACTGCCTGTAAATGCCAACATGATGTGCGACACGCGCTACCGCGCAGAAGAATGGATGAACAAAAATATTCCTGAAGGGGCAGTCATCGAATACTATTCGTATCTGCACTACCTTCCACGGTTTCCCGCAGGCACAAATCCATACAGGATACGGAAAAATGTCCTGGGTATAGAAAATAGAAAGCCG
>Ga0272441_10010895_pt1 | contig 13633 bp, 12 predicted proteins | sample SSMProp6N_FD_193582 | JGI IMG/M metagenome (GOLD analysis project Ga0272441, IMG submission 193582) | Marine sediment archaeal communities from Little Sippewissett salt marsh, Falmouth, MA, United States - SSM-Prop-6N | ecosystem: Environmental > Aquatic > Marine > Wetlands > Sediment ... | reverse complement strand
ATTGAATGTTTTGAAGTCCCTGGCAAAAGACTCCAGGTCGGTGAAACCACGAAACTACAGAGGGAGCTATACTTGCAGTTAGGTGTCTCGCCGCCCGCCTCGTTACAATAGTGCCGGGAATTCAGGTGACATATTGTTCCATCCAGTATGATGTACTGGACAACATATCACCAGCAGTAACGACTCGTACGTTTACTGGTCCCGACTTCAAGTGTTATTTTGCATTATTCCAATACGTTAAAACATATCATGTCTTATTTGATAAAACCGAATGTTGATTATTTACTTATTTTATGCGTCCTGCGTGTTCAAGGGCCAGTTTAAAATTGCCGGCATCTGCAATGCCTTTACCAGCAATGTCATTGGCTGTTCCGTGGGCAACTGACACAAACTGTATAGATGTTCCCAGAATGGTGTAGATAATCTTTTTAAAACTGATTAGTTTCATGGCTATACGCGTCTGGTCGTGAAACATGCCGAGAACACAGTGAAATTCTCCATTTTTAGCCCGGAGATAAACCGTGTCGGGTGGGAAAGGACCCCGGGCATCAATGCCCTTAGCAACCGACTCTTCGACGGCTGGCCCTATGATCTCAATCTCTTCTTTACCATGGAGACCCGACTCTCCTCCGTGGGGATTGAGCGCGGATACTCCTATGATTGGGTTCTTAATTCCTAAGTCCTTCATGGCTTTGTCAAGAAGGCTTAGAGATTTTATTATGACATCGCGATTCAAGACTTCGCAGGCCTCTTTCAGAGAAAGATGCAGGGGAGGTACGGAGGCGGTTCGAAAGTTGTCTGCCATGGAGAGAACCAGCAGTGTGTCAACATTTTCAGAGGAGAAGGCCTTTACCATATCCGTTTCGTCGTGGAAGTCAAAGCCGGCTGAATGTATAGCCTCTTTATTGAGAGGGGCGTAAACGATTGATCTCAACAGACCTGTTTCGGCCATTTCAATGGATTTTTGAAACCATGTGGCGAAGGCACGTCCCGAAACGGGAGATATTTTTCCCTGGGGTTCCCGCTGGAGCTCCGGAGATGGCAGATCAATGATATTTAGGGTTGGATATTCAATCTGTGCCTCGTCAGGTGACTGAACGGGACAGACAGTCATGTCCGTCTGCGTGAGTGCAAGGGCCTTTTTTACTATCTCGGCATCACCGATGAGAATTGGGTTGCAGGCCCGATAGATTTCGGGATCAGACAGAGCTTTTACTGTAATTTCTGGTCCGATTCCAAGGGCATCGCCGATGATTATACCTGTAGGCTTCTTTGTGCTCATTTTGTTTTTCCTTTTCATTGTTAGATGTTTTTGATTATGAAATTTTAAACCCCTAAAGCAACTTATTCTTAATAACGCAACCTAAGATAATAAAGGATGCATTAAAATTATGATCGTTTACACAAACTCAGAAATATCATTCAATCACTTTCAATTGAGCAGCATTATTTCATTATTCATCGAAAACAATATATAAATTACTTGTACCAACTCGTTTTGAGTATCCACTACTTTGATTATGAAGGAATTCTTCCTCACTAATCACAGAAGCATTGTGAGTACCTCTTACTGCACAATCGAACCTGTTGTTTTCAAGTCTATTTGGGTTAAAATGATGTGAATTCGTTTTCTCAGATATGTAGTACCCAACTTTTAAGATATCATTCGAGATTGCTACTGCTGTTGCTTTTGGATCTTGCTGAATTATACATTCCAGAATTATGTTGTGTGCTTTATTTGCCTGTTCAAAAAACTCAGCCTCTAGCCCATGTTTTATTTTCAAAGATTCCAGAATATTACCTATAAAATCAATCTGAAACGTCAAAATTGGGTTGCCTGCAATACGCGCAAGGTATGTGTGAAAATCATACCCTTTTACTCCCTTTTTGCGACTTGTTTCAGAATTCAAACTTTTAATTATTGTTTTCAACTTTTCAATATCTTCACTCGTCCTCCTTATTGCTGCCTCGCTCGCAACTGGTGGTTCAATGAGATATCTAACCATCGTAATATCTTCAATTGTAATGGGGTGAAAGTGTAAAAAATTCATCATGCTAAGAATGGTAGTATTCGTACTAACCTTAGATACAAATGTACCGCCACCAATACCTTTTTTCACATCTACTAAACCTAAAACTTCAAGTGCCCTTAATGCCTCTCGCATAGATGATTTACTTACTTTGAATTGTTCTAACAATTCTTTTTCAGATGCAAGTCTATCTCCAGGTTTAAGTTTACCTGTCAGTATAGAATCTCTAATTTGTGAAATAATTCCATCGGATACTTTCATACTTTTTTCAACTTCTTGATACCTATTTTTATCTATTTTATTTGATTTAGACATGATTTTCACTTTTGCTTCAGAATTCTTAATGTCATTACTTCCAATAAATGTTTATTATTAATCAAAATTATGTCTTAAGTAATAATTTATCGTTAATGGATAGATCATTAATCGTAAAACAAATTTGGTAAAACCATTGAAAACCAAGGGATAAAAGTAATTAATGCCAAAGCTACTAACATTGAAATAAGTATAGGTATTGAAGAGGCAAAAATATCGGTAATTTTTGCTTTTGCAATGGACTGTGCTACAAAAAGATTCAAACCTAGCGGTGGAGACATAAAGCCAATTGCAAGATTTATAATCATCATGATACCAAAATGCACTGGATCCATTCCAAAAGTTTCCACCATGGGGAGCAATAAAGGAGTCAATAAGACAATGCCAGCCAATGCCTCCATAAAACATCCCACAAAAATTAAAAATATATTTAGAACCAATAAGAGTTTCCACAACGAATCGATGTTTTGACTAACCATCCTGGCTAGACTCATTGGCACTTGATCCAGGGTAATGACCTGTCCAAATGCTGTTGCAAATGCTATAATTGGCATAATTGCTCCAGTTAGTAAGAGTGTTCGACCAATTATTGAAGGTAAGTCTGAGAATTTGAAGTCTCTATAAACAAATAATCCAATTATGAAAGAATAAAGACATGCTACGGCAGCTGACTCCGTTGGCGTGAATATTCCACTATAAATTCCACCCAATATAATGACAGGAACCATAATTGCCCATTTCGCCTGCCATGCCGCAATAAGGATATCGTGCAAGCTACCTTTCTCATCTTTTCCCTTATAACCTTTTCTTTTTGAAATAATGTAAACTGGTAACATCATACTAAAGGCTAGAAGAATCCCTGGAATAAACCCTGCGAGAAAGAGCTGGCCAATTGACACATCACCGGAGACACCATAAATAATCATAGGATTGCTTGGTGGAATAATAACTCCTAAGGTTCCGGCACAGGCAGCAACTGCACAAGCAAATCCAGCTCCATAGCCTCTTTCTATCATAGCCGGAATCGTTATACTTCCCACAGCAGCCACAGTAGCTGGTCCTGATCCTGTTAAATCAGCGATAAAGAGGCATGATACAATTGTGGTCAAGGCTAGTCCACCAGGGAAATCACCTACAATTTCATCAGCTAAGTTTATTAAATGTTTGGCAATCCCTCCCGAACTCATAAATGACCCTGCCAAAATGAACAATGGTATTGCCAGCAGAGTAAATTTGTCCAACGATTGAAAGGCAACAACTGCGATATAGCCTAATTGTTGATGTGTCTCCAATGCGATGTAAAATGCAGTAATAATTCCAGTTGCAATAACTACCGGTACTCTTATGATGAGAAGAACCAAGAGAAAGGCCAGGTATGGAAAGACTTGCATGTATTTTTTCTCCTACATAAATGGTTGATACATATCTGCCATGTTCTATTACTATTTAGAAGGTATAATTAATTTTAATAGTTGTTGCACTAACCTTAATAAAACCAAACTAAATCCTACAGGTACGGATACGCAAAAATAATACAAGGGCGCTCCCATTGCCTCAGACAACCTTTCAAATTGGTACATTTTAACCGTATATACCCATCCATAATAAATCATAAATACTGAAAATAAGATAAAAATTACAGTACTTGTAATTTCAATTATTTTTAAAATATGTATTGGTGTTTTATCGGGTATTATATTGGTTACGATATGGGCATTTTCTTTTACTGCATATACCATCGCAAAAAATACAGACCATATAAATAAATATTTTGCTATTTCTTCTGAGTATGCACCAGGAGATAAAAGAAAATATCTATTGAATATTTCAACATTAATGATAATCACCATTAATACAAAGAGAATTCCAGCTATAATCTCTTCAATATGGTTCAAATAAAAGAATACTTTTCTCTTCATGACTATTCCTTGAAAGAAAGTTTATTAAAATAAATTCTGATCTGAACTCTTTCATCAACAGTATTGTAAAAATATGATGATGTAGTACAATATATTTGCAAAGATTAAAAGACACACTAACTGCTTTCAATAATTTACTAATTGCTCAACTACCTACATGCTTACAGTTTGTTTCCAATCAATTTAGCCAAGATAATTGCCATGGATAATTTCTTCTCTAACTGAAAATGCAGAAATTATCCATGGCAGATTAATGGAACCTCAAGTCAAATACATTGGTTATACAAACGCTAGATTTGTCATAAGATACTTGTAAAATCGGCCTATCAAATAAAATCCATTTAACGACCAAGACGCGATTTCCATAGGTCTAACCACTCCTTACTGATATTTTTCCCGACAAATTGTGGCCAGACTGCGTTTATAGTCGTTTCTCTCCATATTTTCATTTCATCTGCAGTCGGCGTATAGATCTTCATTCCTGTCTCTTCAAGCTTCTTTGCATAGAAATCATTATATTCTGCCCTCATGTGGTCAGAACCCCACTTGACAATATCGTCCGAAGCTTGTTTTATCAATTCCTTATACTTTTCTGGAAGTTTATTCCAATACTCTAAGTTTACCAGAATTACCGGCGCATATGCGTTATAATAGTTTTTAACCGCATATTTACATACTTCATAAAATTTCATAGGATATGCCTCTGCAAGGCCTATTCCCAGACCGTCGATGGTACCCTGCTGCAGAGCTGTATAGACTTCTCCGTATGCCATAGGTACTGGACTCCCACCCCATGACGCAACATCTTCTCTTTCAACAGCCGAAGCAGTAACTCTGAGCTTTATTCCTGCTGTATCTTTCGGAACCCTGATCTCTTTTTTGCTATTGATGGTAGCCCGGAAATTTGCTCCTGACACCCACAACATGTGCAAATTCTTTTTGGCAAGCTTTTTCTGAACAACTTCAGTAATCGGTCCGCCCAGAGTCCCATTTTCATAAAATACCTTATAGTTATCATCGAGATCCTGAATAAGGTAAGGCAATTCAAAGGCAAACATTTCCTTTATGAATCTTGCTAAATTAGAGGTACTGGTATAGTACCACTGCAGACCGCCCATCATTGTTTTTTCGCCCATTTCATTGTCGCTACCAAGCACGGCACAACAGTGACTCTGTACTTCCACAACTCCATTGGACCTCTCGGTAATCATCTCCGCCCATTTCTCTGCGAGGATATTATGCCAGACTTTTTGTGAAACAGATGTACCGCCTTTCATTACAAACTCTGCTTCCGCAAAGACACTCGTTAAGCCAAAACCTGCATAAACAACTGCGAATACCAGAATAACAACAGATAATTTTGAAACTATTGTCTTTTTCATTTTGCCCTCCAGCACCAATATTCTTGTTTTCTACTCCGTTGTTGTTAAAAGCACTCCACCATAAAAGATTATTCAATGAGTACAACTTCGCCTAATCTCATAATGATAGAATGCCATACCATTGACATTGCAGATTTTCGTTATTCACCTCCTTATTTGTTGTTTATTACTGCTCCTTGTCAGTCTTCCATATTTGCAGCATATCTAACTTTAACATTCACCAATTCTTCTAAGCGTCTGGTGGTGACTGTCTGGTCGAGATTTCCTGATCCTTCATTGTGGACATCTTCAAATATTTGTTTTGCCACTGCTCCCAGTGTCAATGGCAAGCCAACATCTGCGGCGAATTCATTCACCAAGGTCAGATCTTTTTTCATAAGATCTGATCTGAAACCAGGTTCAAAATTGCCCTTAAAGACCTGATTGGGGAAATAGTTTTCCATCATCCAGCACGTTCCTGAGCTTCCTTGCACAACTTCCAGAATAGTTTCTAATTCAAGCCCCCCCTTGATCCCTAATACAAGGGCTTCTGCAATAGCCGGGACCATGATTCCTACCAAATGATTATTAACGAGTTTTACAGCGGCTCCATTACCATTTGGACCACAATAGTAAACATCAGTCCCCATTTGCTTAAGAATCGGCAGGCACTGCTCATAAACAGTTTTCTCTCCTCCAACCATAATGCTCAAGGTTCCGTTAATCGCGGCAACTTGCCCTCTACTGACCGGAGCATCAAGCATCGCGAAGCCAGCTTCTTTTAATGTTTGCGCCAGTTGCTTGGTGACCGTAGGTAAAATTGTGCTCATATCAATATATACGGAACCGGGCTTCATTCCTTTTAAAATTCCGTTTTCACCTTCGACAATCTCTTGAACATTGGCAGTAGACGGTACCATGCTAATTATAATTTCCGACTGTGAAGCTAATTCAGCGGGCGTTGACGCTTTTTTTGCATTCTTGTCTTCAATCATGGCCAATGCTGCTTGGTTTACATCAAAAACAGTTACATTGTTTCCAGCTTTGATTATATTCCTGGCCATATGAAGTCCCATCATGCCCAATCCTATAAAACCGATATCTTTACTCATCTTAACCATTTCCTCCTGCTTCTTTTATTCATAGATTTGCGAATTGCAGCGACATCCTTCAAATTAATCTACGGCAGGTAAATCCTTGACAAGTTCTCCTAGTCCGAGCGACTCAAGCGTATGAGGCAAAGGAACACCTGTATCCTCATCCCACCCATTTAACTCAAAATATAGGCTCTTCATAAATTTAAAATGTTCCAAAATCGATGTGCCTTCAGCGGGACCGTCTTTGGGGGTAGAGCCATACCGAAATGAAGGAACTTCTCTGGCTGTATCCAGACCGTGACAATAATTAAAAACGCGCAATGTATTTATCGTTCTGCGTCCTATATCCATTGCCTCCTTCAACGACAAATCAATACCAGTTATATTTTTCAGAGCACCCAGAACCAATTTGGGATCGCACGCAGTAAAACGACAAACCCCCAGACAATCTACAAAAACAAACCAGCCGTCCATTTTTGCGTTCGACGCAGCAACCTCCCATGGTGAAAATTGACTCACTGGCGGTAAACCAAAATTATCTAACTCCGGAGTCAGGAATGCAGCTGATTGAAGTGTACTCGTCGCTGATACGCATGTATCAAGTAATTCTCCCCATCTTCCCCGATGATCATGGCCTCTTGGCGAAGAACCCTTTTCCACATAAACGGCCATTTTTAACGCCTCTCCGCCAATGGTTTCTGCAGACCTCTTAACCCCTTCAGCTAATAAATTCCCGATACCATCACGATTACTGATTTTGATTAGCAGCGATCGAACACTTTCGACATCACCCCAATGCATCTCCAATCCGTCTAGATCATCGCTTGTAAAGATTCCCTTTTCATAACACTCCATAACCCAGGAAATTGTCCAGGATGCCTCATTTACATCCATACCAAGTCTATCAGCAAGATCGGAGAGCACTGCGACACCGTCCACATTATCATTACCGATATTTGAACCGAAACCAGCCAAACTTTCGTATTCTGGTTGCTCTCCCTCAAATCCTGCATAAGGCCCTTTTGTGATTTTTATCTTTTTTACGTGTGGATATTTACACATCCAACACGGCTTTAATTGTGGATTCAAATTGTCGTTTATATACTCACCTTCTATTTTTTCGTGCTCAGGGAAAATGTTTGTAGTGTAATTCCGTACAGGTAAAATTCCATCACGATAAAAAGGGGAAACACTTACTGCCGTACCGTATTTGTGCAAGCCAGACTTCTTCATATTCTCGTTCATAGCATTTGCCATGTATTCGACACCCTCTGAATCAACAAGAGGAATCTCTCGTCGTGGGCAAGAGATGGCAATTGCCTTAAGCCGCTTAGCACCCATAACGCAACCACATCCGTTCTTAGAGGCAACATGTCCCCTATCTCCTGCTATAACGGCATATCGAACAAGATTTTCACCGGCTGGCCCGATACCATAAACTCGAATGACTTTCGCCCCAATCTCTTCGCGTATGATCGGCTCAATTTCCCTTGTATCTTTTCCGATGAGAGCGGTTGCATCAACCAGCTTAACTTCGTCTTTTTCCACTTTAAGATAAACCCAGTTAGGAGACTTTCCTTGAATAATTATCGCGTCATATCCTGCGAACCGAAGATAGGCCCCCCAAAACCCATTCGCCTGCGTTGTAACGGCACCTTCTACCATAGGACCTTTTGTTGTAAGCGAAAAAGTGCCGGATCCTGGTATTTTTGTTCCACCGAAGGGACCTGAACTAATAATAATCCTATTTTCAGGGTCATCCCATTCAACCCCCGCACTGACCTCCTTTTGAAGGTAGTAAGCTCCAAACCCTGACCCACCCAAATATAATTTCATTAGTTGTGGCGGGAACGCCTCTCTCGTAATCGTTCCATCTGTTAGATCCACACGTAAAATTCTACCCGTATGGCAATCATTTTCATTTTGCATTTTCACCCTCCGTAATACCGATCCTTTATCTTTCTAAAATCGACAGCAATATTATCTATCATGCTATTTCATTTGCAATACGTATCAATATTGTCTCATACTATCTGTTCTTTAACTAATATCATTATATATAACATCACCGGAACACACAATACAGATACTTCTAAAAGATTCCCGAGCAGTCACATACTAATTTAAAAGCCATTGTTCCATCCACATATTAACGTTCCACATCATTTATTTATGAATATATTATGCTACTTATTGATATCATCGCCGTCGGTTACAAATGAAATACACCACCAATAAAAACAGACATCACAAGATCTCATTAAATACGATTAATGTACGACTGGAGACATAAATAGTTTGCGAAAATAATATGGTATTGCCAAATATCAGACGAATTTAATAAATTATCGCTCCCTAAAAATCCCCTTCCCAAACATGATCGCCAACCGTTATTTTCTCACTATACTGTCAATATGTTCATTATAATCAAATATATATCTAGCTTTCACGATTCAAGTATTAATTTTCGTCTAACACAACTTACCTATCATGTCAATGGAAATATCATGATATTAGTGTTATTTACTTATTTTTTAGGGATGAGATTTCATTAATATTAATTTGTTCTTTGACCGATTTACGTAATAAAGAGCTGCTTTCACTATCCCATCAAAGAAAGTGTTTGTTGTTTCTTCATTGAAATCAATTAAATAGAGAAAACGATTCGTTACTAGGTTTATAATTCTGAACAAAGCGTTATCATAGAATAGGTCACTCAGTTTATCCCAACAGGCGTAAACAATATCACCATGGGCTCGAGAATCGGTTTTAAGGAGATATTGGCATACCAGAAACATCGAGTGTATCAACACAATGGTGATATTTGAGATTATTGCATAATAGCTTGCACTAGATTCCTTTTGCCAACTTCAGGGGTTATTTGACTATTTAGAAGAAAACTTGTCAGGTGGGAAACTGACTCGGTTCACAGACACAGTTCCGGCCCGTTTCCAGCCCCTCCCCCAAAGCGTCTTGTCCATTCCTTTATTGGGTTCAACGAGGTTTTGGACTTGTCCATTCCAGCCAAGCTCCACTGATGATTGGATAGCAATAAACACCCCGAAGGAAAAACGGATAAATGGACAGATTTTTTGTCTTTGTCCCTCCTGGGGGCGATGAGGCCCCTGTCGCGGTCGCGGGAAAGCATAATGTTAATTTTACCAAAATTTGTATCATTAACAATCCGGATGGAAAAGGGAGAAAAAGAGGAGTTGGGAAAAACCTGACTGTGGGGACCTGGGCTGGTTGTATCCGTCACGATGGGTGTGGCACTTGGCGCGATCCGTCGTCGTCGTATATGACAGCAATACCGGGCATGTATACTGCACGCAAGGCGAGAGGCGTTTGATTAATACCCGCGTGCACATGAAAAAAATTGAACTTGGATGCATATGTTGCTATGTGTAACCGAGGCTTTTGTGGTCGGCAGGGCCATCTTGTAACGATTTCCAATTGGGAATAAGAATCCTGTGCCATGAAAATGAAAATTTTTGAGCGGGGAGGAAAAGGGCGTGTTCCATAAAATAGTTATCCTTATCTGCGTTTTGTTTTTGATGTATTCACCTGCGGCTTTTGCCGGCGGTAAAAATCCGGATAGTTGTAAAGCTGTTGGTTCGGTAGTAGTCCGGTGCTATGATTGCGGGTCTGAAAGAAGCTATCTGGGAAATGTCGCGGTTCTGACAGACTATGAAGAGGATCAGGGAAAGAAATACTGTGTGAAGGCCTCTGTTGCGAAGCAGGCCTGTGCTAATAAATTCGGTGTCTCATCATATTGTATCGATTTTTACACGAAATATAGCCTTGGCATGTCGACTTATACGGAGTTCTATAATACTACCTGTGTTGAGGAGGTCGGCGGCTACTAAGGAGAGTAAACGGGGACAGATCTCTTTTGCAAAGTTGCATGATACCAGAGAGAAAAAATTTTGCATTGCAAGACCTGGAAAATTGAGGGGACATCGGACTTAATTGTCACAAAATCAAAGAGCAGTATTTCTTTCTTAAATCTCAATTACTTGAAAGTTTTCGAACGCGCCAATTTCTAGGTGTAACGTGCATCTCCTGGGCTTAAATTGGATCATCAGATATTTGAACTGTTAAAATTGGTGTCGAAGTTGGGATATTCGGTTCGTAGCATATTACGTATGTCTTCCCGTCTCTGCCATGACGAATCAGCACAACATCGTGTGGGGAAAAATAATTGACATACACGGGGGACTTCCCTATATTTGCCCCGACCGAGCCGGCGACATCCCATCCAGAGGGGATGACCACACGTGCCCGGCGTACAATGCCAGTAGCCAGGAGGGCAATGTGAAACCACATTTCAATTTCTCTATTCTTGTATCGGTTATGTTGTGGGGCCTCTGCGCATCAGCGGGAGCAACTGATCTGAATGCACTACAGATCTGTATTGAATCGTGCAGTGCGGGGGATGCCGCTTGTGTCGGACGTTGTGTCCAAAACAATGTAACCGCTCCGAATTCGGTGCTTTCAACGCTTGGCACTCAGACAGCAACCGAATGTCTGGAAGGTTGCCGCCGGCTTCAGATAGCAGTAGATGAGTGTTGCAACCGGGAGGACCCTCCCGCCGGATGTGCACCATGCACCGAAGAAGACAAAGTTTTTTGGCAAGAAGTCATAGCTAACTGCTGCGACTCTTGTGTCAGTCATTGAAAATAGTGTTTTTCAGTTATTGTCCTGACCTGTATCTGACACTCAAAACCAAAACGTAACGAGGCGTGGCAGGTCTCTCCCGCGCAATGAGAAACAAACAACAGTAACAAATAGCTGTTAAAGTAATTTCATGCAGATACCGTACAGTCCTTCAATAGCATAACGACAATAAACCGGGGAACAATACGGCGCATCGGGATGCAATCCTGCCATTCTTTTTATTGACAGGAGTGAACGGGGTTTCGTATAGGGGATAAACCACAGCACGGGAACTGGTCACATATCCCGACAGGTACGGCAAACCGGGGGCCATGAGATCGGCCTCTTTCGGTGCACAGCATAACCGATAGATATATTCGATTATTCGATGCAGGGGAGTATCCTCAAGATGACAAATCGCATTATTTCGGTTTTCTTCCTCTCATTTATGGCACTCTCCAGCATGGTCTTCTTCCTTATCGCCCTGATCATATGGCTGGTGACTGTCTGTTTCGACACACGCCTTCGTATTCTCCATTATTTTACTTGCTTCTGGGCATCGATCTATACCTGGATGATGCCCGCGTGGAGGGTTTCGATCGAAGGGAAGAGGCATATCGGGGAAAAGACATACGTGGTTGTCTCCAACCACCAGTCTCTCCTCGACATCCTCGTCGCATTCCGTATCTTTTTCCCCTTCAAGTGGGTATCGAAGGCGGAGATATTCAGGATTCCCTTTGTGGGATGGAACATGACGTTGAATCGTTACATCAAATTGGTCAGGGGAAACAAGAAGAGCGTACGGAAGATGTTGGACGATTGCACCACGGCACTTGCCGGAGGGAGTTCCGTCTACCTCTTTCCCGAGGGGACTCGATCGAAAAACGGTGCCGTCAAACCGTTCAAACCGGGGGCCTTTATACTGGCCCACAACAGCAAACTCCCTATCCTCCCCATTGCCATCACGGGCACACAAGAGGCCCTCCCGAAGAACAGTCTGAACTTTCATGGCAGGCATCTCATCACGGTCAGAATCCTCGAAGAGATTCCCTATGCGGCATTTCAGGGCTTAAACCCCGAAGAAACAGCTGTTATGGTCAGAGAACGCATATCCGAGGCCATGGAACACTAAGAATCAGTGTCCTGATCCTCCCCATTCATTTCCCTTACCGTGCTGCAGAACATCCCCGAAAGGGACACGGTCTGTCTCCCTTCCACCACGGCAACGCAGTTTTTTCCGGCCGGATCATCGGTACGGGGACAGATGCAATAGTCTTATTCCACGCCGAGCACGTCCTTTATCGCCCCTACGATCGTATCCTTGGGAAGGGCTCCCATCGCCATCTGGGGATTTCCTTCTTTTGGAACGAACAGTATGCTGGGGATGCTCCGTATTCCAAAAGCAGCAGCCAGTTCCTGCTCGGCGCCAGTATCAACCCGGTATATATTCACTCTTTCTTCATATTCCTGAGCCAGATCCTCCAGTATCGGCTCAACCATCTTGCAGGGACCGCACCAGTCGGCGTAAAAGTCGACTATACAGGGGAGTTCTCCCTCGAACTTCCAACTCTCGTTCACTTCATAATTGAATACTTTCTCCAGAAATGTCTCCTTGGTCAACGATTCCATCACCTGTCCCCCCGCCTTTGAAAACTCAGTGTAAATCAAATGGAAAACCATCGAGAGCTACAATACCCCTTTGCTCGACCGGTTCAATACGGTGCATTCATACAGAGCCTTGGATGATATTAGTCCCGAATTAAAACATGTTCAGAGGATATAGCGGCAGCATAACAAATTATTCAGTTATTTTCTACACATCTTCTAATTAAGGGGACATCCATGATAAGTAAAGTCAAGGGGAAAACGGAGATTTCCCTTGACCGTCTGAATCATAGGACTCCCGGCGGTTATTCTTGTTTATCTGCCCCAATCCGATCTTTTTAATCCTTTGTGGTCCGTATGATCGATCATACGACCAGACATCCATGTGCTGTATCCGGGTCGGACAGGTTTGCGTTACACCATATCCTTCATGACCCTTACAGAAGATTGAGTGTGGGTCAACCCGCCGGCCTCGAAACACAACAACCGGTGCATCACGAATATGTGTATTCGATAGCACAGTCCCTAAATGGCAAGGTCCGGCGGGAAGATCTTCATTGCAGCAGATCTATGTTCAGAGAGCTTATCGTTTCAGGCTACCCGGATTTCAGAGGGAAGCGTAAAATTCTCCTTTTTCCGGTCAACGGCCA
>Ga0272441_10010894_pt1 | contig 13634 bp, 12 predicted proteins | sample SSMProp6N_FD_193582 | JGI IMG/M metagenome (GOLD analysis project Ga0272441, IMG submission 193582) | Marine sediment archaeal communities from Little Sippewissett salt marsh, Falmouth, MA, United States - SSM-Prop-6N | ecosystem: Environmental > Aquatic > Marine > Wetlands > Sediment ... | reverse complement strand
CTTAAAAAACAAAAAAATGTTGTTCTATTACCTCACATAGGCTCAGCAACAAAAGAAACTCGGACAAAAATGGCAGTAATGGCTGCTGAAAACATGAATATTGGTCTTAACGGTGAACGACCACCCCATTGCGTTAATCCCGAACTATTTGATTGAATAGATGGATCAAAGAGTAAAAACCCATATTTCTGGTTGATCCGGCAAATCCTCTGGTTCAATATCGATTTGATTTCCAACCTTAACGATTTCATCATCAGTATCTATACATGAGAGAAAGTCATCCACTGGAGCAAGAGGCAATGATAATCCTTCTATTTTGTAATGCATTGGAATAATAATTCGAGGTTGAATTTTTTTTAAGAGTTCCCATGCTGCTTCCCCGTCTAATGTATAGGTTCCACCAACGGGGATCATAACGATATCAACTAGGCCAAGTGACTGTATTTGTTTATCGTCTAACATATGGCCAAGATCACCAAAATGGGCAAATGTCATGTTGTCAATGCTGAATATATAAATATTGTTTTTACCCCTCTTTTCTCCACAGCAAGTGTCATGATAGGTTTGCATTCCTCTTAGGGTAATATCATGGATTGTTCGTTTTCGTTTTTCAGTAATTACTATTGTTTTATTATAAGAAACGGTTTTTGTACTATTATGGTCGAAATGATCATGGGAAACCAAAACGATATCTGCTTTTACTAAAGGTGTTGGAATTCCAATTGATTTACCATCATGCGGATCAGTTACGAGTGTGCACTGATTTGAGATTTCAAAACATGAATGGCCATGCCACCTTATTTCTAGCATATCACACAATCTCCATACTCATTTTTATATAAAACAGAGTTCATCTGAATTTAAAAATATTATGGACGGATTCTTTTAAATGCAATATAATGTATCTGATCTTTTTCCCCGATACTGGCAAATAAAAATACTTTATTTACTGAATGAGCAAGTCGTATCGCTCTGCTCACCTCCGCCCATTCCAGAGTATCTTCAAAAGGAACTGCATGTATGAGATATTCTGCATGTGTTTTATCTGGCTCTGCAGAGTATGCACGAAAATGGTTTCCAAATTTAAAACCAGTTTTAACAAGTAATCCTTGTTTTTTCAGATCAGTATAGACAATGTATCGTTTTTGTATATCTGTTTGTCTGTTTGTTACTGTTTTTTCGAACTGTTGTTTGGATAATTTTTTACCTGTTGGAAGGGAAATTTCAAGAACATTTTTTTCGACTAAATACAATGCTTCTACTAAAGAAATTTGAATTCCTTCAACAAATTTTTTTCCAAAGAATTCTTTTTCATGAAGAATACGTGCTAATTGGTCATTGAAAATTAGTACACGATCTTTGAGTAATATCCCTTTAGTTTGTTGAAAAGAAGCAGGTTTTTTTTCTCCGGTCAATGGTCTACTATCAAGGTCATAATACGTTATATCTCCTTCCTCATCTGCGATGGTTATCCAACACTGTGTGTTTTGTTTTTTTGAATGTTGGATTAGATTCAGTAATGTTTGTATTGAACAAGATTCTCGTTCTGAAAATGTTGCAATTAATGAAGGCGGCTCTTGTTGATCCTGGTTATTAGTGGTATAGAAATTAAAAATTGAATCGCCTTTGAGCAGTTGAATTTGATGACCACGATGACGTAGATCTCTAAATATAATATAATTAGTTTCAAATCTGTCCTGTTTTGTTGCTGCAATCGAGATTAGTTTTTCGAATGATAATTGTTTATCCTCATCGTACACTACAAGTTTTTTTTCTTCAGATAGAAAACATGCTTCAAGAAAATCCAAACGTAATTTATTTTTTGAAAGTAAAATGCCAAATTTACTCTTTCCAAATAATCTGCCGATATCCTTGGGTTTATCAACTATTACATTGTTTTGATGAAGTGTACCTAAAGCAGGATTCATATAAGGGACAATTTATCCGCCTTATTTTTGTTTTTTGTAGAAATCATTGAGCGTTTGTGGAAGATTATCGAATGAACGGTAGTCCTTTTTGAAAGATTCTTGTTCAAAAGATGGGTGTGATGATTGGATGTATGGTTTATCCTTTTGGATATTGTTTGTCATTGATGGTTTTTGCTTGATGCCTGATTTTGAGAGATATCCAATGACAAAACCGAACACAAGACCCCCAATTATACAAAAGGTAATCAACATGATGAAGAATCCATTCAAATTATTTAGATCGAAATTCCATGATGCTGCTTTTATCTCAGGGATTCCCACATATCTACTGGTGCGATCTCCGCAGCTACTAGATAATGTTAACACACCCGTTATTAAATCAGCGTATTTGTAATAGTATAAAGCGTTCTCAACATTTTCGTCTATCAAGCTTTCTGCATATTCATAATAACTTACTGCTAGTAGCGGTTCGATACCCTTTGCTCGACTTTCACTTATGCCGATGTTTGCACTTTCATTCGCTCGTTCTATCCGTTGTTCAATTTTATCTTGAGAGGTTACATCTACTAATTCAAGGGCAAGATTGGCCTTTGATAGAGCTTCTAATGCTTCGAATAATGCTGCGGCGTAATATTCATTGTCGTAATCAATTTCTGCGCTAGCTAACATGCTTTCTGCTTCGGTGAGAAGACTTGAAGAAGTACCAATTTCATCAAGAATCACACCTGAATAGGTAATAGATTGTTGCGCATCTTGTATATAATCGTTTGAAATACTTTCTAATTGATCATCTGAAAAATTACCTGAATCAATAAAATACGAGGATAATCCAAGCCACCAACCAATGCTTTCAGTTCGCTGATTTGCAAATGCAATTTGATATAATGCAGTAAAAGCTTCATCCTGATTTATTGCTGATTGTGCAGATGCGAGATATTCACCCGCTTCAGTGGCACGTTTTTGAGCAGCACCTACGCATTGTAAGGATATTGCACCTGATACGCTAGAATTTTTGGCTATTCCGCTCTGATTTTTATAAAACTCTTGAACATCTTTCAAGATACTCTGAATGTATTCATCAGGATTTTCTGAAGAGAAGTAATCACACGCAAGCTTGACAAAATTTGCATTAATTAATGATTGAAATGATTTGCTGGTACTTGTATAGTACAATCCATCATCAAACCAATTTTTACTCGATGTAAATGCATCATCTGCGGCATTAAGATAATCGGTAACCCGGTTTCGGTAATATGTGGGAAAACGGTTAGGAATTGTTGTTGAATCAAATGCTTCAGTAGCATTTTGTAAAGTCGAATTTGCTTTGCTGAGTAAGGTTGCAGCAAGGGGTTTCATGGAGTCAAGGTATTGTTCAGTAGAGATATTGTTTGAGGATGTTTCTGATTCGATTATGTTACCTGTATAATACAATAGAACATCGTTGATATCAAGAACTTCAGCTACTTCTATACCATAGTTATTCATTGCATAATCAGATACATTTCGGGTTACTTGTTGAGCAATGGTTTGAATGCCCCATTGCGTTCTAACGGTTTCATAAACCGTTTCAGTATAGGTATCTTGCCCTTCAAGAATTAAAAAACGATCCGCCCCGACAGAGGCAGCAGCATCAATTTTTTTAACAATTCCACCAACAGGACCGATACTTCCATCAGGATTAATCATACCAGTCATAACTGTGTTTTCATCCATGGTCCATCTTTCAATAAGAGAGACAACTGCAGCAGTCATAATTCCGCCAGCTGACGGTCCTCCAATAATAGGAGATTCAGTACGAATCACAAAGAAGTAATCGTAACTATCAGGATCTATACTACATGAGCCATCAGATTTTACAATAGATGCGGCTACTTTGACTGCGAGCCGAGCAGATCCTTGCATGTCTATTTGTGCGAGAGGGAGAGTGTCTACGAATACACGGCCACTTCCATTATTTTGTAAGGTTACAGTAATTGTTGAAATGACGCCAATATATCCCTGTTCGGTTTCCCCTACTGCAGGTGCATAAATGGTGACATTTCTATAATTTACATTAAATGAATCTTCATAGATTGTACCCGGTATTTGCGTAGATTGAATTGTAGATATAACTGTTGTTTGTATAATTAAAATGGTGAGAATACATAGTATGATTGTTTTGGTTTTTTTTGGTTTTTCCATAATGATTTCACTTTCCCTATATTCATTTTCTCATAATAAATTGTAAGTCTAATTAATAACCTTATTTTCATCGGTATTGGTAAATGTTTTTGTTTTATGTCGTAATGGGAAGGGGGCGGGGAGGAAGACCCATTTTTCTAAAGGGAAAAGCAAAAAGGAGGATAAAAAATATAAGGGCGGGTCTTCCCCCCACATTTTTGCTTGTTTTTTTATTTTTTTGTTTGTATTGTTAGGGTATCGAACGAAGAAGGCTTTCAAAGAGGCAGAAAAAGCCATTCTTCTCTTGTGATTATTGTGTCGTCGTTCTGTGGCTTTAATCATTCGTGTCACACTTTTTACGTATTTAAACGTTACATTTCGTAACACTACACTATAACGTATGCAGCTAACCCTATATAAAACTTACGATAACCCATGAAAATAGTATAAAAATCAATCATGTTACATTTAGTAACGTGACAAATTATAAATACTACGAAGATATTATTAATTTTCTGATGACGAAAAACGTTGGACCACTAGAGCGAAAAATACTGACCATCCTCTGGACAGAACGAGAAGCAACAGCAAGAGAAATATGCACCATTCTTGAAAATAACGATGAACGAAGAGCCTACTCGACCGTTAGAACTATTATCAAGCGATTGGTGAGAAAAAAGATCATTTCACAACACATACATCCAACAAATAGAAAATACATCTATTCTCCACTTATAACAAAAAGTGAACTAGAAACGACAATAGTACGAAAAACGCTATCTGATCTCTTAAAACGATTTGAACAAAGTACCATAAATTATTTAGCTGAGGAGCTATCTGATAATAAGGAAGAAATTGATAGATTAAAACAAAAATTGGCTGAGATGAAAAAGGATGAATGAAATACTAATAGCAATTCTTATACCTGTCATTCTTACGGGTATTGCTTACGGTTTAGCAGAATTCCTTATGAAATTGTTTAAAATACGTCATCCAAAAAATATGTTTTTTGTTTATTTTATTATATTTCTCATTACAATTTGTTTAGTACCCATAACTTCACTTTCTCAATATGAATCAGATGCTAAGGATCTCACCGATTCATCCTCTATTAACACTATCGCAGAATTATCACAAAAAGAGTTAGCAAATATTTCATCCTCACCGATATCCTCAAAAATCATACCCCTCCAGAAAAATAATTCTGATCAATTAAAACCAGAATCATTAAACTCTAAATTTATTATTGAAATATCCTGGTATGATTTTATTAGAAATACAAATACTTCAGAAAATCAAATAACTAAATCAGAATCTGTTATTGAACAACCTGTAGAAAAAGAAAATTTTTACACCTCTTTAACATCAATAATAGAAAAGGGTAATGTTCTTCCTCCTTTAGTGTTAATAACCATTTTCTTGTTTGTAATAGCACTTTTCTTCGTTATATGCCATTTGTTTCTTATAAAAAATCATTTTTTAAAAAGAATAAAGGCGAAACCTGCACAGAATCCCCAACTTATTGATCTTATTACAACGCTTTCAAAGGAGCTTAAAATCAAAACACCTCACATATACTTGTTTAATGGAGCACCAAATGCCTTTGTTATGGGATTCCCTTCAATAATGGTTATTTCTAACAAATTAATTGATGTGTTAACATACGATGAGCTAAAGACAACCCTTCGTCATGAGCTTACTCATATCAAACAACATGATATTATTTTAAAAGCATTTATTCAGGCAACTAGAATACTCTGTTTTTACAATCCTTTCGTCCATATTCTTGCAAAAAAAATTTTTAATAAACGTGAACTTTTAGCAGATACAGAATATAACACAAACAAGAAAGATAAGATTTCATTTATGGAAGCACTTATTAAAATTGCTGAATATGCACAAACAATATCATCTGTTGATAAGTTTTCAAATCCAGTAATTTCAGTTTCCCTATTGGAATTTAGTTCAGCTCATCCCTCAATGACAGAAAGATTCCTTAGCTTATTTAAACAATGCAAGAAAAAAACACTGTTAACCTTATTTGTCAGTTTTATCATCATTTTTACGAATACATCTGCAGTCCTTATAACACAAACTTGTTTTGATCAATTTATTAAACCTGAATCATCAAATACTTATCAAGTCAATGTTGAGAAACAATACTTGATAGAGGATATCACATATACATCACTATATAATCACAATGAGCAAACCTCAAGAGAAAAAATGATAATGGTTCATAGAACCTTATACAATGTCATTAGCATTCCTCGTTTCATGAATGAAACAAGTATTCAAGAAATTATTGATTATATTCTCCTTTCATATTATCGGAATCAGCAAAAAACATCAGCGTTTTAAAGAATTATTTTGTGTTTAATAAAAAGAAAAAAAGATATTTTTCCCAATTAAAATAATGGCCAAATATGGTACCATTGATCATTGACATAGATGTCAATTGATATTGAGAAAAAATCTATCCAACCTGTTTTATCAACATAAAATTCAGTAAGTGGCCATACAGTCCATTCTAAATGGAAATCATCTGCTGCAAGGGTTTCTCCAAAAATGCTAATGCCATTTTCAGGTCCTTTTACAAGGAGATCGATATTACTTAATGGTAATTGATCTGTATCAAGTGTTAAGAAACCTGAAACATTTGATTTCCAGGAGAAATAAATATGTTCAGCAGTTGGTTCAGCATCAATATTGGCTTCCCATTCATCAAACAGAATGTCTAAATCAATATGAAGTGAAGGATCTTTAAATACTTCAAAATTGCCCGGATTAGTCAAATTCCAAAACGCCGTTAAATCTACTGTTGACAAATCATTTAATGAAAGATTAATCGTAGGTTCATTCAAGGTATTTAATAAATAAATTGTTGTTCCATCAGAATCAATATCGACATGATAGAATCCATTTACTTTCGAGGGCAACCATTCAGCAAATAATGTACGAGGAGTGTTTTTAATAACCGCGTATTTACATTGTCCAATATCATTTGTTTCAACAAGGACACTAATATCATACATGGTGTCACTTTGGTATTCAATACTGCCTCCTTCTGAAGAGAAAGGAGTAAGTGCGAGTTCAAACGATATTTCATCGGGTAATGAATCAATTGTTAATGTTGTTTCTTTTGTTATATCATCTACTGTTTTCGTCATTTTTGCGGTAAACGTGGTATCGTATGGTGAATCTTTAGCAAAGGTATATTCCCATTTGTTTGGATCAAGCGTTGAACAAATAGTTATTTTGGTTTCAGTAGCTGGTTGAAAACCAAAAGAATAATATCTTTTCACGTTGGAATCATCATATCCTGCAAATAAAATAATTTCTTTTTCATTTTGTCCAGATTCATAGCTAGGATTCATGTTTACAATAAATCCAATAGTTTTATCACTTAGTTGTATGAATAAAATGGACGATAATTGAATTCTATTAGGAATTTTGTTCGATGACTCTTCTGGTGATTCATAACCTACTGTTAGGGTATTATCTGCGATTGATGCAGATAACGAAAACTCTTTATCACTAATCTCTTCGCCAAGCAGTTCAACTGTTACTGAAAAAATTGCACCAATTGCCAATTCAGGAGATGTTTGGATATACGGTAAAATAAGGTATTGAACACGAATGTCCTTACCATCAATGCCGGTATTCTCATCATTATCTACGTCGAGATTATTTAGTAAACCAAAATTGATTTCAGCTGATTTTTCAACCTCATCACAAGTTGTGGTAATTGTACTCGTAAAAAGATTCAATTGAAGCTCATTATTTCTTCCAAAAAATAACTGTTTTAGAAGCATTTTTCCGTTAAAAGAATCCTCTTTCATATATCCTTTTTCATTTTGTTTTTCTAAATTGATTTCAGTTGAAATCGGTGAAATAAATGATGCAGATATACTGGATGAACTAAGTAAAATTAGTGATAAAAGAAGAGTTCCCCCAAATATTATTTTTTTATTCATAATTAATTAATCACCTCTTTGATAATATATTTGTTGGTTCTTTCTTATAATTATTTGTATACTTTCATCGGAATTCGTCGATGTTTTCACCTGATTTATCTGATCAGTATAAGTGAAATAATATTGAAATTAAAATAATATTTCAAAATTTTTGATATATTTTCAATAAAATCTCAAAATGTGGTTGAAATCCGCTCTGTTGAAAACAATTTTCTCCCGATATTCTTAAGTAGCACAATAGGATACCATGCACCCATTTAGGAGTTAATATAAAACATCCTATAGAAATACATAAAAAACGTTATGAAAAATGGAGACATGATGAAATGGTCCAAATTCATGAATTGATATTAAGAGATGCTCATCAATCAATGCTTGCAACTCGAATGCGAACAGAGGACATGCTCCCCATTGCAGAAAAACTAGATGAAATCGGCTATTTTTCAATGGAAGTTTGGGGTGGTGCTACGTTTGACGTTCCAATCAGATATCTTAATCAAGATCCTTGGGAACGAATTCGAGAATTAAAAAAGGCGATGCCAAACACACCTATGCAAATGTTGGAACGAGCAATGAACATTGTTGCATACTGGAATTTTCCAGATGATATCGTACAAAAATTTATGTATTTGGCAAAGAAAAACGGTGTAGATTATTTCCGAATTTTTGACGCGCTCAATGATCTAAGAAACATGGAATTACCGATTAAGTCCGCAAAGGCAGAAGGTGGGCATGTGCAAGCGTGTTTAAGCTATACCATCTCTCCAGTTCATACTGTTGAATATTATATTGAGAATTTTGGTAAATTAGAGAAAATGGGTGCTGATTCCCTCTGTATTAAAGATATGGCTGGAATGATATCTCCTAAAAGAGCTTATGACATTATCAAAGGAGTTAAAGATGCTGGAGTTAAAATCCCCATAGATTTACATTCCCATTGTACCAGTGGAATGACTGGTATGGCCTATCAAGCAGCTGTTGAAGCTGGTGTTGACATTTTAGACACCGCAATTTCATCAATTTCTGGTGGAACTGCTGCACCACCAACAGAAAGTATCGTTGCTGCATTGCAAGATACCAAATATGATACGGGTTATGATTTGAAAAAACTCATTGAAATCAGGAAATACTTCTTGAAAATATGGGATAAATATCGACATCTTCATCGATTCAATGCTTTAAAAGTCGATCCAAGTGTGACACTACATCAAATACCTGGAGGAATGCTTTCAAATCTAATTTTCCAACTTGAAGAACAAGGAGCTCATGGGAAATATCAAGAAATTCTTGATGAAACTGCTCGAGTGCGAAAGGAACTTGGTTATCCCCCTCTTGTCACTCCAACTAGTCAAGTTGTGGGAGTACAAGCAGTGATGAATGTGTTACATGGAAGATACAAAGTTATTCCAAAAGAAACAAGAGATTATTGTAAAGGAATGTATGGACATCCACCAGCAGAAATCGATCCAAAAATCATGAAAGTAGTCCTTGGTAAAAATTGGAAAGACGAAATTATTGATTGTCGCCCTGCTGATTTATTAGAACCTATGTGGGAAAAACGAAAATCTGAATTAAAAGCATATACTGATGTAAAAATCACTGATGAAAATGTGATGACCTATGCTATCTATCCTCAAGTAGGATTAAAATTCTTGCAAGGAAAAGCTCAAACAGAATTTACCTCAGATGAATTACCATTACCAATTGATCATAAACTTACAAGAGGCATGGTAAAACAATCGTTCCCAGAAGTTAACGATCTCTATCTTGAAACAGAACCACCAGAAAACAGGAGCGGTCCTGTTCAAATTCCAACAGAATTCGAAGTTGAAGTTGATGGTGAACCATATGAAGTTAAAGTGACACCGCAAGGTGGATTCCTTGTTGCTGGTGCTGGCGGAGGAGCAGCTGCTCCACCAAAAGACATCGAAGGCGCTATTAAATCAAATATGCAGGGTACAATCCTGAAAGTCAAAGTTAAGAAGGGAGATAAAGTCAAGAACGGAGATGTTATTGCAACGATTGAAGCTATGAAGATGGAACAAGAAATTTCTTGTGAAGTTGATGGTGAAGTTAAGGATATCTTTGTTAGTGAAGGAGATGCAGTGAAAAGTGGCGATGTATTAATGCAGATCCTGTAAAATACATGGTAATAGATTGTTTAGGATGTGAAAATGTCATGTTAAATAAGGTTCTTATCGCAAATAGAGGGGAGATAGCTCTTCGGATTATGAGGGCTTGCAAAGAATTTGGAATTAGTACCGTTGCTGTCTATTCAGATGCGGATAAAAACGCTTTATTTGTCAAATATGCAGATGAAAAATTTAATATTGGGCCTGGACCAGCGAGTCAAAGTTATCTAAAGAAAGATAAGATTATTGAAGTCGCATTAGAATCTGGAACGGAAGGTATTCATCCAGGGTATGGGTTCATGGCTGAAGATGCCGTCTTTGCTGAATTATGTCATAAGAACAACATTGAGTTTATCGGTCCCCCGGTTTCTGCGATGAAATTGATGGGATCAAAAATTGATTCAAAAAAATCGATGATGAAAGCAGGAGTTTACGTTGTGCCTGGTGTCACTGAAGCAATTAAAGATCATGAAAAAGCAAAAGATATCGCTCATGAAATTGGATACCCTGTGATGCTTAAAGCATCTGCGGGTGGTGGTGGTATTGGCATTCAAAAAGTCGATGATGAAAAACAAATGGAAAAAGCTCTTGTTAGCGTCAAACAACTAGCCAAGAACAGTTTTGGTAACGATGCCGTGTTCATTGAGAAATTCATTGGAGATCCTCGTCATATTGAATATCAGGTTATTGGAGATAAAGATGGACATATCATTCATTTATACGAGCGGGAATGTAGTGTGCAACGTCGTCATCAGAAATTAATCGAGGAAACTCCATCTTGTGCGTTAACTCCAAAGCTTCGGGAGGAAATCGGAAGACAAGCAGTTCTTGCAGCGGAAACTGCAGGGTATTATAGTGCGGGTACCTGTGAGTTTATGTTTAAGGATGGAAAATATTATTTCCTGGAGATGAACGCTCGATTACAAGTAGAACATCCGATTACTGAAGCAACAACTGGAGTAGATCTAGCTCGTGAACAACTTAGAGTTGCCTCCGGTCTTCCACTTGAAAACACGCAAGATGACATTCATCCACGAGGTCATGCAATTGAATGTCGGATTAATGCTGAAGATCCACTGAATAATTTTGCTCCAGCACCAGGAAAGATTTTACGGTATGCTGAACCTAGTGGACCAGGAATTCGCATCGATTCTGGTGTGTACAGAGGTTTTGAAATCCCCCCATATTACGATTCTATGATTGCAAAATTGATCATTTGGGCTGAAGATCGAGAACGAGCTATTGAACGGGTGAAACGAGCATTATGGGAGTTTCAGATTGGTGGCGTACGTCATAATATTCCATTCCATCAAGTGGTTATGGATAATCCGCAATGGAGACAGGGAACCTATGATACCAGTTTTATTCCCCAGTATCATATTCTTGATCAAGTGATTGAATATGTGAAAGCAGTAAAATCACAGTCATCTGGTCCCAAAGTTGCTGCAGCGATGGCAGCGGTTCAAGCAGTAAATACCGCTTTCGCTCAGGGAAAAGGAAAATTATAAATCCTTTTTTCTTTTTTTATTTACATCCTGGAATGTTATGTAAATTTTTTTTATGTTTTAAGTACTGAGATACTTAAAATTATAAAATTATACAAAAAAAAGAAAATTAGTTGATCTTATTTTCGAATAAGATCAAGTGCTGCAAGTTCATCAGCTAGTTTTTGCACGGCAATTGACACGTCTTCAGTTCTACGAGCACCAGTACAAACGATTTTTCCAGATCCAAATAAAAGCATCGCTACTTTCGGTTCTTGTATTCGATACACAAGTCCCGGGAATTGTTCTGGTTCATATTCAACGTTTTCTAGACCAAGCCCCATAGCTACTTCGTTAAGATTTAACTCTGTTCCCAAGTCTGAGATTGCCACGATATTTTGAATGACAATTTTTAAGTCTTCATTTGGATATACTTCAATTCCAAGTTTACGAAGTTTATCAGCAATGATATCTACTGTTTTTCTCACGTTTTCAACATTTTTTGCTCCAGTACAATTTGCTTTTCCACTTCGAAATAACAATGTAGCGGTTTTAGGGTCGGCTAAACGATAGACGAGCCCAGGAAATTGTTCAGGCTCGTATTCAGCTTCCTCAAGTGATTGAGCGATAGCATCTAAATCAAGTTTTTCAGCAAATGATGTCGATGCCACAATATTTTCCACGATAACTTCTGGCATATATTTTCCTCCTATATTATTCAGTAACATTACATCCAATCGATGTAAGGGTATCCTCCATTTTTTCAAAAGCTTCTTTGCTTTCTTCTAATGAGAGTTTCCCTGTGCAAATGATGTCACCACATGAAAAGAGTAACATAGTATACTTTTCCTGATGATATTCGAGCCAGGGATGTGTTGAGGGTATATATGTGCATCTATCAAGGGGAAGAGCATCCTTAATTCGAGAGAGCGGTAAGGACACGTTCATTTTTTTTAAGAGAACAAGCGATTCAATTTTTTGTGACATTTGAGGAAAATCCTTGATAAATTCATTTTCCTTTAATGTTTCTACAGTCTCATTGAGTGCTTGTTTTGCGTCTTCCTCTGTTTTTGAACCGGTGCACATTAATCTACCCTGTGTTGTTATGAACACAACTCGAGATGGATTATGATAATGAACGACTATTGCAGGTAATTGATTGGGTTCAAATAATGAATCTGAGAAGACCATGTTAATTTTCTCTAATTCTAACGATTGATTTAGATCCGTAGATAGAATTAGATTTTCAACAAGTAGATCAGCCATTCAACTACCAGCCTTCCCTTCCGAGAGTATATAAAGAGTATTTAAAAGGTTTTTGTTGTTTAAAAGTTTTCCGCTCATTATTCTTCCCCTTTAAATTCTTAAGATTTACTAGTTGGATGGTTTAAAATTTCATCATTCTTTTCAACGGAATTTAAGAAGCAGATTTTCAATAGTAAAATAATTGATTAATTTATTTTTGTTGATTATTGTTATTCCCTGAATATAATGAAAAGGACGATTCTTATTAACACATACTTCAATTTTTTCAAATAATTGTAAACGAAACATTTATATGAAAAATACAAATCTTGTTAAATTATAACAAGTATTGGTGAAGAGAAATGGTAAAATTAAGTGAGGTAAAGATAAGCATATCAACTGCAATAGCTGCAGCATTTGGTTTTGTCATCGCTTTGCTCTGGCGTGACATCATCATTGGATATTTGAAACTTGGAGGGCTCTGGCAAGATGGTGGTTTTGAAAATCTAACTGGAGGAATCATAGCCACGGTTGTAGCAATCATAATTACCCTGGTCTGTATCTTTGGTATATTGTATATATCAAAATGGGGTGGAATTGAGAAATAATTCTCTCAATTTCTTTATTTTTTCTACAAAACTGAAAGATTTTTAAATTCTATTATTTCAAATTGACAATTTTACAATAAAATATTTTATACTTTGCTTC
>Ga0272441_10010893_pt1 | contig 13634 bp, 13 predicted proteins | sample SSMProp6N_FD_193582 | JGI IMG/M metagenome (GOLD analysis project Ga0272441, IMG submission 193582) | Marine sediment archaeal communities from Little Sippewissett salt marsh, Falmouth, MA, United States - SSM-Prop-6N | ecosystem: Environmental > Aquatic > Marine > Wetlands > Sediment ... | reverse complement strand
TTTTATTATGCTAAAAATCAAATATTACTGCTCGGTCTCGCTCTGCGGAGGTTCGTTCAACAATTCCGGATGATGACGCACGACCTTGGCCCGGACCATGTAAATGACATCCTCGGCAATGGCCGTGGCATGATCAGAGATGCGCTCCAGGTCGCGGGCGATCAACAACAGCGGAATCGCGCGCGGCGCGGTCTTGCCGTCCTTGATCAAATAATCGTTAATAAGCTCCTGCATGATGGAGGTGCGCAGACGGTCGCTTTCCTGATCCGACAGGATCACCTCCACGGCCAGGTCTTCGTCGCGTTTGACAAAGGCGTCAATGGCGCGGCGTACCATCTTGCGGGCGTTCTCAGCTAGCAGCGGGATGTCCTCCAGCGGTTTCAGCAGCGGCTCATCCGCGATATCGATCACCCGCTGGCAGATATTCACGACCATATCCGCGATGCGTTCCAGCTCGGCGCTTAAACGCCGACCGGTGGCGATAAACCGCAAATCCATGGCCATGGGTTGAAAAAGCGCCAGCAACTCCACGGTCTCTTCCTCGATGATATTTTCGAAATTATCGATGCGCTGGTCTTCGATAATGATCTTGTTGGCCAGGTTCTTGTCCTGATTCTTCAAGGCCTGGATCGACTTATAAATTGCCTCCTCGGTCAACGTGGCCATCTGCAGCAGATCATTATTAAATCTTTTCAATTCATCATCGAGATGTCGTTCCATTTTTCCCGCCTTTTTAAATTTTATTTTGATTATCTTTAATTTCTCAATTCCCCACAAACACTTATTAACCAAACCGCCCCGTGATATATTCCTCGGTGATCTTCTTCTTGGGTTTAGTAAAAATCTCCCCGGTCTTGCCGAACTCCACCAGATCGCCCTGCATAAAAAAGGCCGTGACATCCGATATCCGCGCGGCCTGTTGCATATTATGGGTCACGATCACGATCGTGTATTTTTCCTTAAGATGAACGATCAACTCCTCGAGCTTGGCGGTCGAGATCGGGTCCAGGGCCGAGGCTGGTTCATCCATGAGAATCACTTCCGGCTGGATCGCCAAAGCCCGTGCCACGCACAGACGCTGCTGCTGCCCACCCGAGATGGCCAGACCGTTATCATTCAGACGGTCCTTTACCTCATCCCACAGGGCCGTATCTTTCAAACTCTGCTCTACCCTTTCCTGCAGAAAACGGCGGTCGCCGATCCCATTAATCCGCAGCCCGTAAGCCACATTTTCAAAGATAGTTTTCGGAAACGGATTAGGCTTCTGAAACACCATCCCGACCTGCTTGCGTAGATCAACCACATCCAGTTCTTTGTCGTATATATCACGGCCGTCAATCTGCAGTAGCCCTTCGGCCCGTGTGCCGGGGATCAGATCATTCATCCGGTTGATGCATCTCAGAAAAGTCGTCTTTCCGCATCCCGACGGTCCGATGATGCTCGTGACCTGGCAATTAGCAATATCAAACGTGATATCCTTCAGGCAGTGATTGTTGGTGTAATAAAAATTGAAATCCTTAACTTTAATCCTTGTACCGTTATCCATAAATCATTCCTTTTTCAATTTTCGCAAATGATAGCGCAAGATAATCGCTGAAAAATTCATCAAAAAAACCAGCACGATCAAGACCAGGGCCGTTCCGTATGCGATGGGCCGCACTTTGACGATCGAGTGATGCTGGGTGGACATAATATACAAATGATAGGGTAACGCCATGAATTGATCAGTTGGCGATTTCGGTAAAAACGGCAAAAAGAACGCGGCCCCGGTAAAAAGGATCGGCGCTGTCTCACCGGCGGCTCGAGCTAGTCCTAAAATCGTCCCGGTCAACATGCCGGGAATCGCGTACGGTAAGACATTGGTCCGGATCGACTGCCATTTGGTGGCGCCCAGGGCCAGGGATCCTTCCCGGAAAGATTTGGGCACGGCCTTAAGCGCTTCCTCACTGGCGGTAATGGTCCAGGGCAGGGTCATGAGTCCCAGGGTCAAACCCGCCGCAAAAATACTGGTTCCCAGTTGCATCATCTCAACAAACAGGGCCACACCGAAAAGCCCGAAAACGATCGACGGAACACCGGATAAATTACGGATCGACATGCGAATCAAACGCGTGAAACGGCTGTCCGGGGCGTATTCATTTAAATAAATCGCACAGCCCATGCCAAACGGGACGGAAAACACGGCTGTAATGAAGGTCACATAAAAAGTCCCAATAATGGCGGGAAAAATTCCGCCTTCGGTCATGCCTTTCCGGGGAGGCTGACTGAGAAATTCCCAGCTGATGACCCCCAGACCTTTGGTCAGGATATCCCAAAAAATAATAACTAAGATCAAAATCACAATGCCCATGCATATCCGCAGAGCATTGAATCCCAGCATCTGACCTAATTGTCTGTTATACTTTTTGGGCATGATCATAAAAAAGGATTAAAGGAAAAGAAACTTCATAGTTATCATTCTGGCTCCCATTCGCAGATCGCTATCTCCTGAGCTCCTTAAATCCCAAGAACGTCAAATCCCAAACGCATTAATCCCCAAATCCTCAAATCCTTAAATCCTCAAATCCTGCTTCTTAATATCTCGTCTTTCTCTCGTAATTATGCAAAACAATATCGGAAATCAGATTGATGACAAACGTGATCACAAATAACACCAATCCAATCGCAAACAGGGAATAAAAATGCGTGGTGTAATACGGCACCTCGCCGAGCTCGATCGCAATAGTCGCGGTCATGGTGCGGACCGAGTCCACAAATGATTTGGGCATGGCCGGCGCATTGCCGGTCGCCATCAGGACGGTCATGGTCTCGCCGATCGCCCGGCCCATACCGAGCATGCAGGCCGCAAGAATGCCCGAACTGGCAGCCGGGATCTTGACCTTGATCAGGGTCTGCCAATGGCTCGCCCCCAATGCCAGTGAGGCTTCCTGAAAGGATTTGGGCACGCTGGTCAGGGCGTCTTCGGACAAACTAATAATCGTCGGCAAGGCCATGACCGCCAGGAGGATCGAACCGTTGATAGCGTTCAACCCACTGTACTGACCGGTCAGTTTCGCAATAACCGGCCCGACCAAAACGATCCCTAAAAATCCAATAACAACCGAAGGAATCCCGGCCAGGATCTCTACAACCGGTTTGGCGATCTCACGGACCCGCGGGCTGGCGACGTCAGACAGATATCCGGCTGTGCCGACACCCAGAGGGATCGCAATCGCCAAGGAACCCAGCGTAACCATCAATGTACTGACCAGCATGGAAACGATTCCGTATGTCGCTTTGTTGTATGAGGTTGGATTCCAGTCCGGGCTGAAAAGAAATTCCAAGATCTGGATCTCCTGAAATGCAGGCAGGGCGTTGCGTAAAAGCAAAATAAATATTCCGATCAGAACAATGATGACCAGAAAACCGTTCAGGAAGAATACGGATTTGATGAGCTTTTCTTTAATCCGAGGCATGTAGGATATTTATAGCAAATATTGAAATTTTTGCAATGAAATAAATGGATCTTACGAGGTGTAGAAATGTCTCGTCCTGCAATAAATCATATGGCGACCGCCGGCCCACCAGGGCCGGCGGCACCAAAAAAGAATCAACCAAACTCCCGCTGTGCTTTACAATCCCATCTGGCTGTTAAGCGCTTTATAATCACCGGGGATCGGGATAAAGCCCATTTCCTCAACGATCTCCTGACCTTTAGAACTCAACTCGAACTCGATGAATTCCTTGATATTACCCGACGGCATACCGTTGAGATACTGATTCAACGGTCGCGTAACCGGATAATCACCGCTTTCGATTTCAGCCGGATTCAACGGATTGGCATACGAAGCCCCGGCGCGGGCCGCCACCTTCAGAGCCGTGATACCGGTTGCTTCTTTGGCGTAACCGACGCCGACATAGCCGATACCGGACGGGTCGCTCTTGACCGCTTCGACAATCTGGGCATTGCCGTTCATCCGGCGCATGTTGGGGGAATAATCGCCCTTGCAGACCGCTTCCTGCACAAAGGCGAATGTCCCGGAATTGGACTGGCGACCGTAAAGTGTAATCGGCATATCCGCACCGCCGAACTCGCTCCAGTTCGTCACTTCACCGCGGTAAATGCGGCCGAGTTCATCCATGGTCAACTGGTCAACCGAGTTCTCTGGATTGACGAGAAAAGTAATCCCGTCCAGCGCGACTACAACCCGCTTGGGGGTAATACCCTGATCTTTGGCCTGCGCGACTTCCTTATCCTTCATCTGGCGCGAGGCGTTAGCGATACTGCATTTTCCGTTAATCAGGGCCGCGATCCCGGTCCCGGATCCGCCGCCGGTGACCGCGATATATTTACCGGGATTGTCTTCCATATAAACTTCGGCCATACGCTGAACCATGTTAATCAGGGTATCGGAACCCTTGATCTGAAGCATCTCAGCCTGGCTGACCCGGGCCCCGGCCAAAACCATCATGGTGCAAATTGCAATAATGAAAAATTTTCTCATGACTTTTTCTCCTTAACTTGTTTACCTGAAAACTTGAACTTCATGTTCCCCATTAAAACTTGATGAGAACATCACCCTGAACAATGTGATCCGTGGAATGCGCCTTCCAGGAGCCGTAATAATTGCTCTGATAATAATCCAGACTAAGAATCACATTCTTTCTTAAAGCGTAAGAAACCACTACCTCGTGCGATTTAACTCCGGTCTTTCCGCCGTAACGGTCCGAATCCGGCAAGGCATCCAGCCAGGCATCGCGGCCGAGCACGGCCTTGATGTATTTGACCTGCCAGGAACCGGGATTCTTGACCTTCTTGTGACCGAAGGCCGTGCCGAAGGCCCATCCGCTTTCATTATCCGTTAACGTATCATCGATGTTATGGATAAACTGGGCAAAGACCGAGAGATATTCGTCGATCCCAAATGGCAGACCGCCGAATAGCTGTGTGGCTCCGACCTGTGATTCGAATCCGAACGAATCATAATCATAGGTCAATGCCCCGGTACAGCTCGCGTCATCAACAGCCGTGATCCCGGAGTTGGTGCCCTGGGACCAAGGTGAGCAATTTCCTTTGAACCGGTTGAAATGATACATACTCGCCGCAGCCTTGGCATCAAAAACCTCTTCAACCCAGTTGGCCCCGACCTGTAAAACCTTGATAAATTGTCCATCAGGATCCCGGTCATGGTCCCGTTCGTCCGCGAACCAAATTCCCGCATTGGCAAAAACGTCCACATTGTCAATCGGGGTAGTTTGCTCGGCGTGCATGGAGAAACCGGCCGGATTAATGTCGCCGTCCCATAACAGGTCGGTGGGCTGCCACAGCCATTCTTTGCGCGGGAATTTACCGAGCACCAGATCGACCTTGTCGATCTGATCCAAAAGGAACCAGGTCTTGGGAGAATACTGAAGGTAAGCATAATCCAAACGCAGGTCTCCGGTATCAAACGTATCGGCAAAGGTCTGATTGGTCGAACGCGGATCAGCACCGCCGGTGGCGATCCCGATTCCGAAATTAACTCTATCAACCGCACCGAGCAATCCCAGACGCATGCGGACACGGCCGCGATGCTTGGCATAGGCATCACTCTGATTCCAGTCTTTTTGATACCGTACTCTGATATCCCCTTTGAGTTTCAGGGTCTGGACCCAGGAAGGCAGGGTCGGATGCCGCTGATCGGCGATCTCCTCGGCCACCAACTGCTTGGTCTCATCCTTGATGATCTGCGATTCCAAGGGGGAGAGAACACCCTTATCGACTAATTTCTCAAGCAGAACATCCAATTCCCCGGCCTGGACAGTGGATACCGCGATAGGAGATGCAAACAAAATCGCCAGGGATAATACAATGGTGAATTTTTTCATTTTTCAATCCTTTTTAGGATATAGAATTTTATTAAAAACTGATTGAGCCTTTGTCAAATTTGACTTGCCTCAACCATCGAAGTTACTGTTCGATTCGTACCAAATTTTCACGAGCATCATTCCGCACAGGCTTTCCGGATTCAAATTCGCGAAGAAGAATATTCAAATCATGGATCTGCTTGCGCAATAATCCGACGATCCGGCCATCTTGATCGTTCCGAAAAAAACCGACCATTCTTATCACCTCCTTTCCGAATGCATTTGCTCGTTAATTAAGATTTGATTTTATCCTATTCCTGTTGTGTGAAGGCCAAATCAAGACATTGTGAACATTATGTAAAGTTTCTTTAGAAGCGAAATCTTATAATTCTTAGCGATTTACAACCCGGCCAAACACCCACCCGGAATCCGGCCTTGACCCAAGTCCTTTGTTTTAGCTGCTTGCCCTGGGCAGGAAACTCACACAATCTTTACAAGATGTCCATATAATTTTCAACTAACCGTCTTATGATACCCCCAAAGATAAATTCAAGACACCCATACTTTTTGACCAATAAAAGGAGGCTTCAAATGTTGACCGACGGGATTGTAACGGAAACAACGCATTCTCCTATACTCAACCGCACCGAAGGAACCGGACTGAAACCGCATCCTGATCTATGGAAATTAGACCAGGCCTGCCGCAAGCAAGTCTTGAAACAGGCGAGCGGTTTTTTAAATCAGGGGCTGACGCTCAGTGAACTGATCCTGGAAGGTAAGCAAGAAGCTGAAAAAGCGCGTCAGGAGTTTGATCCGCAGAAAAAACTCTCGTTTGATTTTTATCTCCGTTGGAGACTGAAGGCTAGATACTATAATCTCTTAATCCGTCAAAAGCCGCAGGCAGCCCGTTAAAAAGGCTGTCAGGCGATTGATTATCCAACTTCTTATGCGGTCTTCTGAACGCTCACCTTATTCCGGCGCCGGTTCCGCAAAGAGCGGATCAGATACAAGATCGCCAGGATAATCAAGGACTTAAACACCCATCCTCCATACTTCTTAATAATATCGGTATAACTCAGGGTCAGTGTGGGACTCTCCTGTTCCGTGACCAACAGTTTCACAAAACGGAAATGCTGGCCCCGGGCCGGAAGACTGATCTTAATCGGCAGGATCCCCTTATTACGGATACTTTCCAGTTCCGCGGTATACGTGGAAACTTGATACCCCCTCTGTTCTCTCCTGGCCTGATTAGCAACCGAAAACTGTTCACCGATATCATCCGTCGCTGAGCGGAGCCTTCCCTGTATCCCGCGGGTCAAACCCACGGCTTCCAGCAGTGGGCGATGCCGTCCGCGCTCAAGTTTGACATCCCCCCCAAAATTGAAATAAGAATACTCCGAAGGCAGATAGACCGACCACTGGATCTCACTGATCGGGATATCAACTCGGGGAAGATTCATTTTGATCTGACCGAGCGGGCCCATCTTTTCATTTTCCTTTAAATAAACCACTTCCACCGGAAACCCGGTCAGGCTTTCACCCTGCATCCGCGATTTTTCCAGGGGAACAAGGATGCTGCCGTTTTGATCCTTGGCCGGTTTGACCGGTTTACCAGCCACAAACGTGCTCCAAAGTGTGGATTCTTCCGGCAAGACCAAACGTAAGAATTGTTTAACATTATTGCGTACCTGGTAGGTCGCGCGGGTCAGGACCTTGCCGTCCTTGGTCTGCAAAGAAAAGAAATCCGCAGAATCGATCGCCGCCACCAGCACCGGCATTTCCTCATGCCGGGTGACGTCAATCGTGATCTGAAATGGATGATTAAGGTATTTAAAGGCCAGCAAAATCGGATTGGACGAACCGCCCCAGATCGCAGACGGCAGTTCCTTGACATCGATCGCAGACACATGCTCAGCCTTGCTGACCGCCAACTCAACGTTCGTTCGCGCCGCAATCCCGAAGTAACCGGTCTCGCGTTCAGTTCCCACGGTCCGGACCCAGGGGATGTCCGCTACCACCGAGCCTTCCCCGATATTACGTTCGTAACTAAGCGTCAATGTATAAGTGCCGCGGGTGCCGAAATTAAGATACACATCCAAATACAACATACCGTCCGCTTTGGTCACTTTCCAATCCCGCAAATCCTTGCCGCGCACATCGAGCAGGCTCACATCCTGCGGAAGGGCGATACGGAATCCGGATATCTCGGATTGCAGGATCGAATAATTCAAGGTGGTCTCGGACCGAATCAAGCCTTCCCCGATGGATACATTGGTGGTGGTATCCGCATAGACCTTGGGTTCCAGTTCAACGGGCTGAATGTCTTCCTTGGGGATGGCCTTGGTCCAGCGCGCGCTGATGCCCTGGGTGTTGGGCATAACCGCCCAGGCAATGGTCTTATCGCCTTCATGCCGGGTCTCGACCTTAATGGCCGGTTCGACAAAGATCTCAACCTCTTTTTCCGGGATAATAAATTCAAATTGCGAAATAGGGGCGGGGATAACCTCAAAATTAAAATTACCAGGGCCGAATTCACGTTCCCGGTTGGCCTTGATCAAAAATTCAAGGTTCAGGGTATACCGGCCCGGCCGCTCAAGCATCAGGTGATATTTACCGCCGTGCATGACCACAAACGACGAGCCGCGGTTCACGCTCACATCCAGCAGCCCGACATCCGTACCCATTAAAGGCAGACGGGTCCAACCTTTCTCGAAAACCTCGAACACGATCTTGCCGTTAATGATCACGACATTCTCTTCCAGCTCGGCAGTGTATTGGGTCTGATATATGGCATAACGGCTATGAAATGGGTTAATTGCTTCCCGAGGTTCTTGGGTCTTAGCCGTTTGTTTGCGTCTGGAACATCTCGCCGAGTCTTTACTTTTCTCCTCAACTTTATCGGTATCTCCCCAGAACTCCTGGGATGTATCCATCACTTCGGCATTAGAGACGCTTTGTAAATAATATGGCTCATACTGGATGTTGCTGGATTGGGTTTCGATCTTCTGTTGAACCATATCACGGAAACCGGTTTTACCCCCACCGCCGGCCCAGACCGGCGCATGAAAAACCAGTGCCATAACAGCAAGCAAACCTAAAATCCTTTTACTCATTCCCCTGCCCCTTGTTAATGATTAATAAAAGAATATTCTGTTTGATTGATCATAAACTTAAATCAAATTTTTCTGGGAAGTGTAAACAAGAAGGTCGTGCCTTTGCCCGGTTTGCTGGAAACCGAGACCTCGCCGCCGTGGACCTGCACAATATGCTTGACGATGGCCAGCCCAAGTCCGGTCCCGCCCAGCTCGCGTGAGCGGGCCTTGTCGACGCGGTAAAACCGTTCAAAGATCCGCGGCAGATGTTCTTCGGCGATCCCGATCCCGTTATCCGCGACACTGACCTGAATCATGCCGTCGACCTGAATCGCAGAGATCAGGATCTCGCCCCCGGCCGGCGTGTACTTGACCGCATTGTCGATCAGATTATAAAAAACCTGAGTAATACGGTCCTCGTCAATCACGACCGCCGGAAAATTATCGGGGATTTCGTTGATGACCTTGATCTTTTTATCCCGGATCGGTTTTTTTAACTGACCAATCACGCTGGCCACCAAAGGCTGCAGGGCATAAGATTCAAAGGCCAGTTTGAATTTACCGGTCTCGATACGCGACAGATCCAGGATGTCGTTGATCAGCCGCGCCAGGCGGTCCGCGTCGGAATAAATAATCTGGATGAAATCCCCGGCGTTCTCCTTATCCTCCAGCGCGCCTTCCAGAAGGGTTTCGGCATACCCTTTGATACTGGCCAGCGGCGTTCGCAACTCGTGCGAGACATTGGCAACAAATTCCTGGCGGATCTTCTCCAGCCGGCGCAGTTCCGTGATCTCGTGAAAAATCAGGATAATACCCTGACGCTCGCCGCTGCGCACAACCGGCGTGGCATGAATCAGGAAGGTCTTTTCTTCGGGGAAAAAAAGCGTTAATTCGGATGAGTACACCCCGCTGGTCAGGCTCGCGGCGCGCTGGATGACCTCCTGGACCCGGATATTGCGGATCACCTCCAACGGGTTCTTGCCGGCCGGGTCATCGTTGATATGCAGCAGGCCCTTCAAGGACTGGTTCATGAGCAGGATGTCGCCAGCCTTGTTCAGGACCAACACTCCCTCGAACATACTTAACAGAACCGCTTCCAGCTGGGAACGGCCGGCCGCGACCTCTTCGAAGCGCTGACGTACCTGGTCAGCCATGTGGTTGATCGACTGTGCCAAGCGCCCGATCATGTCTTTTGAGGTAATAATAATCCTTTGAGGTTGTTCGCCGCGGGCGATCTTCTCGGCCACGCGAGTGATTTCAACTAAGGGCCGAGTGAAATAAGCCGAGGCGATGTAGCTGAACACGGCAGCCAGGATGATCCCCAAAAAAAGTACTATACTTAAAAATTTCTTTAAACTATCCGATATCATCTCCAGTTGCGTCAGAGGGATTGCCAAGCGGATCAGGCCGGACTGCCGCGGATGATCAAAAGGCGCGGCCATGTAAAGCATGGGTTGTCGTATGGTCGTACTGTAACGGCGCTGCCAGCCGAGCCCTTTATCAAATGCCGTTTGAATCTCCGGGCGCAACAAGTGGTTCTCAACGTTCCGGACCCCATCGCGGGTCAGGTTTGAATCTCCGAGGACAACACCGTCTTTTGCAATGACCGTGGCACGGACGTTCAGCCTATCTCCGATCTCGTCGGCGATACGATCCCAAAACTCGATCCGGTCCTCATCGGTTATGCGGAACTCTTGAATCAGGGTTTGTGCCAGAAGTGTTTGTTTCTTTAGGTTACTCAGGATTTCTTGCGCGGTACGCTGTTGAAGGGCTTCATTGAGAATACGGAAGGTAAAAAAGAAAATGAGAGCGAAAAAAAAGCTAAAGATAAGCGTTAGCTTATAATGAATTTTCATAAGATCATCTGCCGCGGTATGCCGGAGGAAACCGCAGGATTTAATCCGATTCGGCCATGCGGTAGCCGACCCCTCGCACGGTCTCAATGAACCGGCCCCAGCGGCCGAGTTTTTGGCGCAGCATCTTCACATGCGTGTCCACCGTGCGGGTCGTGACATCGGCGGTAATGCCCCAGACATCGTTCAACAGGACCTCCCGGGACTGGACCCGGCCCTGGCGTTCCATCAGGATGACCAGCAGTTTAAATTCCATCGGGGACAGTTTGATCTGTTTCTTATCAATCTGCACCCGGTGGCGGGGGACGTCGGCCGTGATATGACCGACCGTTATTTTTTCTCTGACCGTTTCCTTAGTGACACCGCGCTTAAGAATCGCCTTGATCCGCAACACCAGTTCACGCGGGCTGAAAGGCTTAACAATATAATCGTCAGCCCCCAATTCAAACCCGACAATCCGGTCGACCTCTTCTCCGCGGGCCGTCAGGATCAGGACCGGGATGGAAGACAGACGATCATCCTGCTTGATACAGCGGCAGAATTCAAATCCGTCCATTTTCGGCAACATGATATCGACAATGATGAGATCCGCGGTCTGCTGGTCCAGAATCTGAAGGGCGTCTTCCCCGGTGATCGTGGCGGTGCAGGAATAACCCGCCTTCTCCAGATTGTATTTCACCAATTTGGAGATATGCTTGTCGTCTTCCACGATTAATATTTTTTCATGCCCCATGACCTCTCCATGTTTTCTGAGCAAGCCCTTTTTCGAAGACGTATCATAACACAGGTTGTCCTTTTTGGGAAGAACCCGTATCCCTTGTTCACCATAGGGGCTATTCACATTTCATCCGATCGTTGCGGTTACATAGCAAGCCCCACTGGGGGCGTTGTGGCTTATGATGGATTGTCTTTATTGTGTGTCGATCGTGATCCCGTTTTGATTGAAACCGGGAGACACGGTCTTTGGGTCCTCTTCCGAAGGCAAAATAACGATCTCAACCCGGCGATTTTTGCGTCGGGCCTGGGGAGTGGTGTTGTCCGCAATCGGGGCGAATTCACCATAGCCCACGGCCGAGAGCCGCTGGGGGGCAACCTCAGCCTCATCGATCAAATCATGCAGGACCGCCAGAGCCCGCGCGCTGGACAGTTCCCAATTCGACTTCCATCCCGAATATTTGATCGGAACATTATCCGTATGTCCTTCGATCGCGACCTGTGATCCGGCCACATCCTGATTCAACACCCGGGCGACTTTGGCCAGGGTTTCCTTGCCGGCCGACGTGATTTCGGCTTGACCGGAATTAAAAAAGATCTTGTCCTGAAACGTAACGACCAAACCGCGGGCGGTCATGCGTAATGAGGCCTGGTCGTCCCGGATCTCTTGTTGGAGACGCTGCTCGAGCTCGCGCTTGGCATTTTCCAGCTCAGCCAACCGCTGCTGCTCCAGGTTATTTTCGGCTTCCATTTCCTTGACCAGGGAACGGAGATAATCGTTCTCCACCTGCAATTGGTCATAGCGCGACGATTTGTGCAACGTCGTGCAGCCGGAGGCCGTCAGGAGCGCTCCGATAATAACGGTATGGAATATAAGTTTATGCTTCATCGAACGCCTTTCTCTAAATAATGACCTTATCTCTTCTTCGTCCGGACCGTTCTTTTTAACTTACCGGACTTTATCTTGGTCGGCCGCTGCGAAGCCGATGAAAAAGAAAAATGATTCGCACGCATCCATTCTTTGGCATAACGGTTGATCCAATCCTGGGCCGCCTGCTCGAATCCGATGTCCGTCCCGGCCTGCTCGCTTTGAAACCATTTGTGTTTATTGATTTCCTCAACGACCCGTTCATCCTGCAGCAATCGCATTGATTCCGTACTCAGCATTTCATCCTCCGTTTGATTAATATTAAGTCAAAATCTATTATAAATATTTTACGGGATATTGTCATCACCGGACTTTAACAATTTCGGCTGAAAAACAGCTATCCCATGTCATCGTACCGGGACCCTGTCATCGTCATGTGATGATTGGGTGAAAATACGGTAAAAAGAGACGCGCAGCCTTGACTTAACGTTCCAACAATTCACCCAATTGATACAAGACCCCGGCCGCGACCTCAGCCTTGGGCAGCATCATCTTTCTGGCCTTAGCCGTGATTTCTACATCCCGCTCCCCGACTGCGGCAAAGGTCAGGGTCAGGTCACTGCCGCGCACTTTGGCCTGCAGCAGGCCCTGCTCAGGATCTTCTTTAACGACCTCGCCGTTTTGGGAAAGAAAATTCTTGGCTTGTTCATAAGCCTTGTCATAATTAGCCCGGAATGTTTCCGTAGCACTGTCATTGCCCAGTAACACACCGGCAACACCGGCAGGGAGAAAAGCCACTCCCAGGACAGTAGCCGCGGCGTACAGTCCCGCGCTTTTTAAAGCCGTCGGGCCCATGGACTGTAACAACACCAACGTTACCAATTCGTCGGGGCTGTTGATATTCCGGAAGGTTTTGTTTTCTACGCCAATCGGATACGCCAGGACTTGCAAAGGCCCCTCAACCGAATAATCCTTAACAATGACCTTGCCCAGGCTCAGGTTGACCTCGTCCATGCGCATGGGCATTGACTTTGACGGTGTGGATTTCTTGGCGGCTGGCTTTTCTTCCGCCTTGGGTTTCTGTTGGGCCACCTTAAGCGCGTCCACGTTTAATTGCCCTTCCTTATTTTTATACAATACGACCTCTTTCAAATAAAGCGTGACCTCCTGAAGATGTACTTCACCGCGAAACAAGGCCCCAAGATCGTACTCCACCCGGATCAGCGGGATATCCACCATCACGGCCTTGGGAAATCCCTTGGGATTGTACATCTGGAAATC
>Ga0272441_10010892_pt1 | contig 13634 bp, 15 predicted proteins | sample SSMProp6N_FD_193582 | JGI IMG/M metagenome (GOLD analysis project Ga0272441, IMG submission 193582) | Marine sediment archaeal communities from Little Sippewissett salt marsh, Falmouth, MA, United States - SSM-Prop-6N | ecosystem: Environmental > Aquatic > Marine > Wetlands > Sediment ... | reverse complement strand
CATCTTTCCCCCCCATTGTTAGGCGATCCCGGCAGGCCCGAAGAACATTGGATGCGCCGAGGAGGTGTCAAATCATTATTCTTGAGTCAAGAGTAAAGATTTGACCCCAAAGCCTGCAAAGCCTGACAAAGCCTGGACCCCAAAGCCTGACAAAGCCTGATTTTCCGCCAGTGTCGTGAAGTGAAATGTTAACCATCAATAATTTCATTTAATCCTTCAATTATTATTGAGAGTTCCTCCTCAGATGCCTTTGAAATCTTTTTGCGGATTCTTTTCACAGAAAGAGTGCGGATTTGACTAATCTTTACCCAGGATTTTTGGGGAAGCTTTGTGCTGCCAAGTTCAAATGTCAGTGGATAGCCGGCCCTTTGAGGTTGACTTGTCAGCGCCACAACAATGACAGTCCCGGACCTTTCATTAAAAACGTTGTGGCTTAAAATGAGAACAGGGCGCAATCCGCCCTGCTCGCTTCCAATTACTGGATTTAAATCAGCCCAATAAATATCGCCTCTCAATATTCCGGCCATTCTTCCAACTCCGATGTAAAACCTTCTTCCGCCAAAGACTGCTCAAACTCAGGATCAAGTTTAGCGCATTCTTGAGACAAACGACTCTTTTCGATACGCCTCAATTTTTCGGCTACCGCCTCCTGAATAGCCTTGCTTCGGTTTGGAAAAATGTTGGATTTCACAAGCATATCAAGCCGTTTCACCATGCTTTTTTCTAATGTAATTGCTATTTTTGAAGCTGCCATTTTTATCACCTCTGGTATGATAATAAATCATACCGTTCGCAATATCAAGGGAATATTTTATGGGGAAGGTGGTGTCAAATCATTATTCTTGAGTCAAGAGTAAAGATTTGACCCCCAAATTCCCCTGTCTCATTATGAATTTCTGTCTATCGCCGTATCTCCCCAAAAACAGCTTCTTCCAAGCGTGACGGCTTGGCAAAAAGTCGGATTCCCCTCCCTTCGCGGGAAGGCTATAATAACTTTCTTCCTATAACAAGGGAGCGTCGAACGACTCCCAGGGTTCGGTTCTTTTGCATCCAGCGCACCATGTGTGGCAGGAATCGTTGTGTAGACAGGGGACAATCGATGAGGTGGGTGATTTCCCACCCGGACCGCCGCAAGAGGTCTACGTAATCAAAAAGAAAAATACTCCGTCCGGGATCTTCTTCCCTCGCTGCAATGCCTTGAAAGTCCCTCCAGTCGGCATTGATAAATGCCATATGGGTGCCCTGTTTGGCATTGAACAATGCCAGGCCAAAAAAGGTTTCCAGAAATTCCAGATATTCCTTTTTTGAGAGTCCCGATATGCCGTCGGGATCATATTTGCCTGATTGCTTTTTAAAATAAGGCGGGTCAAAAAGGATCAGGTCCGGTTTGGCCTTACCCTGTATCGGCCATTGGACATTGCTGATATCCCAGAAATAGGGTTCGATTTCCGGCCGTGTGTCCGGCCGGTCATCCATGTCAAAGCTCCGGCATTTCCGGTTAAATGCCAGACAGGTGTCGGCCACCACGCCACCCCCCGCCATGGGATCAAATACCAGATCATTCTGATCTGAAAAATAATAGAGGATGTGTGCGATCAATTGCGCCGGGATCCGGCCGGGCCAATCGTCTCCGAAATGTTGATCGATATCGTTAAAATACCAGTGATCCCAGGTTCGTAACCCCCACCCCAATGATTGAAACCGTTCCCCGTCGCCTTTTCCTTCAAGGGCAATGGACCACACCAGGGGCTCGGGGCAGCCATGCGCTTCGGCCGCCTCATGGCAGGCGAGCCCTTGCTTCAGAGATTCTTGTATCCGTCGAATAAGCCGTGGATGGTCAGCGTATTTCCGTGCCGTCTTGCGATTTATCTTCAGCCGGGCGGCTACCCGTTCCAGGGGAATACCCAGTCGACCCATCGTGTGGATAACGGTTTCCTGACTGGAGGCTGGACCGACCCGGCGTCGATTGAGTTCAGCCAGGCCTTCCTTGTGAGCCGCTCGTTCGGCAATATCTGTAATTTCTCTGGCACTGAGATCCCTCAGTGCAATTGGAGCAACATCAATACTATCAGACCCCATCACCGGGTTTGACGACTCCCGTACAGGGTCGATAACCCTTTGAAATGCTTCAGATGATATTTCTTTCAGCCTCTCCAGCGCCCGGGTCTGCGATCGGTTCAAGCCTTGCTGAATCGACACTGTGCGGACCTCTTCACAAATGTCCATCAGCAACGGCAGGTCATTATTTAAAAATGACAACCATTCTATAGGCTTAGGCAGGTTTTGAAAGATTTCCTCCACCTGTCCAATAAATCTATTGGACAGCGTCTTTGAATGACCTGAAATGTCAGATCCTCTCTCTCGGCTCCGTCTCACGGTGTCCAGTTTTCCCAGTAAGGCCCTTACTCGATCTGCCGGTTTTTCACCCATGGCGGCATAGTGCTGATCCTCGATCAGTTCGGCATCCACAATCTCCACAATGGCTTCAATCGTCTCAATCGCGGAGAGATTTTCACGCTGCATGTTTTCGGCAGCGGCAATCTTGCGCGTTTCACGGTCCGTCGCCGTGACGATATGCGCCGGGATGGTTTTCATCTCTGTAAAGTCCCGGACCGCTCGAAACCGCCGTTCTCCGGCTATGATCTCGTAGCGACTCCCTTTCCGACGCACCACTATGGGCTCAATGAGGCCCTCTCGCTGGATGCTTTCCCCCAGTTCCTTCAGTTTATGCTGATCAAAGTATTGGCGGACCTGAAAAGGAGAGGGGTCGCTTTTGTTCACATCAATGAGGCCGTGTGTATAATCGAGGTTCATATGACGTTTCTTCTTTGGCATGGCGGGAAGATAAAAAATCCTTTTTATTGTGGACTTTCAGTGCCAAAATGATCAGGAAATCGTCAAAGAGTCACAGTATTCTGTATCATAGGAGTAGTACGTATTATACGCCCGATCTCGTTTCTAATCCATTTCTTATTTGAAAAACCCATTGGGGCGAACAATACAATACTCTAACCCTGACTTCTTCAATTGCTCAACAAACAGCTCTTTTGCGTCGCGTATGCTCACATTTCTGAGCTTTTCACCGTTTAGAGATGTGTCTGGTCAGGTCCGTGCCCCTTTGTTCTTCCGGTCAACGTTCTTTGACAATTCGTGGCATCCATTTTCCTGTTCTCATTTTATACGTCCGATACTCCTCACCATACTTCCTTTCCAGTAATTTTTCTTCATAGCTCGCGATGTAATCGTGGAAAAAGAATATCCCCACAAGAAGCATCAGGGAGAAAAGCGATGCCGTAGAAACCGTCAGTCCGAGGTAGGTGAGGATGCTCGCCATATACAAGGGGTGCCTCAAATATCGGAAGGCCCCGGTGGCTACTACACGATGAGGCCGCTGTTCATGACTGACGACAACGTGACCTGATCTGAAGAGATACATCGATGCAGTAAGTGTAAGGCCCAAAATGACCAGGCGAATATAGAGCGGCACGTAATCTGACAGAAACGTAGATCTGTGGAGGAAAAAGGAGTCTCCTATCCAAATGACCAAAAAGATAGCGAGCAATATCAATTGTCCAGCATCACTGAAGGGATGTTCACCGTTTTTCTCTTTCATATGTACCTCCGTCATGCAATCGTGACCGGCCAACACTCGAATCCGCCGCAGCGTGTAGCGGTGGGCCGCATTTGCCTGTTAAGGGCTCAATATACGTTCAGTACCATATAGCTGATTATGACATAGCGAAGCAATTTACCTGCAGTAACCAGAATAAGAAACCATCGTAAGCGAATCCGTAAAATACCCGCCATAACGGTTAATGGATCACCAATGATTGGAACCCAGGCAAAACATAAGGAAACCATGCCGTATTTCATAAAGCGTCGCTCTGCCCGCACGAAATCATCTTCCGGCATCCTCAACCACTTTTTGATCACAACCAAGCTGCCCCAGTAACCGAGCGCATAGTTTGTCAGTGAACCCAGCACGTTTCCTGTTGTCGCAATGCTTACGAGGGTAGTGGGTGATAAACCACTCAGCAATAAAGCACTTAAAACAATTTCCGAGCTTAAAGGTAAAACCGTCGCTGCCAAGAATGCAGCGATAAAAAGACCGATATGTCCCAGTTCTGAAAAATATTCCATGTATGCATAACGCCGGCATTACCCGCATTTTGAGCGCAGCGAAAAACGTCAGTGTTCATAGACACGGCAGGTTTTTGATCAGGTTGTAAATACTATATTTTTACTGCCTTCCCAGAGAGTTGCTATCCCAATTTCCCTTAACTTATCCAGATCTGAAGTAATCGTTGCAAAGTGATTCCCCGCAAGAGGTCCTGCCTTGGAAGCAAAACTAACACACCCATAGGCTATTAAAATTTCTGTTTCACTTTTCCCTTTTGGATACAGCAATATCTGGCCAGGAATTGGATAAGATGTGGCATCTTCATAGCCTACCCCAAAATCACGACTACCAAGAGGAATCCACATACCCTCTCCGCTCCAGCGAACATGAACAACTTGACTCTTAAATGGCATAGATGAAAGAAATACTTCACAGGTTTTCGGTGATTTACTTGTTTCAAACATTGCATCAAACGTATACCCGTCAATTTCTACTTTCAGAACTAGTTCTCCATATGTGTTTATTCTAACCAACGTCAGGGCTCAATCGGGACGCGGTGGGGTCGCAGCTTTAAGTGTGAGTCAAGAATAAAGATTTGACCCCCAATTTTCATTGACCCCCAATTTTCAATTTTCCACCAGTGACATGTTATGCCACTTTTTCAATTTCTTTTGATTCGTATTCGGGAAACATAATAATAGCAGGGTGTACATCAAATGCCGTTGCGAGTTGCAGGGCCCTTTTTTTCCCGATTTCTACCTTATCATTTTCAAGCATACTGATATTTTTTGCATTGATCGAGCAATATTTAGCTAATTCCTCCTGCGTCCATCCTTTCAATTCGCGCAACATTTTGATTACTTCTCCGGTAGTTAAGACAGTATGCTGTTTTGGTGGATATAATTCGATTTATTTATTTTCATCATGCTCTCCTATAGTATTCTTGAGTGAACTGTTGTCGCGAAGACATGCAGCTGTTTGACCAGCTAACAAATTATTGTACCGATCAGTATTACTCCCCAATAAAAAATCTTGGCACATTTTCTTGGTGTAATGCAGTTGTCTCCTAGAAGGATATCACTCAATATCAAATTGTATGCTGCCAGCAGGATAACTTGGCATGCTGAAAATACCCGAACGTGTAGTCGCTCGTTACGGTTCTTTCCTTGCCAAACGGAATATACCCGCCACATCCCATGGTTATTATAAAAACCGGAATACAACAAAAACAAGCCCATGAATCGGTACATCTGTTCTATGAACCGGCAAGCCAAGAGTCAGGTATTAAACGGGTCTTAGATGATCTGATAAGCCAACAGCGCGATGAGATCAGGGGCAATCTAAAACCTGGTATTCGCACTGACAGTTCTTTGCGGAATGAAAAAGTGAATAACTATAACAAATTAACGACAATGAGCAAAGGAGAAAGTAATTATACATGGCAGAAAATCTATAATGCATTGGACTGTATGGCATTTAACTGTGAGGATTTTGGTAAAATCGACGGTGTTGTCCCTATGTGCCTATGCATGCACTCACTCCTGGCGCGGGACAGCGGCTTCCGGAATGAACGTTTACTCGAATCTTCATGAGGGCAACAGGCCACTATGAAACAACTTTTCTTTGCTTCCATCTGCACAATAGGTTATAAGAAAAAACCGGCAGGGAGGGTTTCTGATGCAGGCGCTGTCGGGCAGGGCCGGCAGAGGGTTAATCTCTCATGCGTTCCTTCGAGGGACGTAACGATGGTGGCTCTGTCCGGTTGCCTGAACCGCCGGCAACATTTTGAGAATGAGGTAGGATGATATGCAGTGCAGGTCATGCATGAAAGAGGTCCCCGACGAGAGTCGCTACTGTATGTTTTGCGGCACCCTTCTGGAAACGACTGATGCAGCAGGCGAAGAAGGAGACTCTGACAGTTTTGAAGACAGGATTCCCTGTAGTGATGGTACCTGCATCGGTACCATAGAAAACGGCAAGTGCACCGTCTGCGGGAAGCCCTACACCGGAGAGGCATCGTAATCCTCTCTGTTATTGCACCGTCAGGCCCGCGACCCTGTAGTTGAACTCGTAGCTCAGGGCGCCGCTCCAGTCGGATTCGTATACACCCTTATAGCGGGTCCCTTCCGTCGGTCCCACCGGTTTCCCGTAGGTGTAGTACCAGTTGACGATGGGGCTCCCCGTATATCCCAGACCGATCCAGTATGAACCGGGCATGAGGATGATATCGTCCTTTTCGAAGGAGAAGGTCGTCCAGCGGTATCCCGGTCTGAGCGACATGGTGCCGAGATCGAGCAGGTCGCTGGCGGCCATGATGTCACCCGGTTTTCCCGCTGCGTCTTTATAGAGATCGATCCAGAGCTGTCCCGCTCCTCCGAACTTGTGCAGTGCCATGGCGATCTGTCTCAGTTTGACCGGTTTTTTCAGGACAAAGACCTGTGCGTACTGGGTGAGCTTGGTCGTCACGTATTCGGCCGTTTCTACATAGAAATCTCGCGTCTTTTCAAAACTTCCCCCGCCCTTGGCGACTGCACGGGTGGGAGGGAAGGCGAAATCTATATTTTCGGGGAACTCGAGGTTGCCGAAAACGAAGGGCATGGTAAAGCGCAGCTCTGCCTTTTCTTTATCGGAAATCACCGGCGGCGGCGGCGGTTGTACCAGGGCCACCTTCTTGAAAGCGGCCTTGACATCGGGACAGAGGAGGAGATTCTTCGGGCCGTAACTCTCCCGGTTTCCCCTGATATTTACCCTGTCATCGGAAAACTCCGCTCCGATGGTTTCATAGGTGTCGGGGCGTCCCTTACTCCCTTTGGCTTGAATCCAGCGCAACCGGCCGTCATGGACCGTTTCGTTGTTGTCGAGTCCCACCTCGACGCGTATAAAGCGATTGGCGACGAACATGGCCGTCTGCTGGGGATCGAGGGGGACCCAGCCGAGGTCGGGGAACCACACCTCGATCCATGAGTGCCGTCCCTGTCCCATCCTGACGGTGAGGACCCCTCCCTGCCTGGCTATGTTGAAACCCTTTTTCAGTGTAACGCCGTTGATGATGCGTACCGGGATGTCCACTGCCCGCATGAGGGCCGCTGCCATGTGGGAGTAGTTCTGACAGTTTCCCCTGCCCGATTCGAGGGAGTAGAGGGCATCGTACCGTTTGGGCGGCGTCACATAGCGGATGTTGTCGACGACCCAGGTGATGATCTGCTGGATGGCATCGAATTCTGTGTTCAGGCCCTGCGTCAGTTTGTGGGCCAGTTTCTTGATGCGGGCATCTTCGGATTGTATCTGTTTTGTCGCCTTCAGATAGTATCTGACATCGCCGGGGATGGTCGGAAGGGGGAAGGGTGCATGCGTGTCCAGTGTCTTCAGCGTGGTCGTATTCGATACGTCGAAGGAGAGGCGGGCGTCTATGGCTTGTCGCGGGTTTTTCCACGTGGCCGATACAATGTCATTGCCCCGTTTGTCGGTATATCTCTTTCTGTCCTGAGGTGTCGGTGTAAAGCGTATATCGAAGTCTCGGATGACCTGATCGAATGTGGGTGACTGGAAGGAGGGGGGCGCTACAAAGCTCAGGGTCATTGTCTTGACACCCGGCGTTACCGTCACATTTTTCTGTATTTCAAAACGAATCTGTGACGACATGTCGCCGTCAAGGGTGAAATTTTCCGCATACAGGGGAACGTGCTGCAGGAAGAGTGCAGCAATGGTGATGCATAGTAATCGTTTCATAGGGGGACCCTCCGTGGAAAATCGGGATGGTAGGTACTATACGAAATTATGGGATAAAGTGAAAGTGATATTCTTGCAGTATCGATGGCCACCGTAAAAGATCGAGATCCGCGAGTGGCTCGCGGGATCTCGATGATATGTGTTCGATCGATGGGGGGCGCTGTCCCGAAGGATAGCCGAGGGCCATAGGGCGTCGGACTGTCTCAGTGAAAAGAGATCAGGCCGATTCCGTGGTCCGAGGCTGTTCCCCTTTGTAGTACCGATAATATTCGATGACCTTGGTAATGTATATCTGCGTCGCCTTGAAGGGGGGGACGCCGTTATATTTTCTTACCTTGGCGCTGCCTGCATTGTATGCCGCCAGGGCCAGCGTGATGTCTCCGTCGTAGCGATCGAGGAGCCTTTTGAAATACTTGACGCCTCCACTGATGTTATGCTCGGGATTGAAGCTGTCTTCCACACCGAGTGATTCGGCAGTGGAAGGCATCAGTTGCATGAGACCACGGGCGCCACGCTTTGAGACCGCCATGGCATTGAAGCTCGATTCCGCCATGACGATGGCCTTGATAAGGGCGGGATCGATTTCGTAACTCTCTGCGACCCTCTCGATTATGGGATGAAAGTCGCGTTCTCCCTGCATGCCGTATGCCGGTGAGGGTTGGGGATCGTCCCTCGTGACGGCGACCTCGGCAGAGGCTGCCAGCGATACTTCTTTCCCGGTTTCACTTTCTACGGCAGAGATGGTGGTCACGGTGGGTGTACTGTTGATGTATGCGTGAAAGGTGAGGGGAATACTAAGCAGCAGGAGCATACCGACGACATAGGTCCCGTTGGACAAGGCCGTGATATGTCGGTTTATATGTGATTCATCTTCCATGATAAAACTTCCTTTTTCTCACGGGCACGAAGCCCTGTTGTTTACGGCGCCACTAATAAACGAATAAAAATGTCTTGTCAAGAAAAAACCACTTTTCCCCGTGTTATCATATATATAGAGATATTTTGCCGGTAGTTGGAACGCTTTCTTTCCTGTTTCCGGGCGGCAGAGCCATATGGCGGGCCGAATCTCAAGTCTCTGTTTTCAGGGACCTCAGTCCTCTGTCTCATTTTTGTCATGCTTGTCTGTCAACTGACAGGTCTGACTCATTCATGTAGGTACTCCCATCTTGGGGAGGATATAACCCATCACAAGCCACCACAAGGCTATAATTCCGAGAAGAATAACTATCTCCTTCATGTCCGTCTCCTGTAACCTTTCTTACTGTAATCTAATCATTGTGTACGGTAAATCAAGTCTGCCTGCCGTGACGTGGCCGTTGCCTTTTTGTCTTTCCATGACTAGAATAATACCAGTACATGTCGTGTATTCCCCCGGGGAGGAATGGTTATGGATCCTGAGATGGCAGAAAAAATCGCATCCGTGCTGAATCGGGTGAAGGACCCCGAAAGCGGCCTGTCGGTGGAAGCAGTGGGGTGCGTCACGAGGGTGCGGTACAATGAGGAGAAGGGGAACTTTACATATTCACCGATTTTGTCAGCCACCTTCCCGGCTGCCTTACCTGTGCTGGCATTGCCCAGGCCCTCATATCCACCATCATGAGAGACCTGGGGGAGGAATTCCGGAAGGAGTTTCCCCACCTGGCCATCGAACTGAACAGCGAGCGCATTCCCCGCTGCTTGCGGCGGGGTTAGCGAGCGAATATAAAACAAACAACTTCCTTACCAGTCGGAGATTCCCCGCAACAAGTTGCGGGGAGCTTCAATTCGTCTGATCCGCTGTACCGGCCGCTGTTCCGCCAGCGCCGGATCAGTGAGCGGCAGATTCCTGTCGCCCAGTGATGAAAAAGATCAACCTACTATGCGCTTCAGCGCCTCCTCATATCTCGCCTTTGTCTTTTCTATGATATGCCCGGGTACCGGTGGCGGTGGAGGCGTCCTGTCCCAGTCCAGCGTGAGGAGATAATCTCTGAGGAACTGCTTGTCATAGCTTTTCTGCGGTTTCCCCTCTTCATATTCGTCTTTCGGCCAGAACCGCGAGGAGTCGGGCGTGAGCAATTCATCGATGAGAATGAGCCGGTCATCGACGATGCCGAATTCCATCTTTGTGTCGGCAACGATTATCCCTCCACGGGATGCGATCTCCGTCGCCATATCGTATATCCTGATACTGATATCGATGACCTGTTCCGTCAGTTCCGCTCCGATGAGGTCTATCGTGTCCTGCTTCGATATGGGCATATCGTGTGATCCTCTCTCGGCCTTTGTCGAGGGCGTGAAGAGGGGTTCGGGAAATTTCGAGGACTCCTTAAGGCCCGGCGGCAGCGCTATGCCAGAGATTGACTGGCTTACCAGATAGTCTGTCCAGCCCGCACCGGTGATATATCCCCGCACGACACATTCCACGGGGAGGGGTGACGCCTTCCGCACCAGCATGCTGCGCCCCATAAGGGCGTCCCGGTAGGGCCGGCACTGCTCGGGATAGTCGTCAATGTCTGTCGAAACGATGTGATTTTCGATGATATCCCGTGTCCTGTCGAACCAGAAGGTGGACATGCGGGTCAGGATCTTGCCCTTGTCCGGTATGGGGTCCTGCATGACGACGTCAAAGGCGGAGATCCTGTCCGTTGCAACGATGAGAAGATAGTCGCCCACGTCATATATGTCCCGCACCTTGCCCCTGTTGACGAGACGCAGCCCCTGAAAATCGGTCTCTTTGATGTATTGCTTCTCCATGATGTACCTCGTGTGGTCTCTGTTGTACCTAAAAGCGCAATCCTCCACTGTCTCCTGTTGCCCCGGCACGTACTGTCAGGACCACCTGTCCCCTGCCGTGTCGCTTATGATCACGGCCCGGTGAAAACCAGAAAGGGGGAAGGGTAATCGTTCCCACCGCATCAGATCTCAGGGGTACTGTCGAGTCGCCTGGAGTAGGTCGTAGAGTTGTGAGAAAGCGCTGGTGATGATCGGAAATACTAACTTTAATGTAAGTATGAAAAAGATAAAATCAAGGAATTCTTTATCCGATAGTTCTGCGAACCGGCACCCCCTCCTGTGAGAGAAATGATTTTATGCCGTCGATTGTGTACTCTCCATAATGGACCATCGATGCGATGAGGGCCGCATCGGCCCCTCCGTGCCGGAGGACGTCCCGTAGATGCTCCGGTCTTCCCGCTCCCCCTGAGGCAATGACGGGTATGGAAACGGCGCCGGATATCATGGACGTCAGATGCAATTCATACCCCTCCGTCGTTCCATCGGCGTCGATGGAGTTGAGACATATCTCACCGGCACCGAGATCTTCACCCCGTTGTGCCCACTCCAGGGCGTCCATGCCCACGGGTTTTCTGCCGCCGTTGATCCAGACCTCGTATCCCGAAGGGATGCGGGGGCTCTGCCCAGTCTTTTTGACATCCATGCCCAGGACGATACACTGGTTGCCGAAAATCCTGGCACCCTCCGAGATGAGTTGGGGATTGAGGACGGCCGCCGTATTGACACTGATCTTTTCCGCACCTGCCTGCAGGACACGGTGCATATCCTCCACGGTCCGGAGGCCGCCTCCGACGGAGAAGGGAATGAATATATTCCGCGCCACCTCCCTGACCACGTCGATGATGATGTCCCGCTTATCGGAGGACGCCGTGATGTCGTAAAAGACGAGTTCGTCCACACCCTGGTCGTAGTATTCGCGCGCCATGGTGACGGGGTCACCGATGTCGATATTTTCCTTGAACTTGATGCCCTTGGTCGTCTTCCCCTCCCTGACATCGAGGCAGACGATGATTCGTTTGCTTAACATGTTCCGTCCCATTGACTGAAGTTCTGTAACAACTGGAGACCGAAGCGCCCGCTCTTTTCCGGGTGAAACTGTGTGGCCACAACGTTTCCCCTGCCGATGACGGAAGCGAATGATATGCCGTAGCGGGTGGTGGCTATGATGTCTTCCCGATGGAGCGGTTCCGGGTAATAGGAATGGACAAAGTAGAACTGTGCCGCCCTGTCTATACCGTCGAGCAGGGGATGGTTTCGTTCAATGGTGATGTTGTTCCACCCCATGTGGGGGATCTTGATCCCCCTCTCGGGGATTTTGATCCCTCTCTCGGGGATTTTGATCCCTCTCTCGGGGATTTCAATCCCTCTCTCGGAGATCTCGCTCCCGCTCTCGGGGACCTTGCTCCCTCTCTCGGGGAGTTTACTCCCCATATGGGGGAACCGTCGTACCCTGCCGGCGATCAGCTTGAGACATGCTGTGTCATCCTCCTCGCTGGTCTCCAGTATGATCTGTGCACCCAGGCATATACCCAGAAAGGGTGTCTTCCGCCTGACGACCTCGTGGATGACGCCGTCGAGGTGCAGTGATTCTATGACCTCCATGGTCTTCCCCGCGGCCCCGACGCCGGGGAATATGACCCGTTCCGAAGAGAGAATGTCCGCGGGATCGTCGGTAATGCGACATCCAATTCCCAGGTGGCGGAGTGCACGCTCCACCGATTTCAGATTGCCCGCCCTGTAATCGATTATCGAAATCATGGGGTCTTCCGTTCACTCTCCTGCAGCGACTCCATGATTGTCGTGGCAATGACATCGTCTCCTTCACCGAGGAGAAATTCTATGGGGAGTTCCTGCAGGTAGTCATCCTGCCAGGTGACATCCTGTTCGCCCATGAGATCGCTGATGCTGTTGAGCTTGTCTCCCATGATCTCTTTCTTGTCAGATACCGTCAGATCCCTGCTGAAACCGACATGGAGGAGGAGTATGAAATTTATCCCGTGGTTGGGTCCCAGGAGGGGTATGATGACGATGGGTCTCTGGTCCGACTTTCCCAGACCCGCATAGATGTCGCCCGTTTTCAGCAGCCGCTTCTTTGTTCCCTTGATGAGGCGGGGTTGTTCCACCCTCGATGTCATCGCCAGTGATGTGCCGCCTCTCTTTGCTATCGATAACAGGGGGACCTCGCCGGTGTCGCTGTCTACGGCATATAAGGTATATCCCTCGATGGCCGACAGTGCCTTCTGCAGTCGCCGCGTCGTGAACCCGTCTTTGGTCGTCAGGCTTTCCAGTGAAAAATCGAGGTCCCTGAGAAAGTCGAAGATGATCCCCCGGGGCACTTCTCCCTTTCTGCTCGTCCCCACGGTGACCGTCTTGGCCTGGTGCCGGATGGCGTCGATGGGCCGTGCCAGTTCATCGATGGTATGACCCAGTGAGATGTCGAGCATATCGAGGGGCGACGACGAGGGCCGTTTCCCCTCGAATTCTTCCCAGAAGTCTTCCAGCGGGAGTTTCCCGGCGACATATTTCAGGAGGAGTGTAATGTCGGATGTGAGTTCCACGCTCATGGATGAAAAGAATCCCCTGTTTCTGCTCCGGTGAAAGTCCGATGAAAAATCCGCTATGATGCGCTGCATGTCTTCGTCGGCCATCGTGTCAAAGAGTGACGCTCCCTGCTTTACCAGTTCCTTTTCCCGTGTCGATACCTCTTTTCTGAAATGGCGGAAAAAGCCGCCGTCTTCGTCGATGCTGCAGGCGGCATAGTATCCCCAGATGTGTCCCACCAGCGTGTTGAGAATGATGAATGTGGGAAAGGTGGACGGGGGTACATGAATGACCGAGTCGGAGATGTCGTCGAACCGTCGTTCCCCCTCGTCGGTTATGACGACTGTTGCCGCCTCATGGGCCTTGAAGATGGCCACATCCTTTACGATGTCCTCGATAACCGGTTCGGGATTCCCGGCGGCACAGACGAGGACGAGCGGTTCGGAAGAGAGGTCGATGTGTTTCTTGTTTT
>Ga0272441_10010891_pt1 | contig 13634 bp, 7 predicted proteins | sample SSMProp6N_FD_193582 | JGI IMG/M metagenome (GOLD analysis project Ga0272441, IMG submission 193582) | Marine sediment archaeal communities from Little Sippewissett salt marsh, Falmouth, MA, United States - SSM-Prop-6N | ecosystem: Environmental > Aquatic > Marine > Wetlands > Sediment ... | reverse complement strand
TTGCCGCCCCTCCCTTTACCCCCCTGAATTACCCTGTCATCCCGAACGTTAGTGAGGGATCCCACAGTAATTACACTGAACGAATAAATATAACTGTCATTCCAATCCCGAAATCCCCAGTATTCGGGACTGAGCGAGGGATCTCCCCGTCATTATACTGTCCGAATAAATAGTACTGTCATTCCAATCCCGAAGTCCCTAGTATTCGGGACTGAGCGAGGGATCCCAACGTCATTGCACTGTACGATTTTATGATTCTATCCATTCCAGGTCCGTCCTGTCATCCTGAGTGTAACGGAGTATCTCAGTTAACTTGCTAGGGGTAGCTTAATTTTAACCATTGTACCCTTATCAGGTAAGGAAGAAATTTCTATTTCACCGTTATGGTTTGTGATTATCTGGTTTACAAGCGGGAGTCCAATACCGCTACCTTCTGTGGAATGTGCATTTGCAGCCCTGTAAAAAGGTTCAAAGATTTTTTGCAGATCTTTTTCCGGAATACCGATTCCCTTATCCCGGAAAATAATTTCGATCCATTTACCAGCTTGCATAAGGTTGATATTTACTGTTTTGTCATTTGAATATTTACATGCATTATCAATGATATTTACCACAGCCACTTTAATGAGATACTCCTCTCCTGAAACCATCATCTGGTTTGAATCAGTCAATGAATCATCGATAGTGATATTGATTTTATATTCTTTTTTAAACCTGCCCAGCTCTTCACGTGTCTGCCAGAGAATCTCATCGATCCTGATCTTTTCGGTAAAATTAACGGGGCCTTCTGCACTTGTACGTGCTATAAGCAGCAGTCTGTTTGAGAGGTCGATAAGTGATTTGATATCATCAAGTACAGATACAAGGGCTGTTTTATATTCATCGGATGAACGATCCTTCATCATCAGTACCTCAAGCTGGCCATTTATTGAGGTAAGAGGTGTTCTCAGCTCGTGTGATGCATTGGTAATAAAATCTTTTTGCACCGAAAATGATTTTTCGAGTCTTTCCAGCATCCTGTTGAATGTTAAGGCCAGATGTCCTATTTCGTCAGTCCCGTTTCCTTCGGGCACTCTAAGGTTAAGGCTTGTTATGGATATATCCTCTACATTCCTTATCATATCTGAAATAGGTTTAAGTGCACGGCCGGAGTATATCCAGCCTGCAAGGGCAAAGAAAGCAAGGCTGATAAAAAAGGAAATAATCATAATCAGTCCAAGTTTTGAAAGATGAGCAAATCCTTCAATGTCAGTAGCAGCAGACATTACAACGAAACGTCTGTTACCGGAGATATACAGTGCACCCAGTACTTCATGCTTATCCTCCCTGAATCTTACCACTTTCCCTAATCTTATCCGTGCAAGAACCTCAATCGGTAATTCAATATTTACATTATCATCGTTGGAATAAATAATATCATTCTTATAATCGATGATACTTATTTTTTCATTCTGCATTCTGAAAGGATCATTCCTTTCTAATCTCCTGACTCTGTCAACGTCGTAATTGTATGTGTCGATAAACAATCTCGAAATGCTCCATGCCCGGTTTGTAAGACGTTCATAAAACTGGCTCTTTCTCGACGATGCAGAAATCAGATATACAGTCAGCAGGACTGTTATCATGATTATTCCTCCCCAGAGCAGAAATCGTAAAGTTAATCTAGTCCTTATCTTCATATTATGGTAATATTATTTATATAAGTGCCCCCGACGATTCATCATTCTCCGAATATATAGCCGAATCCAACCTTTGTGTTTATAAGCTTTTTATCAAAATCCTTGTCAATTTTTTTTCTCAGGAAGTTAACATATACGTCAACAATGTTTGTGCTGAAGTCGTAACTGATATCCCAGACTTTTTCCGCAATATCATTTCGTGACAGGACCCGTCCTTTATTTCTCATAAAGTATTCGAGCAGGGAGAATTCCTTGGCGGTAAGTTCTATGAGGGTATTACCTCTGCGGGCTGTTTTTTTGTCAAGATTAAGTTCCAGGTCGCCGGTAACGAGTCTGTTAACGGTATCAACCGCTTGTTGTCCCTTTTTCAGCAGTACCTTTATTCTGGCAAGTAACTCCCTGAATTCGAATGGTTTAACGAGATAATCGTCAGCACCTGCATCAAATCCGACAATTTTATCATCAGTCGATCCGAGTGCAGTGAGCATAAGGACAGGCACTGAAGGATCCATTTTTTTAAGCAATTTACAAAGTTCCAGACCACCGATACCCGGTATTATAATATCCAGTATAAACAGATCATATTTATACTGACGGGCCAGTTTTTCTGCAGATGTCCCATCATAGGCTATTTCTGCTTCAAAGTGGTTTTCCTCAAGTCCCTTTTTAATGAAGGATGCCACTTTAGGTTCATCCTCTACAATTAATATCCTCATAATATATATGTAGGTGGTAATAAAATCTACCAAAAATAATAAAGATTAGACAAGATAAGATAAATGTATGATGTGATCAGGGAAAAAACACTTAAAATATTATTTGATCGCGTTATTTTTTGGGGTTCACAAATAAATATTTTATCGTTTTTTAATATTTTTTTAATATTTTTTTAATACTGTAATTTGTTAGGATGCAGTGTTTTGTACGGGAATTCCCGGAAATTTTACAGAATAAGCACAAAAATATTTACTTTTTGCCTTGTTTTTACAAAATATTATTTCATATCTTTGGTTTACTTTAGCGATAGCTAAGAAAATTATAGAACAGAACCTAACTAACCTTAAAAAAATTGACTATGCAAATTTCTACCAATGCAAAGCGCTTTGCGCTGTTTGTATTCAGCATGGTGCTTTCCGTTGGCATTTTATTTGGCCAGGAAAGGACCATCACCGGGAGAGTTACTGCTGAAGAGGAAGGACCTCTGCCGGGCGTAAACGTTACCGTCCAGGGAACGACGATCGGAGCGATTACTGACATTAACGGAAGTTACTCACTGAGAGTACCTGGACCAGACGCAGTACTTGTATTTTCATCTATCGGTTATGTAACACAATCCGTAACAGTAGGATCGCAGGCTACGATAGATCTTGTTCTGGTATCTGACGTCCAGGCTCTCCAGGAAGTTGTTGTAACAGGATATACAACCCAAAGAAGGAGAGATCTGACCGGAGCGGTCGGAGTTGTTGAAACGGCAGAATTAACCGCTGTACCGACAGGTCAGCTTACAAGCCAGTTACAGGGACGCGCATCAGGTGTTACTGTGATTGGTGACGGAAGACCAGGACAGGCAGCAAAGGTGAGGATCAGGGGGCTAGCCTCATTTGAATCAAACTCACCTCTTTATATTGTCGACGGTGTTCCTACAACCGACATCTCATTCCTGAATCCGAATGATGTTGAAACCATGGTTGTCCTTAAAGACGCTGGTGCAGCATCAGTGTATGGATCAAGGGCATCAAACGGTGTTATCGTCGTTAACACAAAGAAAGGTGGCAGTGGCGTTAAAGTGACCTACGACCTGTACACCGGCTGGTCGTTACCAGGTCCTGGTGCTACAGAAGATGTGCTGACAGCAGAAGAATATGGCGAACTGATTTGGCTCATTTACGATAATGACGGAACTTCTGAAAACCACCCTGTTTATGGCCCATCATCAAATCCAAGCCCAACAATGCCACAATGGTGGATCGACAACGGAAGTGTAAGTACCGACTGGTGGGATGAAGTAACTGATCCTGCCCTGAAAATGAATCATGACGTTACATTGTCAGGAGGTAACGAGAATGCACGCTTCTTTGCAGGATTCGGCTACCTGGATGAAAATGGGATCGTTCTTTACAACTATTCCAAGAGAGCAAGAGGCAGATTCAACTCTGAATTTACAATCCTGAAAGATAGAATAAAAGTTGGGGAAAACCTGACAATGCAGTATTATAGAGGCAGGGGAGTAGGTAACCTTGGCGAGGGCAGCCCTATCAACTCTACCACCTACAGGCTGCAGTCAATAATCCCTGTTAAATGGTCAGGTCCTGATTTTCCCGGACAATTGTCAACCCATTTATGGACTGCTGGCGACTGGGGAGGAACAGGTATTGCTCCAAGGCTTGGTAACAGTGGTAACACCGTTGCAGGCTTAACCAGGGGCAAGGATGACTGGGGCCAGAATTATAACCTGCTTGGTAACCTTTATGTTGATATCAAAATATTGAACGGACTGAACTTCAGATCGAACTTTGGTGGCGGATTCGGCTCAGGATGGGGTCTTGGCTTTGGCTGGGCAACATATGAAAATGCTGAGAATACCAATACCAACAGCTTTAGTGAAAACTCAAACTGGGGTGCCAACTGGATATGGACAAACCAGCTGACCTTCGACAGGGTATTCGGTGATCATAAGATTACCGCTGTTGCAGGTTATGAAGCAGTTAAAACAGGTATCGGCCGTTACATGAGCGGAGCCAGAGGTAATTATTTCTCAACAGATGTGAGCTATCGTACCTTATCCAACGGAGCTTCAATCAACTCTGTAAGCTCCAGCTTCTATACTCCTACCGCACTAGTCTCAATTATCGGGAAAGTTGACTATGGCTTCAGGAACAAATACCTGTTTAGTGCCACTATCCGACGGGATGGTTCTTCAAAATTCGGTCCTGACACACGTTATGGTGTCTTCCCGGCATTCTCGGGAGCATGGCGTATAAGCGACGAACCTTTCCTCGAAGGACTCACATGGCTCTCCGACCTGAAAATAAGAGGATCATGGGGTATGATGGGTAACCAGGGCGCTCTTGATACGCAGAACCAGTACAGCCTGTACACAAGTAGTGTATCTACAGCAGGTTATGATGTCGCTGGAACATATACATCTGCTGTTACCGGCTACCGCCCGTCACGTATCGGTAATCCAAATGCAAAATGGGAAACTAACGTCACTACCGACGTTGGATTTGAAACAACTTTATTTAACGACAGGTTATCCTTTGTATTCGACTGGTTCCTGAAACAAACCAAAGACCTTCTTTTCCGCGTTGAACGTCCTGCACAGGCAGGTAATGCAACCGCTCCGTATATTAACATTGCAGAGATGGAGAACAAGGGTTTTGACCTTGAGTTAGGCTACAGGGATAATTTCGGAGACCTCGGCTTTAGCGCTAATTTCAACGTGACACATTACAAGAACAAGATAATAAGTATTGCCGAAGGTTACGACTACTTCGATTACGGAGGAGGTACTACAAGGATAGGAGCTGCACACAGGAATATAGTGGGAGAAGAAATGTCATCATTCTACGGCTATGAGTATTTAGGTCTCTTCCAGAGTGATGCAGATGTAGATGCTCATGCAACACAAACCGGTGCCGCACCTGGTTTCCTGAAGTTTGCAGATACTGATGGTGATGGTGAAATAACTCCTGACGACAGGAAAATCATCGGTTCTCCTCACCCAGACTTCACCTATGGTCTGAACCTTGACCTGAGTTACAAGGGTGTTGACCTGAATGCATATTTCTATGGCTCACAGGGGAATGATATCTTTAACTGGAACAAGTGGTGGATTGAATTCTTCCCTTCATTCCAGGGACAGAAAGCCAAGAGTCTGCTTTATGACAGCTGGACTACAGCAACACCGGAAAATACAGTACCAAAAGCCTCCAATACATCGAACTTCTCAACCAATGGCCAGGTTAACGGCTATTACATGGAGGACGGATCATTCCTCAAGCTGAAGAACCTGCAGCTTGGTTATACTATACCACAGAGCGTACTTAGCAAGATCAATGTGAAGTCACTCAGGGTATACGTGCAGACTGTTAATCTCTTCACCCTGACCAAGTACTCCGGACTGGATCCTGAGCTGGGTGGTGATGACCGTGCATTCGGAGCTGACACAGGTAACTATCCAAATGTCAAGCAGATTGTATTTGGACTCAATCTTACTCTATAACTAACACAAAAGAATTAAGAATATGAAAAGGAATTATTTAATAATAATCATAACGGTTGCTGTACTTGGTATAGTGGGTGCATGCAAGGAAGATTTCCTTAACATCACGCCAAACGGATCTCTTGATGCATCTGTAATGGGATCTGCAGAAGGAATCGACGGCCTGGTAATAGGATGCTATGCAGTACTCGACGGTACAGCAAATTACACTACCTGGGAGTCTGCAGGATCCAACTGGGTGTTCAGTGAGATCAGGGCGGTGATTGCAAACAAAGGTACAGATGCTGGTGACCAGCCTGCAATCAATCCGCTGCAGAGTTATACGGAGGAGTCGACAAATTCCTACATTAACACACAGTGGGTTACACTCTATGAGGCAATTTCACGATGCAACAACGTTATTCTTGTTGCTGGAAAATCGCTGGAAAGTGGTAAAATAACCCAGGCAAAACACGACATTTTTGTCGCACAGGCAAAGGCACTCCGTGGATTCTACCACCACAAAGCATGGCTTATGTGGGAAGATATCCCGTATATTGATGAGACTATGGATCCTACTGAGGTCGGTAACACTACCGATGTAAGAGCAAATATCATAGCCGACCTGCAGGCAGGAGTGAGCGGCCTTCCGAATGATATGGACCAGATAGGAAGATGGAACAAGACTGTATGCCAGGTAATGCTTGCAAAAGCAATGATGGACATGAACCATGACTATGCAGGCGCTCTTACCTTGCTAAACGAGGTTAAGACAAGCGGAACAAGGCCTGACGGCACTTCAATAGGACTTCATCCTACTTATGGTGATCTCTTTGAAATCACAAACAGGAACACCGAAGAAAATGTGTACACTGTGCAGTATTCTGTTAACGATGGTGCAGGTTCAGCAAATGCCGGTTATCCTGAGATTCTTAACTTCCCGTATAAAGCTGGTGGTTCACCGGGCGGATGCTGCGGATTCTTCCAGCCTACACAGGAGTTTGTGAACTCATTCAGGACAACAGCAGCCGGATTGCCATATCTCGACGGAAGCTATAACACCCTTCCTGTTGTAAGTGACCAGGGACTGACACCTGCAGACGCGTTCACAGAAGATGCAGGTCCTCTGGATCCAAGGCTTGACTGGGCAGTAGGAAGAAGGGGTATCCCTTATTTCGACTGGGGTGAAGTGACAGGCTCTGACTGGGTTCGTGACCAGAGTTATGCAGGTCCGTATTCAAACAAAAAGCAGGTATACAAGAAATCAGAGGAGAGAGTTCTTACCGACGTAACAAACTGGACAAACGGTGTTACAGCTAACGGTTACCGTATGATACGTTTTGCTGATGTTCTCCTTCTGCTTGCAGAATGCCAGATTGAAACCAACGACCTTGCCGGTGCACGCACAAATATCAACCTTGTACGTGCCAGGGCTGCAAATCCTGACGGATGGGTAAAGGAAGCCGATGGTGTAACAAATGCTGCTAACTATGTTATCAGTGAATATCCTACAACAGGTTATCCATTCGATTCACAGGCCAATGCCCGCTTAGCACTCTATATGGAGAGAAAGCTTGAACTTGGTATGGAAGGTCACAGATGGTGGGATCTCAAGAGATGGGGCCTCGCTGTTACCGAAACCAACAGGGTTCTCGATTATGAGACCACTACACCGTGGGGCTCAAATGGTGCTGCGTACATTCAGGGTACAGCCAGGGTTGGTGCTGAAGATGTTACATATCCTGTACCTCAGCGTCAGATAGACCTGATGGGTGGCTTAATTGTTCAAAACAGGTAACATTAATAGTCATATATTTTGAGAGAAAGGGGCTTGTGAAAGCCCCTTTTTTTTTGGACCAGGCTGCGCCTGATCCAAAATTATTTCAGGCCTACGGCCTGATAGTTCACAATAGATACTCATGCCCATGAATGATCTAATTTGACCAGATTGAGGTATTCATCCTCCATAATAGCCTCGTTAGAGGCGCAATACAATTCCGAAGGGCAACGCCCTTCGATACCAGACCCCACCATCACCGAAAAGCCCCGTAGGGGCGCAATATATTTATTCCTTTTTGCTAAGCTCCCTTTTTTTTCTATTTTTACCCGGTTTTAAAATCTTGTATAAATTCTATGAGAAAACTATTCCTGCTCCCGTTAATCATTTCTTTGATATTTATTTCCTGTAAAAAACAAACCAGATTCCGACTCCTTGATTCTCAAAAAACCGGGATAGAATTTGGTAACTTTCTGACAGAATCCGACAGCTTCAATGTTATAACATATGAATATATATATAATGGTGCAGGCGTAGGTGCGGGAGACCTTAATAATGACGGCCTGCCCGACCTGGTATTTTCCGGAAACCAGGTCTCTCCGAGAGTATATCTGAATGAAGGCAATTTCAAGTTCCGGGAGATTACTTCCAATTTTGAAGGACTTACAAATAACCAATGGTATGGTAGTGTAACTCTTGCAGATATAAACAGCGATAAGTGGCTCGATGTTTATTTTACCTCAACAACCAATCCCGATTCGGCCTTATGCAAGAACAGACTGTGGGTGTGCCAGGGAACCAACAACAACGGAGATCCATGGTATATTGAAATGGCAGAGGATTACGGTATTGATGAGGAGGGACAATCGACTGATGCGACATTCTTTGATTATGATAATGACGGCGACCTTGACCTGTATGTTCTTAATAATACAATAAACCAGAGAATGAATACCGAAATAGCAGAAAGAATAATAACAGGTAAAGCCATTAACAATGACCGTCTGTTTAGAAATAACGGGGACGGGACTTTCACAGATGTTACAATTTCCTCGGGAATTCTATATGAAGGATTCGGACTGGGCGTGGCCTTAGGAGATGTCAACAAAGACGGTTATACTGATTTATATATCTCCAACGACTTTATCACAAACGACCTGTTTTATATTAACCAGAAGGACGGAACATTCAAAAACGAGATCCGGAAATATATTTCGTACCAGACAAGATCCTCAATGGGTAATGATATGGCTGATATAAATAATGATGGTAATCCTGATATGTTCACTCTGGATATGCTGCCGGAAATGTATTATAAACAGAAACAGACCAATGGAGGATTGGTCTACATGTTTTACCAGATTGATGAAAGGTTTGGATTGGAACACCAGCATATAAGGAACATGCTTCATCTGAATAATGGTTTTATGAACGGAGAGCTGCTTCCCTATAGCGAAGTTGGCCAGCTTGCAGGAGTGGAAGCAAGTGAATGGAGCTGGTCACCTCTTTTTGCCGATTATGACAATGACGGGGACAAGGATCTGATTATTGCCAATGGGTTTCCAAGGGACATGACCGATAAGGATTATACAATATTCAAAGCAAATTACTACGGATACCTGGTTGGGGAATTCGAGGCTATTGAAGTGGCTCCTCCTGTTAAAGTACAGAATATTGCATTTGAAAATGCCGGGGAGATGAAATTTATCAACAGGTCAAAAGAATGGCTGCCTGATATACCATCTTTTTCCAATGGAGCTGCCTTTGTCGATCTGGATAATGACGGTGATCTGGATTACGTAGCAAATAATATCAACGACAAAGCCTTTGTAATGCGCAATTATACTGTCGAAAGATCAGGCAACATGGCTAATTATATCAGGATAAGGCTTATAGGGGAAGGTAATAATACTATGGCCGTGGGTGCAAAGATTGAATTGTGGGCAGACGGGAAATACCAGTTTCATGAAAACTTCATTTCAAGAGGATATGCTTCTTCTGTCGATCCTGTGATCCATTTCGGACTGGCAGAGGCAACAATAGTTGATACATTGAAAATAACATGGCCGGTTACAGGAAATATATCGATGATCAGAAATATTGAGGCAAATCAACTCCTGGAATTAAAAGAAACTGACGCAATACCTGATATGACAACGGTCAATGTCAGTAATTGTGAAAACTACATTTTCGAGCAATCTGATGATATTCTCGATTATGTACATGAACAGATCGATTTTCCGGATTTTTATCTGGGGCAGACTATAATGCCGCATAAGTTCTCACAGATAGGTCCGGAAATATCCTTAGGCGATTTAGATGGTGATGGAAGGGAAGACATGATAATCGGATCAACAAATACATTACCAACAATAGCATATCTTAGAAAGGATAGCGGGTTTAAAAGAACAGAAATAGCGGGATTAACAACTACTAAGGAGTTTTCTGAAGCTGACCTGGCAATTGTCGACATTGACGGGGATGGTGATAATGACATTATTGCTGCTGCAGGCGGATATGAAAACCGGTATGAAACAGATTTTAAGCATTATCTGTATGAGAATCAAAATGGTTCATTTACCAGGACTCCCTTACCAGTACCCCCGTTCATTGCATCTGTAGCACGGCCATTTGATTTTGATCATGATGGTGATCAGGATATATTTATCGGTTGCAGGGTAAAACAGGGAGTGTTCCCACGTGCAAATAATTCACATTTGATAATAAATGATAAGGGTAAGTTATCATCTGATACAACTTATAGTTTTAATATCGGGATGGTGACCGATGCAGTATGGAGTGATTTCGATAATGACGGCTGGGAGGATCTTATAGTGTCCAGAGAGTGGAATTCCATATTAATCTTAAAAAATGAAAACGGGAAAAATCTGGTGCCGCTTTCCCTTCCCGGATTGTCTGAAATAAAAGGATTGTGGTACACTGTGACAGCCGGGGATTTTGATAACGACGGTGATAATGATTATATTGCAGGTAATCTTGGAAATAACCACCGTTACACAGTGAATAAAAAGTACCCATTGTCAGTTTATCTTCTTGATATTGATATGGACGGGAACAAGGAACCCCTGGTAACAGGATACTGGGAAGACCAGAAAAATGTCATGACAGAGTATCCTGTCAATTATCTTGATGAACTTGCAAGCCAGTCTGTTTATTTTCAAAGACTGTTTCCCACCTATACAATATTCAGTTTTACTACAGTTGATCAGATTCTTAATGAAGATATCATTAAAAGGGTCGAATTAAAACTTCAGGTCAATACAACCTCAAGTTACGTCCTATGGAACGAAGGGGGACATTTCAGGTGTGACTCTCTCCCACGGTCGTTACAGGTTGCACCCATAACAAAGACAGTTGTTCACGACTTCAACGATGATGGTTATGTAGATGTACTGCTTGGCGGTAATGATCATACATATGATGCAACAACCGGATATTATGATGCTAATAAAGGTATGCTGTTGCTGAGCAAGGGACCTGAACAATCGTTCGAGATATTACCACCTTCGAAGAGCGGAATACTCCTGAATGGAATGGTAGAATCACTATTGTATCTTGAAGGAGATCCACCTCTTATTATTGGCGGGATCAATAGAAGACAAGCAGTTGTCTATAAGGTGAATACTAACCACTAAGGATTACCATTCATTGCGTCCCGATTACTCGGAATCGGAATGACATTACTGTTAAGTTGGTCAGTGTAATGACGGGGAGATCCCTCGCTAGCGCTCGGGATGACAGGCAATTGGGGGAGTATAAGAGGAGGGGAGGCAATTTGCAATGGCAAATCGCCTCCCCTCCTCACTACCCTACATTTGCTGTGTCATTCCGAGTCTCGCGTTAGCGAGGCGAGGAATCCCGTATACTCGGCAGATAATCAGCTGATTAGATATACTTGTTCCGATGCTTCTTTAGCACAGGGGGAATCCCTTCCGTTAATCAGGTTTTACTATTCTGCCATTTATATATAAGTTTCTCCATTCCTTATTGAATTTATTTATTATTGCTTCTTTCTTGGATCGTGAATACCCTTTTATTTGCTTCTCCCTGGCAATTGCTAAATCAATGAAATTAAAGATTTCATAATATATAAGCTTGTCAACATTATACTTACTAGTGAATCCTTTGACTGTTTTATGTTTATGCTCAAAACATCGTCTCTGCAAATTGCAGGTCACACCTGTATATAGCACACTGTGATTCGCATTTGCAATGATGTAGACATAGTAAATAAAAATCTTCATAGAATATTGTTTTTTATTAATAAACAGCGAAACCAGACTAGATATGTATCAATAAATTTACAAAATTTAAATTGTTTTTTTTATAAGTAGGAGAAAAATGACATTACCAATAATTCGTTCAGTGCAATGAAGTTGGGATCCCTCGCCCAGTCCCGAATTTTCAGGATCGGGATGGCAGTACAATTTATTTGTTCGGTTGAATGACTGGGAGATCCCTCTCCCGCTTTGGCGGGATCGGGATGACAGGGCAATTGGGGGGGGAAAGGGAGGGGAGGCAATTTGCACTGGCAAATTGCCTCCCCTCCCTACTTTCTACCCTACGGCTATGTCATTCCGAGCGCCAGCGAGGAATCTCGTATACCCAACTGATAATCAATTAATTAGACATACTTATTTCGATCCTGCATAAGCGCCAGCGAGGAATCTCGTATACCCAACTAATAATCAGCTTATTATGCACACTTAATCCGATGCCGCCTTTGCGGAATGAGGAATCTCGCCGGTTTATCACTGATCATATTCTTTAATACCAGTCATTCAGATGTTCCATGTGAATTTACAGGTATTAACAGGGTAGAAAATGTAATCCAAAAATCGTTCTGTGCAATGACGGGGAGATCCCTCACTGACGTTCGGGATGACAGGGCAATTGGGGGGGTATAAGGGAAGGAGGGGCGATTCGCTGTGTGCGAATCGCCCCTCCTTCCTTTCTTCCTTATGAAAATGTGTCATTCCGAATGGAGCGTAGGAATGATGAATCTCCAATATTCCTGAAGGATCATATTTATATTAGGGTAATTCATCATTCATTGATCCTTTCCAGTTCTCCGTTTACAAACCTGTACTTAACCACCTCCCAGCATGAAGGACAGCTAAAAAGTGGATTATTGCGGGAATGCTCCGGAATTTCAGCGGTAATAATACGATCTTCAATAGCAATGATCTTCATATCCGATTCAAGTGTCCTGATAAGCATAAGACTGCCGGAATTATTCATAATGAACAGGTGTTCTGTTGTTACCTCAATATTACCCTGAAATGGATAAAGTGAAATAATAGCATCTTCTAATTTATCCTCGTCAATCAAACCGGTATAAATATTTTGCGGATCAATGACATACATCTTCTGTTCATTACCAATTATCATTATTCCATTATCCATTACTCTTTTGGTGGTGTCACTTAAATTACCTGTTGCATAATCTTCAGCAATAGCCAGGACCTCTTTTCTGATATTATCTTCTTTAATGTTAGCGCAACTTGACAGAAATAGTAGAAGAATAACAAGGAAGAAATATAGTCTCATCGGTTAATAATAAGATGTTAGAAAAGAATCAAAATTAAAATAAAATCAATAGAAATAGTGTAATTTTGTTAGAATATCAAGGGGAGTTCAAAAAACACTGGAGTCAATCTAAATATTTATATGAAATATATTTTATCATCTTTAGTATGCATTATTTTTTCATGTGGAATATTACCTGCCCAGGAAGATAGTGATACAGTTACCAGACCCACAGGCTATTTGCTTCAGGAAGAAGCGGGGATCTTCGGGTCGGTTTCGGTGGTTGATCCGGCACATTTCTCATCCATACCTTCAGATAATGTCGGTAACCTTCTGCAGGGCAGGGCAGCAGGAGTGAATGTCCTTGGCAGCGGGCAGCCGGGGGAAGCATCAAGAGTAAGAATAAGGGGATTTAGTTCATTCC
>Ga0272441_10010890_pt1 | contig 13635 bp, 13 predicted proteins | sample SSMProp6N_FD_193582 | JGI IMG/M metagenome (GOLD analysis project Ga0272441, IMG submission 193582) | Marine sediment archaeal communities from Little Sippewissett salt marsh, Falmouth, MA, United States - SSM-Prop-6N | ecosystem: Environmental > Aquatic > Marine > Wetlands > Sediment ... | reverse complement strand
CAACCCAGGCCTCCATCTGCTCTTCGGTCAGCGCCCCGGGATCGGCCACGAGCGAAGACAAGATCCGCGCCTCCTGGATGCCGGACTCCCAGAGCCGGAGCGCCAGGGCGTGGTCCTTACCGATCTTTTTTCCCAGGGTACGCAGGCCGGGCATGGATATGCCCAGCCTGTTCCTGGCAGCCAGGCCGTAGCGAGCCATCCCCTCGATTTGTTCCGGCCGGGCGGCGGCCCGCAGACGGTCCAACACCTGCTCACAGCTGAACATACCTAAAGGATAGGTCCACGCCCGGCGGATGTCAACGCACAGCCGTTAGGGGACGAGTGTCGCTTTGCTTAGCTAATTCTTTTCGCCCCACCCGCTTTTCACGATTGCATCAACCGTGGCATTGATGATCGGATAGGCCACCGGTGATGCGGTCAGGAGGGGATGGGTCCCTAACTGCATGGTGTCGATTTCGATGTCCGTGAAGCCCTTCTGGATCATCACCGACAGGATGTTCACCATTTCGCCGACGCTCTTGCCCCCGGCCACCTGGGCGCCCAGCAGGGTGTGGGAGGTGGGGGAAAAGAGCAGCTTCATCACGGTCATGCTGGCGTCTTTCAGCTTTCCCGGATGCCTGTCCGGCGCCTTCGCCCTGCCGACGGTATAGTTGAAACCTAACTTCTTGGCGTTGCGCTCCGTCAAGCCCGTAGCGCCGATGGAGAGATTCCCGAAACGGGTGGCAAAGGTCCCCAGGGTTCCCTTGAACTCCCTGACCACATTGAGGTGGTAGAGATTGGAGCCTGCCAGCCTGCCCTCCGCCATAGCCGTTGAGGCGAGCATTACGCCAACCTGGTTGCGGGCGAAATAATCCCGCTTGATGGCGCAATCGCCGACAGCGAAAATATCAGTATTTGAAGTCCGCAGGTACTCATCGACTTTAATAAAGCCGTTCTGTGTCTCCAGACCCAATTTCTCGGCCAGAGTGATGTTGGCATCATAGCCGATGCCGAATATCACCAGGTCGGCGTCCACCTTCCGGCCGTCCGTCAGCACCACCCCGTCCACGGAGCCGTTTCCGCTGAGCTCCTTGATCTGGGTGCCGTCGAGCATGGTGGCGCCGAGCTTGGACAGCTCCTCTTCTGCCAGGGCGCAGAACTCCGGATCGAAGGCCGCCCGCAAAAAGCAGCTCCGGCAGCAGACGGTGACGTTCTTGTCCTGCTTGAGAAGCTCGTCGGCGATTTCCAGGCCGATGAACCCGCCACCGACGATAAAGATGTTTTTGGCTTCCTTGATTCTCTGCTTGAGCATATTGAGGAAATCGAAGCTCTTGCTCACCACGAAGACCCCGTCCAGGCCCGCGCCCGGGAGCTCGGGTTTCCTGGGATGGGAACCGGTAGCCAGGACCAGCTTCTCGAACTCGATTTTATCTCCTGAAGCTGCGACCGCCTGGTTTCCCTCGAAATCGACAATTTCATCGACAACGATCTCTACGCCGCAATCCAGCAGCTTCTTGTCTCCCAGGACATTGTCTTCCACCTTGTCCAGGGAGGAGATCACATAGGGAATCCCACAGGGAATCACTGAAATTTTGTCTCGCCGCACCAGGGTAACCTTTTTATCCAGGTAGGTATTGCGGCAGGAGGTGGCGCAGGTAAAGCCCGCTGGCCCTCCTCCGATGATCAGTACGTCCGTCTTTTTAGTTGCCATACGTCTGTCTCCTTACAGGGATATTTAATTTATTGATTGTTCTGAGCTTTTTTTATTTTAGCAGTGGCAAATGAGCCTGCAAGCTATTTTTGGGGATATCTATAACTTATTTTTTTATGCATAACTTTTATTTTTTTAGTATCGAGCCGCATTTTTTGTTGAAAGCCGGTCACTCCGGCGGCTTCCGGGAGGTAACGATCATTTCCATGAGGGTTCGTATTTTCGGCCAGGTGATGTCGAAATCCCTGTCCGTATCCACCCGGTGCACCAGGACCAGCTTCTGGTCCGGCAGCACGGACAGCAAGTGAACGCCGAGCCCTGTGTGGTAGAAGCCCTTTCCCAATCCCGCTTCCTCCGGAATGATCCGCCACAGGTAGCCGTAGGGGTCACCGCCGGGATTCTCCACGGGGTAGACCGCCGTGCTTTCCCGTATCCAGGGCTCTGGCACAATCGCCTCCCCTTCCCACCTGCCGTAGTTCTGATAGAGCAGCCCGAAGCGCGCCAGGTCGCGGGAAGACATACGGAAGAAGTAGGCCGGATGCTCGGATTTGGAACGCTCGAACACGTCGGTGCAATCGCCGGCGCTGAAGTCCTCCATGCCGATCCTAACGGCGATATCCTCCTCGAAGGCCTCAAAGATCCCCTTTCCGGTCAGGCGCTCGAAAATCGTGCCCAGGGCATTGAAATCCCAGTTGTTGTAGTAGAAATAGGTCCCGGCAAAATGGCTGCCTCGCTCCGGCCGGGCGTCGATCATGGTCTGGTGCTCTCCGGCGGCCGGATGATAGACCCCCGAGCGCGACATCAGCAGGTCGCGGATCGTGGCCTGCTTTTCGGCATCGGTGAGCGAGGGCGGAATGTCGTCGATGCCGAGATCCTGCAGGGTGGTGTTGATATCGATCACACCCTTATCAACGTAGATGCCGTACAGCGCGCCGAGCAGGGGCTTGCGGATGGAATGGCACATGTACTCGTGCCGTATATTTCCGTAGGAAAAAACGACCTCGCCGTCGTGCAGCACCAGCACGGCCGCGGAGCCTATCTCTTCGGCATAGGCCGCGGCGGCTTCGAGCTTCTCCCGCGACCAGGCCGGATTGGGCTGAACATGCGAGGTCCTGGAACAGGCCGACAGGAGCGAGAGAACACCGATAGTCATAAACAGCAAGATGTTGCGCGTCAACAGTGCCTTACTCCAAAGAGATGATGATCTTCTCGTTCTTCTTATGCTCCTCGATTTCCACCAGGGTTCCCCGCACCTCGGGATCCTTGGACAGCCTGATCAGTTCATCGAGGTCGATTCCCTCATTCTGCAGCGCCTCGAGCGCTTTCTTGGGAATCAGCTTGGAGGCCACATTCAGGACGCTCCCCGGGATGGTGACAGTGGTTTCCGGTTCGACATCCCCGTACTTGAAGATGCGGATTTTCACGTCGGCCATGCTTTCCTCCTTTATTGTTCAAGTATAGTCAAACAGCGAAATTCGTACCAGCGCTTACGCCGCGGAAGTCACGAAGGGCCTGCGTTCCTGCCTGCAGAGCAGCTGGATGAGCTGCCGGCCGGAGAGCGCCGACATCACGGTGCCGGCGAAGGGCACGGTCCACTGGCCGACCATGTAGAAGCCGGACAGGCCCGGCAGGCTGCGCAGTGCGGTCTGCTTCATCATATTCTCCGGGGTGATGTACCAGCCGTCCGGCGATCCCTGCCAGTTCCCGGTGTAGCGCATATAGGTTGCCGGCGTCGGCACGTCCACGACCTCGACCTGGGAGGCGAAACCCGGCCAGCGCCTGTCCAGCTCGGCGATGGTGGCTTCAGCGATGCGCTTTTTTTCCTTTTTGTAACGTACACGGTCCTTGGAAAGCTCCGCCCAGTAGTCGTAGGGAGTCGTGTACCAGACCTCCACCACCGACTTGCCCGGGGGCGCCATGCCCGGATCGAAGCAGTGATGCAGAACGCTCATCCAGCGCTGCTTTTCCCCGGCGATCAGAAGCGGCTCTTCGAGCTCGACGATAATGCGATGGGGCTCGCCGGACAGATCCCGGTCGACCCCGAGCGCCACGTGAAGAATCGGCCGCACAGGGATCCACTCATTGTACATGGTGCGGACCTCGTCGCTTACATAGCGGCCGCCGAGGATGTCGAAAATAACCGTGCGGCCGTCGCCCGCCCAGACTATAATATCAGCGCGCCGCTCGCTGCCGTCCTCCAGCCGCACGCCCACCGCCCGGTCGTTTTCCACGATCACGTCTTTGACGCGGCTCTCGTATTGGACGTCGCCCCCGAGCTCCCGATAGAATTCGGCCATCCGGAAAACGACCTGCTGCGACCCACCCAAGGGCGCGCCGGCCGTGACTATCGCGGTCTCCATGAAGCCGGCCATGGCGGCCATGGGAAACCGCAGCATGGACCAGCCCGGGGAGTCGATGAACATCCGCACCGCCTCGCGCAGGAAGGGATCCTGGAAGCGTTGGGCAAACTCCTGGATCGTCAGCTTGCCGTACCTGCGGAAGGTCCCCAGGAGGGGCAGCACCGCCTTCATCATCTTCAGCTTGTCCTTGAGCCCGGTCAGCTCCGCGGGCTTGAGGGACATGGCGTTCGCCGGGCTCCTGCTCGCCAGCAGGCGCGTGAGCTCCCCGATCAGCCCGGCGTCGGCCGGCGACAGGGCCAGCATCTGCTTTTCCAGCCGGCGAAGATCGGTGCAGATGCTCAGGCTTTTGTCGCCGCTCTCGATGCGCACCGCTTCATCGTGATAAAAGAACTCCCGGTCCTTCATCACGCCGAGCTCCTCCCACATTTGTCTGAACGCGCCGGACTTCGAGCCTGAGAGCATGTGCATACTGATGTCGAAGGTGTAGCCCTTGCGCTTCCAGGCCGTGCACAAGCCGCCGGGGATATTGTGCATCTCGAAGATCTCCGTTTTATAGCCATTCATGCGGGCGTAGCAGCCGGCGGCGATCCCCGCGATGCCGGCGCCGACGATGATCATGCTTTTTTCCATCGATTTTACCCCTTCCGGTCCATGGAGATGACCAAAAGATATGATTCCCAAACAACGTCAATTTAGTACGAATACGCCCTGCAGACAAGCAGGATGTTTGCTTCTTCTTTCAGCCTGCCGGCCGTCTCAGCGGCAGAGGAATCCTCTGGATCAGATAGACCGAGGCAATGACCAGGAAGGCCCCCAGAAAGGTCGTGATCCCCGGTTCTTCGCCTATGAGGAGCATGGACAGACTCACGCCGAACACCGGAATCAGCAGCTTGAACCCCACGGCCCTGATGACGCCCACTTTTTTCAGGGCCATATTGAACAGCGGATAGACCAGGGCGGTGCCCACGATGCCGATATAGAGCAGCATCAGCCAATCATGGGGCCTGATGCCGGAGAGGGACTCCCGCGCCGGGCAGGCCAGCACGACCAGCAGCATGAAAACCGAGCCGCTCAGCATGGTAAGAAAGGATGGAATGAGCCCCCCGTAGGTCTTCACGTAGCGCTTGAGCAGGATGCTGTAGATACTGATGGAGAGGGATGCCGCCACCAGCAGGACATTCCCCCAGAAGGTACCCCCTTCCAGACTTATCAGTTTTCCGGAAGTGACGATCAGATAGACACCGATGACGCCGATCATCGCCCCGGCAAGCCGCAGGGGAGAAGAACGCTCTTTGATGATCAGCGGGGCCAGCAGGGTCGTAAAGATGGGCTGGCTGTTGGCCAGAACGGAGCCGTTCGCGGCGGTGGAAAGCTGTATGCCGAAGGTTAGAAACAGGGAAAAACCACTGATTCCCAAAATGCCCAGCAGGAACAGCTCCCGGAGATCCCGCCAGGGCAAGGGATCCCGCTTTCTCCGCCTTTCTTTCAGGTAGAAGGGAAGCAGAACCATCGTTGCCAGCAGATAGCGGAGAAAAGCCAGAGCCAGGGGATCCACCTCCCCCACAATGCTTTTCGTGGCGGGGTAAACGGTAGCCCAGACGAGCATCACAAAAACCAGCAGGGAAAACCATTTAGCTTTACTGTTCATGCGAGCCTACAGTGTACAGGCGCTGCTGCAAAAAATCCAATTAAAAAAACCGTGTGGAAGCTTTCCTGCCGGGATTAAACCCGATTTGTCAGAGATGCGATTCCACCGCGGCCCAGAATTCATCAAAGACCGACTTCTTGAGGGAATCTTTGGTCGATTTATCTTCGATGATAAGCATGACGTCTGTATACCCATCAGACCCGAACAGTAGCAGCCCATAGAGGCGGGTCCTGGTGGCGGCGGTGATGGTGGCGCTCTCGCCCTTCATCTCGAATTTGGGTTTCAGATGGTCGGCCCCGATATCCTCGAGGGCCAGCTTACAGACCTCAAACACCGTTTCCAGGGAGGCGGAGTATCTCCTGGTTAAGTCATCCACGGTGTGCGCAGGGGACGTATCGCGGGCCGGAGCTTCGACTGCATCTGGGGGGGCAGTTTTACATCCCAATATCAGAACGGTAAGAAGAAAGGTAAATAAAATACGGTTCATGATACACCCTCCCTCTGTAATAATTCTAACCGTATCTGGTGCCAGCGGACAAACATATTATGCCCTTGGCATAACTACTCATGAAGAGATTTTAATTAGTAATTTGAATTAGAGCGGCGTTTTCATTAGCTCCGGCGGACTTGAAGATTCAACGGCACGCATGGCCGAAAAGAGAGACCTTGCAGAAAATCGCGCAAGTTCAGCCCCGCATCGATCTGATGGTTGAATCATGTTTGGCCGCCCCGCCTGGCTCTGGAAATAGGTAGAAGCGGTGGTTAATCTGTCTGGAAGCAAAGACATGGCTGTTAACTATAAGATGCAAAGGAGGATTAGCTACCTGCTTGGAGGAACACCCGAAGAGCTTCCGGATAGATATGGTGATGCCAGTCCGCTTACATATGTAACGCCCGATGACCCGCCTGTTCTTACCACTTGTGACACAAGAGACAAATTTCAACCACAAGAGAAACTTCTAGATGATAAAATGCGAATGGGAGGAGTCTCACATACTCTAATTTTTATCAAGGGCGCGGGCCATGGACTATTTGAGTTGGTGAACTTCTACCCAACTATCCCTTTTGTGATTTTCTCGACAAATACCTGAAAAACGTGGAATAACGGGGCTGTGGATGATTATCCCCAGCCCCGCTGTCGCGGCGCGGCTTAGCCGCGTCCGCTGAAGCGTCTGGTTAGTGTTCACCGGTTCTAAAACCAATCGGCTGCTTTCTCAGTGCCGGCTCGGGTTTTAGTAATTGCGTAATGGCCCGCACTAAGACCAGTATTTGGTCATCGTGCTTGGCTATACGCCTTTCAATTTGGTCAATTTTCCTGGACAGTTCTTTGTTTTAAGCGATAGTGCGGCGCAACTTTACAAAGGCTCTTACAACGAAAACGCTCACAGCAATAGCCCGATCGGAATTCAATACACTGGGAGCCATGATGGCTCCATGTTCAGAAAAAGCGTAGGGTAACGATTTGGAATATTTTTGTTTCAACTGATTTCCTTTCGCACGCCCGTGGGAGACGTGTTTCCGTTCCACGGCCAAAACGCATCCGGACGCAGCCCAATTATCCCAGATTGGTCGTCGGGAACGTCCGACTGTACGCTGATGCTCCCGACATCTAGTTTGACCGGCTTTTCCGGTTTTTGCGTCCCCGTTTTCCCGCAATTTCGCACCTGACCAGCGTTTCGTACTTGCACGCGAAGATAGGTTTTCCTATGATTCGAACAACGCTTCAACTCTTCATTAAAAAATCAACTGCCGGCCGGTTTCCGACCGGCGGCAGGAACTGTTTCTTTAGAACTGTAGCCGTCACCTATCCAGGACGAAATCGGCACTCGGCATGGGGACGTACGCCGTCAATCCGCCGTCCACCCATAATGTTTTTCCGGTTATATAGCTCGCTTCGTCAGAGCAGAGAAAAACCACCGGTTTCGCAATCTCTTCGGACAGCCCGACACGACCCAGGGGAATAAAGCTGTTCCAATTTGCGGGAAAATTCGGATCGGTCTTTCTGTTTCGCTCAACATCGATTGTTCCGGGGCCGATGGCGTTCACGCGAATTCCATAAGGGGAAAGCTATTTTGCCAGTGCTTTGGTTATGAGAGTTATTCCGCCCTTCGACGAACAATAAGAGACCAGGCAGTCATATGCTCCAAAGGCTGCCGTAGAGGATATATTTACGACACTTCCCTTAAGCTTCGATGCGATCAGATTCTTGGAGAAAACCTGTGTACTTAAAAAAACACTTTTAATTTCGCATTCAGAGTACAGTCCCAGTTATCTTCATCGGATTCGAGAAACGGTTTCCACAAGGCGATGCCGGCGTTGTTGACGAGTAGATCGACTTTTCCAAAACTCCGGATTCCTTCGGCCAGCATCTTTTCAATTTCCTCTTTTTTCGTTACATCCGCCCGTATTCCCAGTGCTTCTCGACCCAGGGCTTTTATGGCAGCAACCGTATTGTCCGTCCCGCTTGCGTCGGAAAGGTAATTTACGACAACCCCGGCCCCTTCTCTTGCAGCTTCAACGGCGATTGCGGCTCCGATTCCCTTGCTTGCCCCGGTGACAAGAATCACACGATCTTTCAATTTCATACAGCAGCTACCATCACTTTAAGTTTATTCAGGTGGTCGCAATTTGCGACAGCCTTTCTTGAAACACTAACATGAAGTTCAGCTGCGCCGATCCGCGCCCGGGCAGAGTGCTCAGTATCCCTGTCCTCGGGGCTCTGCATCATCAGCGATGCCCTCGCCCCATCCGACGGCGTCAGCTGGAACGCCAGGTTAGGTTCCTGGGAAAGCCCCTTGAGCGCTGGCGACTGCCGATTTGCGTAGTCAGCGGCTGTCTTCAACCCGCACGGTTTGCCCAAGAAACTGCGAGAGTCTTGAAACTGCCGCATCAATTCCGCTGCTTGGAAGCCGAGGGGTGTCCTCAAACGGCAGAACCGAAATCACTAGAGCTGCTCGGGTGTCACGGTACGACCAAATCCCCCGCACCATACCGTTGTAGACAACCGTCGGCTTGATCATTCCTCCACCAGCGTTCACGATTTTCGTCCAGGCAGGATCGAGTACGAGAGCCCTGTCCTTGTAGCCAACAAGGTACTCGTCGAAAGGGCCCAACAGATTGAGGCTGTCGGGTGCCACGCGGATGTTCTCGCCCGGAACACAATACAACTGTCCCGGCCCGGCGGTGACCAAGGCCCGCTCGTCGGTCAACTCTGCCACCGCAGCAGATACCTCTGCCGCCGGAAGACCCGACCACCACACGAAATCGACCTTCCCGGCTGGACCGTGGCCAGCGAAGTACCGCTGTGCCAGTCTGCGTATGGAGACTGATCGGTCCTGCGTCGAGAGAGAATGGGCCACAACGGCGTCTCGTAGTACGAACGTGGCCTCACGGTCGGCTTCGGGTCCGTGGCAGAGCACCCCATCCAGTGACGCTCGCTGCAGCAGGTAGTGGAGTCGCTGACCGTCGGCGGACAAGCCATGCCTCTCGAACAGCTCCCTCACTTGGCTGCGGGACAGCATCGAGGCTTGCGAAAGCGCCCCACGCAGAAGCCGCTCCGCTTCGAGAAAGTCTTCCAGGTCCAAGCCAAGTTGCCGGTACCTTCGAGCATTCCTCTTGACGATTACCGGGGCGACAAGATCAGTCATCCAAAGCAAATCCTGTCTCGTGACGAGATGAAGCGTGCCCCGGAAGAGCCAGGACTTCACTATGTGCCGGTTCTCGATTCCATCCGCGACATCGCCAGCGGCGCAGTCCCGGGAACGAACCCCGACAGTCCAGGAGGTCCACCGCAGATCCTGCGCTTGCACCCCGGCAAGGCGGTGCACAATCTGATCGACAGACGCAGAAACCGTAGGCTCCAACATTTGGCACTCAACGCGATGAGCCCGAACCGAATCGCCTCCCATAGCTCCCCCATTTCCTGCCGGCTGATGACGACTTACGGTACAGTATACGCTGACGCTATCAGGAACCTAACGCCGCTAATCAGCCGCGCGGCTTTTTGCGGCGGCTGCATTAGCCTTGTTCGGCGTCTTTTCTTTAATTTCTGTTGTTATCAATTAATCCTCAAAATAGGACCCTCTTGGTAAACCGTTGTCGATTATCTCCTGGGGTAATTTTCCGTAAAACTGATCCATCAGTCCCTTTGGCTTATATTCTCCAGAGACCAATGCCTTAATTCGATCTGTACGATCTTTGTTCCACTCAGGATGGTCAATAATATGGAAAGTGCCAGGCATGACAATCATGGCAATCAAGGAAATATACTGTTCCTCAGTCAAATTTCTAATCGGACGGTCGTAGTAGGCCTCGGCAGCAGATTGAAGACCAACCACGGGTTTTCCATCAACTTGTCCGAAATACACAGCATTAATGAATAAAGTCAATTGATCTTTCTTTGAAATCAGTTCATTTAAAGCAAATCTTGCTATCGAAGTTTGTTTTATTTTAGCAATGCCCGGTTTAAACTCATCAAAGTACAATTTTTTAACGATAGCTTGTGTAATTGTCGTCAACCCGGCCCCGGGTGTCGACAAGTCTATGCCATTATGATCATAGAACCCGGGGTCTTGTACTTCTAAGAGTATCTCTATCTGCCGCTTGCTCAAGTCATGGCTGACAATCTCAAATCTTTTTATGGTACCATTCGGGTTCCTCCATTGCGCCTTTGCCAGGTCTTGAGAGATTGTTTTTCTTGTGTATTTTCGCGCCTCGTTTACTTCGTATACATAGTAGGTGAAGATCCCAGATATGATTAACAATAAAAACAATCCAGCATATTTAATAATTTTCTTCATTGTTTATCCTACAGCCACCGAACACCCGGAATCACCGGCTGGAGGAGCGCCGAAGGCGCGAGTACAGCCCGGTGGATTGAGTTATTATGATCTGTATTGCATTATTAGCTCAAGATGACCAGTATGCAAATCTTTTTGTTCGTCTATAATTTTAAAACCGGATTTTTTATAAAATTCTACACTATCAGTATTTTCTTTGTAAACGGTAAGATTTAAATTTTTGCGAAGTTGCTTAGCTTTTAATATTAGCTTTTTACCGATACCTTTCCTCTGCTCATTAGGGGAAACAAAGATAGCGGCTAAAGTATCTTTTTTTAATGACATAAATCCTTTCACTATATGTTCTTCTTCAAACACATATGTTTCTCCTGAAGGGATGTAGATTTCACGCATTTCTTTTGCTTTTGATCTCCAAAACTCTTCATTAATAAAGCTATGAGCTTTTATTGATGCATCAAGCCAAATATTAATTACTTGATTCATATCTGTTTTTTTAAATAGTCTTATCATTTTTATTTATTCTCATAACCCTAGGGTTGAGCGGCCCCGCCGACTACAACGGGCGCCCATTTGCTCCCTTCCAAAATCTAACATTCAAAAAGATCCTTCGGGGTCTGCTCCACCCCACGGTTATCCGAAAAGCAACTGCAAACAACCGTATGCAAACAGCATAAATTTCTAGAATTCTTTTTCCTAATTACATATTGGCAATGGCTTCCAAGGAATGAAAGTATCGCTGAGGCAATATAGAAGTGCAAGAAAAAACGAGGTGATAAGAATGCTGTCCAAACAGCAACAGCCAACGAACCTTAATCTAGGACTTGTTCCAGTTCCTTTTTAGAAATTATATCCCTGTTGTTTTCCACCCTCAAGTACGGATAACGGCCGTGTTCAGTTGAAGCGCCAATCACCGTGAACGGCGCGGTTAGCGGGACACGGAATGATTTTTCCAGGAGAGTCCTCAGCAATATATTCGTGTGGCCTGGCGCTTTCTGCTGGAACACAATGTTATGCCTCCGACGATCATTCTGAATGAAGCAGCATGGTGTGAGCCCCAGTATTCCTCTGCGTGGCAACCTCGGCCGCGACGATTTCCGGAACGACCTCACGACACCGTTACATTCCACGGGGCCTCAATCAACTGCACACCATCTTCAGACGTCACTTCGACGAGTTCTGCGATCTCTACAACGACGGCGAGGAAGTCACAGTCAACGCCGGCAAACGAGCATGGGCGCGGCTGCTCGCGAAAGTCTACGAAATCGATCCGCTCGTGTGCCCCAGGTGCGGATGGGAGATGAAGATCATTGCGGTCATACAGGATCCAGTTGACATACGGGACATCCGCGCTCATCTGGTCAAGACCGGGCGGGCCCCGCCAGGATTCGATCCGGCCCTGCTGAACTGGCAGACTCTGGAGCTTCACCTGATGCGCAGGCTGGGACAGGTCTGCACACGCCACGGCGGGGAAATGCTCGAACCACACGATTCAGGCACCAAGCACGGCTCTGCGTCGAAATCGCGCGTGCGTCACCTCCGGGCGGCGGCTCTCAACCCGCTGCTACCAGGTTGAGGTCCTCGTTCATTCTTCCGCGGCATCCGACGCGGAGATCACTGTTCCTATCATTAATTATCAGGCAATCGTTTCATAAATCGTATCAACCACCGAGGTTGACAAAACGGTTGATGAAACTACGGATATCACAGACTGTACGGACGTGAAAGGACGATAATCGACCGTATGGACAGTCTGTACAGGGCTTTTTTATGGGTGGTTTTGTCAACAGTTGATAACGCCAAGGGAGTGGGCTATGGCACGTCCTTCAAAACTTTGGGGGAAATGGTATTTGGGTATGGGGGGCTAAGAAAAGAGCGGTGACTATTACAAGCTTGGCCAACCGGACAGAAGCTGAGTCAATTTGCTATTGTTCTTTGTGGTAAGGGATGAGGTTTATCGAATCAAATCGGCTATGACACATATCTTTCCCTTTACCCTTTAACAATAATATATCATCTCTGAAAGTCCAAGTATAAGTAGCACCTGTTCCACAATAACTATCCGTTTCAAAGGTAAACTCATTGGCGTGGATAGAATAGTTTCCTTTTGCTACCATGTATCCTTCTTCTGAAAACGTCCAACTGCCGTTACTAAAGAGCATAAATTGATAGTATCCATCTTCCGACAGAAAAGAACCTGTTGGAAAATCCGGTCCGGAGGGACAAGCGGACAACAGAAACATCAGCGGTAAAAAACAACTAATCATGATGATATGATTGTTGTTCATGACTTTAAGTATATGCAAAGTTATAAGATTTGCAAATTCAAGCAGCCAGACGTCTGGCCTATCATATAACTGCGGCAAAACTGACAACCTGGACTGGACATTATGTCCAGGTTTAACCTGCTCGTGGGGGGCAGGGGGGCGGCCCTACCCCCTCGAATTTACAGCATTATAAGGACACCACTGGGATGCTTCCAATCGATCCATAACGCTTCTGCAGCTACACCCACAATACTATCTGGTGCCCTTTTTATATCAATTGCGTTTTCCAAAGAGCTTCCATCCCCACCCTTAAAATAAATCCCTGTTGCGTCGTTATCTAGTAGTAATTTCACTACGTCTTTATTACCTTGGAGCGATCCAACAATTAGCGCTGTTAATTCATCATAATCCGTTGCAGTAACATCTGCTTCTGCCTCTATGAGCACCCTGACAACGTCTAAATACCCATAGTACGATGCCCAAATTAATGCTGTGGCTGCCTTCGGTTTATCCCGAGCTTTGACGTTCGCTCCTTCCTCAATGAGTAGCTTGGCAACCTCCGGGTGTCCCTGTCCCGAAGCTATCATTAATGCTGTAAGGCCTTCACTATCTTGAGTGTTAACATCAGCCCCTTAATATAGGAGCAACTTGGCTATCTTTGTATATCCGCTATGTAATGCGAACATAAGTATAGTAACGCCATCTCTACCTTGTATATTGACATCAGCTCCATTAGCTATGAGTACGTTTGCTATATCTATATATCCCATTTTCAATGCAATCTGGAATGTAGCGGAATCAAGCTGATGGGTATCCCCCAATTTCTGGACACATTTAATGGCAGAAATCAGCCTGACTGGGTATCCCCCAATTT
>Ga0272441_10010889_pt1 | contig 13635 bp, 6 predicted proteins | sample SSMProp6N_FD_193582 | JGI IMG/M metagenome (GOLD analysis project Ga0272441, IMG submission 193582) | Marine sediment archaeal communities from Little Sippewissett salt marsh, Falmouth, MA, United States - SSM-Prop-6N | ecosystem: Environmental > Aquatic > Marine > Wetlands > Sediment ... | reverse complement strand
TGTTGGTCGGTACCTATGTTGGAGTTACAGCCACGGATGACCGGATCGCACATCATGAATACGATGATGATTATTCCTTTTTTGACGTGGAACGGGATTTGACCTATACGGCCGATTTTGACGATGACTGCAGCCGGAACCCGAGGTGGACCGGTGATGTGGGTGTTGTGGGGTATGCATTTCTGGAAAGTCCGGGCAATCCGTTTGACGGCATTGACAATGACGGAGACGCGGATGCCAACATGGTGCTGCCCGGTACGGGGCCTTTCTTTACGGAGGATGATTTTGTTGAACGTACCATCCTGCCCGGCGAATCCGTGGTCATTATTGATTCCAAATACAACAGGACGGTGGAAGAAATGCCGGATGAAACCCATACCTTTGTCAGCATGGGTGACAGTATTACCATCATTCCCGGTGAAACTGTTGTGGTCGAAGGCAATGTGGTCCTTCAGAACGGGCAGGAGTCGATAAATCCCAATGCCTATGACGGCATTGATAATGATCTGGATGGTCTGATTGACGAAAATTATTACCTGCATTTTCACCAGATCCGCAAGGATCAGGACGGGAACATACTGATTGATAAATTCAGTCCGGTGCGCTATAAAAACTATATAACCGGTCAGGGATTGTCTGATCAGCTGATTGATGAAAAGCGGAACGACGGTGTGGACAATGACGGTGACTGGAATCCTGAATTTGATGATATTGGGGCCGATGGGTTGATCGGCACCAATGATTACGGGGAAGGCGACGGCCTGCCGACAGCCGGTGAACCCAATTTTGACGCCACGGATGTGGATGAATCGGATCAAATCGGTCTGACCAGTTTTGAATATTTTACACCTTCAAATGAATTTTCTTTTGCGGATGATGAGGAGCTGTGGGACAGACTGTCACCCGGATATTTTGAGGTGCCGGAATCCATTGTCAACAATTTACCTGAACAGGGTGAGGACGGTGACTTTATTTACGGCTCCGGATACTTTCCGCTGCCGGCAGGGGAGACCCGGCGTTTTTCTCTGGCCCTGGTTTACGGTGAGGGCGGCGGTCCCAATATGGAAATTGAGGATCTGCTGCAGAACCGGGAAACGGTACAGAAAATATATGACAGTGATTACAATTTTCCGCCGGCACCGGATGCGCCGACCCTGACTGTGGTGCCCGGAGATGGAAAGGTGACGTTGTACTGGGACCGGGACGCGGAGAAATCATTTGATCCGGTTTTGAAAACCTATGATTTTGAGGGCTACAAGATTTACAAGGCCACGGATCATAATTTCAATGATGTTTTTAAGGTGACGGATGTGGATGGCCGAATCGTTTCCTATCAGCCGATGAAACAGTATGATCTTGATAACGGCATTAACGGATACTTTGAATCCGGTTCCGATTTGTATCAGCAAAGTCATGGAGCCGGTTTTTTTCTGGGAGATGATACGGGTCTGCAGCACAGTTTTGTGGATACGGATGTGGAAAACGGCCGACGCTATTTCTATGCCGTTGTGGCCTATGACAGGGGAGACAGCGAACTGGATATTTTCCCCAAGGAAAACAGCAAACGGATCGATGTGCTGCCTTCAGGCGAAGTCAGAACCTTTCAGAACACAGCGGTTGTCACGCCCAACGCGGAAGTAGCCGGCTATGAACCGCCGGAGGGCAGCGTGCTGATCAGTCCTGACAATACAATCGGTACCGGTAATGTGTACTACCAGGTGGTCGATGAGCCGGCGCAAACGGCCCATACCTACCAGCTAGAGTTTCTGGATACGTCCAATGACGGTGTGGACAACAACGGAAACTGGGTGCAGGAAACGGACGATGTGGGATCGGACGGGATTGCCGGCACACAGGATGAAGACGGGACCGAAAACAACGGTCTGCCCGATCCGGGTGAGCCCAATCTGGATGCCAATGATATTGAGGAATATTTTGTCCCTGTGACGTCTTTTTATTCGATACTGGATTTGACCGGGGTCACGGAAACATTTGAAGCCAAGGATACCATTACGGTCAGATTACCGCACAGGCATATTATTGAATCCTCCATTGCCATTATGGATGATGAGGGCCAGTCTGTATCCATGGATCGTGTCATTGTGGATTCGGAAAACGGCCGGATAAAGGGCAGCAATCCCGGTGATCTCAATTACGGCGATACATACACGATTTCCTATCAGTATTATCCGGTCTATCTGAGTCCAAATATTGAGGGAAGTCCCTATGCGGATGAAACACTGGATACCGATATTTTTGACGGCATTCAACTTTCATTTAATAATAACTGGTACATCAATATGAATGAGGAGACCTCGGGCTGGTCCAATATCAACAAAGCGATGAATTTTACATTCAATACGGTGAATACCTATTTTGATGATGAGCAGCTGCTCGGGTACAGACATCCCAGTGATTACCGGATTGAATTTTATGATGATGTTGCAGACACGTCCATGGCTATGCCTGAATATTTTCTCACTGCGAAACCAGTCAATTTCAAAGTGTATAATATCACGGATCAAAAATATATTGAATTCGGTTTTTCAGAAATTGACAGAAACAACAGACTGAGTCCGGACGATGAAATTATTTTTATTGAAGAATGGAAACCGGGAGAGATGACATTTACATGGGATCTGCCCTTTTCCAGTCTGGAAGATACGGTTTACACCTACAGTGCAGGGGATACATTAACTATACATGTAAGCAAACCGTTCCGCAGTGGAGAGGTATTTGAATTCTTTACCGAACTGCCGGAGGTGAAACTGGATCTGACACGGTCCCAGCTTGATTCCATGCTGAATGCCATTAAAGTGGTGCCCAATCCGTATATTGTGGCAACCACGCATGAGCTGCCGCTTCCGCCGGCCATTACCAGCGGCCGTGGTGAGCGGAAAATTGAATTTATTCATCTGCCTTCCGAATCCACCATTCATATCTTTACCGTCCGCGGCGAACGCGTTGTCACATTAAATCATCTCAGCGATATTCATGACGGTACGGTATCCTGGAACCTGAAAACATTTGAAAATCTGGATGTAGCGGCGGGTGTCTATTTTTATGTGATTGATTCACCCATTGGTACAAAACGGGGTAAAATTGGAATTATCAAGTAAATGGTCACCATATAAAATGCGGGGCATAAATATGTTGCGACATACATTGCAAAAAGGGCTGATCCTGGTTTTTTTGGTCATGATCGGCGCCACTTCAGTGATGGGGCAATCCAAGGTTGGTACCACAGGGGCACCTTTTCTGGGTATCAGTGTTGGAGCCAGGGGTACGGCCATGGGCGGCGCGTTTTCTGCGGTTTCAACGGACGTAACCGCGCTGTACTACAATCCGGGCGGGATTCCCTTTATCGGCAAATCCCAGTTCATGGCCTGTCATACCAGCTGGCTTGTCGGGAGCAAGTTTAACTGGGTCGGCCTGATGCTGAATCTGGATGGTAACAATGTGATTGGTATTCATTTTACGCAGCTGGATTACGGGGATGAGGAAGTGACAACGGTGCTCATACCGGAGGGGACCGGTGAAACCTGGGGAGCTTCCGATATTGCGGTCGGGCTGTCCTATGGACGTAAATTAACCGATCAATTTTCAATAGGCGGTAATGCCAAATATATACAGCAAAGTATATGGAACGAAAGCGCCAGAGCCTTTGCACTGGATGTGGGATTGCTGTTTATTACCAATTTTCATGATATGCGTCTGGGTATGAGTATATCCAATTTTGGAACGGATCTTAAAATGGACGGGCGGGATCTGCTGCAGCGTGTTGATCTGGATCCTGAAGCGATGGGTAACAATGAAACCATTGTCGCCGAATTAAAGACCGAAAACTGGCCTTTGCCTTTCTTTTTCCGTGTCGGGCTGGCCATGGATGTTCTTCATTTTGGAAACAGCCGGGTCACACTGGCCATGGATGCATTGCGGCCGAGCGATAATACCGAGATTATCAATCTGGGTACCGAGATTTCATTTAACGACTGGGTTTTCCTGCGAGGTGGTTATAAATCCCTGTTCCGTGACGACAGTGAAGAAGGCCTGACTGTGGGCGGTGGTGTGCATATTGCCATGCAGGATATGTTTGCCATTGAGATTGATTACACCTATGCGGATTTCGGACTTTTTGAACATGTGCAGATGATATCAGGAAGTGTTACATTTTAGCAGGACTGGCATCCGATTTTTGATTTGTCAGTGCAAAAAGGTAAGGGGGTGATGGAAGGTTAAAAAAGGATAATGGTAATTCAATATAACCAATATAAAACAGAGGTGCGATTATGAAAAAAGTGTTTATCTTGACCTTTGCGGTCATGCTTTGCCGGGGTTTTGCACAGGCCCAGACTGTGAATGTTACTTTCAGGTGCAATGTTGCCACTGTACCTGATACCATGGGCGAGAACAGTATGGTTCAGCTCAGGGGGACGGTTATCACTCCGGCCGGCCGGACTGTAGATGATGCTGACACCGATACGCTGGCTCCGGGCGTGCATCTTGCATGGAACGGATATTCCACGATGTTTCTGGAACAGAAGGCCGGTGATTACTGGGAAGCCACATTTCCCATTCCAGCGGGTGCGCAATTATGTTACAAGTTTTTTACCAACGCGTCTCATGATACAGTTTACAGCGGCGCGGACTGGGAACACCGGGGGTGGGAAGCCAGCATTAATAAACCGGATTATGTATACGGTACGGACCGCGGCCTTGATTTGTCCACGTTTGCAGGAAGCGATACCACACTGCCTCTTCAATTCGTCAATGGTGTGTTTACCATCGCGGATCAGTTTTTTAAACCCTATGTGGAAACAGATTCTGTGGATATCTGGTTCAGGGTCAATATGCAGACCTATGAGGCTTTGAGCCCGGAAACCCATATAGTCGGTGTGCGGGGCGGTATGAACGGTGCGGATATCGGTGATTTGAGCTGGGACCGCACCTTTTTACTTACGAGAGAAAATAAACATACCGATTCCGGTGCTGCCAATTATGATGGAAAGAACTTCTGGTCTGGACGCGTACGAATCGCCAATGAAGATATTGTGCCGGGTCAGCCCATCGAATATTTGTTTGTGGTGATGGATGTGGCCGATGCTCCGGACGCGGAGCCGTATAAAATTGAAGAAGTTGAAAACCGTGCCCTGACCCTTGCTGAGGGACAGGCCGACACCACCCTGCACTGGGTATGGTTTGAAAACATCGTACCGCCGCCGATTGTGCATGGTGATAATGTGAAGATGACTTTTACCGCTGATATGGCCAGGGCCATTCAAAACCGCGGTTTCAGCTACGGCGATACGCTTGAGGTCAGAGTGGGCTATTTTTCAACAGCCAGCCAGGTTCTTACAGCAACGATGAAACGGCAGGGTTTCACTTCCTATTATAAGGGATCTGTAACGGTGAAAACCACCATAGGTGAATATGTCGACTATCAGTACTATTCCTTTAAAAACGCAAGGGATTACAGGGAAATTTACTACAACTTCTATTACGAAGGGGAGAGTACCGGTGAATCGGAAAGGCGTCAGGTCATGGTTGAGGAATCACCCATGACTATTGCGGACACACTAAGCAGTCAGATCGAATCAAGACGCATGCCTATATTCCGTAACGTTTCCGAAATTGCCCAGGACGTCCTGGTTACGTTTACCTGTGATTTGCGGCCGGCCTATTATACGGTTCTGGCAGGCAAAATCCTTGAAGATGTTCAGGGAAATCTCAATATTTCGGATCCTGAGCAGGTACTCACTCTCGGGCTCGCAATGAATGGTCCTGCTACAGGCAGCTGGAGCAATGATATTGGTGCTGACTGGGGATCTCATCTGCTCACACTTGATAATAAGAGAATGTACGATGACGGGACACACGGTGATGTGGCAGCGAACGATACCGTTTATTCCATTCAATTTACCTTTACTCCGGATACCGGAGATGTTGTGGGACAGGAATTCAAGTTTGGTATCGGTGGCGGCGATAATGAAGGCGGTGAGGGTGGATACGGCAATAATCACATTGAAAACATTGATGACAGTCAGCCCGAATCGTTTATTCATTCCCAGTTCGGAAGCATAAATCCTGTCTTTTATTCCGGGTGGAACTACGATACCCGTACCGGAATTCATGAACCGGAAATCCGATCGGCATTTACCTTTGAACTCAATCAAAATTATCCCAATCCGTTCAATCCGACCACATCCATTGCTTACAGTGTGGCTGAGCCCGGTCAGGTTGTTATGACCGTGTACAATGTAATGGGCAGACGGGTTCGAACCCTGGTTGATGAAGAGAAGAATGCGGGCCAATACACGGTTCAATGGCACGGAACAGACCAAAATGACAGACTGGTGGGTACCGGTCTGTATTTTGTACGAATTGAAGCGGGCGACTTTGTAAAAACCCGAAAAATGATGCTCCTCAAATAAAAGGAACCCGATCGGCAGTTTTGATTTACACGCCGGTCAGGCATTAATTTTCCGGACAGCTCCAAGCCATGGGGCTGTCCGGAACGGGTTTTATATGTCATTTTCTCTCAGAAAGGAATCGTTTATTCCTGATAAAATGAAATGGCTGGTTTGCATCAGTATATATCTGCTGCTCTTTATCCCAAAACTTACAGCTCAAACAGACAGTGTGGATGTCACATTTTATTATTCTGCGACCGGCAATCCGGCTGTTGTTTATCTGCCCGGAGAATTTAACAATTGGGGTGAAAATCAGAGTGGTGTTGTCTCGGATTCCCGTTTTGCCATGTTCCTGAATGCAGAGACCGGAAAATGGGAGAAAACAGTACGCCTGCGTGTGGGTGGTCCTTCACCCCTTCCAAATCCTGCAAACGGGGTTAACGGTGCTTATCAGTACAAGTTTAATGAAAACGGAACCAGCTGGGTTGCTGATCCGCTGAATCCGAGACAAAACAGTCAGGATAACAACAATTCCTATCTTTTTATTCAGGACCCTACTATTCATTACCTGCTTCCCAATTCTGTTTCCGGTCCGGTGAAAACGCGCAAACCTGAAATCTCAGCTTTTATTTTTCCATCAACCGAATCCAGGGTGGATACGGGCTCTATCATATTGACCATTGATGATTCCATTTATAATCATCTTGGATCCGATTTCAGCCCGGAAACCAATCATCTCAGCTTTTCTCTCCCGGATCCGTTGAGTGACGGATCTCACACGATCCGGCTTCAGGCATCAACAACAGAAGGATCAACCGTTATTGACAGCACAAGCATCACGGTCCAGGCCGCATTTGTACAGCTGCTTACAAGAACCAATGGACATTATCTGGATTCCAATATAGAGATTGAGGGTGTGGTTGAGGACAGAACCCTGTTGTCTGCGGAACTGTTTCATAACGGGATTTCAACTATTGTAGCATTAAACGAGGGCCGGTTTAAAGAAAATGTTGAACTGGTGGAAGGCGACAATATATTTTATGCTGCCGTTATTGACAGTGAGGGTGTTCAGAAAACTTCAAGCAGTATTGTCATCCATTATCTGGTTTATCATGCACCGGAACCGGTTATTGAAATTGTTAAAGATGGGGAGCAGCTGGTTTTTTCAGCTGTGGGAAACGATCCGGATGGTGACATGCCGAGTTTTACCTGGCAGTCGGATGATGTTATCAATCCGGAACCGCTCTCTATAGCGGAACAGGGTGAATCATTTGAAATTGCAGTACCCGGTGAAAAGGGGGAATATTATATCGATTTAACGGCAGAGGATCCTGATGGCTATACAGGAACGGCACGGTCCGTGTTTGCGGTGGGGGATTCAGGTGATGTGACGATTCCGACGGTCGATGATAATCCAGGCTGGGTACGTAACGGCATCGTCTATGAGATATATCTGCCTGCTTTTACCCCTGAAGGGACATTTGAGGCTGCCGCAGACCATTTGCCCCGTATCAAATCACTCGGGGCCAGTATCATCTGGCTGATGCCGATCTATGAAAACAGTGAAAGTATCAATGAAATAAACGCCGGCTATAATGTGACGGATTTCTATCAGGTGCATCCCCAGCTGGGATCCATGACGGATTTTGAAGCTTTTCTGCAGGAAGCGCATGAGCTCGGCCTGAAAGTGATTCTTGATTCAACACCAAATCATGTGGCGGAAAATCATCCCTGGCTGCAGGATATAAAACTGTATGGCGATTATTCACCCTATCGCCCCATGATCGAAACCCGAATTCTGGGTGACAGCCGGGGAATGTCTCAGTCGGTCAAATACAACAGCGGGGACATCTGGTATGTCTGTTATTCGAACTGGACCCTGGCCAATCTCAATTATCAGAATGCTGAGACGGTTGATTACATGAAGACCATGTATCGGTGGTGGATCCTTGAAAAAGGAATTGACGGATTCCGTATGGATGTTTACTGGGGACCGCAGAACCGGTATGGCACGAATGTATGGTGGCGGCCGTTCAGGGAGGCTGTAAAAAGGGTAAAACCGGATATTTTTATTCTGGGTGAAACGGACGGAACCGGTTCAGGCAGTGAAATGAATTACGCGGATGGAGGCGGGGCTGCGGATGCTGCATATGACTGGAACCTGTATGGAGAAATCAAATCAACTATGGCCGGCGGCAGCCTGTCTGCTCTGGACAGCCGTGTAAGGAATTACAGCCCCACATCAGATTACAATTACTATACAGGGCCGCATGCGCATTATTTTCGTTTTCTTGAAAATCACGATGAGACCCGCATTGCTGCTTCTTACAGCCTTTCGCGCACCAAAGCCGGAGCCGCTTTATTAATGACCATTCCGGGTGTTCCCATGATTTATGCCGGACAGGAAGTCGGTGAAACAAGCCGGCGCGGCCCGATTGACTGGAACCGGTCAGGCAGTCAAATTACATCCGGGTATTATCAACGATTAATGCACATTCGCAATACATTCTTGACCTTCCGGTCCAGTCAGATTCAGCGTATCAGCACCAATCAAAACCGTGTTTATGCGTATATGCGTCCTTTCATGGAACAAAATGGAATAGCAGCCATCAATTTTTCCAGCAGCAGTGTCAATGTCACACTGAATATCGATACCGAAAATTTAATTCTCAAAAATAATCTGTTATTATCTGAACAGACACTTTACCTGAATGACGTCCTGAATGATACGGTATACACTGTTGATCCGGTGGATCTCAGTGCATTCACTCTGGATCTTGAACCCTGGCAGTCGGCTGTTTTTGTGCTGGCCGATTCGATCATTCATCTGAAAACGGGCATTCATCCGTTACATACCGGAAACAGTCAACCGTATGCGTTCAGTCTTGTACAGAATTATCCGAATCCCTTTAACATGGAAACAGAAATTTTTTACACAATTTCAGCCGGCGGACAAGTTGAGCTAAAAGTGTTTGATCTCCTCGGCAGAGAAGTCGATACCCTGGTCAATCAGCCGCAGCCTGCGGGCCGTTACAGTGTAAGATGGCATGGAAATGACCAAAACGGATGTCCGATGTCCAGCGGTGTGTATATCATTCAGTTAAGGACCGCAAAGCAGGCTCAGACATGCAAAATAATTATGATCAAATAATATAATTGGAGGCAATATGCTCAATCCGGATGCTGTAATTATAATAGTTTATCTGGCTGTCATTGTGATGGTGGGGGTTATTATGCAGCGAAGGGCTTCCGCCGGTATTGACTCCTATTTTCTCGGCAACCGTAAAATGCCCTGGTGGGCGCTGGGTGCCTCCGGAATGGCTTCAAATATGGATGTCAGCGGCACCATGCTGAACACCGCCTGGATATTTTCTTTGGGAGCGATTGGTCTTTTTATTGAAATACGAGGCGGCGTGACCCTCATTATGGCCTTTTTAATGATTTTTATGGGGAAATGGAACCGGAGGGCCAAGGTGATGACCATGGCTGAATGGATGCATTTCCGATTTGGTAAGGACCGTGCGGGAAATGTGGCCCGTCTGATGTCTGCAATTTCCATTTTAATGACCATTACAGCCATGATCACCTATATGGCCAAGGGCTCGGGAAAATTTGTTGCCCAGTTTCTGGGAATACCGGAACAGATAGCAGTGCCTCAATTTCTGGTCAATTTGCTGGGAATCTCTCCGGTGGTTCATATTGATCCTCAATTCTGGGCAGCCGCATTGATGATAACTCTGGCCATGATCTATACAGTAGCGAGCGGTCTGTACGGCGTGGTCTGGACCGATGTGGTTCAGGGCGTTCTAATTTTCGGAACCATTGTCTATATTTGTATTCTGGCCATGACCCAGTTTTCTATTCCTGATACATTTTCCGTATCCATACCCATGGAGGATAAAACCTTTCAGGCTATTGAAACCTCACGCCAGGCGTGGACCAATGTGGTGCCACCGTGGAAATTAAGTTTCCCTCAGGGATCAGAATATTCTGTTTACAATCTCTTTGGTCTGGCAATCTTTTTTTATGTGATCAAGGTTGCTTTTGAGGGCGCCGGCGGGACATCCGGATATATGATTCAGCGTTATTTTGCATCCAAGAGCGACCGGGATGCTGGCCTGCTCTCTCTTTTCTGGACCTTTCTTCTGGCTTTCCGGTGGCCATTCATTGCGGCTATTGCAATCATGGGGGTGGCTTATGGCTCAACACACGGTGTCATATCCGATCCAGAAACCGTTTTACCGGTCGTGATCACCGAGCTTGTACCTGCCGGTATTAAGGGATTTCTCATAGCGGGTCTGATGGCAGCGGCCATGTCCACGTTTGATTCAACAGTGAATGCCGGCGCATCCTACTGGGTTAAGGATATTTATCAGGCTTTTATTAACCCGAAAGCTTCAGAGAAAAAGTTAATGCGTCACAGCCGGTGGGCGTCAGTCATTATTGTGATTGCGGGCCTGCTGTTCAGCCTGACCATCCGTAATATCAATGATATCTGGGGATGGATCACCATGAGCATCAGTGCGGGCCTGCTGATTCCCACGCTGGTACGCTGGTACTGGTGGCGGCTGAACGGATGGGGTTTTGCCATTGGAACAGCCGCCGGAATGGTAGCGGCGGTTACACAGCGTATTCTTTTCCCGGATGTCCCGGAATACATTGCATTTATTTTTGCCACGGGATTGTCTTTTATCGGTATGATTATCGGGACCTATGCCACGCAGCCGACCGATCTTAAGGTGCTGAAATCCTTTTATGAAATCACGCGTCCATTCGGTCTCTGGCATCCGGTCCGGAATAACATGAAGGAAAGTATTATGGCCAGAATCAACAGTGAAAACAGACGGGACATTGTTTCCATATTTTTTGCTGTTCCCTGGCAGGTTGTGCTTTTCCTGATGTTCATGATGGTGGTGATGAAAAGGTGGGACTGGTTCGGATATCTTGCAGCTGTTCTGGCTGTTTTGTCGATTGGATTGTATTTTAAATGGTTCCGGTACCTTTCGACCGAAGTGAAAGTGAAAGAATAGGACTTCTTCAATTACAACAGGTATGAGGCAGTATTATGAGAACCAGACGAGGCAGCGGCATCCTTTTACATGTGACCTCTTTACCTACACCCTATGGTATAGGTGATTTCGGCCCATCGGCCTATCGTTTTATTGACTGGCTTGAAAAGGCGGAACAGAGTTTCTGGCAGATTTTACCGTTGAATCCGACCCATATTCAATATGATAATTCACCCTATCATGGTCTTTCAACCTTTGCATTCAATCCGCTGCTCATCAGCCCGGATTTGCTTTATAAACGGGATTTAATTAAAAAGAGTGAATTGAATTCCATCCATATGAAACCAAGTCATCAGGTTCAATTTAAAAAGGTCATTCAGAATAAAATGCCTGTTTTGTACAAGGCATATGAGCGTTTTGTGTCTTCCGGCCGTGATGGCGAGTTCGATCGGTTCTGTGAGACCAATCGGGACTGGCTCGATGATTATGCGTTGTATGTCTCTCTGAAAAATAAATTTAAGGGAAAGATCTGGACCACCTGGCCCCCTGAATTCAGGGACAGGCATCCTGAGGTTATGAAACAGGCCAGGGAGGAACTACACGAATTGATCGAGCGGGAGCGATTTATTCAGTATCTGAGTGCCAGTCAGTGGGAACATTTAAAAACCTACTGCGATGACAGGGGTATCCAGATCATTGGTGATATTCCCATTTATGTAGAACATGACAGCGCAGATGTATGGATGAATCCCGATTTGTTTAAATTGGATAAAAATAAAAACGCCTCGGTTGTTGCCGGTGTGCCGCCTGATTATTTCAGCAAGACGGGTCAGTTGTGGGGCAATCCGGTCTATAATTGGGAAACCATGAAGGCGAATGGCTATGACTGGTGGATCAGACGAATCCGCAGGCATTTGGCGCTTTTTGATATTGTACGAATTGATCATTTTCGCGGTCTGGTCGGATACTGGGAAATACCGGCAGGACAGAAAACCGCGATTCATGGACGCTGGGTGGAGGCACCGGCTGAAGATTTTTTCCATACATTACGAAAACATTTACCGGCACTTCCTATCATTGCCGAGGATCTGGGCACCATTACACCGGATGTACGTGAAATTATGTACAGAAATGAATTGCCGGGTATGAAGGTACTGGAATTTGCTTTTGGAAATGTGAACAGGAACAATCCCCATATTCTGCATCATATTGAACACCGGAATGTCATTTATACAGGAACCCATGACAATGCGACCATAAGAACCTGGTTTGAGACTGAATTGTCCGATCAATCAAGATCGGAGGTTTTTAATTATCTCGGCCGCAGGATTCCGGCTTCGGCCATTCACTGGGCTTTTATTCGTCTGGCTATGATGTCCGTGGCAGACATGGCAATTTTCCCTGTACAGGATGTACTGGGACTGGGTGAAGGGCATCGAATGAATCGGCCGGGAACATCAGAAAATAACTGGAAATGGTGCCTGAAACCCGGTCAGCTGAAAAACAGTCTGGCGCTTAAAATGGCGGAACTGACCAGTATTTATGAAAGAAATTAGTCTGACCTGATTCATAAAGATGACTATTTTATTCAATAAACAGATGGAGGTTATGATGAATCGACGGGATGCATTAAAGCTGTCAGCTGCAGCGATTGGTGCCGCTGCTGCCGCATCTGCGGGAGAAAAGAAGGAGGCTGTTCACATGGAGGGCGGATGGCTTTATAAAGAACTTGAATATGAGAAACATATTCCGGTTGTTGAGGTCAAACGTGAAGACGGCCTTGCGGCAATTTCAGTGCATGTAAAACACCCTCAGACTGCCGAGCATCACATTTCAACTTTTAAAATATACAATGCCGACCGGATCGAGATCACCCGTACGGATCTTGATCCTGAACTGTCTTTACCCAAAACCACATTTTATCTTAATATTGCGGAGGGCACGGATTTAATTGCAACAACGGACTGCAATATACATGGCATCTGGATGAAAAAGTTTAAGGTTTGACAGAAACATTTATTTCTGATCTTCCGTAGGAAAAATCAATCTGTGATTTCTCTTCAATACGGACTGATGAATCGAATAATCTGAGGCTCCATATGGCAATTGTTTTCCTTGTTCTGGTCGTTGTTTTTTTTGTTGTATGGAGAATTTATAAACGACTAAAACGTAAAGCCGCCATTGAGGCGCCGTTTCCGCTGGAATGGATCGAAATT
>Ga0272441_10010888_pt1 | contig 13635 bp, 20 predicted proteins | sample SSMProp6N_FD_193582 | JGI IMG/M metagenome (GOLD analysis project Ga0272441, IMG submission 193582) | Marine sediment archaeal communities from Little Sippewissett salt marsh, Falmouth, MA, United States - SSM-Prop-6N | ecosystem: Environmental > Aquatic > Marine > Wetlands > Sediment ... | reverse complement strand
AGGGGTATCCTGTGACCAGGGAACCGTAAGGAAGACACCATGCGCCTCGAACGAACGATACAAGCGGTCGACGCCCACGCCTGCGGCGAGCCCGGGCGCGTAATTGTGGGCGGAGTCTCCGACGTACCCGGAGATACGATGTTCGAGAAGATGGAGCATATCCGCGACCACGGCGACAATCTGCGCAAGCTCATGCTCCGCGAGCCTCGGGGGTATCCGGCGGCCAACTGCAATCTCATCCTTCCGCCGACATGTCCCGACGCCGACGCAGGCTACGTGATCATGGAGCAGACAGAGTATCCTGGAATGTCGGGCACCAATACGATCTGCGTATCGACCGTCCTGCTGGAGACGGGCATCGTCGAGATGCATGAGCCTGTCACCGAACTGGCTCTGGAATCGCCCGCCGGCCTGATCCGCGTGCAAGCGGAGTGCCGGGGCGGAAGGGTCCGTGGCGTCACGTTCCGCAACGTACCGTCCTTCGCGGTCCATCTGGACACTGCCGTCGAAGTGCCGCAACTGGGTACGGTGACTGTAGACGTAGCCTACGGGGGCATGTTCTACGTTATCGCCGACGCCCTGTCACTCGGGCTGGAGATCGCTCCCGATCACGGACGCGACATCGTGCGAGTTGGCGAAATGATCAAAGCCGCCGCCCAGGAGCAGCTCCCCGTCGCACACCCGGACCAGCCCGGCTTCGAGGGCATAACGATAGCCGTCCTCTCCGCCCCGCCAAGCCATCCCGAAGCCCACATGAAGAACGCGGTGGTGGTCTCGACCGGGGAGCTCGACTGGGATCGACCAGCCACCTGGACCGGGGTGATCGACCGCTCACCGTGCGGGACCGGGACAAGCGCCAAGATGGCCGCCCTCCACGCCAAGGGAGAACTGCAATTGAACGAAGACTTCAACCACGAGGGCATATTGGGCACGATCTTCACCGGGCGCCTTATTGGAGAAACTCAGATCGGACCCTACAAGGCGGTCGTCCCCGCAATCACCGGCCGGGCCTGGATCATCGGGAAGGCCGATTACGAACTGCAGGAAGACGACCCGTTCCCCGAGGGCTTCACAGTGGGCGACATCTGGTGACCGCGGCGCTCACAACTTCAGAAACCCTGAGAATCACAGGCTGACCCCGAAGCTGCACCCTCTGGATGGGCCCTCGCTCGACGGCGTGCAGCATCTCTGACGGCGACGAGCCCTGCATTCTTGCCCATCAAGCTGATGCGCGATGTGGCAGTGCAAGACCTGACCCTGCGCTCCGCCACGCAGTACCTGCGAGAGCAGCAAGGCCGAGCCAGGCAAGCTGGATCTCGGAGGAGGTGAAGCTGCTCGACATCAGGAACTCGCTGCCCAGCTTCACCTCGTAGACGATCTCCCCGCCGAGTCTTGGATCCGCTCGTCGCCTCAGGCCGATAGGGCCGAGCGGCGTCTCCTGATAGTCAAGCTCCTCGAAATCGATCGCCATTGGCTCTCCCAAACACGTCAGCGCCTCACGGTCACCTTCCCCTGAATGATCTTGTTTGCCGGCCGGCCGTAGGCCATCGTTTCTCGGGCGAACGCCTGCCCGCAACTCGGACAGCACAGGTCTCCCTCGGTGTTGTCTTGGACGATTCCATCCTTGAAGCACTTGACCAGGCGACCTGATCCACCCTTCCGGTACTTGTACAGCAACTCACCGCAGTCGGCGCAGTAGACCCTGACCATCCGTGCACTTCGTCTCGAACTCATCTCGATCGAACCGTAGCCGATCGACACCACCCGGCCAAGGAAGTTGCGTACCATGTCCTCGGAACTCCGCCCCGGGAATGTGGTCTGTGTCCCCCGATTTCAGATCTGGCTGACGAAGCTCGCCACGTACTCCGTCAGTGGCGGTCGTCCTGCGAGCGTAGGCTCTTCCACAACCCACATCCCCGTCTCACCCATCTCCCGTGACGCAAGATCGAAATGGCAGATCGCGATTCCAAGATCGATCCGCTGGATGTCCGGGAACGCCTCGCCCTTGCCGCCCAACAGTCGCGTTGCCAGCCCTTTGCCGTAGCCGGGCGTTCGTTCGAGGTAGAAGTGCCAGGCCTCTCCGTCCCTCACGACTCTCCAGGGTTGCTTGTTCGAGCCGGACGGTGCCAGTCGGACGAGGTCAAGCACCTGGGCGAACATTCCGGCGCGATCTCGGGCGAGCGGTACGCCGTAACTCTCGTCGAAGAAGAGCCTCTCCCAAGGCAGGCGGCTTTCGGCCTTGGTGACACGTCGAAGCAGGCCCTTTCTGGCCTGCTCAGGATTGGCCACGTACCCGATCGAGGCCACGGCCGGCATGTGTTCATCATCCGACGCGCGGATCTTCTCTGAGAAGCTCGACCGCGTGAACGTTCCACCGAGCCAGCAGGTACCCAGGCCAAGGTCCGTGCACGCGAGCAGAAGCGATTCCATCGCGTAGCCGTAGTCCTCGAGATCCTTCGCGCCGTGCTCGGACGTTCCAACGATGAACCCCGTCGCTCCCCGGATGAAGCCGTAGGTCCCCAGGCCCCTCAACGCCGCCCGGTCTTCCTCGGTTGCCGCCACGAGTTCGAAACGCAGGGGCGTGCCAAACGGACCCGCACCAACCGATGCCATGCGGTCTCGCAGCCGTTCCTGTGTCTCTGCAGCGATCGGTTGAGCTAGATACGTGCGGCACGAGAAGCGCCGCTCGATAAGCTCCGCGATCGGCTTGTCGTAGATCATGCCGAGCCTCCTTTCTGCGCGCCGGGGTTCTCGCCGTCCCGGCGACCGGTGGATACGTACTCAGGGCCCACCCATGGGACCCTCCGGGAATGTAATCCTCATCACAAAAGACGAAGAACCCCCACGCACGGCTGGCCCGAGCTCCCTCGGAGCCTAGGCTCCGCAGGCGAGCTCCTCGAGCGCTTGCTTCAGTGCCGAAATCTGCTCCTCGTCGGCAGCACCCTCGCCCCGCCAGAGGATCGTCCCGTCGGGAGCCACGAGCAGCAGATAGATGGTCTCAAGCGACGGAAGCCCCAGGTCTCGCGCCAAAGCGGAGAGATTCGTGTAGGCGGTCAGCGTGTGGAGCCGCGCGTCTTTGTCCACGATGCCGGACCTCATTCCACCGTCGATGAACGCTCGAGCGGGTAGGTAGAGACGAGAGAGTGCCGGAACCTCCCACACAGACAACTCCCGGCAGCGTGCCTCAAGCACCTGCAACGCCGGCTCCCATGTCTCGATGAGTTCGGTATGCCAGCGGTGGAAGGCCAGCATGACGATGCGGGGTCCCGCGGGAAGATCTTCGGGAATCCGGACTTCGTGGCCCTCAAGGTCGTGGGCCTTGACGGATGGGAACTTGGACATGTGTCTCCTTCGCCGTGATGACCAGACCCAATCTGGCCATGGCACACGTGCCAGTCTACAGCCGCGAATCGGCTCGGGGCAACTGGCAATGCTGCGCATTGCTTAGGAGAACGGCAGGGGGCAGTTTCGTACTATGTCCCCAAAACTCCGGGACGCTCTGCACCTCCAGGCCAGGGCGTATCTCCCTTCTCTTCGTCCCGCTCATCGAAGTCCCCTCCGGAAAGGTCACCGCTGCCGATCATCAGCCCCGAGCGTGACGATAGTCGAACACCAACGTCCGGCCAAGGGAGTTAAGTACTATGTCCCCGGAACTAGCTTCTGTTGGCTGCCGTGAATGGACCAATCTTGCCACGATCAGAGCAGACGAACTCGGTATGGATGAACGGGTGACTATACAGCCCCTCGTGCTTCAACCTTCTCTGAATGGCAGCGTGTAGAAACGGGAATGAGAGTTTGTCTAGAATGTACCCCTCGTCTTTGCCCTGCCTGCTCAAGTCATTGATGAAATTGTGGCCGTCAACTACGATCGAGAAAGACACTCTCACACCACCTCATCCCGCTGCTCCAACGCTCGGAGGCATGTCTTGAGAAGCGAAAGCATTTCTTTGTCCTCGTCATTCAGCCGGATGAATGGGTCGCCCTCGAAACCGGAGTCGCTCAGCCCAGTCCAATCGCCACCAATCCTATGCGTTACGAGTGATCGCTTGCACTCTTCAAGGTTCTCTGGCTCGGTAACGCGCTCCCCCAGGGCGCACTCATCTCTATGGAGCACTGCAAACCAGAAGAACCCCGGCCGGCCAAAGCGCCTGCCCCCTCGAATGAGTACGTGAACGCCTGATCTTCCGGGAGTTGACACACGATCGTGCATTCCGCAGATGGTATGAAATGTACGAAGCTCTGCTGCCGTGCTTTCCCGCAGCAGGGTGGCCACCTTTCGGAATCTCGAGTCAGGCGGCTTCTGCTTCTTGAAGAACTCAGCAACGAGGAAGCCAAGGCACCGGCGTGACTCGGGACAGACCGACTCAATAATGTCACGGAAGCCCCGCTCAAGGGTCTCGTCAAACCACGGCTTCCCGATGTTCTCTGTCAGAGTGCTTGCAGCGGTATCCCAGTCCTCGACGCCAGTGCTCTCCGCAATTGCCGCAAATAGCTCCCGTGCTCGTCTGTCGGCGCAATGCGCAAACACAGCCTGAACGAGAGCCAGTGCAGTTGAGCCGCCTGGGACCCGTCCCACAAGCTCACCGAGTGCGGACTGTGCCCCGGCTTCTAGGATTTCCCGACCTTCCGGCATGCTGCCCTCCTGAGTCACTCTCAACGCTGTTCCGTAGCTGATGGTGTAGAAGTCCTGCTTTCCGCCCAGCGCTTGAAGTTCTCACGACCGGCCTGGCTCTCAAGGAACCGCCTCAAGAGTGATGTCTGTTCTCCATAGACTCGAAGAGACAGAATCACAAACCCAACTAGGTCCTTGAAGAGCTTCCTATGGTCAGACTCATTTCGCGAATACGCGTCAAAGGTCATTACGGCAGGCTCCAGTTTCCTGAGCAGCTTGCCACCGTCAAGATCTCCGAATGTCTTGTACTCGAGGTGGTGGGCAAACTCGTTCCTAATCTTTCCGATGAGATCTGATGCGGCGAGTATTCTCGCGGGCAGAAGACTGAGTGATCGAATGATCTTCGTCTTGAGCGAGAACGTGAACTGCGAGGCACCCTCATACTGCTCAAATGCCGGAGCGAATCCGAGCAACAGCGCGTTCACCGCGCGTTCCACGCACAGCGCTCCGATAACGGCCAAGAGCCTGTCATCTCCTGCCTCCCGGTAGTGTTCCCACATCTCATCCATGAACTCCTGGATCTGATCCACGCGATCCTTCACTAGCCATCCCTTCGAGTGCCAGAAGATGGTCTCCCCCTCTGGCCCCTCGATGTCTAGGACCTTCTCATGCTGCGGTTCAGTCGCGTTGGTCGGCATGTGCTGTCCACTCCCCACTCCCGCGTGCCGCTCCAGCAGGATTGGCTGAAGGAGCGCCCCGGCGAGTTACTCGTAGGTTCGAAGGAATTCTACGACGCGCTGCTTCATGGAGCAATCAGAGACCCCCTCACGGCGAAGCACGCGCTTGACAAGTCAGTTGGCGGCTGTATACTCTGTGACCGCATGCGGAATAGATTCACAAGGACATAGACATGCCAAGAGCGTTCACGGCGGTAGAGAAAGAGACGATTCGCGACAAGCTGATGGAGGCGGGCCGTGCCTGCTTCCTCCGCTACGGCCTGAAGAAGACGACGATCGAGGATCTCGTCAAGCCGGCGGGGATCGCCAAGGCGAGCTTCTACCTGTTCTTTGACAGCAAGGAGGCGCTGTACATCGATCTGTTCATGGACGAGATCCCGGCGATGATGAACCGGCTGCTGGACGGCTCGTTCGGCGCGACCGACGACACGCGTGACGCGCTGGTTCGCCTCGTCAAGGGAATTGCCCACGAGGTCCAGACGAACGAGTTCTCGCGGATCATGCTCGACGACCCGAGCCAGATCGAGCGGCTGGCGTCGGCGATGGACTTCAACGACATCCTGCAGCGCGCCACGGCGTCCTACGGTCCGCTCGTCTCCAGGGTGGTCGAGGCTCAGGACTGCGGAGAGATCATTCCGGGAGATCCGCAGCAGATTCTCTACTCGCTCGGACTGATCAAGCTGCTCGCGCTCAATCGTGAGAGGATGCCGTCCGAGCTGTACGACTCGATGATGGAGTTCGTGCCGCAAGTCCTTGCGAACGGACTCACTCGCCCTGCACAGGCGGACGAGCCGCCCGCGTAGCGGCGGCTGTCCGAAGCGGAAGAGCACGCGCTTCTCCGCTTCGGGGGAGGAAGCAGAACTGATGAGTGCACGACGGGAGAAGACATGAATCGAACGCTGGCGAAGGTTGCGTGGCGCGGCCTCTGGCGGCATCCGCAGCGAACGCTGCTCATGATCGCCATCGTCGCCTTCAGCAGCGCCCTGATCCTGTTCATGTGGGGCCTGACCGACGGCTTCATCGAGTCGATGATCTCGACGCAGATCGAGTTCGACTCGGGCGACTTTCAAGTCCGCGCCGCCGGCTACGAAGAGGACCCGTTGCCGCAGAATGGCCTGACCGCCGCTGACGTCGCCGTGATCGAATCGGCGATCGGCGGCTTCCCGTCGACGTGGCGGACGGCCGAGCGTCTTGAGACGACCGGCATGCTTCGCAGCGCCTACGGAACGCTCGGCGTCAGCGTGCGCGGGATCGATCCGGCGGCGGAGCGGACGGTCACCCGAACCCACGAGACGATCGTCGAGGGACGGTACGTCGCCGGCCCCGGCGAGATCGTCCTCAGCCGGAAGGCGGCGACCGATCTGGACATCCGGATCGGCGAGCGGGTGGTGCTGTTGGCGTTTGCCGATGGCTCGTCGACGTCGCTCTCGTTCCGTGCCGTCGGAGTCGCCCAGGCGGGCCTGACCACACTCGATGCTGTGGTCTACGTCAGCATCGAGGACGCCCGCGCGCTGACCGCGTGGACCGGCGCCACGTCGTACGTCGTGTCGATCCCGAGGGGCACGAACCGCGACCGCTCGGCGGACAATCTCCAGGCAGCGCTAGCCGGAACGATCGATGCGAAGGTCTCGACCTACTTCGAACTGAACCCGATGCTGCGCGTGATGCTCTCCGGAAGCGCGGTCAAACTCACGCCGTTCGTGATCATGGTTGCCCTTCTCGCCGGGTTCGGCGTCGCGAACACCGTCTTCTATTCGGTGCTCGAGCGGACGCGAGAGTTCGGGATGATGACGGCCGTCGGGATGAGCCGCAAGCAGCTGGGCATGCTCATTCTGCTCGAGTCGATCTACGTCTCGGCGATCGGATTCGTCATCGGCGGCGCGGTCGGGTACGGGATTCTCCTGTACTTCTCCCGCGTCGGATTGAATTTCGGCAGTCTCCTCGGCGATCTGGGTTCCGAGTTCGGTATTCCCACGGTCTTGTACGCATCGTCGAGCGGCATCTATTGGGTTGCGAGTCTCTCGGTCGTCGTGTTCACCGGACTGATCGCCGCTTGGTATCCGGCGCGACGGGCGAGCCGCCTCGAGCCGGTCACGGCGATTCGCGAAGGCTAGGAAAGGACATCGACATGAAGCGCATACTGACCCTTGCGATCTGCTGGATCGCCGCAGCCGCGATCGGTGCTGCCGCGCAGGTCCAAGAGGGCTCGGCCACGTCCGAGTCCCCGACGGCAGACGAGATTCTCGATCGCACCCGCGACGCGTGGCGCGGCGACAGCTTCCACGGAATCCTCGACCTGCAGATCGTCCTTTCCGGGCAGACGAAGTCGCACGTGCTCGAGGTCTGGACGCTCGGCGAGGATCTGACCCTGGTTCGCATTCACGAGCCGGCTGAGGACGCGGGCTCGGGCTACCTCGAGGCCGACGGGAAGCTCTGGTACTACTCGCCGCTGTTGGGAAGCGCGATCGAACTCCCCGCCGTCGCCCTGGGGACGGCGTTGTTCGGCTCCGGTCCGTCGCTCGACGACGTGTCGCACGGCACGCTTTCCGACGACTACGACGTGACGGTCTCCACGATCGAGAACGGCGGCTACTTCCTGACGCTGGTCCCGCATCCGACCGCGCCAGTGGTCTACGGCAAGCTGGAACTGAACGTGACGGCGAGCTTCGTCATGGAACGAATTGTCTACTACGACCAGCGCGGGGCCGTGCTGCGCACAGCGAGTTTCTCCGAGGTCGTGGACGTCGACGGGCGTCTGGTCCCGACGAGCATTGAAATCAGCGACGCGGCCGGGGACAAGACGATCGAGCGCGTGATCGATCCGGAGTTCGATCTGGAGATCGACCCGAGCTTCTTCACCGTCGAATCCCTCGTCGGAGAAACGGAGTAGCCGATGAAAGCGGCGATACGGCATCTGAAACGGAACAAGGGCCGGAGCCTGCTGACGCTTCTTGCGGTCCTGATTCCGGTCTACACGCTCGTGTTCATGTTCGGGTTCGCGTCGGCCAACCTGCGCGACATGTTCGAGACGGCGACGAATCTCGAGTCTGGGCACTTCCAGGTGCGCGAGATCTCCGAGCGCGCCATCGGCGGGACGCTCCCGCTGATCGACGACGTCGCTCCGATCCTCGAAATCCTCGACGCCAATGAGGCGGTCGCCTGGCGAACGATCCGGCTCGACGTGCCGGCGTTGGCTTCGGTCGACGGGCGGTCGCAGGCGATCTTCGTGCAGGGCGTCGAGCCGGAGACGGTGGTCCGCATCACGCCAATCGAGACGTTGATCGTCGAAGGCGAATACCTGACCGCCGGAAGCCGGGGGGCCGTCCTCGGCACGGAGCTGGCGAAGATGCTCGATCTCTCCGTCGGCGAGGAGGTCGTCCTCCTGGCGGCGCACCCCGAGGCGGCGATGGGCGTCCTCAAGGTGCCGGTCGTCGGCATCTACGATGCTCCGGATGCGTCGATGGGACGCGGGCTGATCCAGGTCGACCTGGCATCGGCCCGGCAGCTCGTCCGCAGACCGACCGCGGCGACCGCCGTCGTCTCGATGGTCCAAGATGTCACCGGGCCGTGGGACGTCGATAAGATCGACGCGACGGCGGACGAGGTTCGCGCGGCGCTCCCGTCGGGCCTCGAAGTGGTCGACTGGCGCACACTGGCTCCGATGGTCGACAGCTACATGAACCTGATGCGACCGATGTTGTTTATCATCGCAGGGGTGTTCTTCGCCCTCGGTGCGCTCGTCGTGGTCAACACGCTCTACCTCTCGGTGATGGAGCGAACGCGCGAGATCGGTCTCGTTCTCGCGCTCGGCTCCTCCCGGCTCCGCGTGATGGGCATGGTGATGACCGAGGCGGCCATCCTCGCGATCGCCGGCGCCGCGTACGGCGCGTTGGTCGGCATCGGACTCATCCTGATTGTCGAAGCGTTCGGCGGAATCCCGTTGCCGGCCCAGTTCGCAAACGTGTTCCGCTCGATGGGCATGTCGGGCGTGCTTCACCTACGCGTGGACACGGTCAACGCGATCCTCGCCGCCGTTGCCATGCCCGTCGTCGCCCTCCTCGCCGCTCTCTTCCCGGCCTGGCGAGCGGCCCAATTCGAACCTATGGAGGCCATGCGCTATGTCGAATGACCCGCTGATCCGCACCACGAGTCTGGAGAAGACGTACAAGGCAGGGAACATCGAGACACCAGCCTTGCGCGGTATCGATCTGGAGATGCACGAGAAGGAATTCACCGCCGTCGCCGGCCCGTCCGGATCGGGCAAATCGACGCTCCTGCACCTGCTCGGCGGACTCGATCGGCCAACGGGCGGCGAGATCTACCTTGAGGGGCAGCCGATGTCGGACCTATCGAAGGATCAGCTGGCGAAGCTGCGCCTCAATCACATCGGGTTCGTCTTCCAGGCGTACAACCTGATTCCGGTGCTGACCGTCCTCGAGAATACGGCGTTCGTCCTCGAACTCCAGGGTATCGTCCGAAGTGAGCGGATCGAGCGCGCCCGCAAGATCCTCGGAGAACTCGGGATCGAGGAGTACGCGCATCAATACCCAAACCGGATCTCGGGAGGCGAGCAGCAGCGGGTCGCCGTCGCACGAGCCGTCGTCACCGAGCCGTCGATCGTCCTCGCCGATGAACCGACCGCGAACCTGGACACGGCGACGAGCCTCGACCTGATCGATCTGATGCGGCGGCTGAATGAGGAGCGAGGCTCCACATTCTTCTTCGCAACCCACGACAACCGGCTCCTTGATCGCGTGAATCGACTGGTGACGCTCGTGGATGGGAAGGTGGACAAGGACGACGTTCGGCGGCCAGCCTAGAGAGGGACTGGCAGGGCGATCTTCAGCGCTTCCACACGTCCGTACGGCACGCGCACCATGCCGAGCGACTCCTTGGTCGATCCGGGGCCGTGATCGTCCGATCCGCCGGTGAGGAGGAACCCGCGCTTCTCGGCCATCGTGCGCATCAGGCGAGGATCGATCGAGAGCCCGCGACCGATTCCGTTTGACGTCACGTAGGGGTAGAAGACCTCGAGCGCATCCAGATCCGCCCCCGCCAGCTCGTCGAGGAAGCGATCCCACCCGTCGACCTTCATCAGACAGGGATGGGCGAGGGACGCGACCCCGCCGGCCTCGTGCACGCTCCGAAGGACCTCGCGGTAGTCCGGCTTGTCGATCGGCCAGTAGCACGCGCGCCCCTTGCCGAGCCACTCACCGAACGCCTCTTGGAACGAGCTGGCAACACCCTTGTCGATCAAGATCCTCGCGAGATGCGGCCTGCCGACGTTCCCGGCGGCGGCAGCACTGACCTCGTCGAACGTGATCTCGGCATCTGTATGCTCGCAACATAGATCGACCATCCGTCGCATCCGGTCGACGCGCGATCGCTTCAGACCGTCCAAGAGCTTTCCCAAACCAGGAGCAGCCGGGTCAGCGAAGTAGCCCAGAATCTCGCCGGCGATCCCGTCGAACGTCGCCTTGATCTCGACGCCGGTGATCAGTTCGACGCCGCCGCGCTCCGCGACGCGCCCGGTCAGCTCCACCGATATGACATCGTGATCGGTGACTGCGATTGCGCGCAACCCATGTTCCTTCGCGCGCACGAGCAGTTCGTCCAGAGTTCGTGTGCCGTCGGAGGCGACCGTATGAAGGTGCAGGTCGGCGTATCCGGTCATCCCTCGATCTTGTCCTTCGCGTCCTGCCAGATCCGATCGAGGATGCCGTTGACGAAGAGGCGAGCCTGCTCCGTGCCGAATCGCTTGGCCAACTCGACCGCTTCGTCCATCGCGACCTCCGCAGGGACATCATCGGAGAAGAGAAGCTCGAACACGCCGATGCGCAAGATGTTTCGATCGATCAGTGCCAGTCGCTCGAAACGCCAACCGACCGTCCGCTCGCCGATCATCCGGTCGATCTCCGGCTGTCGGTCGAGGATTCCCTGGAAGGTAGAGCAGATGTAAGTTTCTTGACTTCCCGGAGCAGCTTCTTCGAGCAATTCGGGCAGCTCGGCACCCGTGAATTCGCGTTGATAGAGCGCCGATAGGACGAACTCGCGTGCCTCGCGTCGCTGCATCAGCCGAGGAACAGGCGCGCGAAAACCTCTCGAAGGCGGCGTGCCGTGCCGGGCTGTGTGTCCAGCCATAGGCCGACAAGAAGTCCGAAGACCGCGAACGCGAGGAGGATCAGGAACGCTTTCCACCCAAGCAAGATAAATGCGAGTCCTGCGATCGCGCCGGCCGCGAGGCCGACGGTTCTGCTGTTGAGGCTCAGCCGCATTGCATCACACCTCTCTCACGGGTCGACCTCTGCCGTGCGGGCGGATGCCTCGCACGAGAATCGAGACCTCGCTCACATCGACTCCAGTTCGCTCGGGGACCTCTCTCGCCAAGACGCTCTGGATCTGCTCTCCGATTTCCGTGACGCGCTGGCTGTGCAACAACGTAATCCGCACCGTGATCCCCACGCCATCCCGGCGATGCTCTAGGTGGACGCGGAATTGGTCGAGTCCGACCTCGTCTCGAAGAATCCCGCTGATGAACTCGCGCACCGCATAGGAGGTCAGAGCAATCCGGCCGCCTCCGCCCTCGCGTGCGAAGAGCCCTGCTGCAATGCGCTCGTCGGCACTAGCCACGAGGAACCGAACGCTAATCAGGATCAGCGACGCGCCAACGAGAATCACGAAGACCGATCCGGGCATCCGATCGAGATACGAGCTGACCGACGCCAACGAGAGGACTCCCGCGCCCGCCACAATGAGGGTGATCCCAAGGCCGCTCGTGACCGCCAATGCTACGAGATTCGCTACTCCTCGGAGGACTCGCATTCTTCTTCACTCGCTTCCGCGGCCTCTTCCCCTTCGACCAGCCGCTGCACATCGACGTTGACCGCATCCACGCGCAATCCGGTCATCCGTTCAATCTCCGCCTTGATCCGGGTCTGGACCTGTTTCGCGACCTTGTGAATCGGACTGCCGTACAGAACCGTGATGCGCACGGTTACGGTGACGGAGTCCCCTTCGACTGTCGTGTCGACGTACCGTTTCATCCCCTCGCCGCGCCGGAAGACGCTGTCTCCCGCCCGCAGGTTGGCAATGCCGTCGATTTCAGAGATCGCGATCCCGGCAATCGCAGTGACCACGTCTTTGGAGATCCCAACGCTCCCCGTGTCTCCCTCCACCATGGGCTCCTCCTTATTCCTCATTCCTCTCCGCTTTCGTGCGTGTGCGGCGGAACGACTTTCTTGACGTAGACATCGACGCTGGAGACGGAAACGCCAGCAAGCCGCTCGACGTCGGCTTGCACGTTCTGCTGGACGCCGCCCGCGACCTCGTGCACCGGATAGCCGTATTCGACAGCAATGCGCAATTCGAGTCGAACACTTCCCTCGGCGAGCTCCGCCTTGATGTTCGGAGCAAGATCCTCGCCACCGAATATGTTCCTCAGGCCGCCAGAGCTTCCGCCGGTCGATCGCGCAATCCCGTCGACCTTCTCCGCCCCGATCCGGGCGATCGATGCAATGACGTCTTCTGCAATCGTGATGCGGCCGTCCTCGTCGATGATTTCGACCCTTCGCTCGGCCATGGCTCCTCCTTAGATACGCTCCACGTACGTCCCCGTACGCGTGTCGATCTTCAGTGTATCACCTTCTTTGACAAACAGCGGCACCGATACGACAACCCCTGTCTCGAGCGTCGCCGGCTTCTCGACGTTCGATACGGTATCGCCCTTCACGCCCGGCTCTGTGTGCGTCACCTTCAGCTCGACGAAGTTCGGGAGAGAGACCCTCACCAGCACGTCTTCGTGGTAGTAGCCGATGACGTTGTTCCCCTCGACGAGGAACTCCGACTGCCCGCCGAGCACCTCTTTGCCAATCGGAAACTGGTCGAAACGCTCAGTATCCATGAAGATGAAATCCATCCCGTCGTGGTAGACATACTGCAGGTGCCGGGACTCCAGGAATGCCGACTCCGTGTTCTCCGGTCCCTTGAAGGTCGCTGCGGTCACTCGGCCCGTTTTGAGGTGCTTCAGCTTCGTCTTCCCCACGGCCCCGCCGCGCCCACGCTTGGAGTGCTCGTACTCGACGATCTCGTACAGCTCTCCGTCGTAGAGGATGGTCATCCCCTTTCGCATCTCACTGACTGATAAACCCATGCTCTCGATATCCTTTCTCCGCCATCCCGGACGGCTAAACGCTCATTCCAAGCTACCTCAAAGGATACACACTCCGGCGCGTCCCACGCTCGTCGCACCGCTCCTACGGTCCTGCGCCATGAGGCCAACGCAGAATC
>Ga0272441_10010887_pt1 | contig 13635 bp, 14 predicted proteins | sample SSMProp6N_FD_193582 | JGI IMG/M metagenome (GOLD analysis project Ga0272441, IMG submission 193582) | Marine sediment archaeal communities from Little Sippewissett salt marsh, Falmouth, MA, United States - SSM-Prop-6N | ecosystem: Environmental > Aquatic > Marine > Wetlands > Sediment ... | reverse complement strand
AGACAATCTTTCAGTCCACCCTCAACATAGTAGCTTCAGGTTAAAACATTTTTGTAAAAAAGGCTATTTACCCTTTGATATTGGGAGATATTTCGCGAGCTTCTTTGCGAGATTTGAAATTGGCATACTCTGAAGCCATACGGTGCCGGGGCCGCGCAGGTTGGCCAGGAACAGTCCTTCGCCACCAAACAGCACATTGGTTACGCCCTTGACCATTTCAATATCATAGGAAATGGATGGCTCGAACATGGCAATATGCCCAGGATCAACACGAAGTGTCTCACCAGCCTGCAGCGTGTAACTTCTAACATCGCCAGGGATTTCCATAAATACAGCCCCGGGGCCGGTTACTTTCTGGAGAATGAAGCCTTCGCCGCCAAACAATCCTGCCCCCAGTTTTTTCTGGAAATAGATTTCCAGTTTTACACTTGACTGCGCCACCATGAAAGAATCTTTCTGGCAAATAATACTTTCGCCAGAAGCCAGCTCCTTCAGCACAACTTTCCCAGGTGCCTCGGGAGTGAAAACGATCATTCCTCCGGCCCCTCCAGCAGTGTAGGTTGTCATAAAGATGGATTCCCCGGCAAGTTTTCTGCCAAGGCTGGCCATTACTCCTCCACGAGTGCTCGTTTTCATATCAACTGCACCCTGCATCCAGGCCATGCCGCCTGATTCCGTATAAACAGATTCGCCGGGATCCAGCCTGATTTCGAGTGTTTGCAGCAGGTCACCTTCAATTTTAAATTTCATTACCATCCTCCTAGAAATGACTGATTGAATTCTAGCATAATTGAATTACTTGAAGAATCCTGACCATACACGGTCAGCTTTCTGAATTCAAAGGTTCCAGGAAAGATCAGCGCTGACTGGACACCACCGCCTACTCAGAAGTAGTATGGGGTTGTAATAGAATAAGGACTGGAAATTGTGCAGTTTCAGGAGAATGCTGTGAACGAAAAGATTCTTGTTCCTGCTGGCAGAGCGCAGGTTGAGTTAAAGATAAAGAATTCAAGATTTGTGACTTCGGCTGCGCCGGTGTTCAGCGTGGAGGAAGCACGTGCTTTTCTGGATGAGATCCGAGGCAGGTACGATGATGCCACACATAATGTCCCGGTGTATATCATTGGCCATGGAGCGACGACAGTTACTCATTGCAGCGATGATGGTGAACCCTCCGGTACAGCAGGCAGGCCAGCGCTGGCGGTACTTCAAGGAAGTGGTCTTGGCGATATTGCTGTCGTAATTACACGATACTTTGGTGGTACAAAGCTGGGTACGGGTGGGTTGGTTCGCGCGTACAGTGATAGTATGCGGGAGATTCTGTCAGCGTTACCAAAAGCTGAAAAAGTACTTTGTCATACATGCAGGGTAATTTTGCCGTATTCGCTGTATGAACCAGTCAAACACATGGTAGAGGAATCAAGAGCTGTGGTTCTCGATGAGAAATTTACAGACCAGGTTCTTCTCAAGATTCAGGTTGCTGCAAAGGTATTTGAAACACTGCAGTCGGAGCTTGGGGAGTTGTCCCGCGGTTCATTGCAGTTTGAAGTTGAGAAGGAAAACTTTTTCGCGCTTTCCCCTGTACACGGAAAACAGACCTGATTATTACTATATGATATTCCTGCAGTTTAACTCAAGAAATGGGAAATCCTGCCGATAACTTGTGTATGACGGTCTCTTCGCTTTCCAATGTCACTATGCTGGCGTCTTATGCATCTGATATGCAAACTAATCGCACGCGCGCGAAGGTCGCTGAAAAAGTCCTGGATCAGGTTCAGGATCAGGCTGCCATGCAAGCAGATGCACTGGTCTCCATGATCGAAGAATCCAGCCAGATTCTTGAGGGAACCGGGCAGATCTTTGATATATCAGTTTAGGAGACCAGAGGGGCCGTAAGAGCATAAAATATGGCAGGAGGGGGATTCTATGTGTTTAACCAATCATTCTCTCGCGAAAATGATCAAAATCGAAAACCCCACTTTTATAAAAGAAAAGTACGAAACCCTGGTGATATCCAAACTGCAATCAGTTGTCTTATATTTCCTGGTCCAGGGTTAATTTCCTGCAGGTAAAGGAAAGGGATATAATGGCAGATAGTTTGAGGATCAACTTTTATATGTCGATCCTCTTTGATACTATCGGGAGGATATTTGTGTCATGGGGTTCAGTAAACTTGCATCATCCATCGCTCCATCTCCAACACTGGCGTTAAATGAGAAGGCAAAAGCCCTGCAAAAGGAAGGTGCTTCGGTAATCAATCTGGCAATTGGAGAACCCGGCAATTTTGCTCCGATGGGGGCAATTCTGAGTGGTTTGGCAAGTATCAAGGATGGGTGTGTTAAGTACGGCGCAACCGGCGGCACTCCCACACTAAAAGATGCGATTATTAAATATACTGCAAAACATTACCAGAGGCAGGTTGAAAGAAATAACATACTGGTTTCAAACGGTGCCAAACAGTCTATATTTAATGTTCTATTCTCCCTGGTGGATGAAGGAGATGAAGTTCTTCTTTTTGCGCCATACTGGGTCAGTTATCCGGAGATGGTTCGTATAACCCGAGGAACCTGCAAAGTTATCAATCCTGGTGAAGGGTTCCAGCCATCAATGGATGCTGTACGAAAACATGTAACACCCCGGACACGTGTTGTTCTCCTGAACAACCCCAACAATCCCTCGGGAATAATCTATCGAGAAGATTTTGTTGCAGAGCTTGTCTCTTTTTGTGAAGAAAAATCGATCTACCTGATTTTGGACGACATCTACCATCAGCTGGTTTTTCGTGATACACCGATTCCAACTGGTTATACCTACACTTCGAAATCCGTTGAGGACAGCCATCTTATCATTTCAAACGGGGTTTCAAAGACATACGGGATGACCGGTTTTCGAATAGGTTGGGTTGTTGCCAGGACTGAACTGATTTCCTTGATGGGCAGGATACAGAGTCAGATGACCTCGTGCCCGCACATCATCTCACAGGCAGCAGCAGAAGGAGCGCTTACAGGCTCACAGCACGTCACAGAAAATCTGAGGCAGACGATACAAAATACACGGGATCTGGTGCTCCGAGAGTTGGAAACCATTCCGGGGGTGCATGCCACTATTCCGGAAGGGGCATTCTATATTCTTCCCGATTTCAGTGTGTTTGATCAGGATTCGAATAAACTGGCGGCTTTTCTTCTCGAGAAGGTATATGTTGGGACTGTTCCCGGGGCGGCATTTGGTATGGAAGGACATCTGAGGATAAGTATTGCTGGTCCTCAGCATGAAGTCCTTGAGGGTATCCGCCGCATCCGGTGGGCTTTGGATTCAGAAGGATCGGACAGTATCTATCTAGGTGACCAAAAAGTTATTCGTTCATGGTGACAAATGAAAGGAGAGCGATGAGTACCGACAACCAGGCAGCATTGCAGAAGAGCAGTTATGGTCTGGACGCTCACGGTTTATACAACTTGAAGCATGAATACTGGAATCTTGGCACTGAAACACTGGTAGAGCACATAGTTTTTAGAGGGGAGGGAACACTTACAAAAGGAGGGGCGGTAGTTGTTCGGTCAGGTGATCACACCGCCAGAGCTGCACGGGATAAGTTCTTTGTCCGTGAACCCTCATCGGAGGCATTCATCGATTGGGGTGAATACAATCAACCAATCAGCCAGGCTTCTTTTGATGAATTATTTGGCAGGGTTCAATCCTATCTACAGGGGCGAGATGTTTATGTACAGGATGTGTATGCTGGAGCTGACAAGCGATACCGGCATTCTTTCCGAATTATCACTGAACATGCATGGCAGAGTCTATTCTCTTATACGATGTTGAATCAACCAGATGAACCAGGGATGTATAAGGAGTTTGTCCCGGAATTTACTTTGATTTCTGTTCCTTCCATGAAAGCTTTCCCGCCTATTGAAGGCACGATGTCTGGAACCGCAATACTGGTAAATCTGGGCCAGCGTCTGGCTTTGATTGTAAACACAGGTTACGGCGGGGAGATCAAGAAGACTGTTTTCACGGTAATGAATTACCTTCTTCCACTTGAAGGCGTTATGCCAATGCATTGCTCAGCGAGCATCGGCTCTCAAGGGGATGGGGCACTGTTTTTTGGCCTCTCAGGGACTGGAAAGACAACCTTGTCCGCTGATCCTCAAAGGCGGTTGATTGGTGATGATGAGCACGGCTGGAGTGAAAATGGCTTGTTCAATTTTGAGGATGGATGTTATGCCAAAGTCATAAACCTTTCAAAAGAGGATGAACCGGATATCTTTGCTTGTACACAGCGTTATGGAACGATACTAGAGAATGTGATTTATGACCCTGAGACACGGGAAATTGATTTATTCGATGCTTCCATAACAAGAAACACTCGAGCTTCCTACCCGCTGTATTACATTCCCAATGCTGCGCTGGATAAAACAGGCCCCCAACCAAAAAATATCATAATGCTGACATGTGATGCATCAGGGGTCATGCCTCCGATCGCGCTGTTGAACCCTACACAGGCGATCTATCATTTCATTTCTGGATACACATCAAAAACCGGTGGGACAGAAGCGGGTGTAGGTGATGCTCCTGAAAAAACATTCAGCGCTTGTTTTGGAGCACCTTTTATGGTGCATAAGCCGACTGATTATGCTGATCTGCTCCGAAAGAAAATAATCCGACATGATGTCCGCTGTTGGCTGTTAAATACAGGCTGGGTTGGTGGCCCTTATGGCGTTGGAAAAAGGATCAGTATCAAATATACACGCGGTTTGTTGAATGCAGCGCTGACAGGAGAACTGCTCGATGAACCGATGCATGAGGATCCGGTCTTCAGGTTTATGGTTCCTGAGCACTGCGAAGGTATTCCTGATGAAGTTCTTGACCCAGCTTCATCCTGGGAAAGCAGGGATGAATATATGAAAAATTATCATGATCTGGCAGCGAGTTTCCAGGAAAACTTCCTCCGGTATAAAAAAGACTGCCCGCCAGATTTTCTAGAAGGTGGGCCGGTGCTTTGAGATATTCGGGAATCCCCGTGAACATATCCAATTTTCAGCATCTGCTCCAGCCATACTTGGTGGCTGGAGCAATTACTTCCTGATATTTTCAGAAGAGCGTAGGTGTGCTTTCTCCAATGCACAGGAAAACCGATCTGGTTAAGGAGGTGTCGGCTGCTGCCCGGTGTAATGTGGGAAGGGTAATATCGCATCTGATTGCAGCTTTTTCAAGAGAAAACCACCGGAAGCTCTGTCGGTATTCGTTCCATTCTCCTGCAAATTGTGCGAAGAGTTTCATCACACAAAAACTCTCGAATACGTCCTCCCAGGGCAGATTATTGATTTTACAGGACTGCTGCATGAGTCTTATGTCATATTCTGAATTGTACATGCCGACCAGATGGTTTTCCAGGATACTCCGAACATGCGGCCAGGTCTCTGGCCACGAAGGAGCGTTCAGTACGTCTTCGTTCGTGATTCCGTGCACCTTGATTGCATCGGGTGGGATCACATGTACAGGTTTGACCAGGCTGTCATAGACCACTTCACCCTGGTAGTCAACAATAGCAATTTCAACTATTTCAGCGTTATTATCTATACCGGTTGTTTCTGTGTCCAGGAACAACGGTGCATGGTCCATCAATTGACGAGCAGTTGATATGGCATCGCTGCGGGCATTGTGAATGTTCATAAAAACTCCTGCTTTCTTCAAAACTTAGTTCGATTCTAATTTTTCTAAAATGAGCGGCGGTTGTTGTTCACGGTCGTTTATAATAACATCTTCCGGGGAAGACGGAAATTATTTCCCGGATACAGGATCCATTTATTATGTGGAATACCTCGAGGTTTCAGGTGTGGCATACGAAAAATCAGTAAATCCTTTAAAATTCCTGTCTGCTATCAGAAAAACTGCTCAGAACGGACTCGTTCGTGAGGATGTCCCTGTTCTCCGGAAAAGGATCGAGCAGGAAATCCTGGGGTTGGAAAGCCAGATGGGGAGGCGCAGGAGAAAAAGATCAAGTAACGCTTTTGAAGAACGCCATGCCTATAATGCATTGTGTGCTATCAAGGATTCCAGTTTCGAGCAATTCATAAAGCCGGTAATAGATCACCGGCACACTGTGCGGCTTCGAGGAATGTTGAAAGTGTGTGAGACTTTACACAAGAAGATTGAAAGGACAGCACGGAATCAGCTGTCTGCTTCAATCAAGCAGGATATGGCTGGTTACCAATCTGCTGTATATGATTATCTATGTGATCAGAATGACAGGATACGTAGCATTCTTGCAGGGAAAGATTTACAGCAACTCAACTTTCCGAAAAGGACATTTCGAGCGGTCAAATGGCTTATTTTTCTCGAAAAGGATGAGAATTTCAAATCTCATGTCGAGGCAATTATTTCAGCACTCAGTATGTTTCCTGACATTCTTGTGCAAAACAGAAAGCTGGCAAATTTCACATCAGAACCATTCGCTATTCGATACTTTCCCGGCTCGTCCCTCTTTAGGTCTGATAGGAAAGAAGGAATATTTACCGTAACAATTAATGAGGGTTTTATCAATGCTCCCCAGCAAGTTCTTTACTCAATACTGCGTATGGCTTCTTCTACCGGTACCAAAGTGCATAAGCATAACATGGCCTCGTACAGCAACAGTGCAGATTATCTAAGGATTTCGAGAGAGCTCCTCCAACAAAAGTCAACGGAAGGATCGGGGGCAGGTTTATTCCATAATCTCAGTACACTGTGTGAAAAAGTTGAAGAAGATTACAGTGTACCTTCTATCGAGAGACCTCAGCTGTCATGGATGGACAGGGCATCATTCCGTACATTTGGCGTATACCAGCCATCCAGTGATTCCATCCGAATAAGCCCGGTTCTGGATCATCCGGAAGTGCCCGAATTTATTGTCGAGTATGTCTTATTCCATGAGCTGGTTCATTCATGGGTTGGTGTACGAGTCCGCAATGGAAGGTCTCAAATCCATTCAAAGCGATTTAAGGGTTTAGAACACCAATTTGCCAGACGTGATGAAGCAGCCGCTTTCCTAAATGAATTAAACCGCAGCTACTGTCGGGGGTCAGAATAGAAAATCCGGGTAGAATTCTTGTTTTTATAAAAATAATTGATAATGGGCTTGATTCTCTGCATCTCACGATCTGACAATAGCACATTCTTTTCGTTTGTCCCGGTAACTGATCTGCAGATTTCTTCTTCGTATTAGATCTGCCTGGTTTAAAATTGGGAGAAGCCTGCGAATGAAGAGCGTATTCGATGTTAGAGGCAGATCAGCGTAAATCTTGAGCAGAAAATTTACATCAGGGCCATCATATCAGGCTGTATCGAACCAGAAGATGATGATAGTTTTAATTACTCACTAAGTTGCACACAGTAGAATGCTTCCTCTACAATACACGGAAGAGCAGATCAAGGGAGGGTGGAAAGTATCTACAATGGAAAATCTAAAAGACGCGAGCAATGTTCAAAAAGCATATGTGGATTGGTGGGCGTTATTTGAAGCTGGAGATGCTGAATTTTTCCAGGGAGAACCTGGAAGGCCGGACGCATTTCTGCTCCCGGGCTTTTCAAAAAAGGAGATAGTTCCTATCGACATGCTGGGGATGTGCATTATTCACAACATGGAGATAAATGAGTGGTCACTGGCATACGCTCGTCAGAATGTTGATGCATGGGAGATTGCTGCAGCGTACTTTCGGCTTGGATACAAGCCACCCTTGGTACTGATTAATCAGCTGACGACATCGCCACGGATTTCAATTGAAGAAGGTATCAAGATACTTGAAGTATTTCGTAAAGGGATTGAGGAACACCTGGAAGATCCTGGTGAAATGGGAAAAATGCTGCTGCATATCAAGTCGAATCTCCATGGAGCAGAGAAATAGAACATCATTCTGTAATAAGGAGAGTTCTCAGACACGCCTCTAAAGTTTAATAATGTACTCATGTAATTGTGTGTTAATTCGGGAATGGAAACCTACTCGAATATCGCACCTTTCAAATTCGCAGCCTTATGAAGTTGATCATCTGAAACACGTGTCCAAATGAGAGTTGCACCTTCCAGGTTCGCGCCATCCAGAACTGTGCCCTCCATACGTGCGGCTTCAAGGTTGGCCCCCCGTAAGTTAGCGCCTGTCATGTTTGCGCCGCGGAGATCCGCATTCGATAAAGTTGCATTTTCCAGGTTCGCCTGCTGAATGTCGGCTTCCGACAAAACAGCAAATCGCATATTCACTGATCGCAAGTTTGTTTTGTGTAAGTTAGCACGGGAGAAGTCAACCCTCCATAAATCTGCGCCTTCAAGATTAGCCAATGAAAAATCAGCACCCTTAAGGTTTGACCTGCTCAAGTCTATATTTTTCAGGCCTGCTCTACTCAGATTTTCATTGGCAAGATTTCTGCCGCGAACACGATGGTTGCAGAGTTCCCATGTGAGACGCCATTTTTTCTCTATTTGTGTGGAAAGATTAATATTGGCTCCTTCAAGATCAGCCCATGAAAGATCTGCTCCGGTCAGATCAGCATTTTCCAGATCTGCGTTTTTCAAAGAAGCCAGCACCAGGTTCGAGTCTCGAAGGTTAGCATTCTTGAGGGAAGCGTTACTGAGGTTTGCTTTGTAGAGATCCGCTCTTGAAAGATCGGCATCGGTGAGGTCTGTATCCGAGAGGTTTGCCTCTCTCAGTATCGATCCCCGAAAATCAATCTCAATAAGACAGGCGCCGGAAAGGTCCATTCCGGTTAGATCCCGTTCTACAGCACCATTAGAGAGGATTTGGAGTACAACTCTCCAACGATCTTCAATTTCAGTGGTTTTATCCAGTAATAAACCATTCAGGTTGGCTCCTGTGAGTGTTGCTCCGAATAAGTCTGCTTGTTTGAGATTGGCTTCGGAAAGAATGCTGTAGGAAAGATCGGCACCAATCAGGTAAGCTTTTTCGAAATTAGTCCTTCGCAGTACCGCATTTCTAAAGCTGACACCCTCCAGGTAGTTGCCCGAAAGATCTGCGTCTTCGAGATTTGCCCCGTCAAGAACTGCGCCGAAAAGCCCATTCCCTACCTTCATATGGGCTCCCCGAAGGTCTGCTTTGCCAAAATTCGCACCTAAAAGACTGGCGTCATTCAGGTTGGCTAAAGTAAGCCGGGCATTGATTAAAGTAGCGCCTGTCAGGTTTGCACCAGACAGATCTGCACCGGTCATATCTGCATCCGTAAAATCCACTTTACCCAGGATCGTACCTTGCATGTTTGCCTCACGAAGATTAATTCCTGCCATGTAAGAACCGGCAAGATTCAATCCGGAAAGATCCTCTCCCTGGAAGTTGACTTTTTCGAGTTTGACACCTGGCCCAAGCTCAAAACCTTTAATTTCCATTGTTTTTTCTTTTCTTTACTACGATTGTATGTGTTATGTGCTGGATATGCAGTAAAAAGCGGGTAAAGGAACTTGTTATAACAATAGCCTCGAATTGTCCGATGGTTGGTAGGGGCTCTGGATTCATATCGTATAAAAAAAACATAGAAATTTACCCATATTGAGTTCGGACATGTTAAAATTTTAATAATGAAGTTTATACGACTTACTGATTACTATAAAATATGAGATCGCTTCCGCTTTTTCCTTTGAATACAGTTTTATTTCCTGGTATGCCGCTGAGGCTGCATATTTTTGAGCCTCGGTATCTTGAAATGGTAAATCTGTGTGTCGACAGTAAAGAGCCGTTTGGTGTTGTACTGATTCGTAAAGGAGTGGAAGCCCTAGGTAATCTTGCCGAACCTTACAAGATCGGAACGACAGCACAGATTGCTGAGGTCAAACCTGTTTCCTCAGACAGAATGAATATTCTCGCTATTGGTGGAAAACGGTTCAAGATACATTCTATTGATAGAGAAAAACCATATCTTGTAGGAGAGGTATCTGAATTTCCGCTTGAAAAGGACGATTTATCTCAAAGTGAAAAGTTATCTGATGAGCTGCTGCCGTGGATTGAGACCTATCTTGATTTACTCTCTGAGCTTCGGGAAACGGATTTTGATTTAAGTATGGTTCCAAAAACTCCAATGCTGACAGCTTATTTGGCTTCTGTTTTGCTGCAGGTGCCGCTTCTTGAAAAACAGGAGCTGCTCGCTTCCGGCAGAATGACTGAAATGCTTACCAATCTGCACAGAATGTACCGAAGAGAAGTTGCACTTCTGAGGAATCTGCTGAATAACCATATAAAACGAGCTGATGAATTTCTTTTTCCATTAAATTAATAATTCTTGTCAAGTTATCCGGAAAATTTGTGATTGCTGAACAGTCAGAACACCGGCAGGAGGTCTGAATGCTCTGGAGGCCTGGGTTTGTTTTTGTTTGTGTACTCAACAATAAGCTCTTGAGCGTTTTTCCGGGAATTTGATGATTATCGAGGGTAAAAAATATTTCTTTAAAAACCCCGAATGGGATAATTAGATGGATCGAATTCTGCTGATTCAATCAAAACCGGATCCAACCCCAGCTCATGAAGGGCAAGGGAGACAGCTTCGAGTATTGCGTTTGATACTGCTGGAGTGCATTCTTCGCTGAATGTCTGGATATCCTCAGCTTCGATACCGATATAGTGGATATGATCATCATCGGGCAGATTTCCGCCTGCCTGGCGGCCCATTATAAGTGCAGTTGTCAGGTTAACATCATGGGCGGAAGCACTTCGCTGGCTGGCGATGGCATCAGCTGGGAGAAGGTGTACAGTGCCGGGGGGATTACCTGTGACGATTGCGTCGAGGATAAGAGCTCGATCGTATCCGAGCAAAAGCTCCATCAGGCGCAAGCCGCCGCATGTATCAAGAACAATATCAATATCAGGCTGGTCCTGCAGCAGCTTTTCCAGAATTTGTGCTGCTGCAAGTCCAGCCCGATCATCGCTGAGGATTGGATTTCCCAGGCCGACAACGATTGTTCGCATAGCCAGTCGTCAGGTCAGATTTTGCTTGTATGTAGTCAGGACTTCGCCTTCAGGATTCCTCAATCGGACCTCCATAGGCAGCTGGCCAGGCAATGTATGCGTGGCACAGGCCATACAGGGGTCGTAAGCACGGAAAGCCATCTCTACCTGGTTCAGTAGTCCATCAGAGATCACCTTGCCGCTCTTGATCAGCCCTTTAGCGGCTTTCTTTACCGACATATTGATCGCAGCATTGTTGTTTGTTGTTCCAACAATCAGATTAACCTTGGTGAGAATGCCGCGCTCATCTGTAGTGTAGTGATGTGTGAGTGTGCCGCGCGGCGCTTCCACGCAGCCGACACCTTCGGTTGGAGTTTCTGTGGGCAGGACCCTGAAGTTATCTCCAGTAATATCTGGATCTCTGGCCAGCTCGACCCAATGCTCAGCGGCATACTGCAGCTCTACAAGGCGAGCCCAGTGGGTAGCCAATGTATGCTGTACAGGTTTCCCGCCGAGCGTATCGTACATGCGCTCGTATTCTGCCTGGGCAAGAGGGGTTGCCATGCCATCTGCAGCGTTCAGTCGCGAGAGCGGCGTAGCCTTATAGACGCCTGAATCAACGCCGTCCGTAAAGCCTTTCCAGCCAACCTTCTTGAGGTAGGGGAATTTGAGGTATGACCATGGTTCGACGCGTTCTTCAACATAGTCCTGGTATTCACCTGGAAGATAGCGGGCATGTTCCTGGCCATCAGGACCAACAACCCGGATATGGCCGTCATAGAAATTTACACAGTTGTTTTCATCGACAGTACCCATGTTGTAGGTATTGTGGGTGAATTCATCGGAAGTAACCATGGAAACGTAATCGGGATTCCCCAGTACGATATCAGTAAAAAGCTGGAGTGAGAACTTCGCAAATTCTACAGCATCGAGGCCAAGTCGTTCGATCTCCTCGCGTTGTTCCTCTGTAATACCTCTGCTTACACCACCAGGCAAGCCCCAGTTTGGATGTACAGGCCGGCCGCCCATCATTTTGATAAGGTGATGACCGTCATGGCGCATTTTCAGGACTTTGCCGGCGATGTCCATACCGACTTTCTTGATAACGCCGAGGATATTTCGCTCCGCTTTGGGGGCGTCCGGGCCCATTACGAAATCAGGTCCGGCGAGTGCATAGAAGTGGGTTGTATGGTCAGTGGCGTAGAAGATGCTGTAAAACAGCTCGCGCAGTTTTTTGGCGGTTGGGGGTGGATCAACATGAAATAGTGCATCCAGTGCTTTGGTTGAAGCCATATGGTGCGCCTCGGGGCATACACCGCAAATGCGATTGGTCAGGTTTGGCATATCTTCTGCTGGCCGGCCGACACAGAATCGTTCGAAACCGCGCAGCTCGGGGATCTGAAGGTATGCATCGGCGACATTCCCCTGTTCATCCAGGAAGATATCTATCTTGCCGTGTCCTTCCAATCGGGTAATTGGGTCAATAGATATTCGCTGCATTGTTCAGACCTCCGATACAGTTGAGCCCATGGCCTGTGATTTCTTTTGGCCATTGGTTTGGAGAATATTGCGCCGCAGGAGCCCGCCAGCTAATCCAAATCGGTAGAGCGTACCAGCCGGATCAGGCATACCGTCTTCAATGATGCGCTGGATTTCTTCGGGGTCATCAGAATCGATGACTGAAGCAAGAGCTGATAAAAGCCTCGCTCCAAAATCCTCAACGCCATCGGTCGGCCCATAACAGCCAATACAGGGTGAATTGACGCTCGGGCAAAGAGCCCCGCAGCCGGCACGAGTTGCAACACCGGCACAAATGATACCCTGTTCAAGCAGGCAGATATCCGGGTCTGGAATAATTTCCCAGGTCCGGTAAAACTTTTTGATTTTCTTTTCACTCCGCGTGCGCGGGCATGTGTCGCAGACAGTGCTTTTTGCACCGATAACCGATCCGGGTGCAGGAAGATTTTGTTCGAGGATCGCGCTTATTGCATCCCAGATACGATCAGCTTCAGGTGGGCAGCCTGGTACGTAGTAATCTACCGGAACAGTCTGGTCCAGTGTTTTTAGAGTATCGTAGAAAAATGGAAGGTGGAGTGTACCATTGGGGGTTTCTGTTTCAGTTTGAGGTTCGATGCCTTCCGGATTGACTGTGCTGGGGGTATCGTGATAGGAAATCTGGAAGATTTCCTTGCGATTGCTGAGATTTGCCAGCCCTGGAATACATCCTTCATGAGCACAGGAACCAAATGCAACAAGGACTTTGGATTTTTTACGAAGGAGTTTGGCCATGTATTCCTGCTCGCTCGTCCGGATACCTCCGTTGAACAGGCAGACATCGATTTCACCGTCTGCGAGGTTTTCAACATCACGGACTTTTCCATCCATCACACAGGGCCAGAATACAATTTCAAACGCCTCATCCACTTTCAGGATTTTGTCATCAATACCCAGGACAGCGATCTCACATCCTCCGCAAGAAGCTGCCCAATAGAGTGCTAGTTTTGCTTTTTCTGTCATGCGGATACCTCCAGGGCTTCTGCATGTTCAAGGGCGATTTTTTCGAAGGTGGCTTCATCGAATTCATCACTGTCCCAATACTGGCTCCAGTTCAGCGGGCCCAGGGCTCTGACCTGCTCGGTCATCTCATCGATTGCTTTGGCAAGGAGAGCCCCTTCAGCTGCGGAAGCCCACTGTAAACGCAAGCGGTGGTCTTCGA
>Ga0272441_10010886_pt1 | contig 13636 bp, 6 predicted proteins | sample SSMProp6N_FD_193582 | JGI IMG/M metagenome (GOLD analysis project Ga0272441, IMG submission 193582) | Marine sediment archaeal communities from Little Sippewissett salt marsh, Falmouth, MA, United States - SSM-Prop-6N | ecosystem: Environmental > Aquatic > Marine > Wetlands > Sediment ... | reverse complement strand
GCGCACAACAAAGTCCTTGGCCAACTGCTCGTAGTCGTCGTTGACCACGACCAGCAACATGGCCTCCGAGCCGCAAACGAGGCTCCGGACCCAAACGTCCTGCCGATCACACTTGGCGATCTGGGCCGGGTGGGCCTGCAGTATCAGAGGTTGCACAAGCTTGAATCGCCGGAAGGTCTCGCCGACGGCCTGCAGCACATCGGGGTAGTTGGGCGCGCCGTAGAAGTGGATGGTGGGCCCCTTCTCGTCGAACCATTCCCAGCCGCTGAAGCCCCGCGCCCCCGCCCCTAATGCGTACAGATACTGGATGATGACTTCTCTTTCGAAGGGGGGCCTGCGGTACTTCATCTCAGTGTTCTGTCGGTCCTCGAAGCACACCTGAGGCACGGCTTCGACGCGCCGGGGGCCCGCCGCCTTCCGGCAGGCCTCGGTGGTCTCGCGCACCCACGCCAGCGGCACGCCAATGGCAATCGGGTAGCAGTCCGGGGTGACGATGTCCGGGATCTGCGCATAGACGTAGTAGTTCGCCGGCTTGTACGTGAGGTCTACGGTCACCAGGACGGGTTTGCTCGGGTCGGCCTGGGCGCACTGCTGCGTGTGCTTCACGATGTCGGGGCCGTGGTACCCGATTCGCAAGGCCGCCGGCCACTCCTTGGCCCCATAGTCCCAGCAGTCCGGCTCGTCGTGCAAAATGTACCCATACACCCCCGGGTGTCCCCGCACCTCAGGGGCGGGAAGGTTGGCGTTCACGTGGAAGGCCGTCTGCAGACCGTAGGCGGCATACCTGTCGAGGGTCCAGCGAGACTGGGCGCCAAAGTGGGACGCCGTGTTGATGCCTATTTTGATGTCGGCTTCAAGGTCGCCGGCCCCGTACATCCCCAGCCGCATGAACTCATCAAGGGTGCGCAGGGTGCAGGCCACGGCGGCGCCCCCGTCGGCGACGAGCTTGTAGGTGTGGAAGGAGCCGGGGGCCATGGCTTCAGGCAGGTCCACCTCGATGGGACAAAGCCCCTCATGGAACCCGGCGGCCAATATGCGCGAGCGGCCCGTTACATCCTCGCCGTCGATGAGCACCCGGGAGATGCGCGCCGGCTCATCGCGCAACTGCTCGGCAACGAGGAAGAGCTTCCTGCCGCCCTCCACCCAGCCTACCGTCTCAATACGGAACGAAGGCGGGGTCTGGGGCACCGTCGCCTGCATCGCCTCGCCGTCCGCCTGCAGAGTCACAACGGCGTCGCCGTCCACCGGGTACCGCAGACGAACGCTGATCTCGGCGAGGCCGCCGGCGGGCACCGGGCTGGGCCACGTACGCCACCAGATGACATCATGCCCTTCGGAGTCCCTCAGTTCATCCAGGGATGTGCCGTTCAGGGCGGTGGCGTCAACCTGGGCGGGCGCAGTGCCCTCATTGCGCACGTAGATCTTGAGCGTTCCGGCGCGCTTGTGTGTCTTCGCGAAATCGGCCAGGCCGGGAGCGCCCTCGGTCCAGGCATATGATCCGCCCACATCCACATGGTAGTAGGCACAGTCGACAGTGACCGCGGCCTGAGCGCCCGGCAGCGCCAGGAGCGTCAGGACCGCCGCGAGGATCAACTCGGAGTGGCTCATTGTCATCCTCCATCGTGGCTTGGATCGAGGTGCACCGGGCAGAAGGCCCCCGCACGCAGGGCTGACGGCGGCTGCGCCGATGCAAGGCCCGGACAGGCGCACGGGCACTTCATCGAGCGCGCACCGGCCCATAAGGGCTTTCCCTTGATGTGCCGGCGAATCCTCCCATCAATGTGCAAGCCGAGGCGCTATTGCGCATGGCGGAGCACGGGAGCAGGACTACCTACACTGCCGGGGAATATGCGATAGGTCCAAGAGCACGGCCTCGAGCCATGCCGCGCGCAACAACCATCAACGACGCGAGGGACACAGCCATGGACAACGACAGACCGGACATCATCGAGGGCGACCCGGGTGACCCACAGAACTCACTGGGTCATCCCCAGTGGCTTGCCGACCGGCTGGATTGGTTCGGGGACCTCAAGTTCGGCCTTTTCCTGCACTGGGGGCCATACTCGCAGTGGGGCTGCATCGAGTCATGGCCTCTGGTCGAGGCGGATACGTGGGCCAGGCCGGATGATCTCAAGCCCTGGGTCGAGCGCGACAGAGACCTCGAGCGCTTCAGGCGAGACTACTGGGCCCTCAACGAGACCTTCGACCCCGACGGCTTCGACCCCACGGTCTGGGCCGAGGCGGCCCAATACGCGGGGATGAAGTACGTCGCCTTCACCACGAAGCATCACGACGGCTTCTGCATGTTCGACACCCGCACCACAGACTACCGGGTGACCCACCCGGATTGTCCCTTCCACCGTAGCCCACGGGCCAACGTCACGCGAGAGGTGTTTGACGCCTTCAGAGCCCTGGGTCTGGGCATCTCGTGCTACTTCTCGAAATCGGACTGGCACTCGCCCTACTACTGGAGTCCCGATGCGCCCGCGCCGGACCGGAACCCCAACTACGACACCCACGCTCGCCCCGAGCTATGGGAGAAATTCGTGGGGTTCGTCCATAGCCAGATCGAAGAGTTGATGACCGGCTACGGCCCCATCGATGTTCTTTGGCTGGATGGCGGGCAGGTCCGGCCGCCCAACCAGGACATCAGGATGGACGAGATCGCCCACATGTCCCGGGCCCACCAACCGGGGCTCATCATCGCGGATAGGACCGTCGGTGGGCCCCATGAGAACATCCTCACGCCCGAACAGCGCATCCCCGACGAGCCTCTGGGACAGACGTGGGAGTCATGCCTGACCATGGGCAATGGCTGGTCATACAGGCCCGAGGATACGTACAAGCCTGCGGCCGAGCTGATCAGAATGTTGGCGGATATCGTTGCCAAGGGCGGCAACCTTCTGTTGAACATCGGCCCCTCGCCCCGGGGCGTCCTGGCTTCTAAGGCCCTGGCACGCCTGCGGCAGATCGGCGACTGGATGGCCATCAACTCGCAGGCCATCCACGGTACACGCCCCATTAAGCCCTACGCCGAGGGCGAGGTGCGCTACACCACCAAGGCCGATGATGTCTACGCCATCGTGCTTGCCCCGCAGGATGGCTCGCCGCCCCCGGCGACCGTCGAGTTGTCGGGCGTACAGCCGCCTGCGGGCGCCGAGGTGGTCTTGCTGGGCACAGACGCCCCCCTGCAGTGGGCGCTCAGTGAGGGGCGAGCTATCGTGCAGATGCCGGCCACAGACTTGCCTTGCCGGCACGCGTGGGTCATCAAATTCCCACGTCCGTAACTGCAGTGCCTCAAAGCCCGTCGCACCTACTTCACGCCATAGTCCAAGGAGCCATCATGAATATCGGGTGGGCGTCTCGCGACATCACGCCGGACAGGCCGGTGATACTCAGAGGGCAGTTCCGTATCAGGATATCCAACCGGGTGAACGACCCACTGACGCTGACCGCACTCGCACTGGAGGGCGCCGACGGGCGCGGCGGAACGGGACAAGCCGTCATCGTGTCGTGTGACCGAGTGAGCATTCCTGTGGGGGTCACCGATGCGTGCCGAGCGGCCATCGCCGATCGGGTGCCCGACTTCGACCCGCAGTATCTGTTCTTGAGCGCCACCCACACGCATACAGCGCCCCAGATAAAGGAAGGCGCCTGGCCCGCCCAGAGCCCCGAGGTGATGAAGCCTTCCGAGTACGGGGAGATGTTCGTCCAGTGGGCGGCCGACGCCATCGTCGAGGCCTGGACCAGCCGCAAGCCGGGCGGCATCGGCTGGGGCTACGGACACGCCGTTGTGGGCCACAACCGACGCATGATGTACAGGGATGGCTCGGCGAAGATGTACGGCGACACCAATGATCCCGAGTTCGACTCCATCGAAGGTTATGAAGATCATGGGGTGGATTGCCTGTTCACGTGGGACGAGGGCGGCACCCCCACCGGCACTGTGGTCAACCTTGCCTGCCCCACTCAGGAGACCGAGGGCGAAAGCTACGTTTCGGCGGACTTCTGGCACGAGGGCAGGCTGGCGATCCGCCGGCGGCTGGGCGACGATCTCTTCGTCCTTCCCCAGGTCAGCGCCGCAGGCGATCAGTCGCCGCACCTGCTTCTGCACAAGGCCGCCGAGGCCCGCATGCTCAAGCTCAAAGGCATCAGCTCCCGGCAGGAGATCGGCAACAGAATCGCCGATGCGGTCACGCAGGCGGCTCCCCTTGCACAGCAGGACATCCACACCGAAGCAGTACTCAGGCACACCGTGAAGGTCATTGATCTCCCGCGCCGTCTGGTCACTGAGGTTGAAGCCCGGCAGGCCCAAGACGAGATGGCGCGCCTCGAGACGCAGCAGTGTGCCAACGCCACCGAAGAGTCGGTCCGCCTCACCATGATGCGCCGCAATCAGCGCGTCCTCGAGCGCTTTGGTCATCAGACGCGGCAACCCCACTTCCCCATGGAGCTTCACGTCTTGCGGGTGGGTGATGTGGCGTTCGCGACCAACTCCTTCGAGTTGTTCCTGGACTTCGGGCTGCAGATCAAGGCGTGCAGCAAGGCCACGCAGACCTTCCTGGTGCAGCTTACCGGCACGGCCATCGAGGAGGAGGGTGGGTACTTGCCCACGCGCAAGGCCCTCGCGGCCAAGAGCTATGGCGCCGAGGTGGCAAGCAACCCCGTCGGGCCCGAGGGCGGCGACGTGCTTGTGCAGGAAACCCTTGCGGCCATTGATGAGCTCTGGACGGACTAAGGCCCGGGTGGTCAGTCTCACGTTCATCGGGCCTTCGTGTTCCTGGCCCGGCAAGAAGCAGTGCTCACACCGACGCACCATGGTCCTACGTTGTGGAGGGAGCAGGATGGATGTAGGCGCATTGCCCACAATCGCCGAGCCGACGCGGGATCGGCCGGTGCTCTATGACGTCGATGTGGTCGTTGCGGGCGCCGGCCTCAGTGGGACCTTCGCCGCCATTGCCGCGGCGCAGCAAGGCGCAGGCACCGTCCTGGTCGAGCGCTTGGCGGCGCTTGGCGGCAACATGGGGCCCGCCATGATCTGTGGCGGCAATCTCGTCGAGCAGGTGGACATCACGCTGCCGGGAGGCTTCTGTGGCATTCCCCGGGAGTTCATCCGGCGCGTCGAGGCCCTCCGCATCGGGTCGCTCAGGCGATACCCGGAGGAGTCGAATATCGCGTCCTTCGTCGCGGCCGAGATGATGCAGCAGGCCGGGGTCGAGGTCCTCCTGTCGGCGCGGGCCTCAGACCCCATACTCGATGGTGGTCGCGTTGGCGGACTGTTCGTCGAGTGCAAGGGCGGGCGAGTGGCCGTGCAGGCCAAGACCACCGTGGACGCCACGGGCGACGCCGAACTCGCCCTGCGCGCGGGAGCCGCCATCGTCCCGTATACGCCGCCCGATGAGGCGCTGCACGACTACATCCGACCCGACTACATGAAGCCCCAGCATCCCACCTTCTACAACGACACGCTGCTGCTGTCCGTCATCAGCAATGTCGATCTGGCGAAGTATGACGAGTACGCGGCCCAGACGGCCGAGCTATCCGCGGATGACGAGGCCTGGGGCCGCGAGACGGGCGCTATCCCCTACTTCCCCTCACCCATGATCCCCGCGCTTCACACGGCGTGGGATGAAGGCGCCTTCCGCCCGTGGGTGGAGATCGTGCCCGAGGTGTGGCTGGGATCGCCCCACAGGTTCGAGGATTACCGCGACGGCAATGTAGAGCTTTACGTACCGTGCTTGGGGGCCATAGACGCAACGGACCCCGTGATGCTCTCGCGCATCGAGATGGCTCTCAGGACCCAGGCTTTCAGGTTTGTGCGCTTCTACCGCGAGAACGTCCCCGGTTTCGAGAACGCGTACCTGCTGGTCTCGGCGCCCTTCCTGGGGATGCGAGGCGGCCCGCATATCGAGGGCGTTCATACGCTGACGCCGCAGGAGGCCTTCGCCGGGCGCAAGTGTGATGACGTGCTGTTCCGTAACACCCACGAGATGGACCATGGCGGCGATCCATCGGGCTTCGATGTGCCCTACGGCATCGCCCTGCCCAGCGGCGTCGAGGGCCTGCTGGTATGCGGTCGGGGAGCCGCGTACATCCGCCGAGGGCACGACCCTTCAGGGATGCGCCATCGCGCCTGCATGATGCTGTTGGGGCAATGCATCGGCACCGCGGCCGCCCTCGCAGCTATGGCCGACATACCACCACATGAACTTGACGTCAGGCAACTGCAGAGCAGGCTTCTGGCCGAAGGAATCTTCCTGGGTGAGAATGACAGACTCGTCGAGCTGGGACTGCGATGACCCACAACGCGATCGCCTATCGAGGCTGGTGACAGAATGGCTCGAAGACCATGCAGTCTGGGACTGACATCACCTGGAGGGCTTCTTGCGGCGATGGTTGGTTGGACGCTTGTGCTCGCCGCCTGTGGCCCGCGGGTTTGCTCCGCCGCGGAGGCCGCGCCGACGATACTCTCCTTTGAGGCAGACACGCTCCCCCAGCGGCTCTCATGGCAGGGCGTCTGTAAGGTATCCGTGTCCGATGCCCACTACATTCACGGGGCCCGAAGCCTCAAGTGGGCCTGGCAGCCCGGGTCGGCGTTGCGCATCGACGGCCCCATCGCGTACAAGGCCGAGAAGTGGGGCTTCCCGCGCGATATGTTCGCTGTGTGGCTGTACAACGAAGTCCCGCGCCCGGGCGAGAATGTAAGAATCACCTTCTACACGGGTGATGAGCCCAACTGCCACTTCGACTTCCAGCTCAACTTCACGGGATGGCGTCCCGCGTGGGTGCCCTTCCAGTATGATATGGAGGGTGAACCGGGGCCTGCCATGAACCGGGTAACCATCGCCGCCCCACAGGACGGCGACCCGGGAGTCTTCTACCTTGACCAGGTGATTCTATCCCACCGCAAGGACCACCGGTTCCGCGAGGTGCCCAATGTCGACCGATCCCAGGCATCCCAGGCCCGAGGCGCCATTCAGGACCCGGAAGGCGAGTTGACGGCCGATGAGCAGCAGTGGCTGCAGATGCTCGCGGGTCGCGTCACCGCCCAGATGGGTGTTCCCGCCACACCCGCCACCCCGGCGCAGGTCGACGAGCTCCAGAACCGTTACGAGGCCTTCAACATCGTTGTGGACGAGCGAGGCGTCCGGGGCAATCACCTGTTCCCGGACAATCGCTACTTCGGGGCTCTGCCCGGTTCTTTGACCGAAGGCCTGCTGCGCAGACCCCATGGCTTCCAGTACCTGACGGAGCTCATGCGGGATGTGGGGCGAGCTTACCTGTCGGGGCCGTCGCAGGATGACAGGCAGCGTCTGGCGGCGATGTACACGGCCATGGCGCGCCACCTGCTGGATCAAGGGTACAACGACGGAGGCCGCGGGGTGTGGGGGTACAACTCCCGGGCCTACTTCCCGGCTGTATTCCTCATGCGGGATGTGCTGAAGCAGGCGGGCCTGCTCGAGGAGATGAGCCTCGCGGCACGATGGCTGATACATGCAGACAGGGTGTTGGGGGACATGCCGCCCACCGCCATCAGCATGGACTACCTAAACACCGAGGCCTTCAGCCACACCGTTGTATTGATGTCGATGCCGGACACGTCGGCAAAGGTCGCCGCGCTGCAACGGTTCTCGGCTTGGCTCAGCGCGCACCTGGCCGTGAACACGCCGGGGAATCGGGGCGGGATCAAGCCCGACGGCTGCACCTTCCACCACTGGATGCACTACTCGGGCTATGGACTGCCGGGGCTGCGGGGCGCGGTGAGAGTCATCGGCCTTCTGGACGGGACGCCCTGTGAGATCAGTCCCGCCGCCTACGAGAACGTGAAGCGCGCGGTGATGATGACGCGCATCTGGGGCCATCCGGCCTTCGGCTTCAATGCGGTGGGTCGGCATCCCCTGGGCGGCACGGCCGACTACATGAAAAGCTCATTTTTGACCCTCGCACAATCCCGACCCGGGACAGATCAGCCCGACAGCGACCTGGCGGCGGCCTACATGCGCCTGTGGCCGCCGGACTCGGAGGGGGAAGCGATCGAGTTGTTCGGTCACCCACCTCGCCCCGAGCCACAGCCCGAGGGCCACTGGACTATGAACTACGCGGCCTCCGGGATTCATCGCCACGGGGGCAATATGGCCAGCATCAAGGGGTTCAACCGGTACGTCCGCGGCACCGAGATCTACACGGCGGATAATCGCTACGGGCGCTACCAAAGCTACGGTACCATCCAGATCTTCAAGCCCGGGGGCCTCAAGGCCAGCGGTCATTGCTATGATGGGTGGGACTGGAACCGCCCGCCGGGGGCCACGACGGTGCACTTGCCCTGGGAGACCCTCGACGGCGGTGGACCCCGTCACACCGCGGGCTTCTCGGGCAGCTCGAACCTTGACGGTAAGTACGGTGTCTTCGGCTTCAAGCTCGACCCTCCTGATGGCGAGAAGGTGCAGGCGCAGGCACTGCGGATGCGTAAGTCCGTGTTCTCCTTCGGCGATATGCTGGTCTGTCTGGGTAGTGAAATCGCCAACCCATCCGCCGAACACCACACCGAGACGACCCTGTTCCAGAACGGACTCGCGGTCCGGGATGTGCCGGTATGGGCAAACAGCCCCCGGCTCGTGGCGCAATTCCCCCATCGGCAGGAGCTTTCCGTAGGCAGCGGCGTGTGGCTGGTGGATGCCGTCGGCATGGGCTACTACGTCGCCGGGCCAGACCGTGTGGTGCTCACTCGCGGCGAGCAAGAGTCAAGGCATGACAAGACCCGCAAGCCCACCAAGGGCGATTTCGCCACCGCCTGGATTGACCACGGCGTCGCTCCGACCGATGCAGGATACGAGTATGCCATCGTGCTGGACGCGACCCCGGCCCGAATGGCGGCCCTTGCCCAGGCGATGCGCTCCCCGACAACCGCGGCGTACGAGGTGCTGCGTCGCGACGACGTGGCCCACATCCTGCGCCACCGGCAGTCCAGCGTATCCGGAGCCGTGTTCTTTGAGCCATGTGAAGATAGCCACGCCGGGCTCGTGCGGTCAGCAAACCGCCCCTGTCTTGTGATGTATAAGCCCCTTGCCGACGGGCTCCGCCTGAGCATGTGTGATCCCGACCTGAACCTGACGGGTGAGTTGGGCGCCGGCGTGCCTACGAGTGTCGAGGTCGCAATCGAGGGGGTATGGCGTCTGAGCAGCGAGGTCGAAGGGGCGCTCGTAGACACGGACGGGGAGCAGACGACGGTTACCGTGACCTGCCGACACGGCGTACCCGTAGCGCTTCAACTCGAGCGCTGAGCCGCCCGGGCCACTGCGCTGCAGGTTTCAGGGGAGAACCTCGTTGCCCTGCATGGTGACGCGGTTCTCCTTCTGCTCTTCCCAGGTCCGGTACCGGTTGCCGCGGAGGGTGACCCTGAAGGCGTTCCGTAGCAGGAAGTCCACGCCGTTGTCCAGCACGATGTTGCCCTCGACGAGACTATCGCTGGTGTTCTGCACGGCTATGCCCGCATTTGCGTTGCCGGTGACGTGGTTGCCCTTGAGCGTGAACTGCCGGCAGCCCACGGACTTCTCCGTGTTCAGCCAGATCCCCGCGCCCCCACGGTTGTCACGGACCCGGTTGCCCTCGATCACGGCACGCCTTGTCTCGGCCACCCTGATACCGTGTCCGGCGTTGCCAATGCAGTAGTTTCCCGTGATGGTAACATCCTCGGAGAAGCTCACCTGCAGCCCGTTCCCCACCGGGTTGTTGCGGGACAGGCAGCCAACGATGCGCGCGTGCTTGACGCGTCGCAGGTAGACGTTGTGGTACAGCCCGTTGAAGGCCGCCGTGCGGTCGAAATCACAGCCCTCGATCAGCAGACCGTCGACGCCCTTGAGGTGCACGCCCATGGATTCGAAGCGTGTGATCCGCAGACGCAGCAGACGCAGATCGCGAAACGCTCCGGTGGGGGAGTTGACGAAGATGCCCATGGGACCGGGACCCTCGTAGCCCTCGGGGGGCGTCGTCATCTTGGCCGGGTCACCGGGGCCCACGAGGGTCAGATCGCGGATCGTGACGTCGTGCAGGTCGTCGGTCGATGTGCCGATCGCCTGGCCGAGAACCGACGGATCGCACATTAGCACCGTGCCCGGGCCGTGGCCCGCCAGGGTGATCCCGCTGGCCATCTGCAACGCCTGGGTGATGGGGTGAATGCCCGCGCCCAACAAAACGGTGCCACCGGAGCCGGCAACCTTGTCCAAAGCGGGTTGGATCGCTTCGCCCGGCGACACGGATAAGCTCTCGCCCTTACCCATGGAGCACAAGGCGGCCAGAGCGCCCAGCATGACCATCCACATGTTCATGACCATCCCTCGCGTGAAGACATTGACTTTGGGCATCTCATGCGCGGCATGTGATCGACAGAAGAGGCCCGTCTCAACCACAGCGCCTGGAACGCAGGCCCACGGTGTTCTGCCGGCGAATGGGGCATATGCCACAAGCCGCCACATTGTTGGACAGGCCGCCCGCCCGCTTGGTGCTGAGTGTCGGCGATCACAGCGGGCGGGCGAGAGCTCAGGGAGCACGATGCGACATGGGCTGCACTGAACTGCGAAGGGTGTTGCCGGCGGCCGTTTTCGGACTGCTGGCTTATTGCGGCGCCGGCTACGCCTCAGCGGCCGGTCCGGGGCTGGTGGATCACAAGCTTCTACGCTCTGACGCGAGCGTGTCGGGGGCGCGGCTCACGAATGCCACCTGCGTCTGGCAATTCGGCGACCGCCGGATGCCCCTGAGTGGCCTATGCCTGAACGGCCGCGAGGCGTGGGTGCAGTTCGAGCTGCAGACTCGCGCGACGGCACTGCTAACTCTGGAGCTGCGGGAGTTCCGCACCGAGGACGGCCAGTCGCCGGCGTACACCGTCTCGATCAACGGCCGGCCGGTGGCGTTCCGCTGCCGTCACTACGATGGCGCCGGACCCGCGTCCGCCTTCATCGACATTCCGCAGACCGCGAGGGCGGGCCGCATTCGTGTACGGGTAACCAACGTCGCCGACACCCCCTTGTGTCTGTCTCAGGCCCTGCTGTGGTCGGATATCGAGGCATATGCCCGCGACAACGGCCTGCTGCGCCCAATGTACCTGGGGCCCACGGTAGGCGGGCGGCCTGATGCCCAGCGCCTGCGACAGGTGCGCGAACTGCTTCCCGAGACCGAGGACTACCGGCCGATGGTTGTGTTGGCGGTTTTCGCGGTGGCCCAATGGCCCCCGGAGCGGATCCACGAGAGGCTGACCGAGACGCTTCGGGCCTGCGCCGATGCCAACACCCCTGTCGAGTTGCACCTGAACACGTGGTGGGCGGGAACGCCGTCGGGGTGCGACGGCCGGGGCGGACAATGGTACGACCCCGCGTACCAGCAGGTGACCTATGACCCCGACACCGGCCGATTCGGCCTGTCCGTGCCCAACTGTTGGAGCAGCGTGCCGTGGCTGACGACGGCCAGCCGGACACTGAACGCGTACAAGCAAAGGCAGTTCACCGCGGTGGGTCGCATCGTCCGCGACGCCGCGGACGCCTGGGAGACCCAGCACGCGGACAAGCCGAGCCCCTTCCCCGTTCGGAGCCTGGTCATCGACAATGAGGTCGCCTACTGGGGGGCGGGCAACCCCGACACGCCGCCGCGCCTGCAGGCCGACTTCAACCCCGCCGTCGTTGCGGCCGCCAGGGACCAGGGGATCGCTTTAGATCCTCGCGACGGGGTCTCGAGCGCTGAGATGGAGTTCCTGCGCGACAACCTGCGCGTCTACAATCGGCAGATGGCCGACGCCCTGCTCGAGGGACTGGGCGCCTGCCGGTGCCGCGAGAACATCTACACCCACACTTTCATGCGCGGCTGGTGCTTTGACAACGACCTTCAGGCAACCGAGGTCGGCGTGCTCAACGGCGTCAAGATGGGCGCGGAATGGGGCGAGGCCGGCGGCGGGGCCGCCGAGCAGCTCTCATTGCTGGACGTGCACCGGGAGTTGGGCATCCCGGCTAATATCAACTGCGAACTTGGCGGCGACCACGACGCTACGACACAGGTCGAGCTGGCCTACGCCGCCGGCAGCGATCACATCTCACTGTTCAACCTCTCCGACGAGGGGGTCAAGCGCACCACACAGGGGCTCTCTTTGGGGCATCACAGCTTCCCCCCGGTCCCATGGCGTCGCCGGGTCTTCTCCGAGGACTTCGAGACTGAGGGCTGGCGCGAGCGCTTCGATTGTGAGGACGTCTCGTGGAGTATGATCTGGCCCGGGCCGATGCACGCGATCTTCGCATCCGAGCCCGGCTCCGCGGGCCGCGCTCGGCTACGTATCACGGCGCGCGACGCCGTTGGCAGAGACACCTTCCACCGGCTGTCCATGCGCTACTGGGCACGGGCCTTCGTTCACCGGCAGCAGAGCGATGATGCCTGGCTCATCATCCGGGCGGGCCACTCCCCAGACCAAATGCAGCAGGTGCAGAGGCTGACCAACGCCTCAGGCCGGTTCACCACCGACATCACCGACGTCGTACAGGGCGCCAAAGAGGCCTTCATTGAGTTCGAGTTCCACCCCCTGGGCCTCGCGGGCTGGGTGTGCCTGTTCGACCTGGCCCTCGAGGTGCCGTGGCAGGAGGAAAACCTGCTACTGTGCAATCGCAGCTACAGCGCAAAGAGGCTGCGGGCCGAAAGCGCGATCGTCGCCTCCCGGGCCGAGGCCACATGGGGGCTCATCGAGTGCGCCAGAACGGGAGCCATCAGTGAGGACGAGTTGGCCGCCCTCCGGCGCAGGATAGTGGCGGGGGATGCGCAAGCCGTTGCTCTCAGGGCCCGGCGCCTCTTGCTGCAGGCCCAGCGGGATACGCACACGCCATGGCAACCCCCGAATCCGGACCGGGAGGAAGAGGGGCAGGCCCGCGGGACCGCCCCAGACGCCCTCATCTTCGACCCGTATGACAGCGGGTTCATGCAGCGCCGCGTACCCTTGCATGCCGACGCCCGCATCGACCTCGCGGAGAACGGGCAAGTCAGAGCGCTCGACAATGCCCGCCAGATAGTCTTTGGAGACGATCTGCGCCTCGTCATCCGTGGGGGCAAGGCCATCCAGGTAACGGCCAGGCGGGGCACGGCTACCGGCACGGTGATGCTCATGCAGCCCGCGACGGCCTTCAAGCTTCCTTTGCTGAAGATCAGCGGGGTACCAGCCATGCGGCTGAGCAGTCTTACCACGCCGTCTGGCCGCGGCCCCAAGCACAAGCCCGCCTCATGCCCCGTGCGCGTAGGTGACCGGCCCTTCCAGCGTGGCGACCACGTGCGCATCCGGTGGAACCCGCGCACACGACGCATTGTCCAGGCGGAGTTGATCGAGCCGGGCAAGTAGTACGTGTCGGGCTTGATCCGCGTCCTCACGTCGCGGGCTCCGCCCGCGCCTGCCGGGGGCCCAACGCTCCCCCGGACCCCCAGTCTGCGCGCCGATGATCCGGGGAAGGTAACCTTGGAGCCCGTGCCGGCGCGGGCCCAGGCCGGCGACCGACGCCCGCGCGAGGCGGCGCCCCATGATGGCAGCCGTATGCCCTTGGCGTTCCCGACCCCGGCCTCACTCGTACTCCCACTTGTGGATCCACGGGTCGCCCGTCTTCTCCTGGAATGCCCGCAG
>Ga0272441_10010885_pt1 | contig 13637 bp, 15 predicted proteins | sample SSMProp6N_FD_193582 | JGI IMG/M metagenome (GOLD analysis project Ga0272441, IMG submission 193582) | Marine sediment archaeal communities from Little Sippewissett salt marsh, Falmouth, MA, United States - SSM-Prop-6N | ecosystem: Environmental > Aquatic > Marine > Wetlands > Sediment ... | reverse complement strand
ACGTTCGCGCGAGCATAATGGCCGTTGGACCCTGCCGCTCTCTTCTTCTTCGTGGGCTTCTTCTTCTTCGCCTTTGCTTTCGCCGCCACGTCGGACCTCCCTTGGGATCACAAGGGGTTAGATACCGTACTTGAAACCGTGAGCCTCGTATGTGATGCCTGCCGCGTTGGCCCCCTTCGGATCGGCCCCCGACGAACCTGTCTGTATGTTCGTCGTGCTCGGGGCCTGCCAGTACGGGTTGGCGGGCGCTCCGACGTACGACTGCACGGCCGCTGCCGCCAAGTCGTAGGCCGCACAACCGTGCCAACCACTGAGGACCCACCCGCTTACGAAGTGACTGGCAGTCGGGTCGGCTGCTGTGATGCGCTTGACCTCTATGTAATCCGGTACAAACGCACCCTCCCCCCGACTGCCGGTGATGGGGATCAGTCGGTCGTTTGCACCGTCCCCGATCCACTGGACCTTGAAGGCGATAGAGATCGGTAGATCAGCGAACAGCGGTGCTGGCGGAAGTCCCATATCTTACTCCTATGATCTGTTGAGGTTCCACTGATTATTGGTACCGTTGCCCTTGACGATGCTGCCACCGCTTGCCGTCCGGCAGTGATTGCTCGTGAAGGTGCTGTCCGTGATCCCGTTCGCGACTCGTAGGTTAGCGAGGCTCCCCGAGTTGAAGACGGTGTTGATGAAGCACGTCATGTCGGTGGCGGTGCCGTCGAACCGGATGCCGTCTCCGGTCACCCCGTCCACGTCATTATCGTGGCACTTGCCCTTCGTGCAGCCATCCAACACGATCCCGTGCGCGGCCGTTCCGGTCAGGGTCCGGACCCGGTTCTGCTTGCAGCTTGCGCCCGCGCTGGCAGACACACTGATGCCGACGGACGAGTCACCGGCAACGTCGTACACGGTGTTGCCCTTCACGTCCGCGTCCGCACAAGTCTCTATGCTGATCCCGTGGTAGCCGTTCGCGTTGATGTCCTCGACCTTGTTACCGCGAACCTTCACACGAGGCGTGTCGGTGACGTTGACGCCATGCTGACCACACGTCTCGAAGGTGTTGCCTTCAACAGTGATGCCGTCACCACTGCTAACTCGTATGCCGTCGCCCCCCACCAGCTTGATGGTGTTGCCCTTGTAGACCGAGTTCTTTCCGCCATGACAATAGATGCCCCGGCTGTCTGTCCCGTTATCGTTGTCAAAGAGGATGTTCCCCTCGATGACGGAGTTATGAGCGGAGATGTCCATGAGAGGATAGTTGGCTGCACCCGTAACGCAGACGTTCCCCTTCACGCTCCACCGGTCGACGCCACCAATGGCAAGCGACTCGCGCCCGGAGGCCATCACCAGATTGCTGTGGAAGATTCCGTCGGTCCCGCCAAGCTGGAAGGCACGCCCGACGGAGTTGTAGCTCCTGCAACCGACGACCTGAGTCCGGTCCCCGGCAGCGGTGTTTACGCCATTGAGGCAGCCGTCAAACAGGCACGCCTCGATGCGATGATCGTTGCCACTCGTCCTGACCCCGATCATGTTCTCGCCGGTCTCGACCTTCAGCCTGAGACCCCTCGCCGTGCAGGCACCCCCCGCGTTGAAGTACACGAGGAAGGCTGAGTAGGCCGCGTCCACACCCTGTATCATGAAGTCGAGGAGCCGTACCCGGTTCCCGGTGACTTCGATGGCCCGATTCTCGGACGCGTTGTTGAGTATGAAGCCGGTGTCCCATCCGAGCCCCTGCAACTCGAAGTCGTCGGCACTGATGGTCAGCTTCGCAGTGAGGACGAAGACATCGTCGACGAAGACGAACTTCTTCCCCGCCGCCACGGCCGCGTCGATAGCATCCTGCGGAGTGGCGAAGTCCGACATGAAGTAGCCGCCAAGGTGATTGAGCGCAGAGGTCACATCAGCGCCGGGGATGATGGACTTGTTGGGGACCTCGTCGGAGTCTTGGAAGTTGAGCGCGTCGAAGAAGTTCCACGCGGCCGACTGCACGACATAGAAGCCGTTGTCATGACCGGGCGTGTCCAGCCGGACGATGTAGATGGTCCCGTCCTTGAGGCTCACGGGATTCGGCAGGAGCGCAAACGTATCGACCGCGCCTTGGATTACACCCGCGCCGGAAACGATGCCGCCAAGGGTGTCCATTGCCGCCTCGACGTCGGCCAGACTTGAAAACTTGTAACCCATAATGCGTCTCCTATGCCGTGCTCTTGATGAACTTGTGGTACCGGCTGATCGCGCCCGCGAGCGTAGGCCGGACGTTGAAGGCCCGGTGCGTGTTCGTCACGTACCACTTCACGCCGTCGACCACAGCCTTCCAGACGGCGGGCGTCGCTTCTCCGTTCGGGCCGTGGTGCCAGACGGCCTTCCGCTTCATGACCTCAGCGCGCTCCTCGTCAGAGAGCTTCACCTTGTTCTTCTCAAGGGTCTTCCACATCGGACCCTTCTTGCCTTCGTAGATCGCGGACACGCCCTCGTCCAGCGACTCGGAGTATGACTTCCACGCCTTCATGAACTTCTGCCAGTTGCTCGTCTTCTTCTCGTTCGCCGGGTTGAGGTCCACGCCGATGGTCCGCATCTCCTTCTTCCACTTCGGCGGGATCGCCCGGTTGGAGAGCTTGTTGAGGAACGCGGTGTTGACATCCTCGTGCTCCTGCTCCACGTAGTCGAGCATCGAGCCCGTCTGGTGCGCACAGTTGAGCGCGAGGTTGAGCCGGACCACGCCCTTGGGGACGTTCTTCACACCACGCGAGAGCTTGCTGAGATCGTTGCGACGCTTCTGGACCATTGCCCGCGTCTGCACGATCCCCTGCGCCTTCCAGTGATCGAACCACGCATCGAAGACAAGCTCGCCGTAGAGTTCCTCGATGATGTCCCACTTCCAGCCGTCGTCGATGGAGAAGGACGCGAGCGCGTCACCGAAGTCCCCCATGCCCGCGAGCGATTCGAGGTACGACTGCTCGTCCTCGTACGGGTACGGCTCCCACTCGTCATCGTCATCGCCGTGCTCGCTGTACTGCTCGTCCTTCCAGAATTGTTCGTCCTCACTGCGGAGAAGCTCGACCAGTTCCTTGAAGCGCGGCGTCTGATCGAGGTCCACGTCAATGAGAGCCCACGTAGCATCCCGGCCGCCGTACCTCTCAAGCTCGCCTTGGAGCGCGCCCCACGCCTCCTTCACGTCGTCGTACATCTCGCGGTCCTCACCGACGCGCGCCTTGCCCCACGACTTCTTGCTCGTGAGCGCGTGCTGCGAGAGCCACTTATCGAACGTCGGAAGCAGGAGCTTCGCTGTGGCGGGGATGATCTGCTTCAGCGCCTTGGCGTAGAGCTTCAGCGTGTTCTCGTACCGTTCCGGGCGGCCGGTCCACGCGTTGTTCTTGATCTGGTAATACTTCCACTCAAGCTCGTACATCGCCTCGATGTTGTGCTTCAGGTCGTCGAGCTTGGGCTTGAGCTTCGAGAGGTCCTTCTCGTTGATGAAGGACTCGGCCATCGACTCGTTGGGGCGGATGTAGCTCTTCCCGAATAGCTCGGGAAACATCACGCCGAGGTCCATCTTGCCCTTACCCTTGAACTCGGCCTTCAGCTTCGACGGCCCCTTGCGCCCCATCGGGACGCCCTTCTTGCTCACCTTCCCCTGCGGGGCCTTGGGCGCATCGGCCTTGAAGACGAACGGCTTGGGTTTCTTGGGCTTCGGCCACTCGGCTGCACGCGACGCCTTCGTCGCCCGCTTGCCGCTCTTCAGCCACGCGATCCCCTTCTTGTTCTTGACGGCCGCCTTGAGAATCCTGTTGGAGATGGAACGTAGCTTCGGGGCGATCACGTTGGCCCACGTCTTCTTCTCCACGTCCTTGTCATTATCGACGATGAGGAACCGCTTCTTGCCGAAGAGCTTGGCGAACTTCTTCTTGTTCTTCTGCGATCCGCGCCACGCGTCCTCGACGAAACTGTCCGGGACCTTCCGGCCGCCCTTCTCTGCCCGCGCCTTGTTCCGGGCAAGCGCCGTCTCAAGGCTCGTGTCCACGAAGACCATGAAGACGTCGTACCCGAGTTGCCGGAACTTCTTGACGGGCTCCGCGATCCGCGTGTACTCCCACGCCGTCGAGTCAACGATGACCCCGAGGCGGGCGAGTGCGTAGTGCCTCATCTCCTTCTTCATGAGATCGCGGGCCTTGCGGAAGAGCCCGTACTCCAGCCCCACCTCGGCGGGCGGTATCTTGAGTTCCTTCAGGAACCGTTCGAGATGCTTGTCAGCGTTGATGACCTTCATCCCGGTGCCCGCGAACATCGCGTCGGCGACGGCAGACTTGCCAGCGCCTCCGGCTCCGGCGAGGAAGACAGCCTTGAGGACGTGCTTGTCCTCCCGGCCTTCCGTCAAGGAGGCGATCCTGCGGCAGACCGCCTCCGAGAGGAAGAAGTCATCGAGGTACGTAGGTTCCTCGACCGTGGGATCGGCGAGCAGCGCGGAGAGAGCCATGCACTAACCCTCCTCCGCAAGCGCGCTGATCCGCACGCGCTCTATGCTCGCCATCGTGTCATCGAGGAGCTTCTCTGACAGACGGATGGTTGCAAGGCGGACCTCGCCGGGTCTATAGCCCGAGAAGAGCGCTCTCGCCTCGGCAGCGGGTCGGGGGGGTTGACCGTACCGAGAGTCGATTCGCGCCTTCGCCTCATCGAGTTCCGCCTCGCTTGGAGGAGCGACCTCCACCATCCGGAAGCGTACTTCGTAGCACGCTTCGAGCAACTCGTTGGAGAGTTCGTGAGAAAGGATCGTATCCTGAAGCATCTTCCCGTTGGCGTCCTCGGGAAGATTGGACAGCTTGAAGGATCGGTTGGTCCGCATGTGAACGGCGAACCACTTGTCTTCGATCACGGACTTGACGGGGATGTAGTCGCCTGCGAACAGGAGCGCGGTGCACTCCTCTAAGGGCCGCTCGGCGTGTGCATACGGGTCGTATACATTCATGAACCGGGCCTCATGCGTCCGAGCGCCTTGGCCGCCACCTGCGGACCGGTGCTGCGGACTTGAGGTACGCTCTCTTTCAACAGCTTGGCTGCATCCCAATCGGCGTCGACTTCGCCCTCCGCTTCGTCAAACTCGGGTGGTGCCTCGTCTATCTTGGCTTGGAGGTAGTTGGCAACCTCCCCGAGGGTGGTCAGCCCTTCGGGGAGGTCACCAGAAGCCGGAGCCTGCGGGGCCGGATCAGGGAGAGTCCTCGGCGGCGAGGGCTCATTGTCGTCGTCACGGACGGCAGACGGATTTGGCTGTGCCGCAGGCTCCAGTTCGTCAGCCTCATCGACGTGGCGTTTCAACACCGCGCCGACGGGGCCTGTGTTCAACGCCAGTTCGGACGACTTCACTGGCGGTAGTTCATGAGACGGAGGACCGTCCAAGTAACACCTCCCGAGGTGAGGCCGGGCCGCTGGTACCCCCCTGTGACCCAACGGCCCCGACGCTCAGGCAAAGATCGACGAGAGTCTGCTACTCGTCGTCGCTCTTCTCGGGATCGGTGTCCCCGTCCTTCTTCTCCGGCTCGTCGGCGGGCTTGGTGTCCCCGCCTTCGGGCTTCTTCTCGGGCTCGGGCTTCTTCTCCTCATCGCCCTCGATGATGAAGCCGGGCTTCGTAGGCTTCCCGCCCATGACACCGAGGACCTTGCCCGCGAGGCTCGCGCCCTCGCTGAGAACGGTCCCGGCGGCCGGGGCTTCGACGGAAGCGGCGACCTTCTTCTTGCCACCGGCCTTCTTCTTCTTGCCCTTCGCGCCCGCCTTCTTGCCCGCGATCTTGATGGCCTTCTTCGCCTTGACAGCGGCCTTCTTGATCTTGGCGGCGAACTTCTTCTTGTACAGGCGGTACTTCTTCTTCCCCTTCGGGGTGCCGGTCGAGTACCCGGCGGGCTGCTTCTTGTAGTCCCCGCCCTTGTAACCGGTGCCCGGCGAGTCGGCCCGCTGGATGACTTCCTTCTTCATCATGGCGATCAGCATCCGCGCGACCTGATCCTTCCCGCCAGCCTTGTGAATCTTCCGGAAGTCGCCCTTCTTGAACCGCTCGTCAAGCTCGTCCTCGTCGATGTCGATGACACCGAAGACGGCCTTCTTGATCTTGTCTTCGAGGGTCTCCTCGGGAAGCTCTTCCCGGAGGTGGTAGTCGAACATGGCGTACAGGTCATCGACGTCGATGATCTCGGCCATGTCCGAGCCCTTGACCTCGAAGAGGAGGTAGAGGCTCGCGTCCTCATCGTCCTCCTCGCCCTCCTCGCAGACGATCAGCGCACCCTCGACGCCCTTGAGCGGCTTGGCGTGCACCTCGCTGACCTTGACGAGTTCGCGCGTGTCCTCGTCCGCCAGCATCTCGTCTATGAGGGGGGAATACTCGACGTCGTCGAGGAAAGCCTCGATGACCTGCGCCTCGATGGAGGGCTCGCCCTCCTCGTTCACGAGAAGCTGTTCGACGTCGACCTCATCGACCTTCTCCTTGGACCCGCCGATCACGACTGGACTCATGACGATCCTCCTTATCCGTTCTGCCAGAGCGGCAACGACCAAAAGTTTAACGCAAGGGTGTAGTAGTGTCCACCCTTTTTTCCGAAAAACCCCTTATTCCTGCAGGACCTCCGCAGAGACCCCAACGCCCTCCATGAAGGGCTTGATCTTCCGGCCAAGCGCCTCCGGAACATCGAATTCGAGCTTCCCGCCGCGCAGATGGACAGGAGTCTCGTAGTCCAGCCCCACACCATTCGCGAGGTCCATGAACTTCTTGACGAGCCTGTGGTCGCTCTCGGTGATGCTGAAGCGCATTAACGATTCGTTAATCCCCTCAGCCTTCACCTTCTTCTGGTGGAGGTCGCACGTGCCGTCCGGACTGATCTTACCCTTCACCTGAGAGCACTGGCCGCCGAGCCAGAACGAACACGTCTTGCACTTCTTCGTCCCGGACTGCGGCTGGTAGTTGACCGCGCTCTTGCTCTTCTTCCCGGAGGCGACGGCGACGGTGGTCTTGGGCTTCGGCTTTGCCTTGGGCTCGTCCTCGTCATCGTCCTCTTCGTCATCATCGTCGTCGTCATCGTCATCGTCATCCGGCTCTTCGCCGTTTGCGGGGGGCTCGCCGTTGGTCGGGGGCTCCTGCTCGATAATGCCCCGCCAGTCCGCATTGCTCAAGCCCGCGAGCCACGCTTTGAGGTCCACATCCTCCTTGAGCCTGAGCATCTTCTTGAAGATGCCCGTCACGATCTCGTAGTACCGCGAGGACTTCTTCTTGATCTCCGGGTACTGGTCCTCGGTGGCGAACTGAGCCTTGCCCCACAGACGGAGAGCCCGCTTGAGTTCGACCCCCGCCTTATTCGCCAGCTTCTTCATGAAGGTAGGCTCTTTGATCTCGCGGCCCTTCATCGTCATGGTCATTCCACTGCCAGCTTCGGCAATGGTGACCTCGAAGACCTCGCCGCCTGCGTCCATCGTGACGCCCGACCCCCGGAAGAGTTGCTTCAGCCCGGCCTTGACCTTCTTCTCGTCGTCTGTTCCGAGCACAAGCTCGACCGAGAACGCGTCCTTGCCATGCTTCGTCATGCTGAGAAGGCCGCCCGATATCCCCTGACCCTTCTGGTACGTCTTGTACTTGCTCTTGAAGAGCTTGAAGGCGACGTCGCGTTCCTTCTTCGCCTCCTTCGGGTCGTCACTCTTGGCGACGTAGCTGAACTGCCAGATGGTCCACTTCTTCGCTAAGTCCCACGGAGTCACCTGAACCACGACCTCGGAGATAAGGTTGCACTCCTCGACGAAGGCTTCCTTGAGCGCGCGAGCCCGCTTGAGGACTTTCGCCTTCTGCTTCGGATCGTCGGGATCACCGAAGACGCCGTACACCTTCACCTTGTCGAGCTTCTTCTGCTTGATGACCTTGTCGATGTTCTTCTTGACCTGCTTGGCGAGGGAGACGTTGCCGTGGCTCCGGGCAATGATGTAGTCGGCGACCCAACTCTTGAGCCCCGCCTTCAGTTCCTTGTCCGTCTTGTCCTCGTCGAGGTCGTCTTCCTTGAGGGTCTTCTTCTTGCACTTCATGCAGTACCCGGTGTTCGTAGGTACCTTGGACCCGCAGATGGGACAGGGCTTCATCGAGAACTTCTGGAGCGCCTCGATCACGTTGCCCTTGGGACCGAGCTTCTGCTTGGTCTGCCGGTCGAAGACCCAACCGTTCCCGGTCTTGTCCTTCTTCAACTCGGCGAGCGCCTTCTTGAGGTTGTTGTCCGCCCCGACCCGGACGCCCTTGTTCTCGGCGGCGTCGAACTTGTACACCCAATACCGGGCCTTGCCGGGGATAGCCTCGCCAAGACCCGCCGGGCTAAAATCCGAGTTAGGGTCCTCCTCGGACTCGCCCACCATCTTCGCGCCGCACTTCGGGCACGTAGTCTCCATGCACGGAGTCCCGCGCTCGTGCGCGATCTTCTCGCCGCACTTCGGGCAGACGCAGGTGGCGGCCCCGCCGTCACCCTGCCTCCCGCCGCCGACGCCGCGCCCCGCGCCCCGCACCTCCTCAAGGTCCTCCTCGTCCTCTTCGCCCTCGATGGAGTCGAGCTTCGGACCGCTCGCGGACTTGCCCTTCCCCTTCGCGCCGGGGCCGGTGTCGTGCGGGGTCTTCGGGTTCTTGCCGATGGACGGGATCGGGATGAGCGACTCGTCGAGGTCCAGCGCCTCGATGATGTTCTCCGCGTGCTCGACGGCCGTCTCGTAGTCAAGCTCCTTGTGCGCGACGTCGAACCAGTTCATCTCGTCGATGACCGACTTGGGGACGGCCTTCGATCCGCCGCCCGCCGCGATCCTGCCGGTGACTTCCTCGACAAGCGCCGTCTCCAGCGCCGCCATGTCCTCGGACTCGCGGATCGTGAGCCCGAACTTGGAGAGGCTCGGGTTGGCCTTGAGGTTCTCGCGGACGGCCTTCATGAACGCGGGCTTCGCTGCGATGGCCGCCATGATGAGCGCGTCCTCGGACGCTTCCTGCGCCTCGGCGGTGTGCGACTTGTCCGACTCGCCGGGCTCGCGCATCGGGTACTTGATGAGGTCGTACTTGTTGAGCCGGATCACGACCGACCCGTAGTCCACCGAGAGCCCCTCGGCGACGGGCGGCGACTCGGCAACGGCCATGTCCTCTTCGAGCGCCTCGGCGAGACCCTTGAAGAACGAGCACGTGTTCGTCTTCATCGAGTCCTTGAGCCAGAGGTTCAGCTTGTCCCCGCCGTACTTCTTGCCGACGGCCACGCTGTCCGCGCACGAGGGGTGATTGCTGCCGAACTTGCTGCAGCCGTGACACGAGTGTTCCTGCCCGACCTCGACGAGCAGGAGATCGCCCGTCTCCAGCCGGACGTAGTTCTCGTCCTCGATGGAGAAGCAGTCCTCGTCGGGGAGGGCTTCGTACTCCTCCTTCGTCATCTTCTTCTTGGCCTTCTTGCCGCTCTTGGTCTTGCACTTCTCGTCGAGGTCCTCGTCCTCCTCCTCAATCTCGGGCTCGGACCCGTCGAGGGACTTGGCGTACGTCCCGTCCGGCCCGATGAGGAACGCCTGCCGCGCTCCGGCGACGACGTGCTCGCCGTCCCCGGTCTCGGCGACGTAGAGCGGCTCGTCTTCGAGTTCCGCGAGCAGTGGCCTTGCGGCCTCCCTTGCGAGAAGAGCGTCGGACTCCTTGCCCTCGTCGATCTCATCTGCCTCGACGATGCTCTTGATCTCACACTCGAACAGATCGGCCAGCACCTCTTCGTAGTTCATCGGAACACTCCTTCGGCGGTTGCGGTCCATTCGCCTAAAAGCCTTCGAGAGTCTGTGATTGTACCCTCGAATAAGCCCAAGTCAATACCCAATCTCGCCCCTATTCGAGATGGCCTGCAAGCCTCCCGATCCCATCGACGAGCACACCGAACTCCTCCACGAAGTCCTCGCTGACCTCCTTTGCGAGGGCTCCGTGGAGGCACTCGGCGAGCGCCTTATGCAGCATGTCCATGCTCACGTGCGCTATATCCACCTGCGCTTGTAGGTCCGCGCTGATGTCGAGCCCGTTCTGCGCGGCGAAGGTGACGATCATCTGCCGGAGCACAAAGTCCTGAGCCTCTGCCGCCCCGACGTTGAAGTCCCCACATACGTGCTCGCCCGCCGTCTTCCAAAGCTCGATCACGTCCATGATGTGCTTGCACTCGACGGGCTTGAGCCGTACCTGCATGGCGCAGTCATCGTCGGAGAGCGGGGTGAGCCCCAAGGTGAGAACGTGAAGCGTCAGTGGGTAGGTGACCATCTGCGCGAGGACTTCGATCTTCGTACGGTCGGACGTGGGGTCCATTACGCTCTCCTCACTCCGTACCCGATGATCTTTCTGGTGTCGGTGTCCATGATGGAGACGATCTCGAATCCGAACCGACGCAGGATCGGGTTGAGCCACCGCTTGAACCAGATCGGGTGAGTCTCCATCACCACTCCAGACAGAACAGGCAGCGAGCCCTCTGTTACGCCAGCGTGTCTAACGTCTTGCCGTTGTCGTTGAGTAGGTAAGCCACGTCTCGGAAGCACACGTGCATCACCGCTCCGTCCTTACAAAGATGCAACTCCGCGCAGCGGCACGCCTCACCTTCTGCGTCCTTGATCGGAAACATCACTGCGACGCTATCGCCCGACATGCGCAACGCGACGCCATCTTCAACCTCGAAGACTTCGCAGGGTATATCGGGCGGTATCTCCATCTCCTCTCTCGCGTCGAGGCCCGCACGTACTTCCGGGTCGGGCCTGACCTCGAACTTCTTGTGGCTAGGGAAATCAACCCGCTCCACACCACCGATGTAGGTCCAACCGTTGATACTTTGGTTCAGCACTTTCAGTACCATGATCTCCTCCGATCTTCGCTCTGTCTATCTGTCTGCCTGCTCACTGCCTGCCTGTCTGTCTATCTGAGGGCCGCCCCTCCCCGCGCGAACGAGGAGGGGTCGCGTCCGGCCCGATAACCTCACCCAAGGCCCGTCGGCTGGTCGGATGAGGAGCAACTCCCCGCGCACCGGCACAGGGGGACCCGCCCGTCACAGGACGAAGCGGGGATGAATGCGAGACTCAGCCTGACGACGTAGATCATGTGTCCGTTTTCTCTTCGGGTGGTGGACGATCCGCGTTGTCGTACTGAGCACAGCCTGATAAAACCCCGGCAGCACCGGCCTTCAGTCGCTTGACGTTGTCGGCCCCGAGCTTGCTGGTGTCCACGTCCTTCGTACTCAGGATGCTCATAACAGCATCGAAGTACGGACGTAGGTTCACTGGAATCAGCTTCTCAAGCTCACGACGAGCGGCGCTCTGCGTGAGGTCGGCGACCTGCCCGTCCTCAAGGAACTTCAGGACGGCCTTCGCAGTGTCCTCGACCTTCGCTTTCACGTCGTCGACGCTCTCGATGGGGACGGCATCGAGCGCCACCGAGACCCCGACGTCGCCGCCGGACCTGATGCTCGCTCTCTGCACGTTCATCGACATCGGCGTGCAGCCCACCAACAGGGCCATGCACGCCACCAACATTATGAGCCGCTTCATACCCTCCTCCTTTCGCGCGCTGTCACGACACTCTCTTCTTCTGGTAGGACTCACAGATCACTCCGATGTTCGGCGTCCCCGTCTCGCCCCTCAGCGTCTCTATCTCCGTTGAGAGCTTCGGGGTGAACGTCGCAATCCCGTTGTGCACCACGAACGCGCACTTCCTCCGATGACGACAGTCGAGCGCCCCGCATTTCACGTACCGCGAGTTGAGCGGATGCTTCATCACGCGCACGGAAGCGGCCTTGGCCGTTCCCTCTCCAGCGATGCGGCGTGCACACGGTACACCGCACGTTCCTTCGGGTCTTTCTCCGCTTGTAATTCACACAGCGACTCGCTGTCTCCAGCTTCCGCACCGCATGTTGATCGTCCCCTTGTACTCATCGAGGAAGCGATCAAGCTGCACGTAGTCCAATCGGCTCGGAGCGGGATCATCGTCGCGCTGGATCACGACGAGTCCTCGGCTCGCTGAGATGACTCGGCCCTTGTGCCTGCCCTTCGAGTCCTCGGTTGTCACCCGGATACCAACAAGGTCGGATCGCTCAGAATCGCCCTCTGAGCGACGATCTCTCTTGGGGGGCTGTTTGGACCCTTTGATAGGCCCCTTCGCCCCACGTCGCAGCGGCTTGGCGGGCCTGCGGGCCTTGTGCGGCCCCTTGGCCGCCTTCTTCGAGAGCTTCTTACCCATCAGAATTCCATGCGGACGGTGTTGCCTCCGCGCTGGAGGTCCGCTAGAACCTCCGCTTCGAGCTTCTGTAGTTTCGCGTCCGAGCCACACACGCGGAACGTGACGAAGCCCTCGTCGACGTTCACCACATCTGCCTCGACGCTGTACCCGCGCTTGTTCTTGAGCGAGACGCGCGTGCCAATGGCGACGCAGGCGACCTTGCCCGTAGGTGCCTTCTTCACCGGGGTGAACGGCCTCGGCTTGCCAGTCCCGACCTCCTGAGACTTGACTTCCACCTCGACCTCGGGCACTTCCCTCGACTGATTGCCCGCGCTCTCGCTCACGAAGTTGTCGGCGAAGCCCCGGCTCTCCTTCTTCTCTTCGGGCTCCGGCTCGTCGGCGCGCTTGACCTTCAGGTCCCCGTCGAGCTTGGCCTTCGACTCGGACGCCTTGGGTGCCCGCTTCTTCTTCTTCTTAGCCATCACGCTCTCCCCTTCATGAACTTCTCCAGCGTGCGCAGACCGTCACGGGCGCTCGCCTGACGTAGCTTCTTCTGCTCCTTGTTGAGCGCGCTGATCCGCTTCATCCGCTCCACCGTACGACGCACCAAGGCGATGCTATCGTCGTTGTCTTCGGTCAAGAGGACCTGCTCGCGCAGCCACGCAGCCATCTCCTTGAGGTACCGCTTGTCATCGCGGGAGAGCTTGAGCTTGCCCGCCTTCTTGAGTAGGTCCTCGACCTGATCCTTCAAGGTCTTCTTCTTGGGCTTCCGCTTCGCCACGTCACGCTCCCTTGGAGATCGCGTCGAGGTGCTTCTTCACCTCGCGCCACAGCTTCTTCGGATCGGTGTCATCCTTGAGCTTCCACTCCTTGCTGTCCGTCACGGAGACCTGTCCCATCTTGTACGCGGAGACCAGCGGCGCACCGTACAGCAGGTTGGTGTTCACTCGTAGGTAGACCTCGCCGCCCTTGGTCTTCCTGACGAACGCGTCGAACTTCTTATCGAACTTCATCCTGTACTTCTTGGCCTCAGCACGGATCGCGTCGCCCGCGCTCTGGACGGACTCGCTGACGGACTCCTCCTCACCTGCGGGTGCGGGCTCAGGCTCAGGCTCGGGTTCCTCCTCGGGCGGGAGCGGTGCGCCACCGCCCGGTGCCATCATTGCCATCGGCGACGGGGGCTCCTTGGGTAGTTGCATGTCGGGCACGCGCACCTCACCGGCCGGGGTGATCTTCACGCTCTTCAACCGGAAGTGCCGCTTCGTCTTGGTGATCGCCTTGGGCTGCTCGACGCCCTGCAGCATCATCGCGTCGTAGTATTGCTGAACGTTGTCTATCGTGAAGCCCTTCTCCTCGCGGTCCACCTGATTCTGCTCGTCGTGCGTGAGTTCCTCTTCCTCCTCCTCGTCATCGGCGGGTGGAGGCGGGGGCGGG
>Ga0272441_10010884_pt1 | contig 13637 bp, 16 predicted proteins | sample SSMProp6N_FD_193582 | JGI IMG/M metagenome (GOLD analysis project Ga0272441, IMG submission 193582) | Marine sediment archaeal communities from Little Sippewissett salt marsh, Falmouth, MA, United States - SSM-Prop-6N | ecosystem: Environmental > Aquatic > Marine > Wetlands > Sediment ... | reverse complement strand
TTTGATCTTATTATAATATTCAATTGCTTCTTTTTCACTATCCATTGCCATTCTTAATGCATCAATCTCAGTACTATCAGGATCCATACCAGGGGCTTCCTTGAGATTTGTTGGAAATATTGGTATGCTGGCATATTTTTTACTAGAATTTATTAAATCATTCCATTCAGATTGTCCTATTTTATCTTCAAACATTTTTTGAAAAACATCTAGATGTCTTTGCTCATCAGCTGCAAGGCTTTCAAAAATTGTACGACCCATATTGCTACTAGTTTGAGCTGCAGCTTTATTATAAAAAGCATAACCATCTTTTTCCATTTGTATAGCAGTTAAAATTGCATCTTTTATATTCTCCATCTCAGCCATCAAACATTCCTCAAATTTTTTAATATGGTTCAGTCCAAATTTCATAGTAGCTTCGCGGATGTTGACATGCTGGGCATACATCTGGTGCCTCTGGCCCCTCATGTACATATCCACAGTTACGACATTTCCATTTTGTTGGTTTATCCTTTTTGAAAACCTTTTCTTTTTTTACATTTTCAAGTAGTTTTCTATAACGTCTTTCATGATAAGCTTCTACCTCTAAGATTTTTTTGAAACTATGAGCAACCATTGGAAAGCCTTCTTCCTCAGCAGTTTTAGCAAAATCAGGATATAATGTACCCCATTCCATTTTTTCACCTTCAGCTGCAGCTAGCAGGTTTTCCTCAGTTGTACCTATAATTCCAGCAGGATATTCTGCCATTATTTCTACATCTCCACCCTGCAGATGTTTGAAAAAGACTTCTGCATGTTCTTTTTCATTGTCAGCTGTTTCTTGAAATATTGCTGCTATTTGCTCATATCCTTCTTTTTTTGCTTTACTAGCGAAAAAACTGTATCTGTTTCTAGCTTGTGATTCCCCTGCAAAAGCTGCTAGGAGATTTTTCTCAGTTTGTGTTCCTTTAATACTTTTCATGTTTTTCACTTCCATTTCAACTTCCATTTTATTATCCTCCTATTTTATGGCCCTGCATGTACCATGGGCCAGTAAACATCATCCTCTTCATAACGCTCCATACTACTTTTTTCCATTTCAAGAATTTTATAATGACCAATTTCCATATCTGCAAAATATTTCAGAGTATTGTTGATTTTACTACCATTTTCAAATCGTTCTGCAAGTTTTTGATAAAACTCACTAGCGCTTTGTTCAGCGTTCATTGCCTCTTTTATTAAAACACTAAGTGGCATATCCTCTGTTATTTTTACCTCAGGTAATGGTACAGGAGTTTGATTCGGTAATTCTAGTTTTTTTTCTGGAAAATGATTACTATATATCTCTTCTATAAAATCACGATGTTTTTCTTCTTCTTTTGCAAGGAATCCTAGTTTATCCTGAAGTAAACCATTTTTTGTTTTTTTAACCATATTAGAGTATAATTCATTACTTTCAATTTCACTTTTTATTGCAGCTAGGAGCAAATCCTCAAGATCATATTTCCCCAAATCCATATTTTTACCTCCTTTTAGTCAAGTAGTCTTTTTTCTCCTTTTATTTTTTGGATATCCGTAATATCCATGGATGCCTCTAAACAGCCCATATAATTTTTTTCTTTATCTCTTAGAGCAAAATATCTGATCAATATTTTTCGTTTAGTTCCACCTTCACCAATAGGTAGGTCAATCCAAAACTCTGCAAGATCTCTTTTTCCTTGTTTCATCTCTGATATAATTTGTTCAACTTTTGCTAGGCTTTTTGGTGGATGGCATTTACTTACATTTCGGCCTAGTGCTGCTTCTGGTCTTTTAAATATACGAGTTTCATGTTTGTTCCATGCAAGAACTTCATCATCTTTATTTAAAACTGAAAATTCTATAGGAATTGTCTCAAGAATTGCTTCTAATTCTTTCTCATTTGGTTTTCCTATCATTTCAATCCTTTCCTTTCTTTTTTATTTTGTATAATGAGCATGCAGATCGAGATGATCTGTTTCAATTTCTACAAGAGCTCCAAAAAATTCTTTAAGCCGAGGCTCTACTGCTTCATCTCTGAACTTGGAGTATGATTTTATCGCACGATCTTCTCTTTCCCAACCTTCTTTACTATTAGCTTTCGAGTTTGCATTACATGCTTGTTTTTCAAGTTCAGGTCTAGATATTTTTAAAAATTTTGATATCGCTGAGGCATGTTCCCGTTCAACTTTCATGAGTGCTTTAAATTTAGCTAGACTATAGTGATCCCCTGCTTTTTCTGCCATATTTTTTGCACAGTCATAAAAAGCTGCGTTGTCAAGTTCTAATTGAAGTGCGGATTGAAGGTTTTGCTTTGAGACATCACTTAAATCAACATTAAACTCATTTGGATCCCAATTTTCTGCTTCCACGAAATATTCTGTCATTGCTCCACAAAAAGGACAACGAGTCGGTGGTTCAACCCCTATATAGGGGTCGCCACATATTCTACATCTGTATACTTCTACCTTAGACATATCTTTTTTCACCTATTTTTAGATTATAGTTTTTTATGACAGAGCCACCAATCATAGCCTTCATATTCTTTCAAACGTTTTTTTGCTGTAGCTACATCAGTTGCTGGTGGTATTATTACTCTATCTTTGATGAGTTCATTTTTTGGCCAATTAGCAGGAATTGCAACTCCATTTTTGTCAGCAACCTGAAAACCTTTGATCATTCGTAAAAATTCATCCATATTACGCCCAAGTTCTTGTGGATAATACAATATTGCTCTGATGATTCCTTTTGGGTCAACCATAAAAACTGCTCTGACTGTGCTCGATCCTTTGTTTGGATGTATCAGGCCTAGAGTATTTGCAACCTTTCCGGTATCGGCAATTATTGGGAATTTTATTTCAATTTTTAAATTATCTTTAATCCATTCTTCCCATTTTATATGACTAAAGACTTGATCAACACTGAGACCAATGAGCTCTGTGTTAAGCTTCTTAAAATCATTATATCTCTTCTGGAAAGCTACGAACTCTGTTGTACATACTGGTGTAAAATCAGCTGGATGGCTGAATAATATAAACCATTTACCCTTGAATACGTCCGGTAGTTTTTTCTTACCATGTGTTGTTTGTACCTCTAGCGTAGGGAATTTATCGCCTATAAGTGGCATTCTTGTTTCTTCCATATTTTTTCCTCCTCATTTTATTAATTCTTCAACTTCCTCTTTTCCTTCTTCCATTTCTTCTACTTGTTCTTTATCAAACATTAATAAAAGTGTTTGAAATTCTCCAACATGTTCTTTTTCTTCTTTAGCGACATCTAAGAGAACTTTTTTGATGCCTTTATTTTCTGCAAGAGCAGCCATTTCCTCATAAAGATTAATGGCATCTAATTCTGCGATTAATGCAGCTCTTAGTATTTCTTTGTCAATATCTTCAGCTTTGATTTTTTTAATATCAATTGGTATTTTAGACAACATATTTTTTCTACCTCCCTTATTTATTACAAATGTTTTAATTCTTCAAATATTCTCCCAAATTGTTACCTATAGATTTTATATTTTCCAATTCTTTTTCATCTGGGATATAGTTAATATTAATACTTTCAACTGGTAATTCCCATGATAAATTTTGAAATATTTTTTCAATTTCTCCAACTGCTTGGCCACCCCAACCATAAGATCCGAATACAAACCCTATTCGCTCTCTAGGTCTAAGTCCTTTAAGATAAGTGAGGAAACCTGCAACTGAAGGCATCATTCCGTTATTTAGAGTTGGTGAGCCGACTAGTATCATCTTTGAAGTTAGAACATCAGTTATAACATCAGAGATATGAGAATTTGCTAGATTTTTCATAGTTACATTAAAACCTAATTCAGTGATTCCTTCTTCTAGTTTTTTAGCTATTTTTTCTGTAGAACCCCACATGGAGTCATAAACAATTAATGCTTTATTTTCAGTTTGAAAATTTGCCCATTTATTATATTCCTTCACAATCTCTTTAATCTTAGATCGCCATATAATTCCATGACTGGGGGCAATCATATCGATTTCAAGAGCAGATAAAGATTCAAGAGCTTTTTTAACCTGATCACCATAGGGCATAACAATTTTGGCATAATATTTAGCTGCCTCTTCTTTCAGAATCCCCCATTCAATTTCGTCATCATATCTTTCATTGCTAGCTATATGCTGACCAAACGCATCATTTGGTAAAAGGAGTTTATCACTTGGGATATATGTAACCATCGAGTCGGGCCAGTGAACCATCGGTATGTGAACAAAATTTAGAGTTCTTTTACCAATATTAAGTGTATCTCCAGATTTTAAAACTTGGAAGTTCCAGTCTTTTTTATAATGTCTTAATAGACCTTTTTCGCCACGGGTAGAAGTTAAAACTTTTGCATTAGGACAAATTTCAAGTATTTTAGAAATTGATCCTGAATGATCCATTTCAACATGATTTGAAATGATATACTCGATTTTTTTAGGATCAATTAACTCTTTGATCCTGGAAAGCATCTCGTCAAACAGATAATGTTTAACAGTATCAACTAGGGTGATTTTTTTATCTTTTATAAGATATGCATTGTATGTTGTTCCACGGTTGGTGCTATATCCGTGGAAATTTCTTATATCCCAGTCAATGCCGCCAACCCAGTAAATATCTGGTTTTATTTCGACCTTTTCCAGTTTAATCACTCCTTACTAAATGCATCTTTTTCTGCTCCGCATACAGGACAAACCCAGTCATCGGGTATATCTTCAAATGCTGTACCAGGTTCTACTCCGTTATCTGGGTCGCCTTTTTCTGGATCGTAAATATATCCACATACATCACAAACATATTTGTCCATTTTCTTCTCCTCCTTTTCTTTATTTTTTGGTTTATCCATTTCTTTATAATATGTTGGTGCGGTTTTTGGTGAATAACCGCCTTTTACTTTATGATAATATTCATAGGTCATTGGCTCTTTTTGATCAAAAGTCATTGCATCAACTATATTTGCTATGAAAACAGTATGTGTACCTACATCAACTTTATTGATCACTTCGCCATCTATAAAACCAATAGAGTAGTCTTTAACAATGGGTATTTTTAATTTACTCATTTCGTAGTTTGTATCTTTGAATTTATCTATATTGTGTCCTGATTTAAAACCAAATTTACCGATAAATTTTAGGGGAGCTTCAACTGATAGAATCGACATTGAAAAAGCCTTACTTTTATCAATATACTCGTGTGTTAAATTTTGTTTATTAATGCTGATTGCTATTGTTGGTGGTTCAGATGTAACTTGAAATACTGCGTTTGCTATTTGACCATTATATTTGCTATTGTTTTTTGAACATATGATGTAGAGGCCATATGAGATTTTGTGAAGTGTTTTTTTATCCATTTTAATTACCTTTTTTTAAGCATTCTTTACATATGCCTTTTATGTATCCATGTATTTCTTCGACTTTATGACCGTATTCTGACATTTTTTCAATATTTGGACAAGTTATTTCGATGTCTATAATTTTTCCACATCTTTTACAGTAGAAATGGTGGTGCATGTTATCTTCTGTTAAATCATAATGTAGTTCTGAGCCAGATATGGTTATCGCCTTTATTATTCCATGTTTTTCAAGAGCTTCTAATGTGTTATAGACTGTTGTTTTGGAGAGAGCAGGATTATTTGTTTTTAGATCAGTATATATCTGATCTGCGGTGGGATGGGAACGATGTTTATCTATATATTGAAGGACATTTAGCCTTTGGGATGTTATTTTTATATTATTTTTTTTCAATATTTCTACATATTTTTTCAAATAATCCCGCCTCTCACTGTAAAAATTACTATTTTGTAATAATTACAATTTAACATGCAATACAAAATATGGTATTTAAACTTTTTGCATATAAACTAAATAGACAAACAAAAAGCTAACAAGAACTATGCTCAATAGCATCATTTGGACAGGCATTCACACAAGCACAACACTCGATACACTCACCAATATTCTTACATACTGCTTTTCCATCAACAACTCCAAAAATTTCAACAGGACAAGCAGTAACACATTCGCCTACACCTGTACATTTATCTAAATCTATTGTTATTTTAATTTCGCCTTCTTCATAATCCTTCTTCATATAACAAACAACCTCCACCACTTTTTAATGTTTCACCAAATATATATTTAATATAAGTATCTTTTTACATCGAATTTAGTTTTTCTTGAGCAAACTTTCTTAAATCCATCTTTCTAACCTTACCACTAGCAGTAAGAGGAAAACTATCTACAAAAAATACATATTTTGGAATTTTAAACCTAGAAACCCCCTCCATACAAAAATCACGTATTTCATTCTCAAAAGCTTTTTCACCTTCGTGTAGTATCACAAAAGCACAAACTTCTTCGCCATATTTTTTGTCAGGAACACCAACAATAGCAACATCTTCAATTTTGTTATTTGTATAAAGGTATTCTTCTATTTCGCGAGGATAAACATTTTCACCGCCTCTAATAATCATATCATCTATTCTCCCAAGAATACTGAAATAGCCATCATCGTCAATTATTGCTAAATCCTTAGTATGAAGCCACCCATCAATTATAACTTGTTGACTTTGCTTCGGCATTTTATAATAACCTTTCATAATACTATAACCCTTTGCAACAAGTTCACCAGGAATATTTGAAGGTAAATCTTGACCCGTTTCAGAATCTACAATTTTAACTTCAATACCCGGAAGAGCTTTGCCTACTGTTTCAACACGTTTAGCAACAGGATCATTTCTTTTAGTTTGAGTTAAAACAGGTGATGCTTCTGTGAGACCATAACATATAGTGATCTCTCTTAGATTCATTTTACTTATGACATTAACCATGACTTCAATCGGGCAAGGAGCTCCTGCCATTATCCCTGTTCTAAGGGAACTTAAATCGTATTTGTTAAAATTTGGATTTTGTAATTCTGCTATAAACATAGTTGGAACTCCTTGAAGTACTGTACACTTTTCTTTTTCTACGGATTCTAAAACCTTTTCAGAATTAAAAATCTCTATTGGAACCATTGCAGAACCATGAATCACACAGTTAAGTATAGAAATGACGCAACCAAAGCAATGAAAAAAAGGAACTGGAATGCACATTCTATCGTTTTCATCTATTTTCATGTTTTCGCCGACATGATATGCATTGTTCAAAATATTATAGTGAGTCAACATGACACCTTTTGGAAAACCTGTTGTACCTGATGTATATTGCATGTTTATAACATCATGTGGATCTAATGATTGTTGTACTTTTTTAAGTTCTTCATCAGATATATTATCTGCGAGTTCCAAAATATCTTCAAAATTATACATACCGTTGTTTTGCTCTTTACCAATATAAACTATATTTTTAAGATAAGGAAAATCAGCAGAATTTGCTTTTTTCCCATCAGTATCTTTTAAACTTGGTATTATTTTATATAATGTCTCAACGTAGTTAACATCTTTAAATCCTTTAACAAGGAATAACGTAGTGGCATCAGACTGTTTTAATAGATACCCAAGCTCATGTGATTTATAATATGTGTTAACTGTTACAAGAATGGCTCCTATTTTTGCAGAGGCAAATTGAAGCATGACCCATTCTGGGATATTATAAGCCCAGATGGCTATATGATCTCCACGTTTTATTTTAAGAGCTATCAAACCTTTTGCAAGTTTATCGCATTTTTCTTTGAGATCTTTATATGTAAGCCTAAGGTTTCTATCAATGTATATTAAAGCATCTTTATCTGGAAATTTTTTAGCTGTCTCATCAAGTATATCGCCAATCGTCTTAGATATCATCGACATTTACTTCCTTTTAATTTATAAAAAGCCATTAAGTTTCATAATTAACTTATAACTAACGGCAAACGACGTATTAATTAGGCTCTAATAAATATTTTGAAATTAAATTTCAACCCATTTATTGGTTGTTAACCATTATTTAAAAAATCAAAGGCATTTGTATTGGTCAATGGAATACGTATCCGGTGAAATATTAACAGTTAAAGGTTTAGAAAGAGGATACCTTGGTTTTAAAAATGATCTAATAATTGAAAGAGGCAAAGGCAACCCTCAAAAAAAACCACTATGTAACGGCATAATTGTCCCAAGTTTTATCAATTCTCATACCCACATAGGTGACTCGTTTATAAAGAAAAAAAAAGTTAAACTACCACATAATCTCAGAGATTTAGTTGAACCTCCAAATGGATTAAAACATAGACTTCTAAAAGACTCATCTGAACAAGAAATAATAGAAGGTATGGAAGACTCAATAGATTTAATGATCAAAAATGGAACGAAATATTTTTGTGATTTTAGAGAAAATGGAATAATGGGCATTTGTCAATTAAAAACTGCTTTGCAATTCTGGAAGATTTCTAGTTTTATACTATCCAGACCCGATGATTTATCTTATAACAAAAACGAAATGGATATATTATTAAAAAACTCTGATGGAATAGGATTAAGTGCAATATCTGACTGGGGATATTCTGATATTAAAAAGATATCTAAACATACAAAAATTAAAAAAAAGATATTTGCTTTTCATGCTAGCGAGAGAATAAGAGAAGATATAGACCAAGTTCTTGATCTGAGACCAGATTTTCTTGTTCACATGATTAAGGCTACTAAGTCTGATCTTATACGTGTAAAGGAGTCTAATATTCCTATTGTTTTATGTCCTCGTTCAAATATGTTTTATGGTTTAAAACCTAATATAACTCTCATGAAAAAAGTTGGTGTAAAAATTATGTTAGGTACTGATAATGCTATGTTGAACACTCCAGATGTTTTAGATGAATTGAGACAATTAAAAAAGATGAGCAATATTTTTTCTGTTGAAGAGTTATTAAACATGATTACTTATCTTCCAAGGAAAGTTTTAAATCTAAGTCCTAACATTCTTGGTCCCAATTCACCAGCTGATTTTGTTGTGCTGGATAAAAAAACCTTAAAACCTTTGTATGTTCCAATCATTAAATAATGAGGGATGAATGTGAAAGTAGAAGATGTAATGTCAACTGATTTAATCGTTGGATACGTTCCAGGTACTATAAAAGATGCTTTAAGTATACTTGCAAAACATAACGTTTCAGGTATGCCTATACTAAAGAAAGATACAAAGCAAGTTGTGGGTGTACTAACAAGGACAGATATCTTTAAAAAATATGATGAGGAACAACTTGCTCTTATTATGAGCGAAGAATTCTATTATGTAACTAAGGAACAAGATTTAAAAGAAGCAGCAGAGTTACTGCATGAACATAGGATACATGGTCTACCAGTTATAAATAACAGGAAAAACCTTGTTGGAATAATAAGTCCAACCGATATTTTAAGAACTTACAAAGAAGATAAAAATGAATCTGTTGAAAAATATGTTACAAAATTAGCAGTACCTGTCTATCAAGAAACGCCTATAAACATAGTAATGGAAATAATAAACATCACAGATGAGAATGCTCTACCTATTTTAAACGATGAACTTAAATTATGCGGTATAGTAACTGATGGTGATTTGTTTAAACTTAGTCATATACGTGAGAGTGTATCACAAACAGATATGGGCATGGGTGGAGATGAAGACGAGTGGACCTGGGAAGGCATAAGGGATACAGTAAGAATCCATTATTCAACATCTGAGGTTTCTTTACCGCCAGTTCCCGTGAAGGAGGTTATGATTGGTGACGTTATCAAGGCATTTAGAAACTCATCTGTATATGAAGTAGCAGAACTGATGGTTAAAAACAATATTAGCCATATACCTGTTGTAACCGCTGACGATAAACTCATAGGCATGGTTACCGATATTGATCTCATGGCCTGCATATTTTAAATCCTATAGTTTTATTCTTATTTTGAAAAAAAGAGTTAGGAGAACATAGGACTATGCCACTAGATATTTACGATAAAATAATGATGCTTGCTAAAAGACGAGGGTTCATATATTCATCTTTTGAGATTTACGGCGGTGTTGCAGGTTTTTATGACTACGGGCCACTTGGTTCACAGTTGAAAGAAAACGTTGAGAATCTTTGGCGCAAATATTATCTTCTAAAGGATAATTGTGTTGAAATTAATACGCCAACTATTACTCTTTACGAGGTTTTGAAATCCTCAGGACATGTAGAGGAGTTCACCGATTTAACTGTCGATTGTGAAAAATGTAAACAATCGTACAAAGTTGAAGACATAATAGATAACATTAGTATAGAAGATGCATTAAAAAAGAATCTTATTAAATGTCCGAATTGCGGAAAAAATCTCAAAGATGTTCATCCTGTTAATTTAATGTTTAAAACAAAAATAGGCATCGGTAAAACAAGAGATGCATTCTTGCGACCTGAAACTGCACAAGGTATTTTCACAGATTTTCATCTACTATACAGATATGCCCGTGAGAAACTACCATTTGGAGTGATACAAGTTGGAAGAGGATATCGTAACGAAGTTTCACCACGACAAGGAATCATAAGACTTAGGGAGTTCAACATGGCTGAGGCAGAAGTTTTTTTTGATCCAAAAGATAAAACTCATCCAAATTTTAAGAACGTTAAAAACAAAGAGTTATATGTTTTTGATAATAAGAAAAAGATGAAACTAACTCTTGAAAAAGCTGTAAAAGATAAAGTAGTTAATAACCAGGCTCTGGCTTATTATATGTATCTTACACAGGATTTCTTATTGTCTGCTGGTGTTGATCCCAAGAAGTTTCGTTTTAGAAAACATGGAGATGATGAGCTTGCACATTATGCTACTGAGTGTTGGGATGCTGAGCTTTTTAGTGAACGCTTCGGTTGGATTGAATGTGTTGGTATAGCTGATAGGTCGGCGTATGATCTTAATGCACATATTGAGTCCTCTGGAACTGATATGTATGCTTTAAGGAAGTTCGATAAACCAAAAACCATGGATGTAAAAAAGATCGTACCTAAGATGGATGTACTTGGTCCTCTTTTCAAAGGTAAAGCTGGTAAAATTAAGAATTTATTAGAAGAAATGGATGTTGAAAATACTAAAAAAATAAGTGTGGATTTTGATGGTGAGACCATTGAGATACCCAGCAAGTGTTATGATATAGTTGAGACTAAAGAGAAAAAAATTGGGGAAAAATTTGTACCACATGTCATTGAACCATCTTATGGCATTGATAGAATTCTCTATTGTATACTTGAACATAATTATCATGAAGCTAAAAAGAAGGGAGAGGACTATAGAATTATGAAATTAAAATCAGTTGTTGCTCCTATAAAAGTTGGTGTTTTTCCCCTAGTTAATGATGATAAACTTGTTGATATAACTAAGAAAATTGATCAGCATCTTAGAGATGCAGGTGTTTCTACTTATTATGATGACGGGGGCACTATTGGTAGGCGTTATGCACGTATGGATGAAATTGGTACACCTTTTTGTATAACAGTTGATCATGATACATTAAAGGATGATAGTATAACAGTTCGCGATCGTGATACAACTAAACAAGAACGAGTTAAAATCACTAGCGTTGTTGGAAACATAAACAGCAGATTAAGCTGACTTTAAACTTATTATTAGTTTTGGATTTTTATTAACAATTCGGCACTTTTATTCATAAACAACAGGTGCACAAAATGTTCTGACATAAACAAATCTGAAATTATATGCTCTGCAAACAGTTAATTTATTAGTTATAACATAACCATTTTGAGTATTACCATTTCTTACAAACACCCTATCAAGATAATACCAATATTCAAAACCTGTCCATTTTTCATAGTAATATTGTTCATTGTATTCAGTTGTAACAACATGATAATTCCCAAATGTACCATGACCGCTAAGCTCTAAATTAACAGTTGGTGGTAAAGTTAAAGTACAACCACTCCAAGCAGAAATTAAATACCCAATTCCAGGTCTAAAATTAAAAGCTGACCTAAAAAATAAAAATGGCTCTTTTTCAGGTGGAATAGGTGGTAATAATGTTTCACTTTCGTTATTCTGTAATTCTCCAGCTTCTTCCTGTGATATTGATAATGCCTGAATTGGCACTAAAAATAAAAACACTACTAACACAGAAAATGTTATTGTTCGTATTTTTATTTTTTTCATAAATTTTTATTCCCCTTTTTGTTTTTCTAATAGTTGAATTGTAAATTATCAATATAAGTAATTTATAGGACAAACATCGAACGAAAAAAGGGAAAAAACGATATTAAAAAGAATATTTAGTTCAAGCGTGATACGGATGTGGGAACATTAAATAAAGACCACGTATAACTGCCTCAGTGTCCTGTATATGATGAATTAAATCATAAAAAGAAGGATCAGTTCTAATTTGAGTTATCCAATCAACTAGAGCCCCCACTAATTCGTCTAGTAAACTTTTGTTATATTGGATGAAAACATCATATAATTTTTGTTCATTTTTTAGTCTAAAATTGACTTGATTTTTAACTTTAACACGTTCAACTATATCTTCATCTATAAGTTTTTTCAAATGATGTGATATTGTTGAAGGTGATCTATCAAGTTCATGGGTTAAATATTCAAGAGTTACTATATTGGGTATTTTCATAGAAAGGATAATTCTTCTTAGACTATCTTGTCTAATGATTTCAAGTATTTTTTTTGTATCGTTTCCTACTTTTTTTGAAACATAATAACGAGAGTATTTATCACTATATGTTTCTACTATTAGCTCGCGTTTTTTAAGATATTTTAGATGATATTTCAAAGTACTTTTTGGTATTTTCATTTTTCTTGATAATTCTCTAAAATGTAAACCCGGATATTCTAAAATGTAATTGTAAATTTTTCTTCTTGTTTCAAGCTCTAAAATCTTGTTAACATCCATTACATAATTTTATAACTTTCATAGTATTTCTATTTTCCTTAATTAAATCTTAAAAAAATAATGACTTCTAGAAGCTTTTAAGTGTTTTATCAATCATGTTAATTGCTTCATCTATTTCCTCAGAGGAGATAATAAGAGGTGGGCGAAAACGAATAGTAGATATACCACAGCCGATAACAATTAAACCGTTAGAATAAAGTTTATTTTTGAGATCATCACGTTTTTCAGATGTTTCTAGATCAAAAGCACACATGAGGCCAAGTCCACGGGCGTTATGTATCTTCTCAGGATATTTACTTTCTAATTCCTGGATGCCTTTTAGAAGACGCTTTCCCTGAGTTTCTGCGTTTTTAACAAGATTTTCTTCCTTAATTACTTCTAAGTATTTTTGACAGCGAACCATATCAACAAGGTTTCCACCCCAAGTAGAGTTAAGTCGACTGGAAACATTAAAAACGTTATCTTTAATCTCATCAACACGTGAGCTTACCATAATGCCGCATACCTGGGTTTTTTTACCAAATGCTAGGATGTCTGGTTTAAAATCAAAATGTTCATAAGCCCATATTTTACCAGTTAGGCCTACACCAGTTTGTACTTCATCAAGAATAAACATTATTTCGTTTTCATCACAGAGTCTACGTAGCTCAAAGAAGAATTCTTTTCTAAAATGATTATCTCCGCCCTCACCCTGTATAGGCTCAATGATAAGAGCAGCAATATCATCAGAGTTATCTGAAACTGCTTTTTCAATTTCATTTACTGCTTGTTTTTCAAGTTCTTGTACTTTTTTTAGATTCTTTTTATTAAGTG
>Ga0272441_10010883_pt1 | contig 13638 bp, 8 predicted proteins | sample SSMProp6N_FD_193582 | JGI IMG/M metagenome (GOLD analysis project Ga0272441, IMG submission 193582) | Marine sediment archaeal communities from Little Sippewissett salt marsh, Falmouth, MA, United States - SSM-Prop-6N | ecosystem: Environmental > Aquatic > Marine > Wetlands > Sediment ... | reverse complement strand
ACGCCGGCGGCCCACGCGCGCTGGTTCGTCACCTCGGCCTCAAACTGGAGGTTCGACGGCGTGTAATCCATCGGGCACACGAAATCGAGCAGGCCGCGCTCGCACCAGTCTTTCCAGTCCTGCCCCACCTGGTCGCGGTGGACGGGCCAGTTGCGGAACACGGCCGCGCTGATTTGGCACTCGGGCCGGAGCTTCTTGACGTGGCGGTGCACCGCCTCGACGACGGCCGTAATCTGGGCCCGGCGGAAGTCGAGCCACGCCGCGTGCAGGCCCTTGTCCGCGCGCACGTCCTTCGGCCAATTTGCCACCTTGCGGCCGACGGCTTTCTCGAACCGCTCGCGGCACCCCGGACAGAAGCAGCCGTCCCGGCCGGGGTACCGGATGTAATCGAAGTGGATGCCGTGTACGTCGTACCGGGTGGCCACCTCGACCATCGACTCGATCTCAAGCCGGCGGTTCTCCGGGTGCGACGGGCATAGCCACCGGGCGTTGACCGAGCCGTCGAAGCCGACCTGGACACGCCCCTCGCGGCGCATGCGCTCGACGAAGTTTTTCGGCGCCCGCCAACCCATGTTCCAGTTGACCTTCCAGACGTGGCACTCGACGCCGTGTTTGCGGCAGGCGGCGACACACTCGGCCACCTGGTCGCCGCGCTCGGCAACCTCCGGGGCGACCGGCAGCACCTTGCTCTGGTAATACGCCACGCCGCCCCACAGCATGTTCGGCAAGATGGCCGTAAAGCCGTTTTCCGCCAGGACGCGCATCTCGTCGTCCCACGGTTTCTCGGTGGGGCCGAAGGCGGAGTGGCACCAGATGTTGCGGTGTTCGCCGGCCAAGGCGGGCTGGGCCAGGCACCGGGCACGGACCAGCAGCCGGCGGGCCGCGGCGGCCGCGTCCACCGCCTCGGGCCACTGGCGGTCCGCGATGCATTGCCGGGCAACGGCGCAGCGGTCGGCGGCCTCCTGGAGCACGGTCAGGGCTTCCTTGCGTCCCGCGGCGGTCCGGCGGATGCCGGCCACCGCCTCGTTGAACGTGTGGAACGGCCCCAGGTGCCCGATGCCGGCAACGGCGCCCTCGGCGGCCTGTTGCCACAGGTCGGGCACGAGGTGCCCCGCCATGGCCAGGAGCATCCGCGGTTTTCGTTTGGGGTCGTCCGGCAAAAGAACGTGGGTGACGAGGGCGGCCCGTTCCGAGACGACGACCGCCGGCAGACCGGTGTCCTGGCCAGCGGCGTTGAACCAGTTGGCCACGACGCGCGCCCCGTGGCTCCGGGCCTCGGCTTTGTGCACGTTCCAGGAGGCTTGGCCGACCACGGGCGGTGCGCCAGGTAGGGCGCCGTCGCGGAAGCGTATCTCGGCGAAGTCGCCGCGCTCCTTCTGCCGGACGTGCGCCCCGGCGGCGATGCCGGTGGCCTCGCGCAGGGCGGCGGGCATCGTGTAACAGACGATCAGCCTGCCGCCGGCGTCGAGCCAGTTCGTTACGGGTTTCAGCGCGCTGTCGGGCAGCGTGGGATTGTGCGGCAGGACGAGAAGCCGCTTACGTGCCAAGCGGTTGGGCGCGAGGTCCAGGTCGCTGACGACGGTGACCCGGAGGCCGGCGTCTTCGAGCATGCCGACCATGCGCTGCGTATATTGGGCAATGCCCTCGGCCTCGCCGGAGCCGGCGCGGATGAGCGACTCGGCCCGGACGACGGCGACGTCGGCCGGCCGTCCGAAGACTTCGAGGTTTGCCAGGTGGAAGGCGGTGTCCTCGTTCCGCCCGCGCCAGGCCGAGATGCGGATCGTGTCCACCCGGCCCCACCCGGCCGGCCGGCCCTCCACCTTCGTGTCGCGTTTCTCAACGGTGACGGTGTGCCAGCGTCCCCGCGCCTGCGGGGAGAACCCCGCGGCGTACCACCCGTCGCCGCTGTGAAAGAAGATGGTGAAGTGCCCCACCGGCGACGGGTCGCCAACGTACATCTGGAACCGGACGCCGCGGCGGTCGGACAGGTCGACGGGCGCCTTCCGATCCCACGAGGCCCGGTCGATGGTGGTGCCGGCGAACGTGCAGGGCATCTTCAGGCACGGCCGGCCGTCGACCGTCGCGACATCGACCGCCGCCGAGCCGAACATCGGCTGCCACTGGGTCCGGGCGGCTGCCGCGTCGGCGTAGGCGAAGGTGTCGATGACCCCGGACGGCTGCCCGCCGGCCACGTCGGGTTCGCCGGCGAACGCCGCGGCGCCGCCTGCCCAGGCAATCGCATAGCCTGCTGCCGCCACGATAAGAATCAGCCGAAGGCATCGCATAGCCGGTCTCCTGCATGGGAGGTATGGGACGCAGCCTCCGAGTGTAATCGAAGCGGGCCTCAGGTCAATCGCGAAGCCTGCCGGCACGGGGGCTCACGAACGGGTCGGACATGAACGACGGCACCACGGGCACCCTCTCCTTCGACGTCGAGCACTTGGGACTGGCACGCGGCGCCGCCAAGGATTATTATTATAACGAGGCGTGGCAGGTGCTGGAGGAACGAAAGGACGAGGCCGCGAATGCGGAAACGCAGTACGTCTGGGACGCCCGGTACATCGACGCCCCCGTCCTCCGGTGGCACGACGCCAACGGCGACGGCGACGCCGACGACACCCACGAAACCCTCTATGTCACCGGCGACGCGAACATGAACGTCACCGCCCTGGTGGCCACCGACGGCGACGTCGTGGAGCGGTACATGTACGACCCGTACGGCAAGGTGACCGTGCTGGACGCCGACTTCTCGGCCGACGCCGACGGCGAGAGCGATTACGACAACGCCATCCTCTACTGCGGCTACTACCACGATTGGGAGACCGGCCTCTACCACGTCCGCCACCGGATGTACCATCCGACCCTGGGGCGCTGGCTCCATCGCGATCCGATTGCGAGGCTGGCTACTATGGCAAGCCCTCCGCAACCAGACTCGGAAGGGCTTCAGGTCCCCTTTATCAGCTTTGTCCATGGTAAACGCGAAGGGCCGCTCCCGCCGGCTCCCGACTATTCCAGCGAGTACGCGGACGGCATGAACCTTGCCTGCTACGTGAAGAGTAATCCACTGAGCTATAGAGACCCCTCTGGGACTGGTGCTGTTGCCCCCGTTATAGGTGCCGTGGCTGCAGCCGCTGCCGCATGCGTGTACCCCATTGCGGACAAGTTCATAGAGAAGTTCCCGGGCGCGGGGGATGCCTTTCACCACTGCTGGGTGTCGTGTATGGCATCTAAGATCTGTGGCAATCAGCTGGCGGGTCTCGCGGGTCTCGGGACGGAAGCCTACCATTCATTCGAACGGGCCATGGGCAAAAGAGGGCATGGGCCCTGGTCGGACAGCCTTGACGATTTACTTGCAAATCAGGCCTGTGTGCCTATTGAGTCAGTGATCGCCGGTAGCGTGGGAGGCTGGATAGGCTCTATCTTCAGAGAAAGTTGCGAGTGCTGTTGCAGGCGAGAGGTAGGGTATCACACAAGTAAGTTGTTCTTCTGATCCAGAATTGAAGGGAAAGGGCCCCGCTCGTGCAGAAGATCACGAGGCGAGATCTATCGAGGTTCCTGATGGGCGTCGCGTTCGCGGCTGTCGTGGGGTTTTTGTGGTTCACATGGCACGAGGTCGGCCGGTGGGCTCCACCGGGCGAGAACTGTTCTTTTCGCGAATTTCTGAGCAAACAAGCCTCGGTTGAGAAGATACGAGTATTCAGATGGAGAGGTCAGGTATACCTGGAGGTAATGAGTCCCATACGTAGTGCTTTCCTCGCACGTGGTCCCCCATCTTATGTGTTTGATCGCTCCGGCACGCTCGTTGCCTGGACACAGGACAAATGGGGAGTCGGACCTTCTTATCCAGGTGACGTAAAGGCAGCTTGTGTCAGACGCCTTGGCTCCATTAGAGAGGCTCTAACTTGGTTCGACGCCCACAAAGCAGAGAATAGTCCTAGTCGGAACGACTCGGGCGAATGAAGCGATCGGTGGCGCAGTCTTGAGAACACGCATAACGAGCCTTGTCAAGGCTTCTTGCCCTGTGGAGGAATTCCGGCGAGTTCCGGGAACATCAATAACCACCCCATGTCAAGGGCCTATTGCCCCGAGGGGCGTTTCCCTGGTGCCCGTCAGTTCCAACGCGGAATTCGGAAATCGGGATCCGGGGACACCCATAACCGCCCCCGTGTCAAGGGCGTCTTGCGCCGGAGGTCGTGTTCTCTGGTGCCCGTCAGTTGCATTGCGGAACGCGGAAATCGGAAAGCGGAATGAAGGCCACGGCGTGCCGTTCGTACGACGGGGATCCGGGGACACATCACTTAATTGAATTGACTACGCTCGGGCAGAGAATAGCATCGAGCCATGAGAGAGATGGAATCGCAACTCGGCCGCCCTCTTCGCCGGAAGAACCCGGGGCCAAGGCCGAAGGACGAGGCGAAGGGGTGAATTAGGTGATGTGTCCGCATAATTCCAAACGTCGGCGGAGATAAGTCTCGTGTCCCCTGAATGCCAAGGTGGAAGGCGGAAAATCTATGACAAGAAGAAGCCAGATGCTGGGAGGATCGCAAGTTCATGTCCTGTCCTACGGGTTCGTTTGGGCTGCCATCGCGTGTGGCGTCCTATGCGCAATGACCGGCTGCGCCGCGGGTGAAGACGCAAAAATCACTGTGCCAACAGATTCTGACGATCAGATCCAACTGCTTAACGAGCGCCTACACACTCTCTATCATGCGTATCTGAATGGGGATAGGGAACAGGCCCGGGCCAGCCTGCATCAGGGGATCTCTTTGATTGAGCAGGCAGAGGTGCCTCCTCGCGTCAAAGCACACAGCCTGTGGCTTGGCTATGCCCGCCTGTATGCGCTTGCGTCCGATGACAGTAATGCAGAAGTATCTGCGCTGTACCTTCTTAAGGCACAGTATTGGTGCGTGCGGGAGGCTGAGCTTCTTGGGGTATCCGAGACAGAGGCGGCGGAAGTGCTCAACACGTTTGGCCCTGAGCGGATGGTGGAGATCGTCACTCAATGGGACAAGAAGCACACCGATGGCAAAGGCCCTGCATACGCGCGTTAAGGGGTATTGAAGTGGGCGCGCATTTCGGCGACACCCATCTATGAGCAAGTCTGTGTCAAGCCGGCAGCGGTTCTGAGGCTTGCCCGCCGGTCGTCGGGAGGGCGGATTCCTTCCAGCCGTGTATTCGGTGTCGCCGCTTGGGGCGCAGCAGATTACGATATTCGCCCCGGCCCTGTAGAAACAGTAGGGGAATGACACCCATAACCGCCCCCGTGTCAAGGGCATTCTGCCCCGGAGGTCGTGTTCTCTGGTGCCCGTCAGTTGCATTGCGGAACGCGGAAATCGGAAAGCGGAATGAAGGCCACGGCGTGCCGTTCGTACGACGGTTAGAGCCAGAAAAACACCCAACGTTTGAAACCCGTTCGGAGCGGGGAGCCGGAATCCACCTTGCGGAATAGACCGCAAGGTGTTGTACTAGTGCCGTTTCCAGAAAGGTCGTATCCGTTTGAGCGGGGTGCCACTGGCGGCTTGCCCGCCCGTGTTCCAATCGCACTGGCTGCAAGCACCCAGTGGCACCCGGCGCAGCCGCTTCTAATCAGGCCGTACGTTGTTTGCCGGTCGATTCTCGGTGGGGGCCAAGCCGAACCGTCCGCGGAAGGAGTCGCCAGATCATGACGCACCCAAGACAAACCGGACCAGCGGTCCTGTTCGCCGTGGCCGTCGGCGCCGTCCTGATGGCGGCCACGGGCGCTGCCCCGGGAGCCGAGGCGACCGGTGCGAACGACGACGGGCTGCGGCAAGAGTTGAAACCGTTCCCCTGCCGAATCATCTACGAGACGCTCCGCAAGGGCAACTGGGAGTTGGCGATCATCAACCCGGACGGCTCGAACCCTGCCACCCTTACCCGCACGCCGGACAGCAACGAGTTGTATCCGCACGCCTCGCCCGACGGCACGAAAATCTGTTTCTCGGCCGACGAAGGCGACGGCGCGGCGAAGGTTCGCAACGTGTACTGGATGAACCTCGACGGAACCGGCCGCACCCTGGTCGCGAAGAATGCCCGACAGGCCTGTTGGAGTCCCGACGGCAAGGCCATCGCGTATCTGGGGGGCGAATTCGACGAGTTCTGTTACCGCGACTTCGCCACGAAGGGCATCGTCGTGTACGACCTCGCCACCGGCAAACGCCGCCCGCATCCGAACCACGCCATCCACCACCTCTATAACATTTGCTGGTCGCCCGACGGCAAATGGTTTCTGGCGACCGTGCATGCGGGCATGGGGTTCAAGCACGCCATACTGGCCATCGAGGCCGCCGGCACGAAGGTCCACAATCTGGGCATCGGCGGGTGTCGCCCCGACGTCGGCCCCAACGGCAAACGCGTCGGATGGGGCGTCAGCGACTGGGTGCTGCGGGCCGGCGACCTCGACTTCTCCGGGCCGACGCCAACGGTCGTCCATCAGCGCGACCTGGTGACCAGCACGAAGCCCATCAAGGTGTATCACAGCGACTGGTCGCCGGACGGCAGGTACGTTACCTACAGCCGCGGGCCCAGCCACAAGCGGCTCGGCCACGCGCCCGAGATGGTCGGCATCCCGGCCGAGGGATGGAACATCTGCGTGGCGGACGCACGTGCCAAAGACCGCTGGATCGCCATCACGACCGACGGGGCGTGTAACAAGGAACCCGATTGGGTGCCGCCCAGGAAGGCCGGGCCATGAAGGCGCCGCGCAACGAACGGGCAACCGTGTGCTCGTGGTGGTTGGCGGTGGTTGCCGGTGCCCTCGTCTCCTCCTGCGAGAAGGCCGAGGCGCCCGGGCCCCTGCCGCCGACCGTCATGACCCCAAGCGGTATCGAGATGGTGGCGATTCCCGCCGGTTGGTTCCAGATGGGCAGCCGCAACGGAAAGCCCGACGAGAGGCCCGTTCACCGCGTGTGGGTCGATGCGTTCCTGATGGACCGCTGCGAGATAACGCAGCAGCAATACGGCAAACGGGTCCTCGGGAACCCGTCGCACTTCAAGGGCCCGGACCGTCCGGTGGAGCAGGTCAGTTGGGCCGATGCGGCATGGTTCTGCAACAAACGGTCGCGGGCCGAGGGCCTTCAGCCGTGCTACAACGAGGCGACGGCCGAGTGCAACGTCGGCGCCGGCGGCTATCGGCTCCCCACGGAAGCGGAGTGGGAATACGCCTGCCGCGCCGGAACCGTTGCCGATTACCCATTCGGCAGCAACCCGCGCCGCCTGAACGACCACGCCTGGTTCAAGGCGAACGCCGCCAAGAAGACGCATCCCGTGGGAACACGGAAACCCAACCCGTGGGGTCTGTGCGACATGCACGGCAACGTGGCTGAGTGGTGCAACGACGTGTACGAGACGGGCTACTACGCCGTCAGTCCGGCGAGGAATCCGACCGGGCCGGCCGACGGCGAGCGGTACGTGTTGCGCGGAGGGGCGTGGAACTCCGGCCCCGACACCTGCCGCTCGGCCTTCCGCACGGGCGAGGCCCCGGGGTTTCAGGACGCCTGCTTCTCGCGCGACGCCATCGGTTTCCGCTGCGTCAGAAAGGCGTCGGATCGGGACGGCCGGAACCCGGCGAAGCCGGTCCATCAGGCACAGGTGGGGGATGCCAAGCCATGAACGCGGGTGTCACGCGACGGACAGCCGTGGGGTCGGGGCTGCAGATGGTTGCGGGGGCGCTGCTCGGAACCGCCTGCAACCCATCCGCCGAGGCTGCCCCCGAGACACCCCGCAACCCCGCCGCGAAAACGGGGTTCCTGTACGGCGAGGTTTACCTGCGGCACAAGACGGGCCCAGGTCACCCGGAGCACCCGGGGCGGCTGACGGCAATCGTCGAGCGGCTGAAGAAAACGGGCCTGTCAGACCGGCTGGTGCCGCTCGATCCGGCGTCGGCCGCCGAGCGGTGGCTGACCACGTGTCATACGCCCGAGTACGTGGCCCGCGTTGCCGGGGGTTGCCGCGACGGCATCCGGCATATCGACACGCCGGACTGCCCGGTGTGCCCGGATTCCTACGATGCGGCCGTGCAGGCGGTGGGCGGCGTGCTGGCGGCCGTCGATGCCGTCATGCAGGGAAAGGTCCGCAACGCCTTCTGCGCCGTCCGTCCACCCGGGCATCACGCCCTGAAGGCCAAGGCGATGGGTTTTTGTCTGTTGAACAACGTTGCCATTGCGGCGCGGTACATCCAACAGAAGCACCGCCTGGCCAAGGTTCTGGTCGTCGATTGGGACGTGCACCACGGCAACGGAACCCAGGCCATGACGTACGCCGACCCCACGGTTCTGTACTTTGGCATCCACCAGTATCCGTTCTATCCCGGCACGGGTGCGGCCGACGAAAAGGGCGAGGGCAAGGGCCTGGGCTATACGGTCAACGTTCCGCTGCCGGCGGGCTGCGGCGACCGCGAGTACCAGAAGGCGTTCGACGAGGTCCTGGCGCCGGCGGCGCGGAACTTTGGGCCCGACGTCGTGTTGATTTCAGCGGGGTTCGACGCCCACGCCGACGACCCCCTCGGCGGCATGAAGGTGACGGCCAAGGGCTTTGCGGACCTGACGCGGGTCGTCAAACGGATTGCGGCCACCAGCGCCCGCGGTCGGATCGTGAGTGTGCTCGAAGGCGGTTACGACCTGGACGGTTTGGCCCGTTCGGTCGACGCGCACCTGCGGGTGCTGATGGAGCCGTGACCCCCCCCATGTGACGTTTGGGCGGAGGGCGGTTCGTACGGTTGCGTGTTGGGTTTCCGCACCCACCGCGCACGATAGTGGGCCTTGCGGAAACCGTAGCCACATGCTTTTCCAAACCCGCATCTTCATGCTGTTCTTCGTGGTCGTCTATGCGGTCTATCTGGCCGTCAGGCGGACCCGGTTCCGCATTCCTTGGCTGCTGGCGGCATCGTATTTCTTCTACGCCTGCTGGGAACCGTCGTACCTTGTGCTGCTTGTCTGGGTCACGGCGATCGATTACCTGGCGGTCCTGCTGATGGACCGGACGCGATGGCGCAGGTTGTGGCTGGTGCTCAGCATCGTTAACAACCTCTCGCTGCTGGGGTTTTTCAAGTACGGTGAGTTTGCCGTGGAGAGCCTGAACGCCGTCCTCGTCCACGTGGGCGTTCCGGTTGCGATTCCGCCGCCCGGCGCCCTGCTGCCCGAGGGCCTGGCGTACGTTTTGCCGGTCGGCATTTCGTTCTACGTGTTCCAGTCGATGAGTTACACGATCGATTTCTACAGGGGTAAGGTCGAGCGAGAGACGAGTTTCATCCGATACGCGGCGTTCGTATCGCTGTTTCCGCGTCTGGCGGCCGGGCCGATTGAACGTGCCCGTAACCTCCTGCCGCAACTTCGCCGGACGCCCACACTGCACCTGGACGACGTTACGGACGGCGCCAGCCTGTTTGTCGTCGGCTTCTTTAAGAAGGTGGCCCTGGCCGATGGCCTTGCGCTGTATGTCAACAAGGTGTACGCTGCACCGCAGCAGTTTGGTGCGGCCGCGCTCCTGCTTGCGACGGTGGCGTTCGGGTGGCAAATCTATTTCGACTTCAGCGGTTACACGGATATGGCGCGCGGCATCGCCCGGGCGATGGGCTTGCGGTTGATGCTGAACTTCAACAACCCGTACTTGGCCACCGGCCTCGGCGATTTCTGGAAGCGGTGGCACATCAGCCTCTCGACGTGGTTCAGGGACTACGTTTACATCCCGCTGGGCGGCAACCGCAGGGGCGAGGCCCGGACCTACCTGAACATGGCCGCCACGATGGTCATCTCCGGCCTCTGGCACGGCGCCGCATGGACGTTCGTCCTGTGGGGCGCCGTCCACGCCGCCGGGTACGCGCTGACCCGCCGGCTGGAGGCAAACGCCTTCTACCGCGAGCGCGTACCGGCGTTCGTCAAACGTCTCTGGGTCTTCGTGTTCGTGACGTTCGCATGGATTTTCTTCCGGGCCGACTCGTTCGCGGACGCCTGGACGATTCTCTCGCGGATCTGCACCGCCGGCTGGACGGACCCGGCGTTTCCGCTATTGCTGCTCGCCGTTGTCGCTGGCGTGTGGCTGTACCAACGACTCTTCGAGTCGCGGCTGCGACGGGTGCTGGCTCTGACGCCCGTCCGCATCGCCATGGTGATCGCCATGGTGATTATCGTGGTTCTGTTTGCCGGCGGCGGCGGACAGGAGTTCATCTACTTCCAGTTTTAGAGGCGGGGGCGAGCCGCGACCTCCGGTCGCGTTCAACCGAAACATGCGACACACAACCGACAACGCACACCGCAACGTGCCGTTTAGTTCGAATGCGGTCCGCCTGTCGTGGCGAGAGTGGCTGGTTGCCCTGGCCGTCATCGCCGCGGTGCTCGTTGCGCTGCCCGTTGTGTGGGAGCACATCGAACCGCTCCGCGTCCGCGAGGATTACCGGTTGCCATACGCCCTCTCGAACGATTATTGGGTCTACGCGCGCGTCTGCGAAACACTAGCCCGGCCGGCCAACGTGGCCGTCGTCGGCGACTCGGTGATCTGGGGCCATTACGTCGCGCCGCACGAGACGCTCTCGGCCCACCTGAACGCGCTGGATGCCGGCCCGCGGTCCTTCGCCAACCTCGGTGTGGACGGCATCCATCCGGCCGCCATGGCCGGCCTCGTCACGTACTACGGTCGGGCCTTGGCCGGATGCGATGTCCTTCTGCACGGCAACCTGCTCTGGATGAGCAGCCCCCGCCACGACCTGACGGTCCGCAAGGAGTTCGCGTTCAACCATCCGCGTCTCGTCCCGCAGTTCATGCCGCGGATTCCGTGTTACGCCGAGCCGATTGCCCGCCGGCTGGACGTCGCGACCGACCGATACCTGCCGTTCGCCGCCTGGGCCGAGCACCTGCGGGTGGCGTACTTCGACAGCGTGGACCTGGGCGCGTGGATGCTGGACCATCCGTACGCCAATCCGGCGGCGTCCGTCACGCTGGACCTTCCCTCGCCCTACGACCCGCCCGCCGCCAAACCCGACGCCCGACCCTGGACGGAGAAGGGCGTGGCCCGGTTCGGCCCTGCGTGGGTCGAACTCGACGAGTCGCTCCAGTGGGCGTCGTTCCGCGCGACCGTCGAGCGGTTACGGAACCGCGCCTGCCGCGTGTTTGTCCTGGTCGGTCCGTTCAACGAGCACATGCTGACGGCCGAGAGCCTGGAAACGTATGAGAAGCGGAAACGCGACGTCGCGGCGCGGCTCGGCGACCTGGGCGTGCCGTACCACGTTGCCCGGCCGCTGCCGAGCGATCTGTACGCCGACGCCAGCCACCCGCTCGCCGACGGCTACCGGCTGCTGGCCGAGCGGCTCCTGGCAAGCGAGGCGTTCCGGCGCTTCGCCGCACCTGGTGGAGGTCCAGAATGAGAACGTACGCCGCGTCCATCCTTTTCGCCCTCTGCGCGGCGGGCCTCGCGGCCCACGGCGTGCAGGCGGCGCCCTCGCCCGGACGGATCGTCTTTTCGAGCGACCGGAGCGGCCCGTGGCGGATATGGACCGTCCGTCCGTCCGCCGCCGGCATGAAACAACTCACAAAGGCCGAGGACAACGAACACGACGTGGACCCCGTGTTCAGCGCCGACGGCAAGCGGATCCTGTTCACCTCGACGCGCGGCGGCAAGACCGGCGTGTGGGTGATGGCCGCCGACGGGGCCGGCCCGAAACGCATCTCGGACGGCGACCAGGCCGAGTTCTCGCCCGACGGACGTGCCATCGTCCTGCGACGCGACGGCCGCATCCTCGTACGCAACCTGGCCTCCGGCCGCGAGAAGACCGTTACGCCGGACGGATGGACGACGTGCAGCGGCCCGGCCTTCAGCCCGGACGGCAACACGATTGCCTTCGCGCGATTGCACGACCGCGCCAACGCCATTTACACGGTTCCCGCAACCGGCGGTACGCCGACGCTCGTCTTCGGCAAGAAGGGCGCCTGCGAGCCGCACTTCTCGCCCGACGGCAAGCGAATCGTCTATGAAACGGAGACGCACATCTGGACCATCAATCCGGACGGGACGACGAATCGCCCGGTCACGTACTTCGGCGGCATCCAGCGCTACGGACGGTTCAGTCCCGACGGCAGGCAGATGGTGTTTTGCCAGGCGCCCTCACCGCAGGGTCCGTGGGAACTGTACGTCATTGCCGCCGCCGGCGGCACGCCGCGCCGCCTGACCGAAGAAGGGTCTGACATGTATCCGGACTGGAAGTAGTGGGAGGCCTGCGCGACCATGACCCGCCTCGGCTCAACCATTCTGTCGGCCGCCGCGCTGTTTTGTGCCGTTGCGGCTGCGCACGCCGCCGAACCGCCCGACCCGTCCGTCCGGCTGTACGACACGGGCGCGACCGGCCGCCGCGTTGTGTCCGCCCGCGACCTGCACGACCGAAAGGGATGGACGCCCATACCCGAGGGCGACGCGGGCCATGCGTTTACGGGGGCCGCCGTGATGATGAACGACCGCATCGCCGTCATCCTGCCGGGGGCCGGCTGCGTGGCGGAGGTCCGCACCACAGGCGCACACGCTGGCCGGATGCGGCCGGTGGCGCTTTCGCTGGGCGGGTCAGACGCGGACGCCGCGGTGTCGCTACGGATCGTGGAAAACGGCTCGGGCGCAGTCGAACTGGAAGCCGTGTCCGGGGCCAAAGACGGCACCACGGCTTCGTGTCGCCTGCGGCTGACGGCCGGCGAACCGGTCGTCGAGTGCCGGGCCGGCCGCGGCGCAGGCAGCGTGCGCGTGGCAGGGGCGGCCCGGCGCGTCCTGGTTCCGGACTTTTTCGGCGACGATTGGGTTCTCGGTCCGGCAGACTCGCCTGCCGGACGCACCGGCCTGCCTGCCGAGAACGTGCTTCTCTGGCCCGACCCGAGTGGCAACGCCGTGGTCCTGTTCCTCTGGGACCGGACCGCCACATACGCCGAGCGTGTTCGTCCGCAGCAGAAGGCGGGGACGGGGCATTGCCTCGAGGTGGGATGCGTGGAGGGGACGCGCTTCTGGGTTGCCTGCCTCGACGGGCCGGGCCTGTGGCATGAACTCGCCGTCGCCGAGACCGCCAGGCCCGCCGCCGTCCTCGGCGACTTCCGGCTTCCGTTCCCGGCCAAGTGGCGGGCGAGTTTTGTCGGCCACGACGGCGCGTGTCGCTCGGTCACGTTCGAGGCATCGCCCAATGAGGCGCCCGTGCCGGAGGGCTGGCGCGGCCCGGTCATCCTTTACCCCATCGACCGCAGCCGCGCCACGCCGCTGACGACGATTCTGCCGATGGACGTGCTGCGTTCGACGCTTGGCGTCGGGCCGTGCCAGTATATCCTGGCGCTGGAGGGCCTGGGCTCCGAGGCGCCCGCCACGCCGGACGCCGTCACCAAGTGGGTCGAACGGTTGTTCAAGAAGAAGCGGGCCGCGCGGTCGCGAGATGAGATCCGGGAACGGCTGGGCGCGATGCTGGGTCACCTGGCCGCCACGCGGAAACGCATTGACGACTACGCTGCCTTTGGCCGGCAGGTTCGCGGCGCGTGCGACTCGGCCGCGAAGCAGGACGCCGCCGACGCCAGGGCCGTGCTGGCGATTTGCGATCGCCTTGAAGAGGATCTTGCGCGCGGCCGGGCGGCGATGAAAACGCCCGAGGCCGCCGCCGGCCTGGGACGC
>Ga0272441_10010881_pt1 | contig 13639 bp, 11 predicted proteins | sample SSMProp6N_FD_193582 | JGI IMG/M metagenome (GOLD analysis project Ga0272441, IMG submission 193582) | Marine sediment archaeal communities from Little Sippewissett salt marsh, Falmouth, MA, United States - SSM-Prop-6N | ecosystem: Environmental > Aquatic > Marine > Wetlands > Sediment ... | reverse complement strand
CAAACCGCCAATCTTCCCCCAGGGCTTCATGGACACGCTGTCCGTCCGGGCTGAGGGTCATGGCCGACCCGCGACTGCCGACACCGCTTCGTACGGCAGTCAGGACGGCCTGCAGGTAGCAGCGATGCGCGTGGCAAAGCTGACGATTCCTGAGGGCCTCGATGCGGTCCTGTGCCGTGTCCCATGCGAGCCCCGCGGCCTCGATCCGGGTCCACTGCGCCTCCGCGTCCGCCAGCGCCTGCTCGAGGCCGTCGAGCGAGCGGATGTGCGCTGCCGCCTTGGACATGCGCGCCTGGAGTTCATCCCGTTCTTGGCGCCAGGATCGGTCCCCGTCGGGGGCTCGGCCGAGTCGTTCCAGGACGGCTGCGGCTTCCGCGCCGGCAGACTGCTCCGCGGCCGCGAGATCGAGGGTCCAGTCGGCGTAGCGGTTGGCGATATAGGCCGCGGCGCGGAACCCGGCCACCTGTCCCGAGTTGAGGGCGGAACCGCCCGGCCGGTACACGCCGTGCGAGCCGTTCACCTCTCCGACCGGGAACAGATGCCGGATATTGAGTGACTCCCACCAGTGGTTGGCCGCCAGTCCACCGTTGTTGTGCTGGGCACACACCGCGATCTCGAGCGGTTCGCGCGTGATGTCGATCCCGTGGTCGAGGTAGAGCTCGATCGCGCCCGGATTCATCGTGCGCAGCCGCTCGATCGGCGAGTCGAGCAGTGCCTTCGATTTCTCCAGGTACTCGTGCGCTTCCTCACTCAAGTCGTCGAACGAGAACCCCTCGGGATTCGATCGGAAATCGAGGAAGACGCGGCGTCCCTTGATGACCGTTTCGATGTAGACCAGGATGTCGATCAGGGAGGAGCCGCCCACGACCTTGCGCGGATCGAACGGCCACTGGTATCCCTTCAGGAACACCATCGAGTTCATCTCGCCCGTCGAAGCGAAATAGGGACGCATGAATTCGACCGGATCGTCCGATCCATTCGCGTCGGTGCTCACGAACCGTGGCACGACCTGCATATACGTCCCGGAGACGTTCCAACGGAACTTGATTGAAGCGAGGCCGTACTGCGATTCCGGCAGCCCCTGCGCCTTGGCGCCTGCGAGCAGGGCCAGTCCAATCGCCCCGGTGTGGACCGCCGGATAGACGCTGGTACGGTACAGGCCGCCCGGGCCGCCGACCGCGAAGACGAGGTTCTCGCAGAGAAACACGCGCAGGGATGGCGATTCATCCAGGACCAGCGCGCCGGCCACACGCTTGTCCGCGCCTTCGCCGACCGTGACGAGAGAGACGGCGTAGTGCCGTTCCTTGATCGGGATGCCGCGCTTCAGGACTTCGCGGATCAGGGCGCGGCACATCTCGCGGGATGTGTAGGGGCCGATCGACGTTGCGCGCTGGCTGGGGTCGTGATCGGTCTTGTAGCCCACGAACTGGCCGAACGGATCCTGCGGAAACGGGACGCCAAGACCGACCAGGTGCAGGAACGCACGGGCGGAGTGGCTCGCCTCTACGAGGGCGAGGTCGCCGTGCATGCTGCCGCCGGCGAAGTAGACCTGCGCCATGGTTCGCGGCGAGTCCGGGACATCGCCGCAGAGCGAGAGCTTGTAGTAGGTCTGCTTGTCGCTGCCGGTGTTGATGGAGGTGCCTTTATCCAATCCCTCCGTGAGAACCAGGACATCTCGAATACCCCGGTTATGGAGCTGCAGAGCCGCATTCAGCCCGGCAGCCCCGCTGCCGAGGACAAGGCTGTGGACCTCGGTTGCCGGGATGGCGACCCGGTCTCCGGTTGACGTCGCTACCTGGATTTCGCGTTCTTTCATGATTATAGCCTCTGCAGTGTCATGCCGCCGTCGACCATGATAACCTGGCCGGTCGAGTAGCCCATGTCGCCGCGAGCCAGCGCTGCGACGGCCTTGCCGATGTCTTCCGGGAAGCCCCATCGTTTCTGGACGCACAGGCCTTCGCCGATGAGCTTGTCGTACTTCTCTTTCACGCCGGCGGTCATGTCCGTCTGAATGATGCCCGGCCGGATCTCGAAGACGGGGATGTCGAATTCGCCGAGGCGCGCGGCCCACAGCATGGTCGCCATGCTGACCCCGGCCTTGGAAAGGCAGTACTCGCCGCGGCTCGGGCTGGCGACCTCTGCCGAAATGGACGAGATGTTCACGATGCAGCCCGAGAAGCTGCGGTTCTCTTTCTGCTGCTCGATCATCCAGTTCGCGACGGCCTGCGTCAGGAAGTAGGGGCCCTGCAGGTTGATGCGCATGACCCGTTCGTAGCTCTCCTCCGTGGCATCGAGAATGTCGGCGCGGACCAGCGGCGCGACCCCGGCATTGTTGACGAGGACGTGGAGCGCCCCGAAGCGCTCCCGGATGTTGGCCAGCATGGCAGACCGCGCGTCGGGATCGCTCACGTCCGCCCTGCAGTAGAGGACCTCGGCGCCCGTCTCCCGGAGGCTGTCGAGGGCACGGGCGACGGCCGTCTCTTCGTGAATATCGCAGACTGCGATGTTGCAGGATTCCCGTGCGAGATGCAGGGCAATACCGAGTCCGATTCCCCGCCCTGCGCCCGTGACCAGTGCGACGCGTTCGTTCGTGTTCATCGTGCTCCTCCGGCGTAGATTATGTCCCGGGACCGTCTGCCCTGAGCAGGTACTTGTGGATCTCTTCGGCCGCGGCCATGCCCTCTGCAATACCGCGCACGGCGGTCGTGCCGCCGTTCACGATGTCACCGCCGGCAAAGACGTCGGGGAGTGCCGTGCGGCTCGTATCCGCCCCGGTTTCGACGAGGCCCTTGCGCGTGAACGTGATGCCCGGGAGCGCAGCCTTCATCTCCTTCGGGAGGCCTTGCCCCAGTGCCTCGATGACGAGATCGGCCGCAAACAAGCTCTCGGTGCCGGGAACGGGTACCGGCTTCCTGCGGCTGGAGCTGTCCGGTTCGCCCAGGCTGGTCCGAACGATGCGGACACCGATACAGCGGCCCGAGGAATCGGTCTCGTATCCGGTCGGCTGCGTGAGGATGAGCAGGTGCCCGCCCGCGGCGAGGAAGTCGTCCCTCTCTTCGTGCCACGCGGGCATTTCGGCAAAGGATCGCCGGTACAGAACGAAAACGTCCCGGGCGCCCAGCCGGATTGCCGTGCACGCCGCATCCATGGCGGTGTTCCCTCCACCGAGAACGGCCACGCGAGGCGGCATGTCCGCTGTCGTGCCGGCCTTGGCCTCCCGGAGGAAGTCGAGAGCGTCAACTACGCCGTCTGCGCGACCGATGGACGTCGATTCCGACAGGCCGAGGGCAAGAAACACGGCATCGTAATCGGCCCGCAGGCCGTCGAGGGAGACCTGGCGGCCGAGGGACTGGCGCGGTCGCAGCGTGAGGCGCTTGGCGTCCCGTGCGGGGCGAAGGATGCCTTCGACTTCCGCCGCCGCATTGCCATAGCGGGTATCCGGGATGATCTCGTCCGGTGTGCCCCCCAAGTGCGTCCCACGGTCGATCAGCGTCACGGTATGCCCGTGCTCGAGCAGGCGGATGACGCAGGCCAGGCCCGCAGGGCCTCCACCCACCACGGCGACGTTCCTGCCGGAGCAATGGGGCGGAAGGGCGACGCCGATGATCCCCTGCAGCCGGGCGGCGCGGCAGACCACAAGCTGGATGTCGCGAATGGGGATCGGACGCTCGCAGAAAACGGTCTCGACGCACGCGCCTTCACACTGCTCGGAAGAAGGACAAACATAGCCGCACATTTCCGGGAGCACGTTGTTCCGGCGCAGAACGGCGTAGGCCGCGGGGATATCGCCGTCCGCGAACGCCTTGAGGAACGAAGGCACTTCCACGTGGGCCGGGCAACCGTCGGTACAGGTCGGTAGTTCGCAGTCGCGGCAGCGGCGCGCCTCTTCCTGCAGTCGGTCGACCGCGAACCTGCGCGCCAGGCGATACTGGGGGCCGTAGATCTCGCTGTCCCTGACGACGCAGCCGGTCTTGCCGCCGTCGCGCATGATCTGCGTGCAGCCGGAACACGCCACACAGCACTTGCGCGGGTCCATCTCGCCCCGTTCCAGGATATCGCGGACCGAGTCCGGGTAGGCGAAGGAGCCCCGGCCCTGTCCGATCAGGGCGGCGCTCCGGGCCCGCACAACGCCCGCGGCGAGGTAGGGCATGAACTGGCGCAGCCACGTGTAGCCGCCTCCGATGACAGGGATGTCCGGGATTGCCTGCTGGATGTCCCGAACGATCGACACGAACCGGGCCACGCCTTCCAGGGGGTGCTCCTCGGGCGTGTAGGCTCCGGCGACAGGGAAGTCGAAGGGGCGGCCGAAGTGCGGATTGAAATACGGGTTCCCGATCGAGACGTTCAGCACCGGTACCCCGATCCGGCGCAGGTCCCGTGCGAGCCGCAGCGGCTCTTCAAGGTCCGGGACACGGTAGTCGTCCCGGCTGATGCCCCACCCGTAGGGGTAATCGATGGCATCGTAGGCGTTCATTCGCGTCGCAATGAAGAGTTCCGGTACCTCTTCCTTGATTCGCTGCAGGGCCTCGCGGAGGAAGCGGGTACGGTTTTCGAACGATCCTCCGTACTTGCCGTCGCGGGTGTGCGAAGCGAGCAGTTCGGAGACGAGGTAGCGGTGGCAGGCCTTGATATCGATCCCATCGAAACCTGCCTGCGCCGCCAGACGGGCGGCCGACACGAAGGTATCCTGCAGTCGGTCCAGGTACTCGTCGGTCACGAGGGGATAATCCATGGAGAGATTGTGCCTGGGGTCGAGAATCGGGCTTCGATGCGCTATCAGAGGTTCGGGGATGCCGGTCGGCTTGCTGTAGCGCCCGGAATGGGTCAGCTGCGCGATCAGAACGACGTCCTGTCCGGCTTCTTCCCGCGCAGTGCGGCGGGTCATGTCGACGAGTTCACGGAAGCGCTTGACGCTTCCTTCGTGGATCCAGAACTGGCCGGGGTTCGAACGGGCCTCGTGCAGGACCGCCGTGGCCTCGACCCAGATCAGGCCTGCGCCACCTGCGGCGTAGCGACGGTATCGCCGGAAGCTCAGATCGCCCGGACGCCCCTCGACGTCGGAGTCGAAGCCTTCCATCGGGTGGACGGCGAAGCGATTGGGCGTGCTGCAGCCTGCGATCTCGACCGGTTCGGCCAGGCAGGAAAGGTCTTCCTCAAAGGGCAATTGGACGCTCAACTCGGCACAAAGGGATCGTACCTGGTCGAGGCTCCTGAGGTGAAATCGTTCGTGTGCGCTCATGTGCTATGGTGAAGGGCGATCTTCCTCCCCGTATCCCGCGTCTCACAGGTGACGGGCATTATGGGTGTGAAGACCGCAGGATCAACAAAAAAGCTGTCGGGTCAATTGACTCTGCGGGACGGCATTCTTTAGGATCGGGAAACCGTACGGTGTGGAGGAGAGTATGGCCGGGAAGCGCAGAATCCTGTGTAGGGCTTCGATCCTCTTCGTGGTTCTCACATCGATTCCGGCTACGGGAGCGCCTGTAGCATGGCGGATCGGCGCGGAAAGCGGTCTCGTTGAAGGGGAGGCGCGCGAGGTCTTCTATTCCACCTCTCCCGACCGCTACCGGGTTAGCGAACTGACATGGGACATCTCACAGGTGTGGATTGCCGGCGTGCGCGTCGAGGCGGACATCACGGGCAAGGTCTCCGCGTGCGTGCGGCACTCAATCGCACTGAGCCGGGGGACGGGTGAGATGACCGACGTCGACTGGACCGAGCGCGGTGCGCCGTGGTCGGACCGGTCCTGCGGTGCGGCGCGTGTGCTGGACGGGTCGGTGCTGGACGTTCACCTCGCCGTGGAGTTGGTGGAACGGGACGCACTCCGGCTGCGCGGACTGCTGGGTTACCGGGGCAACGAGTGGTCGTGGCATGACTGGGGCGGCACGTTTGTCTACTCTTCGCCCGGCGGATTCCGGGACATGGCCGGACGTTTCCCCCCGGGGGTGGGCATCCGCTACCGGCAGAGCACGGACATGCCGTACATCGGTCTGGACCTGGCCTCGGACGGGAGGGATTTCGGATTCCGGGCGGAGGTGTTGTACAGCCCGTTGGTTTCCGGCCGGAACTCTGACGAGCACGTCCTGCGCGGATTCTCGACCTCCGGTTCATTCTCGGGCGGTTTTGGCATGCTTCTCCGCGCGGTCGCGGAGTGGCGGATGCGCGAGGATCTCTCGTTTGTTGCGGCTGCCGGCTATGAGAAGGTAGACGAGATCGAAGGCGACAACAGCATCTACGGTTACGAAGGCAGTTCGTTCTTCGTCCCCAACGGGGCAGGCCTTTCGCACGAGGCACTGTCGGCGACGGTCGGGGTGGCTTGGCGGCCCTAGTCTTCACACAAGCGTGTTCTCTGCGTGACCCCCGCGAGTCCCGACATCCGTCGGGATGAAAGAGCTGAACAGCCAAGTGCTTGCGCCCCAAGGTAATGAGCCTGCGATGAGCGAGTGCTTGAGCGATGCGCTCTTCCCGCTCTGCACAGGCTCCAGCGCATTTCGAGTGACCGTCTGGCCACGAAGCTGATGCACCTGCGAGGCGAGCTCGCAGGGGTCTCGGTGCCCCGGTGCACTGAGACTCGCCTATTGCAGGCCTGGTTCGCTGCTACTGCGCGCCGCGGGTGACCATGGCGCGGGCAACGCGTTCGATGGCAATCCGATAGGCTGCGTTCCGCAGCGAGATCTTATGTTGCCGGCTGAGGTCGTGGGTCCTGCGGTACGCTGAGACCAACTTCGCCTTGAGACGACCGTCCACATGCTCCTGCTCCCAGGTTTCGCCCTGGGCGTTTTGGACCCACTCGAAGTAGGAGACCGTCACGCCGCCGGCATTGGCCAGGATATCGGGGATTACGGTTACTTCCCGATCGAACAGGTACTCGTCGGCGTCCGGAGTCGTGGGCCCGTTGGCGACCTCGGCGACGAGCCGGGCGTCGATACGCTTAGCGACGTCGAGCGTGATCGCGTTCTCCAGGGCGGCGGGGATGACGATGTTCACCGGAACATCCCAGATCTCTTCAGGCGGAAGCTGGTCTGCATCAGGGCAGCCGGCGAGGGCACCGGTCGATGTCTTGTGCTGGATGACGGCCGGGATATCGAGTCCGTTCATGTTCCGTAGGCAGCACGACGTGTCGGAGACCGCGACAACGTTCACACCCAGCGCTGCGATGTCCCTGGCAGCCCACTGCCCGCCGTTGCCGAAGCCCTGGACGCTTGCCGTACAGTCGGCCGGCGACAGGCCGTGCTCTTCCAGGTGGGCTTCGGTTATGAAAACGCAGCCGCGTCCCGTGGCCGAATCGCGTCCCAGCGATCCGCCGAGCTCGATCGGCTTTCCGGTCAGGATGCCGTATTCCCAGAACCCCGTGCTCTTCCGCATGCGGTCCAGGCCCCACGCCATCTCGCGGGGGCCGGTGTTGACGTCCGGGGCGGGTATATCCCTGTTGATGCCGAGAAAAGGGTGAAGCGTCTCGAAGAACTTCTTGGTGAGCCGCTCCTTTTCGCGTTCCGCCAGGCGTTTGTAGTCCACACAGACGCCGCCCTTGGCGCCGCCGAAGGGGATGTCGACGACGGCCGTCTTGAGGTACATCCAGAACGCCAGCGCCTTGATCTCGTCGAGGGTGACCTGGGGGTGGAATCGGACTCCCCCCTTGTACGGTCCACGGTCGTCGTTGAATTGGACGCGGTATCCTTCCACGGCTTTGATATCGCCGTTGTCGAGTGCGAGCGAGATGCGGAACGAAATGCTCATATCCGGGGTGGTCATCCGCCGGATCAGATCCTGGCCGGGATACTGTTCGTCCAGGCGCATCTGGCGGGCGACCTTCTCGAACATCGCCACGGCACTTTCGAACGGGTTGATGTCTGCCATGCCGGTTCCTCCCTTCGTTTGTTCAGCAGGCGCTCCGCCGGTCAGGAGGAGAGGGCTTCGTGTGCCTGCCCTTCCGAGAGTCGGTGCTCGGCAAGGTCGAGTGCTGCGTCGCGCCAGGTCCTGTCGCCGCCGCCCTTGCCGAGGCGATCGCAGATGGCTTCGACGTTGGTGCTCACGATGCGGTACACGAGTTCCTCCATGTAGGCCCGGCCGCAGCCGTCTTCGTCGAGCACACGGTTCCGGTAAGCAGTGTCGGTGTCCATGCGAAGCTCGACGGCGCAGGCGATTACACCGCCGGCATTGACAATGAAGTCGGTCATGCAAATCACCCCGTGCTTCCGAGCCAGGTAGCGTTCGACGCCGGGGGACACCGGGTTGTTGGCGCCCTCCAGGATCACGCGGGCCTGGACCGAATCGGCGTTTCGTTCCGTAATGGCATCCGGTCGCGCGGCCGGGACGAGCATGTCGCAGGGGAGGGCGAGGAGGTCATCGAGTTCTGCGGGCCCGAACCGCAGCTTGACCGGACCGCTATACTCGCCGAGTCCTTCACGGTGGCGGCGGACCGAGTCCAACTCGTCGAGATCGAGGCCCTCCGGGTTGTAGAGCGCCGCGTGGATATCCGACACCCCGACAACCCGTGCGCCTTCGTTGGCGAGCTTGCGCGCACACGGGCTGCCGACATTGCCGTACCCCTGGACAATCACCCGCGCGCCTTCGATCTGGAATCCGTGGTTGCGTCCTTCGAGCGTACGCGCAGCCGCGAACAGGCCGTGCGCCGTCAATCCCCACTCGTCGAGGGGAAGGCCGCCCCGGTCGGGCGGTCGGCCGACGCCGCCGCGCCCATGATGGGGGGCACCGTTCATCCGGCTGAACACGTCGTAGATGAGTTGCATGTCTTTTTCGTCGGTACCCATGTCGGGGCCGGGGATGTAGTCCCGGAAGGGCCAGATCGCTTCGGCGAACGCAGTGATCAGTTGTTCTTTCGCCGCGGGCCGATCGAAGTAGTAGTCCGGGTCCCCCAGCAGGCCGCTCTTGCCGCCGCCGATCGGCAGCATGGCGGCGGCGTTCTTGAAGGTCATGGCCGAGGCCAGCCCGTACACCTCCTTGACCGTCAGGTCGGAGGCGAGGCGCGTGCCGCCGAGAGAAGGGCCCATAACGAGATTGTCGATCACGACGGTCCCGGCCATTGCACCCGTATCGGGGTGCAGCAGCAGGATGACCGTGTCGGGGCCGAAAGGCGTTCGGGGCAAGGCGAACCGCTCCTGGATGGCCGGTCCCTTGATCTCCTCCACTTCAAAACGCTTGGGTACGGCGTCTGGTCCCATGGTTACCTCCTCTGACGGAGAATCCTCTTCCCCCGGCCGGCCGCGCAGTCGCTATCCGGCCTGTTCGAAGTTCCACCCCTTCTCGAATGCCGCCGCATTGACGGCTCCGAACTCTGCGCCCTTGCCGGCCGAGACCTCGGCGATCCTGGCGGCGACTTCTTCGAAGGAGAAGAGTCCTTCGCGCCGCAGGTATGCCCCGAACATGACGATGTTTGCCGCCAGGACGTTGCCGGCTTCGTGCGCGAGATCCGTGGCCGGGATGCCAACAATGCGGTCATCCGAAGGGAGTTCCGCCATGGATGTGTTTACGAAGGCGGTTCCGTTCTCGGAAAGCAGAGGGAGGAAGCGATCGACGCTGGGTTGGTTCATGAGGATCATGGCGTCCGCTTCTTCGACAATGGGCGAGGCGATTTCGGAGGATGCCAGCGTGATCTGGCAGTTCGATGTTCCGCCGCGGACCTCTGCGCCGTAGCTGGGAATGAAGGTGACGTGTTCGGCCTTCTCCAGAGCCATTCCGGCGAAGAGCTTCCCGATGAACATCAGGCCCTGGCCGCCGAATCCCGAGAATACCGTGCGCCTAAGCATCCCGCTCCTCCGGCCTGTCGCGGAATGTGCGCACCGGGAACGCCTTCTGTACGACGTCCTTGACGTGTTGCATGCTCTGTCCGGGTGTCATGTGCCAGTGCACCGGGCAGGTGGAGAGGATCTCGATGAACGAGAACCCTTCGCCGGCGAGCTGATAGTCAAACGCCTTGCGGATGCACTTCTTCGTCTTGCGGATTTCCGGCGGGGCATGAATCGACGAGCGGACGATGTAGCAGGGATTCATCAACGTCTCGATCATCTCGCAGATCCGCATGGGGTGTCCCATGGTCGCCACGTCGCGGCCGTCAGGGCTGGTGGTCGTCTTCTGGTCGACGAGGGTCGTCGGCGCCATCTGGCCGCCGGTCATGCCGTATACCGTGTTGTTTACGAAGACGGTCGTGTAGTTCTCCCCCCGATTGGCCGCGTGGAGGATCTCGGCCAGACCGATCGACGCAAGATCGCCGTCGCCCTGGTAGGCGAAGACAAGCAGGTCGGGTCGCGCGCGCTTGATGCCGGTCGCTACGGCGGGCGCCCGCCCATGGGCGGCCTCGCTCATGTCGATGTCCAGGTAGTCGTAGGCGGTCACTGAGCATCCGACGGGGGCAATCCCCACGGTTCGGCCGCGCACGTCCATTTCGTCGATGACCTCGGCAAGCAGACGGTGGATGATGCCGTGGCCGCATCCCGGGCAGTAGAAGGTGGGGACATCCGTCAGGACGTCGGGCCGGCTGTATACAGGCGTCTGTGCCATGTTCTCTCTGTTCCTCCCCGCCGTTCTAGCCGGGTTGCAGATCGGCCAGTGCGGCATCCACGGCCTGGCGGATCTCGCGGGTGGTCGGGACTCCTCCGCCGAGGCGCCCGTGGAAACGAATCGGTACCCTTCCGTCGCAGGCCAGGCGGACATCCTCGATCATCTGTCCGGCATTCATCTCGACAACGAACACGAGCCGTGCCTTCTCCGCGTGGCGGGCAATGTCCGCAGAGGGAAAGGGCCAGAGGGTGATCGGCCGCAACAGTCCTGCCCGAATCCCTTCGGCGCGGTACTTCTGCACGACTTCCTTGCACAGCCTGGCCGACGTGCCGAACGCAACGAACACGACATCCGCGTCCTCCAGTTCGGTCCCTTCATACCGGATCTCTTCGGCCTCGATGATCCGCATCTTGGCCTGGAGAATCCTGTTCCGCTCTTCGAGGGCGCCGGTCACGTTGTAGAAGGAGCGCACGATGTTCTGTTTCCTGCCGTGCGCACCGGTCAGCGCCCAGGGCTTCTCGGGAGGCAGGGGCTCCTTGTCCCAGAGCGTGAGCGGCTCCATCATCTGGCCGAGTCGACCGTCGGCGAGGACCATGACCGGGTTCCGGTGCTTGTCCGCGAGATCGAAGGCCATGGCCGTGAAATCATGCATTTCCTGGACCGAGGCCGGGGCCAGGACGATGAGGCGGTAGTCCCCGTGTCCGCCGCCCTTGACCGCCTGGAAGTAGTCAGCCTGGGAGGGCATGATATTCCCGAGGCCGGGGCCGCCGCGCTGTACGTTGACGATGACCATCGGCAGTTCGGCTCCGGCAAGGTACGAAAGCCCTTCCTGCTTGAGGCTGATGCCCGGAGAAGACGAGGAAGTCATGGCACGTTTTCCGGCGGCTGCAGCGCCGAAGACCATGTTGATCGCGGCAATTTCGCTTTCGGCCTGGACGAATACCCGGTCATGGTGCGGCATGTGGCGCGCCATGTACGCCGTGAGCTCGTTCTGCGGGGTGATGGGGTAGCCGAAGTAGCAGTCACAGCCGCCGCGGATGGCCCCTTCGCCCACGGCTTCGTTGCCGTTCATGAGGAGGCGTTCGTTCATGAGTCCGCTTCCTCTTCAACGATGCGGAGTTCCACGGCGGCTTCGGGGCAGACAATCGTGCAGTTGCCGCATCCGATGCAGGCTTCACCGTCTCTCACCTCGGCGACGGGAACTCCCTTCTCTCCGAGGTCGTCGGACAGGGCCAGAACGTTCTTCGGGCAGAACTCAATGCAGAGGTTGCAGCCCTTGCACAGCCGGCGGTCGACCTTGATTACAAACTTCTTCTTCTCGGGCATCCCTATACGCGGTCCATTCCCCAACCGCCCCTAAAGTAACGAAATCGGGGAAGCGGGCAAGCTTGAAGTCATGGGGGGCGTGCTACAGGGGCGTCAGGGGTAGGGCAGGGCGCGGCGGCGTCCCGTGTAGACGTCCATCCCCGCGGCTGCCAGGGCCTCCATCTCGAAGGAACCGGGAAGAACATGAACGCCCGCAATGAAACGGACCTGGCGGGTCAGGCGGGTCCGGAAGCGGCGGCTGAACAGGACGTTGCCCGTCAGAATCACGGCGTCGACGTCTCCGGCCAGGGCTGCCGCCGCCGCGCCGATCGCCTTGCCTACCTGGTACGAGAAGCCGTCGAAGACCTCCTTGGCGCGGGCGTCCCCCGCAGCGATACGCCGCTCGATTTCGCGGCAGTCGTTCGTACCGAGGTGCGCGAAGAGGCCGCCGCGACGTGTGATGAGACGGCGCACGTCATCTTCCCCGAGCCCGTGGGCCACGACGTACCGGTAGAACTCCAGCAGGGGCAGGCCACCCGTGCGCTCGGGGGTGAAGGGCCCTTCGCCGTCGAGCGCGTTGGGGCAGTCGACAACACGCCCGCCACGGTGGACGCCCACGGAGATTCCGCTCCCCACGTGGGCGACGATGAAACGGGCCGATCGATACGGGATATTCAGCTTGCGGGCCACGCGACGCGCTACGGCCTTCTGGCTGAGGGCGTGGAACACGCTGCGGCGGGGACAGTCCGGGTGCCCGGTGATACGTGCCCGGGGTTCAAGTTCATCCACGATGACCGGATCGGCAATGTACGCAGGTTTGCCGCTGTCCGCTGCGAGCCGGGCGGCAATCAGCGCTCCGAGGTTGCACGCGTGCTCCCCGTAGCGGGCCGCCCGCAGGTCTTCCAGCATCTTCTTCCCCACTACGTACACCCCGCCACGCAAGGGACGCAGCAGTCCGCCGCGACTCATGAAGACATCAACGGAGCCGGGATGCATGCCGTTCGAAACGAGTTCGCGGCGCACTGCGCGTTCGCGGCAGGGAAGCTGGTCGATGATGGAGGCGTAACGGCTCAGCGTCTTCCCGGTATGCTCGCGGTTCGATTCGAAGACGCGTTTCGTGCCCCGGAATACGGCTGTCTTCGTGCTCGTTGCGCCGGGGTTGATCACCAGGATTGTGGGTTGCATGACGCGTTTCACGTGCTTCGTCCCTTGCCGCCTTTCAATAACACATGATCATTGCCGTGATCTCGAGATCCGCGTCTCCGTCATTGAGGACTGCGTGGGAACCGCCCTTGCCGGTCAGGATTGCGTCGCCCGGTGACACCCGGACCTGTGTCCCATTGTCATCGATCAGGCCCGTGCCCTTCTGGATGATGAAGATCTCGTCTTCCTTCTCGTGCTGGTGCGATCCGATCCCCGCCCCGGGGGGAATCACGAGTCGCGCGCACAGCCGCACGTCGGCCTCGATGTCCTCTTTTGCGAAGTAGTGTTGTATGGTGACCGAACCGGGCGCTCCGCGCATGTTCTTGCGGACCTCGGTGCGCATCTCTGATGGTTTCCGGATCATGGTCTCTCCTTTCCGTGTGCTGTCGGCTGCGCTCTGGATGTGAATAGGGGATTGCGGCAGAGATGGCAAGAGGGAAAGGGAACGAGAGGTGAAGAGAGGGGCAAGGGAAGGCACCGATGACCATTGGCCCATGGCTGGTGCCATCGCATTTGCGCTTGAATGTGAACCGCGGTTCACATACATTGGAGGCGTCCACTGGAGGTATGAGCTATGCCACGTAGAACAGATTTGAACGACAAGGTGCAGAAG
>Ga0272441_10010880_pt1 | contig 13639 bp, 13 predicted proteins | sample SSMProp6N_FD_193582 | JGI IMG/M metagenome (GOLD analysis project Ga0272441, IMG submission 193582) | Marine sediment archaeal communities from Little Sippewissett salt marsh, Falmouth, MA, United States - SSM-Prop-6N | ecosystem: Environmental > Aquatic > Marine > Wetlands > Sediment ... | reverse complement strand
TCCCTACGGAAGCTCCTCAGTGACCGCCAGCCTCAAGGGACGGATAGTCAATGTTTCGGAAAGGAAGGTCCAAGCGGCCTTTGACGCCTCAGCCTCAGCTGTTAGCCCGTCATATAGAGGGTTTACGGTGCAAGGGACCCCTACCCCCCCGCCTAAGACCCACCGCCAAGGACTAGAGCTAACACAAAACTATAAAACTTTTCTAAATGTGTCTGGTTGAATCATGTCCATATTCTGAATTCATAACTCTTTATATACACGATACACCCCCTTATAAACCAACAATAAAAACAGGAAACAATGAAATGAAATCCAAGATAGCGCTTGGAACCGTGCTTATCAGCATAGTTATGATAGGCTTAATGGCACCGCTCGCAAAAGCAGACACACTCGACCGAACAGATTTTGAGCAAGAAAGCTTTGCAAAAACAGTTGACTTCTGCGACTACGTCCGAGCCTACGCCACACTCCACGGTATCCCGCAACCAGCTAACTTCGACAAGTGGCACGCCAACATGTACATGACCTACATAAACACCAGCGGCTTGAAACTGCTTTACGCAGGGCTTGAAGACATAACCACAGACGAATCAGCCTACCTCAGAATCCCAATGCAATCGTTCATAATGCACTACAAGACCAACCAAGAAAACCGCGACGTCATCCTAGCCTCAACGTTCCTCATGCTCATGGCGTTCAACGAAACCTCAGCTTCGCTGTACCCCGACTCACCCGACAGAAAAGACACACTCTTTGCGTCTTTCAGCCTAGGATTTGACCTAAGCAAACTAGGCAAAACGTTACCAGTACTCAACAGCAAAACCGAAACCATCCCCCTCACCCACTCAGAAGACAAACTTGAATGGGAATGGGGCATGAAATACACCAACCTAACAGCGCTCTGGTGGGAAACATGGATAGACCCCAACAACCCCCGATTCCAAAACGGCTGGCCAGTCGGGCTAACAGTCTACGATGAACTCACGTTCACGTACAAGCTCACAATTGACCCCGTCACAGGTACCGCAACACTACAGGAAAACCATGTAATCGGAAGAATGCGCCACCTCTTCGTCGGCGTAATACCAGCCCTCTGGGTTTACTACAACAGCACAGGAACCTACGGCATGCTCGGTAAAAAACTCAGCAACGACACCATCCACGACTTCATCCAAGACAACGGCTTGGAAATGAGCATAATAAACTTCCAAACATCAGTACTGGCTGACCACGAAACCTACAGCCAAACACAAGCAGGACAAAACGTAACAGACACGGAAACAGAAATCACCGACACTTCAATAGACACCTACGCGGATGACGGAGAAAAAATCTTCAACGCCGACTTCGGCACCAAAAAGAACTACAACCTTTACAACTACACAGCTGACCCAACAGAAACCACATTCGACACCTACGATTCAACAGCCCGAACCGCCAAGATAGCAGGCTACGCAGGCAACGGCGGCCTATTCGCATACCACATAGGCTTAATGAAGTTCCTGCCAGCCGTCGTCGTACACATGTACCCAGGACTCGCTCTCAAAGCCGCATCAACAATCGCAAACATGAGCCGCGCCAACTACTTCTACATAATCGCCTACCCAGAATACAGCGGCTACAAAGTTGAGCACGACCCAACGTTCACCGCGTACATAGCCACAGAATCCGACGCAACACCGCTACCTTCAACTGCACCTGACCAACCCACATTTGGCGGATTAATCATCATAGTCTTAATCGCAATTATAGTCGGCATAGCCATAGCAGTGTTCGTAGCAAGAAGAAAAACCTAAGCCTAACCAAACACACCTTTTTTCTATCCAGTGTTATACGCGCCTTTTTGTAGCTTCTTTAAGTTTACGCGCCAGCGCCTCCAACTCCTCAAGCATCTTTTCAACGTTACTTTGATGTTTACGAACGATGTTGACGAAAGCGCTCCCCACAATGACACCGTCAGCCCCAGCCTCGATAATGCCCTTCACATGCTCAGGTTTTGAAACCCCGAAACCCACAGCCAACGGAACCCGCCCAGCCGTGTAAGGCAGAAAACGCCGAATCAACTGCACAGTCGAATCCTCCAACGCCTCGCGTGCCCCTGTAACCCCAAAATGAGAAACAACATAAAGAAAGCCTGAAGTACACTCGACAACCTTGCGCAAACGCTCGTTTGAAGTGGAAGGCGCCGCAAGAAAAACCGTGTCCACCCCGCAACTCACAGCGGCTTCACGGTACGCTTCTGCCTCCTCCACTGGAAGGTCAGGAACCACCACACCGTCAACACCGAAACTTTTTGCCAACCTGAAAAACCGCTCCACGCCCATGCGGAAAACAGGATTGAAGTACGTCAAGATAACAACTGGCACGCCGTGCTTTTTTTTGACTTCCCCAGCCATGCCCAGAACCATTTGCGGTGTCGTCCCTGCTTCCAATGCGCGTACGCTAGCCGCTTGAATCGTCGGTCCATCTGCTATCGGGTCAGAAAACGGAATGCCCAGCTCAAGAATGTCCACGCCGCCTTTGATTAGTGCCTCAGCGATCCTAGGCGTAAACTCTGGTTTGGGGTCGCCCCCAGTCACGTAGCCTATAAGCGCGCCGTCGTTCTGCTCCTTAAGCTTCTGGAAAACATCTGTTATATCGCTCATATTTTCACTCCCATGTAGTCAGCTACAACTTCAACATCCTTGTCTCCGCGCCCCGACAACGTAACCACAATCGTTTCTTCAAGCTTCATTTTCTGAGCCAACTTCATTGCGAACGCTATGGCATGCGAAGACTCCAACGCGGGGATTATGCCCTCCTCCTTTGACAGCGCACAGAAAGCCTCCACTGTCTCCTCATCCGTAGCTGAAGCGTACTTAGCCCTCCGCAACGTTTTCAAAAACGAGTGCTCAGGCCCAACACCAGGATAATCCAAGCCTGCAGAAATGCTATGAGTTGTCTTTATCTGGCCCTCTGTGTCTTGGAGAACATAGGTTAACATGCCGTGGAAAACGCCTTCCGACCCCGCGCCCAAGGCAGCCGCGTGCTTGTTAGATTCGATGCCTTCCCCTGCGGCTTCAACCCCGTACAACTGCACTTCAGGGTGGTCTTCAAACGGGTAAAACGTGCCTATAGCGTTGCTGCCTCCGCCGACGCAGGCAACCAGCGCATCGGGAAACCGCTTCTCTTTCCGCAGGAACTGCTCTTTCAACTCGTTGCCAATGACACACTGGAAGTCGCGGACAAGCATTGGGTACGGGTGTGGACCCACAACCGAGCCTATCAAGTAGTAAGTGCTCTCAATGTTGGTAACCCAGTCCCTGAACGCCTCGTTTATAGAGTCTTTCAACGTTTTAGAACCAGATTCCACAGGATGCACCTCCGCACCCAAAAGCTTCATCCTGAAAACGTTAAGCCGCTGCCGCCTCATGTCCTCAAAGCCCATGTAAACTTCAGCCTTCAAGCCTAAGGCGGCGCAAGCTATAGCCGTGGCAACTCCGTGCTGACCAGCACCTGTCTCGGCGATTACGCGTTTCTTTCCCATCTTTTTAGCCAGCAGTGCCTGCCCAAGCGTATTGTTGATTTTGTGAGCACCTCCATGTGCAAGGTCTTCCCGTTTCAAGTAAATTTTCGCTCCACCAATCTTTTTTGTCAAGTTTTCCGCGTAGTACAGCGGTGTAGGTCTTCCAGCGTACTCTGACAGGTAATACTCCAGTTCCTTGTTGAAGCTCGGGTCTTGCTTAACTTGCGCATAAGCTTCTTCCAACTCGCCAATTGCAGTCATCAACACCTCTGGAACAAAGCGACCGCCGAATTTTCCGAATTTTCCGTCAATCGGATATCCGCCTAGTTTTTTCATGTTTTAACATCCTTCGCGTTTTTGATGAACTCAACTATTTTTTTGTGACTCTTAATTCCCGGTTGCTGCTCAACGCCGCTGGACACGTCCACCGCGTAGGGTTCAACAGTGCGCACCGCTTCAGCAACGTTCTCAGGATTCAGTCCTCCCGCCAGAATTAACGGTTTTGGCTGAATAACTTGCTTGACACGTTTGCTCAATCCCCAGTCATGAACCACGCCTGTTCCACCATACCGCCCATCGGCAAAAGAGTCAAGGAGAACCGCGTCAAACAACTTCGCCGCTCTTGAAACGGCATCGAAGTCGTTAGCGAGTTGCGCGTTGACAGCGCCTATCAACATGGCGTTTGGAAGTTTCAGCCGAACGGACGCGGAGGCGTGCAGGTTTTCTCCATGAATTTGAATGGCGTCTGGATTCAGCTTTTTATACGCCGCAAAGTCGTTGATGCTTCGCGGAACCGTGACTAGAACGCTTTTCACAAAGGGTGGAACTTGCCTAATCAGCCTTTCAGCTTCAGTTAGCGACAGGTTTCTCGGGGAAGAGGCTACGCCTACCACGAACCCAACTGCATTGGCTCCAGCCGCGGCGGCAGCGTCCAAATCTTCTTTTCGGGTTATCCCGCAGATTTTCACCCTAACCACCGTCATAAGGCTGACACAAACTCCTTAACTTTCGCTTCAACGTTATCGGCTAACATCACGGCTGACCCTACGAGAAACGCGTGAGCACCAGATTCACGCAGAAAACGCAGGTCAGCAGGCGTGCTAACTCCACTCTCACTCACAACAATCTTGCCTTCCGCACTATTTCGTTCCAGAATCCTCTTGGTCACACCCGAATCCACCTTCAAAGTTGCTAGGTTTCGGTTGTTGATGCCTACCAAGTCAGCTTGGGTGGTCACGGCAGAGCGAAACTCCTCAGCCGTATGGGTTTCCAGCAGAACTTCAAGACCTTTGGAGTGCGCAGTTGCTATCATGTCGCTCAGGTTAGATTCGCAGTAGCCTCTGTCAAAAAGAGCATTTATCAGCAACGCAACGTTAGCTCCTAACTTCGAGGCGGCTTCCAGCTGAACGGGGCTTAAGATTATGTCTTTCATGAGAATGGGCAGCTTCACTGTCCGCCGCGCCTCAACAAGCGAACGCAGGGACCCGTTGAAGTGTTTTGGTTCAGTTAGAACGGAAATGCCGACGGCTCCGCCTTTCTCCATGCTTTCCGCTATTATGCGTGCCTCAATGTTTTCTCTGATTGTGCCTGCGGACGGCGAAGCAGCTTTGATTTCAGTGATTATTGGAGCATGTTTGGCTTCGAGAATTGCTTTTTTCAAGCTGATTCGAGAAGTTGCCGCCTCATTTAACGCGTTATAGTAACCGCTATCTACGGTTGCCCTTGCGCTCTGCGCTAGACTGTCAAGAAAATCAGCCATACTTTGACTCTAACTCCTCAAGTTTTGACAGGTCTCCACCAGAAGCCTTGATTAACGCTTTGAGTTTTTTGTAGGCAGCGCCGCTTTCGATTGATTTACGAGCTACTGCCATGCCATAACTGAAGTCTTCTGCTTTTCCACCCACAATTATTCCCGCGGCACTGTTGACAAGCACTATCTCTGTTTTCGGGTCATCAACAGCGCAACCGCCGTTAAGAATCTTGAATAGGATTTCAGCGCTTTCTTCCGGTGTTGTTCCTTTAATGTCTTCTATGCGGGCTTGCTTGACGCCGAAGTCCTTTGGCGCGACCTCCATGCTTGCAACTTCGCCTTCCTTTAACCATGCAATAGCTGTTTTGCCCAACGTTGAAATCTCGTCCAACCCGTCCAATCCGTGAACAACCATTGCTTCTTCACACTCAAGCCTCCTCAAGACATAAGCCATTGGCAGCGTCAATTTTGGGTCGTAAACGCCAAGCAGTTGGGCGTTGGCAGAGGCTGGATTCGTCATTGGACCGAGGACGTTGAACACGGTGCGGATGCCTATCTCGCGTCTAGGCTCCACGGCGTACTTCATAGCAGGGTGGAAGGCAGGCGCAAACATGAAGCCCACTCCAACCTGTTCGATTGTGTTCTGAACCTCCTCGGGCGCCATTTTAAGGTTAAGCCCAAGCGTCTCCAACACATCGGCGCTGCCGCTCTTGCTGGTAACAGACCTGTTTCCGTGCTTCGCTATGGCAACGCCAGCACCAGCTACAACAAAAGCCGCGGCTGTGCTGATGTTGAAAGTTTTTGTTTTATCGCCTCCTGTGCCGCAAGTGTCCACGAGACGACCCGGCACGCGAGAGTGAATTCGGCGACAATGCTCTCTCATGACCGTAGCGAAAGCTATGAGTTCTTCAACTGTTTCGCCTTTCATTCGCAGGGCTGTTAAAAACGAGGCGATTTGCGCGTTTGTCGCCTTTCCCGACATAACTTCTCTCATGATTTCCTGCGATTCCTCGAAAGTCAGGTTTACGCCGTCAATCAGTTTCTGTATGCCTTCCCTAATCATTCTTCATCTGCCTTCCAGAAAGTTTTTCATTATTATTTTTCCGTCCTCGCACAGTATGGATTCAGGGTGAAACTGCACGCCTTCAATTGGGTATTCAGCGTGGCGGACGCTCATGATTTCTCCGTCGTCAATGGCTACAGCGGTCACTTGAAGGCAAGACGGAATTGAAAATTCGTCACCAGCAAGCGAGTGGTAACGGGTTGCCGTGAATGGGTTGCGGACGCCGTTGAAAATGCCTTTTTCGTCATGTTTTATTGTACAGGTCTTTCCGTGCATCAGCTTTTTTGCAGAGACGATTTTTCCGCCGAAAGCATGGATTATCCCCTGATGCCCAAGGCAGACGCCCAACGTGGGAACCTTGCGGCTTACGTCTTGCAGGATAGCTGTGCAAACGCCAAAGTACCGCTTGTCTTCAGGAGTACCTGGACCTGGAGAAATCACGATCCGGTCGGGCTTCAGCTTCTTAACCTGCTCCAGAGTTACTTGGTCGTTTCTGTAGACGACGACCTCTGCTCCGAGCTCTCCAATGTACTGTACAAGGTTGTAAACGAAGGAATCGTAGTTGTCGATTACTAAAACTTTCATGTTGTTTCGCCTCCCGCTTTTTTAAGCGCCTTCATTAGTGCCTCAGCTTTATGGTCGGTTTCAAACCACTCGCGTTCTGGAACGGAATCAGCCACTATGCCCGCGCCCACCTGAATGTAGGCTTTGTCTCCGTCTGCGAATAGGGTTCGGATGGTTATGGCGAAGTCCGCGTTACCGTTATATGAGAAGTAGCCGACAGCTCCCGCGTATGGTCCTCTTTTTGTCGGTTCAAGTTCTTCGATGATTTCCATGGCGCGGACTTTGGGTGCTCCTGAAACCGTGCCTGCTGGAAAAACCGCTCTTAACGCGTCGTAGCATTCTTTGTCGTCTTGTAGGTCGCCTACGACTTGCGAAACGATGTGCTGCACGTGACTGTAGCGGTGAACATTCATGAACTCGGGAACGTGTACGCTTCCGAACTTGGCGACTTTTCCAACGTCGTTTCGGGCTAAGTCAACCAGCATCACGTGTTCAGCTCGTTCCTTAGGGTCAGCCAGCAACTCTTCGGCTAATCGCTTGTTTTCGCGTGGGTTTTCCACGCAGGGTCTTGTTCCAGCTATTGGAAAAGTCTCGACCACTCGGTTGTCGACTCTGACGAGCATTTCTGGGCTGGACCCGACGATTTGCCTGTTGCCTGCTTTGAAGAAGTACATGTACGGCGACGGGTTTATCTCGCGCAGCGAACGGTAAAACGCCATTAAATCGCCTTTGACGCGGAAGTCGTAGCGTTTAGAGAGGACAACTTGGAAGATATCGCCGGAGACTATGTATTCTTTGGCTTTTTCCACGGCTTCCTCAAAGCGTTTTTTCGTAACGTTAACTTTCGGCTGACCGTACTCCAAACCCTCTGAAGCGCGGGGTTGTTGAATCAGGCGCTCAACTTCGGCAAGACGATTGTCGCTTGAGTAATAGTAGAATGCACGTTTTTGCCTGTGGTCAAACACGATTCCATCGTCGAAAAATCCCAGTTGGGCGTCTGGAAAGTTCAGGTCGTCGCGGGTTTTCTGGGGGAGTTTTTCCCAGTAGCGAACTGCGTCGTAAGAGATGTAGCCGACTGCTCCTCCAATAAACCTGAAGTCGCTGCTGGGAACAGCTTTGCCTTTAACGAGCTTTGCGATGGCGTGCAGCGGGTCGCTGGTTTTTTCTCTGACGGTTTCTCCGGTTTGCTCGTTGCGGATTTCTGTGTCGCCGTTTTTTATTTCAATGGTTAGCTTGGGGGCGAAGCCTATGAATGAGTATTGTGCCAGTTTTTTTGGGCCTTCGATGGATTCGAGGAGGTAGGCTGTTTCATAACGTTTTTGAAGTTTGGAGAAGATTTCGAGGGGTGATTGGTTAAAAGGGAATTTTTTATAGTTTAGTTTGTGGGTTTTTAGTAGTGTTTGTGGTTGGTCTGAGCCAAATACGATACCCCATTATAGCACCTTCTAAGGTTCTGAATCCTACTGTAATGTCTTATTTAAGGCTTTTGTGAACAAAAATGTACATTAACCTTTAGTTGACCCAACCAAACAGCTGTCTATCCAACCCAAATACGTTTTTGAGCCGTCAATAATTGGAAGAGCAATGATTTCTGGCACTTCATAACTGTGCAGAGCCTTTACGGTTTCCGCCAGTTTCTCGAACAAGTCTTTGCGTGACTTCATGAAAATCAGGTATTCTTCAGCGTTCTCCATCTTTCCAGCCCAGTGGAAAAGCGATGAAACGGGACCGTTTATGTTGGCGCAGGCGATAAGCCGTTCTTTGAGGAGGTGTTGCGCTATGTTTTCTGCTTCCTGCTTGCTGGCGGTTGTAACAATCACAACGAAATATGCGTTTTGCAAGTTCTTCACCTCAACTTAACGCTAAGACTTCTTTTCTAAAAACTTTTGCTGACTGTGCAGTGTCCTAGTTTGTGACGCATCAACACATTTAAGGTTCCATGAGATAATAAAAGTGTAGCCGAGGTGAACTTCGCTTGATGGATGAACAACTGAAAGTTTTGAAGGTTATGAGCGAGGTTACCAGCCGTATAGACATGAACACTTTCGCTCAAAGGGTAGGCTTAAACCCAAGCCAGATCGTTGAACGCATGCAGGACCTCGTTAACGCGGGGTTCATCAAGAAATTGGGCGGTGGATACGGTATAACGGAAAAAGGCAAAATTATTCTCAAAGCCATTAAGCCAGTTCCAAAGGATACCGCGTTTCACTTTTACACGGGCTTTGGGCAACCTACTGGTTTCTCAGCAGAAAGCCTCAAGGACTTCTACGAAATAGTTAAACGCGTAGCTACAGAAGCGTTGGATTTTCATCTTTACCGCGGAGATTTTGAAAACTGGATTAAAAACGCATTAAAAGACTCGATATTAGCAGATGAGCTTGCCAACCTGAAAACTACAGTGGTGAAAGGCGAAGAACTTAGGCAAGAAATCCTGAAGGCAACAGCAGCAAGATACGGGTTTTAACACAGTTACGCACAATGGTGTGTCTAACGTTTTTGTTCTTTTTCTTTCTTCAGCTGGGTCCACCATTCTGGCACTTTTGCGGTTTCAGCAGTGTCCCAAGGGTCGTAGGGTTTTATGTCGAGAACAGGGGTTCCGTTGAACGCATCGAGACCGCGAACTGTTAGAACATTGCCTTCAACTTTGACGAGCTCAACCAGTGTTAACCCAACAGGGTTTGGGCGAAGCATAGTTCGCGTTGCGAAAACACCCAGTAAAGGCATGTCTTTTCTGCCTCGAGGGTGAACCTTCAAGGTTTTCCGCTGGCTTTCGGAAGTTTCATGCAGTAGAAACAGCACAAACAAATGAGAAAAACCATCAACGCCGTCTAAGGCTTCAGCTAACTCGCTGCGAATGACAATTTGTGAGGTTCGGGTTTTGTCCCTAACTTCGTCACCGATGGCTGTTGTCCTAACAACTCCGATTGGTTTCAAAACAATCTCTTGTTGGGAAGACATGATATCATCCACTCAGCGTTTGAAACCACGTGAAACTATATAAATATTAGAAACTTGGATGTTTTTCGCAGTGCATTTTCGATTGACCATGGTTCGTCTGACTCTAGTGCTCGGGAAAACTTATACCCCCTCTATATATAGCTTGAAGCCCAGAGTGAACTGTACGTAAGACATTAAGAAGGAAAAATAGCGAGTTCTTTTCTTTAGTGATAAGGTAAATTAGCAAACCCAAGCCAACACCGATTACGGCTATTCTGATAGTTTCGCTTACGGCTGCTTCGGTTTATTCTTGTTGCGTTTCTTGAAGTAGACTAACAAGCCTATTCCAACAAGAATAATTGAGACTACAGTAGCAATTACAATGATTTCAGTGAAGAAAGTCGCTTTCACTTCGAAGGCTACTGTTGTTGAAGTTCCAGAGTTCCCAACAGTATCCCAAGCGTAAACAGTAACGTTGTGTGAGCCATCAGGCAAGCCCGTTAACGTGGTGTTCCCAAGAATAGATGTTTTTTCTTTTCCGTCAAGGCTATACGCGGTTTGGTTAAGTGGCTCATTTGCTAAGAAAGTTAAGTCTACATTAGAAGTGAAATAATCTTGTTGTTGAGGAAACAGGATTGAGATGTGCGGTGGAGTAAGATCATAAGTGAAGGTTACGGTTTCGCTCCAATCGCTTGTTGTACCAGTAAAATAAAAATCGTATGTCGGACCACCTACATAAATCACATGCCCATACGGTACTGCGTCATAATTCCCAAATATTGCTTGCACTTGGATGTCAACTTCACCGCCTTCCGGAATAGAGTCAGGCAAAAAATGCAAAGTTATCACACTGTAATCTGAAGCTGAAGCCTGGCAGGGAACGGAAAAAGCATCATAATGGTTATAGCCTCTGACAGAGTCAGGGTCGGATGGATAGTAACTCCATTCCCCAGAATAACGTCCTTTGTACCTGAAATTATAGTATGAGGCACCAAGGTTATTTTCAATTGTCACTTCTATTGCTCTTTTTTCGACATGGTAACCAAGAATCGTTTTAGTTGTTGTTTCGTTTGTGTAGGGGTCCGTGATGGAAGTTGTTTTTGGCGGCACATCATAAGAAGCGTCTACATACTTCACAGTAAATTCTGGGACAGATGGCGTGGTGGAAGCTGATGCTGGCGCAGTTTTAAACATAAGTAGGCTTGAAACGGTTAGGATGGCGATGAGCAGCAGGGTTACACGTTTACTCATGCTGTTCCCCTACAATAATAGGGTTGTTTCCACGGTAAAAGCGTTCCTGTAAAGATTTCTTGACTCAAAAATTCTTGACAAATTAAAAACAATTGTTCAGGGATGAAAGGATGAAGAAAAAGCATTAAGAAGTGTTTGCCTATTTTTCTTTATGGTTCGCCTGTGGTTTGACAAGGGCACTCTTCTGTTGAAAGGGGAAGTAGGCACTCCGTACGGGAAGTGGGATCCGCGGGTAGGCTGTTTCAGGATTAAGGCACAGCATTATCGTGACGTTTTAGCGTATTTTGAGGAGAGCCAGATTCCCTTCGAAGACAGCGTACAGCAGCTTCCTCCTCTTGAAACATTGAAAAGCACTGTTCAGTTGCGCCCTTACCAGAAGTCAGCCCTAGACAGGTGGAGGCGAAATGAGAACAGAGGTGTTCTGGTTTTGCCCACCGCCGCAGGCAAGACCTACATAGCGCTGAAAGCTGTTGAAGTGTTGAGAACGCAAACCTTGATTGTGGTTCCGACGCTTGACCTTATAGACCAGTGGCGAAGCCGAATCAGAGAATGCCTTGGCGTGGAGTCTGGCGCTGTCGGCGGAGGCGAAAACACGGTGCGGATGATAACGGTGGCAACCTATGATTCCGCGTACCTGCAGGCAGCGTTCCTGGGCAACAGGTTCAGGCTTATCGTCTTCGACGAGGTTCACCATCTCGCCTCACCAAGCTACATGCAAATCGCCGAAATGTACGTTGCACCCTACCGTATGGGCTTAACCGCAACCTACGAGAGAATCGACGAAAGACACCAACTACTTCCCAGACTCGTAGGCGACCTCATATTCAACATCGAAGTTGACGAACTAGCAGGCAAACACCTCGCCCCCTATACTTACGAGAAAAAATACGTTGAACTCGCCCCAGAAGAACAGCAACTCTACGACAAAGAAATGTCCACCTTCAGAAACTACCTCAGAGAAAAACGCATCGTAATGAAAAGCCCAAAAGACTTCCAAAGATTCATAATGCGCACTGGCAGAGACCCCCGCGCACGAGACGCTCTGCTTGCCCGAAACCGCGCCCTGAAGGCAGCGCTTAACAGCCGAGAAAAAATCAAAGCCTTAGCCAAACTGCTCGAGGCGAACAAGAATGAAAAAGCGCTCATTTTCACGTTGCACACTGACCTCGTGTACGCGATAAGCCGCCGTTTCCTCATACCCGCCATCACCTACCTTACTCCAAAGAAAGAACGCCGCGAAATCTTGGAGAATTTTCGGAAAGGAAACTACAACACCATTGTGACCAGTCAGGTTCTCGACGAAGGCATCGACGTGCCAGACGCGACAATCGGCTACATACTAAGCGGAACGGGAAGCATAAGAGCCTACATCCAAAGACTCGGGAGGCTACTCAGGAAAGTGGAAGGCAAAAAAGCCCGCTTGATGGAAATAGTCTCCAAAGAAACCATGGAAGTCAGAATGAGCCGCAGAAGAACCCAGAAAACGGAGGAGAAAAAAACCGTTGCTTCCAAGTAACCTGCTCACAGTCTGGAAACGAAAAGGCATCATTCAACCGCGGTACGCCAAACCATCCACCGAAAACCTGCAAGTCGCAAACAAGCTCATAGACGCTTACAAGCACAGCGTAGGCAAAAAGAAAAGCACCCTGAAAAAAGTGGCGGACACCCTTGAAGACGAAGGATACGACTACCACCTCGTAAGAGGCTTATCACTCCTGCTTGACAGAAGAAGCGTTTTCAAATGCACCAGCCAAGCCGACCCCCCAGCCCTGAGACAAAAAATCTTCCAAGCAACAGGAAAAACAGGACCCGCAGCAACCACGGAACAGCGCAAAACCATAATCGAAAAAGTCGCCGCCCAACTAGAAATCTCCAGCGAAGAACTTGAAGACGCAATGTACGCCGACTTGGAAAGCGAGCTAATCCTGCAAGACTTCAAACCCGTAGCCGCGCAGAACCTGCTGGAAAAATACAATCTAAGCCTAGCCCAAACCCTTCTTTTTGACTCCACAGAACTCCGATTCACCGTTTCAGCCAACTGGCAAAAAATCTTTTTCAAAACCAAAAGACTAGGGCTGATTTATGACGCCTACAAGGACAACGAAATCTGGGTTAAAATCGACGGACCCGCAAGCCTTTTCAAACTCACAAGACGCTACGGCACCGCCATAGCCAAGCTCCTGCCAACCATAATTTTCAGTTCCAAATGGACGGTTGAAGCCAAAATCCTGTGGAAGTTCACAAACGAAATCTACACTTTCAAACTTGAAAGCTGGAAACACAGTCCAGTGTTCGGGGATAAACAAGCCGTCGAAGCCTACGACAGCGTCGTCGAAGAAGACTTCTCCAAACGCTTCACAGCGTTAAGCTCTGGCTGGCAGCTGAAACGGGAACCTGAACCTGTTATAGCGGGCAAACACGTGCTCATACCAGACTTCTCTTTCGAAAGAGAAGGCGCCAAACTGTACATGGAAGTCGTCGGCTTCTGGACCACTGACTACCTCATGCGGAAAATAGAGAAACTGAAAAAAACAGAAGAGCACATGTTGGTGGCTGTTGACGAAACCTT
>Ga0272441_10010878_pt1 | contig 13639 bp, 1 predicted proteins | sample SSMProp6N_FD_193582 | JGI IMG/M metagenome (GOLD analysis project Ga0272441, IMG submission 193582) | Marine sediment archaeal communities from Little Sippewissett salt marsh, Falmouth, MA, United States - SSM-Prop-6N | ecosystem: Environmental > Aquatic > Marine > Wetlands > Sediment ... | reverse complement strand
ATCGTGAGGGTGAGCGTGGCGGTGCCGGAGCCGTCGAGGGAGACCTCGGCGGGGGCGAAGGTGTAGTCGATGGTCTCGATGCCGGCGTCGAAGTGGACCTTCTGGACGGTGACGGCGCCGGCGGCGACGGTAACGGCTTCGCTGAAGGCGACCGTGACGGTCTGGACACCCAGGCCGCTCGGGTCGGTCTGGCTGAGGGTGCGGTCGGGCCGGCCGGCGCCGGGGTTCAGGGCGATGCCCGTGAGGCGGGGCGGGGCGGAGGCGTTGTCGGCCCCCGGGGAGCCGCCGGCCTGCGGGCTGGCGGCCCAGTTGGCGACGTCGTTGCCATAGGCGCCGAGGTCCAGGCGTTCGAGCGACGGCCCGGTGCCGTCGGGGGCGGTGGGCCACGGGGCGCCGTCGCTGTAGTCGACGGCGTCGACGAGAATGTACGGGACGAAACCGGACCCGTCGTCGGGCGCGCCCGGCTTGGCGATCGCGACCGTCTCGCCGCTGTTGGAGAGGGCGGTGTCATTCTGGAAGGGGCCGACCACCAGGACGTCGGCGGGAATGCCGAACTCGGTCCGGAACGTGACGGGGTCTTTGCGGGTAACGAGGAGGTACCCGCCGGCGGGCAGGACGGTGCCTTCCGGGAACACGTAGTCGACGCCGGCTGTGAACTGCCAGGTGTTCTCGGGATTCTCCGGGTCGTAGAGGGGCACGTCTTGGCCGCTGATGTTGTAAAGTTCGATGAACTCGGCGTCGGCGTCGAGGGCGGGTTGATACATCACTTCGCTGATGACGACCGGCCCGACCTTGGGCAGGGCGTTGAGGTACCCCATGGTGGGCTCGGCCAGAGGCACGACGTGGACGTCGCTGGTGCTGGTGATGTGGCGGCCGAGTGTTACGCCGTTCTCGCTGGCGCTAAAGACAAGGACTTCGAGGTAATCGCCGAGCACGCCGCCCGATCCGGACGCCAGGCAGACCGTTTCGCCGAACTCGCTGAAGGCGAAGGCGCCGCCGAAGTGGTCGGTCTCGGTCAGGACGAGGTATTCGCCGGGGTCCAGGACGGTGTCGCCGACGTCGGCGGCCGTAATCTCGTACTTGTCGAGGTCGGCCGGGTCGTCGCTGAGGAACCATCCCTCCAGGTCAATCGGCTGGTCGTAGGCGTTGTACAGTTCCACCCAGTCGCCGGTGGCGGCGTCCTGGTGGGCGAGGATCTCGTTGATGACGATGGCGTGGGCCGGGTACGTGGGCACGGGGTCGGCTTGGCCCGGCGACCCGTTGGCGGCGGCGGACGGCCTCCAGGCGTCGCGCTGGTCCCAGGTGGAACGGTGGGCGGTGGTGTCGAGGCAGACGAGGCTCAGGCCGTCGCCGTCGGTCAGGGGGGCGTACCATGCGTCGTTGTAGTCGAATCGCAGGGCGGCGGCATCGTACGGATTGGGCAATTGCAGGATGAGATTCTCGCCGGCGTTATCGAGTTTGCCGTCGTACTGTCCGTCGGCCAGGTTGATGCCGGCGCCGTAATAGGTTTGGAAGGCGGCGCGGTCGCGCGCGACGACGATGTACTCGTCGGCGCCCAGGGTTCCGCCGGTAAAGGTGTAGTCGATACCGCCTCGAAGGCGGACGCCGGCGAGGTCGAGCGTCTCCGCGGAGGCGTTGTGGAGTTCGACGAACTCGTAATCGCTGCCACCAAGCGGGTTGTACATGATTTCGGAGATGCGGAGGCCGTCGAAGACGTCGTAGATCGATTCGAGCGGGTCGGGTTCCACGTTGGTGGTGTGGCTGACCTCGAGCATGGCCGAGATGAGGAAGTCGTTGCTGGTGCTCGTGGCATTCAGGCCGTGAATGGCCAGCACGTTATCGCCCTGGACGAGCGCGCCGAAGTCGGCTTCCTCGATCGGAAACGCCGCCAGTTGGATGGCGGCGGCCTCGTTGCGGTGGCTGCCGCCGGTCGAGGCGTTGTACGGCGGGTAATCGTTGGCGTACCCGTCGCGACCGATGGGCGTGCCGTTCAGATACGCTACGAACCCGTCTTCGTACCGGATATAGAGGGTCATGGCCGTGATGTCGTCCAGGCTGCCGCTGTACGTGAACGGCATGCGGATGTAGCAGCTGGCGTTGATGCCGTCCATGACGGCGTCGACGTCGAGGCCGATGTACGGGTCGAAGTCGGAGCCGTTTTCGTAGCCGACGCCGACCTGGGTGGTGGGCGTACCGCTCCACGTCCAGTGGAGCCAGCCGGTCGTGTCGTACGTCGGCAGGGTGTACCAGTCGCTGCCGATCTCGCCCGAGGGGACGTAAGCCCACTTGTCGGCCGTCTCGGGCAGGATGACCTCGGCCACGACGTCGGCCGTGGGCTCGACGGGGTTCGCAACGCCGGGCGTCGGAACATGGAACCAGTTCCAGTTGTCCGAGGCGTCGGGCTGGCGGCCCTGGGCCACGTCGGTGGTCTGTGGTTGGTAGGCGATGGTGTCGATTCGCGCGAGTCCGTCCGTGTAAAGGCCAATCGTGCCGATGCTGGACGTGAGGCGGAAATCCACGTGGCCGGCGTCGCTGCGGTCGTCGGCCCGGATGGCCAGGTACCCGCCCGCCTCGATGAACGAAAGCGGTGCGAAGGCGTCCTTGGCCTTCTGCGACACGGGGTTGTCGGTCAGGTACAGGCCGGTGAGCGCCACGGGCAGCGTGTCGGCGTTGTGGAGTTCGATGAAATCGTCCACGAGCACGACGTCGCCGTTGGCGAACCACTCGTTGATCGAGAGGGCGAGCGGGTCGCCCAGGAGTTGAGCCACGTTCGCCGCCCCGAACGTGGGCTGTGTGAGCGTCCAGTCGCCGTCGGGGCCGATGCGGCCGATGGAGAGGTCCTCGGCCTGCTCGGCGAAGTCGACCGAATCGAGCAGCACCTCGGCCGCGTCGTACAGGTACAGGTCGTCGCCGGTGGCCAGCAGGCCGAAGCCGAGCCACGTGCCGGGCGCCGCGCCGGGGTTATCGGCGGCGTACAGGACGAGGCGCTCGCCGGGGGCAATCGTGGCGCCTGCGGCGAACGTGAACTTGCCGGGCGTGTCGGCATCGTCGGTCAGGCCGTAGCCCGCGAGGTCGAGGGCCGGGGTGCCGGTCGGCGCGTCGTAGTAGAGTTCCACGAGGTCAGGATACAGGTCCGTGCCGACTTCGACGGCGGTCTCGTTGTCGGCGAGGACCTCGCTCAGGAGCAGCGCCGTATACGCCGTGTCCACGTGCCAGGTGGTGGTGGCCGCGTCGGTCTCGCCCTGCCAGACGCCGGCGGCCGACCGGCCGACGACTTCGAGCGTGTGGTCCTGCCCGTCGGCGAGGCCGACAAGCGTGATGGGCGTCGCGACGGGGGTCTCGGCGCTCCAGGCGCTGCCGTCCAGGCGGTAGGCGTAGTGGCTGACGCCCGGGCCGCCCATGTCGAAGGCGGCGTCGGTGCGCCAGGTGGTGGTCGGTACGTCGGGCACGACGACGGCGCCGGCCGGCACGTCGGCGCCCATGTCGAGGCCGAGCAACGCGGTGCCGAGCGCCGGCGATCCGGGGCGCAGGCTGACGTCGCCGGCGGCCGGGTCGGCCAGCCGCGGGTTGGCATCGATGTTGCCCGTGCCGAAGGCGTGGTAGGCGGCCGGCAGGATCGAGCGGTTGACGGTAATGTCCGTGGTGCCCCAGACGGGGTCATCGACGTAGTAGTAGGCGAACGGGGTGGTCGTATTGGCGAAGATGTTGCCGTCGAGGTACCCCCCGTCGCCGGGATCGACGTCGGTTTCGAGCGGCTCGCGGAAGTTGACGCCGTTGTCGCAATCGACGACCGTGTTGTTGATGAAGTTGATCCAGGAGAGGTCCTTGACGAGTGCGGCGTTGTCGCAGTCGATGAAGGTGTTGCGGACAATGACGTGGTGGGAACTGTGACTGCCGTCGTAGCCGGTGCTGATGGCGTAGGACTCGCCCTCGGTGGGGTCGAAGTTGCGGTGGAAGTTCATGAAGACGTTGCCCTCGACGTAGGCGTCGGTGCCGTCGAGATCGAGGGCGTCGTCGCCGCCGCCGAGGAAGGTGTTGCCGATGAATCGCGGCATGGTGGCGGCGCCGCTGGTGGTGAAGTCGATGACGTCCTGCTTCTCGCCGGTGCACACGTCGAAGACGTTGCCTTCGAACAGCAGGTACGGGTCGGACGGTAGCAGGTGATGGCCGAACACCACCTGCTGCGACGTGCTTGGGAACAAGCTGTTGCGGACCTCGAACGACGAGTACGTCGGGCGAATGATGGTCTCGGTGGTGCCACCCCACGTCATGTGGTCAATCGACAGGCGTGAGTTCGACAGGTGGATGGACTGGCTGTCGGACGTAGCGTACTCCATGTCGACGTAGGCGAGGCGGTTGTCGGCGTCGCTGTCGAAGAAGAGGCCGTCCCACGTGGCGGTGGACCCCGGCTCGCGCGTGAAGCAAATGTGCTCGTACCGGGCGCCCTCGGCCACCAGGCGGCCCTCGATGGTCAGCCGCGTACCCTGGGCGAAGTAGACCGTGGCGCCCGGCTCAATCGTCAGTGTTACGCCGAGCGGCACGGTCAGCGACCCGATCAGCCGATACGGGCCTCCCTCGGCCGTCCAGACGGTGTCGGTGGACAGGACGCCGGGGATGGGCTGATCGTCGTCGGCAATCGTGACGGTGGCCTGGGCCGCGCCGATGGCGTACGTCTGGTGCGGCGTAAGGGTCAGGACGACGGTTTCGTCGCCCTCCACGGCGCCGTCGTCGAAGGGCGTGATAGCGATGGTGGCCGAGACCTGGTCGGCGGCCAGGTCGACCTGGCCCGAAAGGGTTTCCGTGTAGTCGGCGTCCACGGCCGACCCGCCGACCGTGTAGTACACCGTGAGCGGGTCGGTGGTGTTGCCGGTGCGCGAGAGGGTGAACTGGCCGGCGTCCGGGCCCGCCTCGGCGGCGTCCGGGTCGGTGGCAGTCAGACTGACGGTTACGTCGGGCGGCGTGGTGGAGTTGTTCGTGTAATAGCCCTGGTCGGTGACCGAGCCGTCGCCGTCGAGCGGATAGGCGGGGTCGCCGGCGTTGATGCTGGGCGACGTGGCGGCCAGCCGATAATCGTGTGCGGCTGCGTCCACGAAGAGCGGATCGGCGTTGAGATTGTCGGTGCCGGGCCAGGCCTCGCCATAGATGTTCGAGTAATCCACGTGAACGTCGGATTCCAGGTACGGCGCCTGAACGTCGATGGGGTCGGTGGCGTCGACGATTGAATTCGTGATGTTCCAGATGATGGTGCCGCTCGTTTCCCCGTACTTGTTGTGCGACTGGATGCCGTAGTCCGTGACGCCGCCGGTGCGTGTGGTCACGATGGTCGTGTGATCGATGTTGACGGTGGCGGAAGACCCCCCGTAGGCCTTGGCGGCGATGGCCGTCACGGTGGGGTCCTCCGGCGCCTTGTTCGTATCGACGACGAGACAGAAGGTGATGGTGACCTCGCCGTCGTAGACGCTGATGCCCTTGTCGTTCGTGTCGCGGACGATGACGTCCTCGATGGTGACCTCGGCGCCGAGGGTGTCGATGCCGTCGTCGTCCACGACACCGACTACGCCGCCGGTAATCGTGCACGTCTGGCCGGCGCCTTGGCTGTGGACGTAGATGCCGTCGCCGTCATCGGCGGCGTGCATGTCGACGATCCAGGTGTTCTCCATCAGGAGGGCGGTGCCGGCGATCTCGGGGCCCATGATCGACCGGGCCATGAGGCTGTCGATCAGGGTCAGGTCGTTGCTGGACGTGGTGTGCATGATCTTGCCGGCGTGGTCGGTGAGACCCGCGTGGTCGAAGACGAGCGTGGAGCCGGAGGCGCGGACGGCGGGGCCGGAACTCGAGTGGCCGGCCGCAGGCGAATGCCCGCCCTGGTGCACGTTCGTGTACAGCAGCGTGGTGGTCTCGGCGTCCTGGAAGTGCAATTCGCCCCAGTTCTCGCCCGCCGTGTACGCCGTGAACGTGACCGGCGCGGCGGCCGTGCCCAGCGACTGGATCGCGCCGTACACGTCGATGTCCGTGCCGTCGGTGCCCGAGGCCACGCCGTCCACGAGCACCAGCGTGCCGGGGTCGAGGGTCAGCGTGACGCCGTCGGCGATGGTGTAGTCGCCGCCGGTCACGTGAACGATGCCGTTCCAGGTGTCCGAGGCCGCCAACGTGCCGGATACGGTTGTCACGGGCTGGGCCGACCAGTCGGCCAGCGCCGCCACCTCCTGAACATCATCGACCGTGGCCGTCAGATTGAAGTCGCCGCTGCCCATCAGGGTGACCAGCGCGCTGCCCAGGCCGTTATACAGGGTAACCGTGTCGGCCGACAGCGTGACGGCCGGGTTGTCCGAGGCGAGGGTGGCGGTGGCGTCCCAGAGGTTGCGTGCCACCTCGCCGGTGGCCGTATCCACGATTTCCACGCGCACCAAAACGGGCGTGCCGGGCAGGTAGCTCGAACGGACCGTCATGTCGAGTTCATAGCCGAGCGCCGCCAGGCTGCCCGCCCCCGTGGGCACGATGCCCCCGTCCTGCGGGCTCTCGGCGCCGCCTTGGCCGCCGGCCTGCGGGTAGTCCACGGTCGAGCCGGTGTCGTACCAGATGTCGAGGGTGGCGGTGTCCAGGAGGGCGCCCGACCTGTCCGGGGCGTCCCAGGTTTCGACGGTTACGCGGTTGATGCCCGGGTCGAGGGTCAGGGCGGCGTTCGGGTCGCCGCTCGATGCCACGAGTTCGGCTTGGAGCAGGAAATCCGCATCGGCGGCGCTCAGGTTCAGGCCGGCGAGCGCCAACACGTGGTCGCCGGGGGCGAGCGAGCCGAGAAGGCTCGTCAGGTCGAACGCTTCCCAGAGCACGGCCTCGTTGTTCGGGTGCTCGCCGGTGGCGGTGGAATCCCACGCGAGCGTGGCCGGCGCGTTCGCCTCGGCCACTCGCACGCCGTCCACGTACGCGACGAACCCGTCGTCGTACCGGACGTTCAGGGTCAGGGCGTCGTAGGCCGAGAGGTCAGGTGCCGTGAAGTCCACGCGTGTCCAGAGCGAGGCGTTCGCGCCCTGGTCCTGCATCGCGCTGCCCACGTCGGCCTGGACGATGCCGTCGTAGGCCCCCGTGCTGAACCCCAGGGCCATGGCGGCGGGCGTCACCGTGCCGAACGGAACGGTCATGCCGGTGTTCTGCGTGCCGACCGTGCCGTCGTCGTCGCGGGCGAAGTCGCCGGCGCCGTTACCGTCGGTGTTGCCGGCCCGCCGGAGCCAGTAAGTGGGTCCCGTGGGGGCAACTTCCTCCAGGCGGATGCCCGTCAGGCCGTACCCCTTGTCGCCGTCGGCCACGCCGCCGGCATACGCCTCCACGGGCACGGGGCCCGTGTACTGGGTCGAGACGACCGTAAACGCGCCGTCGGTCTCGGGGTCGATGTTTGTCCAGCCGACGACGAAACCCTGGTCGCTCCAGTCGTTCTCGCCGGTCCAGAGGGCCACCTGGTTGGCGGCGAGGCCGTCGGTCACGATGCCGATGCCGGTGGAGTGCGCCCGCACCAGCGCCGCGGTGTCCACCCCGGTCAGGGTGACGAGTGTCCAGCGGTTCTCGTAGCCCCCGCCCCGGATGGCCGTGCCCGTGAAGTCGTACGTGACGATGTCGCCGGTATCGAGGCCCGTGAAGGTGTGCGTCAGGCTCTGGCTGCTGCTCGCGCGTATCTCGATGCTGGCGTCCTCGGCGCCGTCCAGGTCCACGTACCCGTTGAAGACATCGTAGGCGTCGGTGCCGACGTACGGGTCGGATTGGCCGCTCGCATAGTGGAGGTCGCCGGTGTCCGTGACGGTCAGCACGGCGCTCTTGTCGGCGCCGGTCGTAATGTCTTTCAGGTATCCCGACCCGGAGCCGATGGCGTCGTAGGTCGTGGCGTTGGGATGCGTGCCGGTGTCGGCGATGTGGTCGTTGTACGCCACGAAGCCGGCCGAGGGGTCAAAGGTGGCCGAGCCCACCTGGGCGCCGGGCCCGTCCCACGCGTCACCCACCGTGATGCCCTCAAAGCCGCCGTAATTGAACGAGAGCCCGTCAATCTGGGCCTCGGTGTATCCCCAGGCGACGAAGTCCATCACTTGGCCGGCGGCGTCGAGAGCCATGACCCAGCCGGACCCCTCGACGTCCCACGGAATGGCCTCGCCCCAGTACTGGTCGCCCGGGTCGTCGGTCCGGTAGAGCACCTCGCCGGCCGCCACGGAGGCGGGCAGGGTCCACCCCGTGGCCACCACGTCGTCGATGACGCCGAGGCTGGCGTCGTTCACGATGACCGTCCAGCCGGTCGTGTCGATGGCTGCGTCGGAGACGTTCTGAATCTCGACGGCGTCCGTCGCGCCGGTGCGAATCTCGGTTACGAGCAGCCCGGCCGTGTCTTCGGCGATGGTGGATACCCACCCGCTGTCGTCGTACAGCGGGTTTGTCCAGGCGGTGGCGTCTTCGCCCACCGTCGGCACGTGATACGCCACGCCGGCGTCCGGGGCCACCAGCGTCTGCTCGGTGTATCCCGAGTCGAAGTCGGTGCTGTCGAACGTCCAGGTGGCGGTCCGAGGGTTCCAGGCGGCCAGGTGGCCGTTGACGGTGATCGAGCGCGTTATGCCGTCGGCCGTGCCGTTGGCCACGAAGGTGCTGTCGGTGGTGTACGGGTAGCCGTCTTGTTCGGGCAGGGTGGACCCGACCGACAAGCCGTCCATGGGAATCTGGTCGAGGACGCCGCCCGTGCCGTGGATGCGGGTGTCGGCAAAGTCCTTCATCTCCTGGATGGCAAACTCGGGCACCCATCCCCCCAGGACGCGGTCGATGAGCGGGTTCAGGTTCTCGGGCGCAAAGACCGTGTCGATGAGGTCCAGCAACTGGGCGTAGTACCGGGCCACGACGTCCGGGTGGTGGAGCAACCGGTCCAGGCCGTCCACGCCGTCGTAGATGAAGATGCTGCGGTCCGGGTCCGGGCTGTGGTCGCCTTGGCCGAGCAGGGTGTCCAAATCGTGCGGCACCAGGAGGAACCGGGGGTCCAGCACGCCCTGGTACATGGCGAAGTCGTCGCCGATACCGCTCGTCAGGCCGCCTTCCAGGTTCCCCGAAAGGGCGTCGACGGCGATGTGCCGCAGCCACTGGTCGAGGTCGACGATCTGGGCCACGTCGTCCAGGAACGTTTCATCGGGTGCGTAGATGAGGGTCCAGCAGAGGTTGAGCAGGTCGGCCCACTCGTCCTGGGCCTCGTTGGTCTGATGGGCGTAGGTATCGCGGTAGGCGTCGGGGTCGGCGCCCTCCCACCCCAGGTCGGCCTGCTGGCCGGGGATGTCGTTGTCGGCGCAGCGCCAGACGTCGCCGCCCGCGTCGTCGGGGAACCAGTGACCGGCCCACTCGCTGTCAAGGACCTCGACGGCCGCGTAGGCCCCGTACATCTCGCTGCCCGTCTCGGCCCGGTCGACGCCGTTGACGCGGACCTCGACGCCGATGGCGTCGGCGGCAGCCAGGTCGGCCTCGTGCCACAGGGCACTGCCGATGACCTGTGAGTAACTGTACCGGTGGTTGATGTTGAGCGCCGTCACGCCGTTCCACGGGGTGTCGTGCGGGATGATGACGCGGTGGTTGAATGGCGAACTGGTGCGGCTACCGGCCCCGCGGTTCCGGATGCCCACGAGGTATCGGACCTCGGTGTCCACGCCGTCGGTCGCTATGAACGTGCCGTTCATCGCGGCGTTGGACTCGTGGTCCGGCGTGCCGCAGATCTCGTCCAGCAGTTCGTCGCGTTCGGCGTCCAGCATGATGAGCCGGTAAACCGGCATGGCGCCGGGTGTCCACTCGGTGGGGGCCACGTAACTGTCGTCCACCTGGAACAGGGCGTTGGCCACTTGGCCCTCGCCCGACACGGGGGCGGGCCACGTCCGCGTATGCGCACCGTCGCTCGCCGACACGTAGAACTCGACGATCGTGCCGTTCGCCCCGAACGGCCCCACGGTGGCGCCGTACACACCGTCGTCGGCGTACCCGTCGTTGTGGAGGCCGTCGTCGGCCATCGCGTGGGCCGTGAATACCGTCTCCACGGTGTCCACACGCGTGTACAGCGTGACGGTGACGGGGGCGCCGTGGTCGTCGAGGACCTCGCACGTGATGGTGACCGGGTCGGACGTGCTCGGCACGGCGGGGCCGTGCTGGACGTCGGAGATGAACGGGGCGACGTCGGTTTCGGCGACCGAGTTCGGGGCGCCCGGTGTGCCGCCCTCGACCGTGCTGGTTGCCCAGTTCTGGCCCGTGGCGTTAGAAGCGGCCAGGTTCACGACCTCGATCGACCGGCCGAGGCCGTCGGCCATCGACACCCAACTCCAGCCCGTGTGCCCCTCGTCGGTGAGACGCCGGCACAGAATCGTCCCGGTGGCGGGTTCGCTGGGCGTTACGCCCAGGTCGAAGGTGAGCGTGGCGGGCGTCGTGTCCGTGACCGTGAAGACGCCGTTGTACTCGGGTTGATCGGCGCCGAAGATTTCAATCGTTGCGTTGATAACGTGCGTGCTGGGGTGTTCGTACACGCCGTGGTTGGTGATGCGGGCGGTGGCCACGGTGCCGTTGACCGTGATGCTTTCAACGTAGGAGATGCCGCGGCTGTATTCGCGGACGCCCCAGTCGCCTTGGTCGGCGTAGGGAACGAGGTCGACGCGGTCGCCGGCGGCGTCTTCGAGTTCCACGTCCTCGCCGCCGTTGGCGAGGCGCCCGTCCCAACCGCCCACCACGGCGCCGCTGAAGCCGGGGTACCGGCCCATGAAGGCTGCCGTGTCGGCGGCCGCCACGAGGTACTCGCCGGCCGCCAGCGTCACGTCGCCGAAGACGTAGTCCACGCCGCGGTTGAGGGACCAGCCCTCGAGGTTGATGGGGTCGAGCGACGCGTTGAAGAGTTCCACGTATTCCTGGCCGAGCGGTTCGGGCATACCGGCCGGGTGGTACATGATCTCGCTGATGACGACGGGGCCACCGTCGAGCAACAGGCGAGGTTCGATGGCCTCAAAGACGGGGCGGGCAGCGTGCGCACACCTCCCCCCACGACGCAATGAAAAAGGCATAAAAACCCCTTCTCTACGTCCCCCGCCCGAGGACGCTCTGGCCCTTAACGCCCCAGTAAGTATAGCACACGCGTGCCTTTTGTCAACGGCGGTGCGACTATGCTGCCGGGCGGGCTTTGGCCATGGCGTTTTCGCCCCGACGGGCAATGCGGTGGCGCCCCGTAGCCACTGTGCCTCGCGTATTCAAGACATCGCGCGCGACCGGTGCGGCGCCCCGCCCCGCGGCCACACACGACCAGGGCCATCTTAAGTTGCCTATCCTGCCAAGACCGAGCGTGCATGGCGCCGTAACTGGCGGAAAACGCCGTTCGCCGGAGGGGGCGGCCGGCGGCGGTCAGGCGGGCGGAGGCCTCGTGGACGCCCGCAGGTACGCCTCGCCCGAGAATCCTGGCGAAAAAGCGTCACATTGCTACGCCACCGATTTGACTTTCCCCGAAACTGGAGTATATTTGACGTGGAGGGTATCGGAAAGCTGGACCGGTTTTCTGCGGGGATAGCAGGAAAGCGGACGCTAGTGTGCGCCGTGGGGGCTATCGTCGCAACAGAGGAGGTCTGACATGTTCGTACGCAAACTCGCAGCGGTCCTGATGGTGCTGGTGGCGGCTTCGGCGGCCCAAGCGGCTTTCTCGGCTAATTGGGTTCTTAGCACCGATTTGGCGGATCCGGCCCTCGTCCCCCCCGGCACGTTCGTCACGGCCACGTTGACCATGGACGCCTATACGCCCGCCGTCGCAGGCGATGACATCGCCCGGATCCAGGTCAGTTGGGTTGATAGCACGGCCGACGTGACGGGCGGCACGTGGACGTGGGATGCGGCCTTGGCGGGCCTTAGCGGTTTCGTTGACTCCGACATGGCCGACCTCATCGTCAATCGCCAGAACGCCGGAACGGGCATCGTCGTTGCGGCGCCGCTCACCATCGGCACGCTCACGTTCACCGCGCCGATGGCGGAGGGCGACTACACGCTCGATCTGACCCACCTCGGCGACTTGCTTGATACAAGCCTCATGTACGATGGCTCGACGTATCTTGCCCCGACGCAGGGCCTGACGATAAGTGACAATGGCGACATGGACGCCGGCGACGACGGCGCGTACGACTTCCACGTCATGCCGGAGCCCGCGACGCTGGCCCTCCTGGGGCTGGGCGGTTTGGCCACCCTCCTGCGGCGTCGCAGCCGCTAAGCCGCTTCGCGAGTTGACGTAACACATCCAACGGCCGGGCCCCGAGCGGGTCCGGCCGTTCTTTTTGTGCTGCCAGCGCCGGTGCCACTGGCGGCTTGTCCCGCCAGTGTGTTTTGAGAGGAACGCGGGTGCCACTGGCGGCTTGCCCGCCAGTGTGTTTCGCGCGGGAAGGACGGTAGGCCGCGGCGTGCCGCGGCATCTTGCTCATGTTCCCCGCTCACACGATGATGTCGAGCGCCGGCAGGGTGAGCAGATCGAGGAGGCCGCCCGTTGCGTCGAGGGCCGAGGCATCCGGTGCGGTGTCCGACGCGGTAGGCGTCCAGGGCTGCGCAGCGGCGGGGTCGGCGCCGGCGTCCAGGGTCAGCACCGGCAGGGCCGCTTCGGGCACGGCCGCATCGACCGAGGGCCCCGCGGCCGGGGCCGCGCCGGCGTCGGCGCCCGTCGGGGCGTCGTCGGCGGTGCGGAGCAGGGGCGTCTCGGGTGCCCGCCAAGCGTCGTAGGTGGTCGGGTCGGCCGCCGTGACGGGCAGCGGCGTGGGCGGTGCCGCTGCCAGGGTGCCGACGGTCGGCAGGGCCTCGAGACTGGCCCCGGCCTGGTAGGCGGCCGTGAAGCCGTCGATGTCGCTCGTGGTGACGTTGGTGTCCGGGCCGCCGGGGTTGAAGAGCGAGTCGTCGCGGAAGTCGGCGTCGAGGCTGCTCTGCTGGTAGGCGGCCGTGAAGCCGTCGATGTCGCTGGTGGAGATGTGTCCGTCGGGTCCGCCGGGGTTGAAGAGGGAGTCGTCGCGGTAATCGCCGCGGAGGCTTCCGACGTAGAAGACGGCCTCGCCGCCCGCCACGCCGTTGCCGGAGGGCAGGTCGAGGTCGGCGTCGTACAGGTACCCGAGTCCGGAGGCGTCGGCGGCGGGTTCGCCGTCGAGGGCGTTGCCCTGGAGGTCGGCCAGGAGGGCGTCGTCGTCGGCGAGGGTGACCTTGACCCAGGTGTCGACGGCCGTCTGGTGCGAGTCCAGGATCGTGAGGGTGAGCGTGGCGGTGCCGGAGCCGTCGAGGGAGACCTCGGCGGGGGCGAAGGTATAGTCGATGGTCTCGATGCCGGCGTCGAAGTGGACCTTCTGGACGGTGACGGCGCCGGCGGCGATGGTGACGGCTTCGCTGAAGGCGACCGTGACGGTCTGGACACCCAGGCCGCTCGGGTCGGTCTGGCTGAGGGTGCGGTCGGGCCGGCCGGCGCCGGGGTTCAGGGCGATGCCCGTGAGGCGGGGCGGGGCGGAGGCGTTGTCGGCCCCCGGGGAGCCGCCGGCGTCGTTGCTACGGCTCCAGTGGAGCACGTCGTTGGCATAGAGGGTGGGCGCGAGCCGTTCGAGCGACGGCCCGGCGCCGTCGGGCTCCGTGGGCCACGGGGCCTTGTCGTTGT
>Ga0272441_10010877_pt1 | contig 13640 bp, 12 predicted proteins | sample SSMProp6N_FD_193582 | JGI IMG/M metagenome (GOLD analysis project Ga0272441, IMG submission 193582) | Marine sediment archaeal communities from Little Sippewissett salt marsh, Falmouth, MA, United States - SSM-Prop-6N | ecosystem: Environmental > Aquatic > Marine > Wetlands > Sediment ... | reverse complement strand
AACATTAGAATAGTGCCTGTTTTTGTTATTTTCAATGAAGGAGAGCTATTTTTCGAAATGGTCTTTGGTGCTAAACCCACTAAGGACGTTGCGGAGAGCGTTCCTCCGATTAATGGTATAGTATTTTCGAAGAACGAGAAGCGGTATTCAGTACTTATCTTCGAAACCTAACACCTAAAGATCCTTCCCTCAATTCGTTTCACCTCCTCACTCCTTACTTTCTCACTCCTCACTTTCTTCTGCAGATTCCATATCCGGTCTCTCCAAAGTAGGTGAAGTCGGAATACGTCGATTTCGTTTCGGTCGGATCTGAAGATGGACCGGCTGGTGGATCGAAGGATCGTAATCCTCGATTGAATCACGGAGTCGGTCGGAGGTCGATAGATCGAGATACTCAGATTCACCCGTTGATCTCCACATCTCCTTGGACCGTTCGAAGTCATTGTACTGTCTCATGTCCGGATATCAAATCTGGTGATTCTTACCTTACTGGACGGTTGCTTTCTTCGGAAAAATTCTTTCGTATACCTTCCGGAAGTGATGGCCATAGATGGAGTAGGTAACGGCCATGGGAAGCAGACGTGGTCTCCGAAAAAATGTCCAGAGGAGGAGCTTCCAGTATTGTATCCGCTCTTTCCCTATGATACCAAGACGGAGAACTGATCGCAGGAATGCGAGTTTATGCTGAAAATCAAGATGAGGTTTGATTTTCGGTGGTTTGTATTCACGAAGTAGTGTTCGAACTCGTTTATAGTATACATCCGGCGAATAGATTGAGGAAACAATTCGTTCGTACCCTTCACGAAGAACGTCAAGACTCATGGCCGGAATGATATTCGTGGTACCGTCCGAATTATCGCCAGACATCAGTTTGTTGAGTCGTCCCTCTTTTTTCAATCGTTCGTACAGCCGCGTACCTGCCGGGGCTTGCAGCAATCCCACCATGGCCGTGGCAATACCGCTTTTCTGGATGAAGTCGATCTGTCTCTGGAAGATAGATGGCGTATCGCTGTCGAATCCCACGATGAATCCACCCTGAACCACCAGTCCAGCTTGTTGCATTTTTCTCACATCTTCAACCATGTTTCTGCGAGTGTTCTGATTTTTACTGCATTCCCCGAGACTTGTTTCATCCGGCGTTTCGATCCCCACGAATACCGTGTCAAATCCTGCGTCAACCATCATACTCATAAGTTCTGTATCATCAGCAAGATTAATAGAAACTTCGGTATGAAACGTCATGCCGGAGCCTGATTTCTGCCATTGAATGAGTGATGGTAGAAGTTCCTCTTTAAGAATCCGTTTGTTACCGATAAGGTTGTCATCAACGAAGAACACCTTCCCCTTCCAACCGGTAGCAGTCAAACCGTCCAGTTCCGCGATGATCTGATTGGCGCTTTTTGTACGCGGATTCCTTCCGAAGAGTGCTGTCACATTGCAGAAATCACAATCATACGGACAGCCGCGAGAGAATTGAATACCCATCTCCGCATACCGTTTGAGATCTGCCAGATCCCACAGTGGAGTCGGCGTTGTATGCATATCCGCGAACGTATCAGTGGAATATATCGGTTGACAGGTACCTCGATCCAGATCGTCAATAAAGGCGGGAAGCGTAATCTCTGCTTCGTTGAGAATAAAATGATCTACTTCAGGAAATTCGGCGTGTTCACTGGAAAACAGCGGACCACCGGCGACAATTGTGAGACCTCCGCTCTTGCATTGTGATATGACACGTCGGGCCGAATCTCTTTGTACGGTCATACCACCGATGAACGCATAATCCGCCCACTCGATGTCTGTTGCTCTCAGTCGGGTGACATTGAGGTCCACCAAACGTTTTTCCCACTTTTCCGGCATGATGGCGGCAAGGGTCAAAAGTCCCAATGGAGGTAGAGTTGCATTTTTCTTTATGAATTTGAGAGCGTGATTGAAACTCCAGAATGTCTCGGGGAATTCCGGGTATATAAGAAGTGCCTTCATATAATCTCCTGGTTATGGTTACTACAACACAATACACCACGGCAGGAGAATATCTCCCGGTATACTGGTGCCGATTACTCCGTATACTGCCGGGCAGTGATTCGTGAAGTTGCATTTTGCCTCTTAAAAATTCCCCTGCCCCGAAACACGGCATATTCATTGCTTTTATACGGGTGTGCACATTCTTTATTTCTAACAATACGAATATCGGTTACAGGGGCGGTACCACCCGGGTACATGTTTCAATGTGTAATTCTTCATCAGACAGATGACTCCGTACACCATTATAATGAACGATGTAATAACGATCGTTGGAATTAAGATTCATGAATTGAATAGATCGAATCGAGAAAAAAATGAGACAATCAGACAATCCACTTCAGAGTAAAACTCAAACGCACATTTCAGATACAACGCTGGAGCAGTTATCCACGGTAGTTCGGAAAGCCGTTGCCCGGGCCGGGTGGACGAGCCTGATGCCTGTCCAGGCCAGAGCGATACCCCGTATACTCGCGGGCAGGGATACCATGATACAAGCGCGGACGGGGAGCGGAAAAACAGGAGCATTTCTGCTTCCTTTGCTGGAGCGAATAGATCCAAACTCCCGCCAATGCCAGGTGCTTATACTCGTCCCGACCCGTGAACTTGCACGTCAGGTGCATGGAGAAGCCGAGATTCTCTGTAACCCGGAAGGTTTCAGCTCCATACCTGTTTACGGCGGTGTAGGTTACCGAACGCAGAGCGAGGCATTGAAAGCGGGGGCGCAAATCGTTATTGGAACGCCGGGGAGGATCCTGGATCATCTCTTGAGAGGGACTTTCAACCTCAGAGATCTGGAGATACTTATCTTTGATGAGGCGGACAGAATGCTCTCCATGGGATTTTATCCCGATATGAGAAAGCTTCAGCGCTACCTTCCGAGACATCATGTGAACAGTTTTATGTTTTCCGCCACGTTTCCGGCTTCAGTCATTCACACCGCTCGGGAGTTCCTTCATGATCCAGAGTTTGTTTCCCTCAGCAGGGATCACGTGCACGTGACTGATACGGAACATCTTTATTATGTGGTACCGGGTATGGAGAAGGATCGGAGTCTCATTCGTATTATTGAATTCGAAAATCCTTCTTCAGCCATCATATTCTGCAATACCAAGTCGGAAGTTCACTACGTTTCCGTTGTTTTGAAGCGATTCGGGTATGACGCCGACGAACTCAGTGCAGATCTGACGCAAGGACAGCGCGAACAGGTTTTAAATCGTGTTCGCACGGGAACACTTCGGTTTCTTGTAGCTACGGATGTTGCATCACGGGGATTGGATATTCCTGAACTCTCACATGTTTTCTTGTATCAACTCCCCGAGGATCCGGAGAGCTATATACACCGCGCGGGACGAACGGGTCGGGCTGGTGCGGGTGGTGTTGCCATTTCACTGGTGAGTAAGCTGGAGAAGTACAATCTGGACGATATCGCGAAACGGTATAGCATCGATTTTCAGAATCGATCGCTCCCTACGGACGAGGATGTTGAGGCAATTGTGTCCGAACGGGTTACCGTCATGCTCGAAGCCCGGTTTCGCGATCGGGACAAACTCGAAATCGAACGATGCAAGCGTTTCATCCCATTGGCGAGAGATCTTGCTGAGAACGAGGATGAAGCCGCTATTATCGCCATGCTTCTCGATGATTACTATCAGCAGATTCAGCATGGAATGACTGATCGTATGGAACCGAATCAACGAACCGAAAAGAGAAATCGTGGTGGGCATAGCAGTAAAGGACGCCGTCGACCCTACAGACGTGACGGAAAAGTGAGAAACCGATAGAAATGGGAGTGGCGGATTCTACTGAATCCATTGTGTAGAGGAATACGCCCCACCATATGTATGATGGGGCGTAGTAGACCAGCGAACCATTATTTGCGCAGAATCATCGGGTGTACAAGAACCTGATCGTCGGCGGTGAGTCGGTGAAAATAGACACCGCTGGGAAGTGAACCCGCTTCCCAGCGAATTGTCTTTTCACCCGGACTCTGCCATTGATCAGTCAATTTTGCTACCCGTTGCCCCGCAAAATTCAGGATTTCAACACGAACCCGTGCTTCTTCAGGTATGAAATATGTGATCTCGGTTTCATACTCAAAGGGATTCGGCGTATTCCAACACAGGATCTGAGTCTGCGGCGAGATATTCCTCGATCCAAGCTGAACCACTCTATCGGATGGACGATATATCGCAATGATCCTCCCTTCCACTTGATATGAGACAGGTGAATTCTCAACAATGAAGTCACGTAACACCTGGAATTCGGATCTCCCGATATCCTGGAGATTGTGTGGTTCCAAACCTGCCATACCCAGCATGCTCGCCACGCCCGAGTTCGTTGTCACGGTATACATTGCATTCGGATCCAGAGGTTCTTCACCGATCATCACCCAATCGATCTTTTCCCCCATAGGCTTCGACGGATCGTACTGAAACGACATGCCGGAAACCTGGACATAAAGATCATGTAAAAACGGTGCTTGTTCGGTAGTGAACTCCAGTCCCATGAGCAATTCCAGACCGGAGAGCTCAAATGTTACGATGGAAAAACCGTGACCGGATTCAGGATTGAATCCATATGGGATAGCCTGAAAAACATCCGCGCCGCTTAACGGTCTCGCATACAGGGTCTGACTAATGAAACCGGTGACGGCCATTGCTATATCCGTCCCGGTTTCACTTCTGCAGGCATCGGTCACGAGATTTCCCATGGCCGTATCCTTCCGGCGATCGCCTTCCAGAAGCTCTTCTTCGATGTCCTCCTCAGTCACCGCAATAATCTCGGTGTAAAGGGGACCGTACCGCGGATCGGCCTCGAGGTCCTGAATCAGCCCGTCAATAATCGCGGCGATTTCGGGAACCGGAGGTATCGAGTCGTCCACGGGAAGAAGATCGTACGAAACGATCTCAGTCCCCTCCGGTGAAACCGCCAGTTTCAGATCACCGACATAGTTGTAGAATTCGCCGGCCTGAACAATCCATGTCGTCTCGCCCAGGGGATCGGTAACCGCCAGAGGTTCGGTTGTAACGTCATGAGAATGACCTCCGACGATGAGATCGATTCCGGGAATATTCTCTGCTATCTGGATATCCACGCCCAATCCGAGGTGCGTCAACCCGATGATCAGATCACATTGCGGCGCCAGCTCCGTCACCATGGCAACGGCGCCATCAACGCACGATGTGATATTTACACAACCCGGCATGGAAAATTCGTTGGTTTCCTCGGTGGTCAAGCCGAATATTCCCACTGTCAGATCACCGACCTGACGTATCGTATACGGTTCAACCAGGGCATCCAGCGGAGCGGCATTCGGATCGGACATATCAAGGTTCGCCGACAGAATGTCGAATCCCGGAATCGGAAATCCCGCTTCAGTGAGCGCCATTGTCAATACATCCGGGGTGAGATCGAACTCATGATTCCCCAGTGTCAAGGCATCACACCCGAGTTGAGCGAGAATCTGCAGCTCCGGAACACCGAAGTATTTGTTGAACATCGCGTCACCCACGAACAGATCCCCCGCGTGTAGAAAAAGGACGTCCTCTTCCATGGCTTGGATCGCTGCTATATGAGTTGCGGCGCGCGCGATTCCGCCCAATGTCCCGGGTCCGCCGGAATTCCTCGCTTTGGGACCGTATGGGACAAGATGTGAATGTGAGTCATTGATATGCACGATTGTAAGGGTATCACTCTGTGCATGAAGAATTCCTGCCATACACACCAGAATACCGAATGTCAGAAGAATGTTTCGCCTTGTCATCTGTCCAACTCCTTGTAGAAAATGCCATTTACAACTCGGTTCGCTTCGGGTTTCCGCAGCACGGTGGTGGCTGCAGCAGTCCGACGTCTGCATTCGCGTGATTCCGACCGTGTTCGCGAAGTGGAGCAAATCTCCCACGACCAGTCTCTGGGCGCCGGAACTCACCTCCGTGTTTGGAAGCGGTTCTATGGATCCGTTATTTTGTGAACTGCATGTGACGTGCCATGGGATTCCAGCTCATGACGGAAGTATCCCAAAATACGGCCGGCCTTGATTTTGGAGTTGATCAAGTTGAATAGTGATGCATTGGAAGGAGATAGTCAGTCAAAAATGGTATCGGAAACCATACATGTCAGTATGATGAATTCTACACAGGGATATTCAAAGGTAAATGAGGATTAATGTGTGAAAATGATTATAATTGTGAGCTCGTACTCGTACCGAACAGATACGGTGACGTACATGGCGGGTGGGGATCAGTGGTATGTAACATTTCAGTCGGAAGGCGAAAACCAACGGATGAAGATCGATGGGAATTGTAATCAAAAAAAAACACATAGATCAGTGACTGACCAGCTGAGGATACCGCTGGTTATCAAACAACTCGTCTTTTGGAGTTTTATTCTCATAAGTTTGACAGGTGAGAATGGGCGCGCCGGCGATGATTTCAGAGGCGTGGAATTACCGCATATTGACGGCATTATAGAGCAGATGCGACCGAAAGTGGCTCCCGTGGATGGCGTGGAGGATCCGGTTCTCGGGTATCTCATTGCCCTCCTGGAGGCGGATGTTCTCGATACCCTGTCCGGCGTAGACATTCTCAGGAATTCAGAGCAACAGAATAGAAAATCAATCATACCTATCCAGAGCCTGACGATCATGGGGCGGAATGTCGGTGCTGATAGTACTCGAAGACATGTCTTCGGTCGATTTTCGCGAAAAATACGAATCCCGTCTCCCTACTCTTTATTGGGATATCATCCGGGTGATCTCGTGTTATCGCAGGAAATTAGACTCACGGAGAAGTACTTCGGAAATTTTACCATATGGGAGCGGAAGAAACGTAAACGAATCGATATCGATGATTGTACGGTATGGTTTATTACCGGAGGATCAGTACGTGTTGATGTGGATGGATGGATCGATTTCATGTTTGGTGGCAAACTCGATGATTCGGACGTAAACAGTCTCGCCCTGTTCACCTATGATGGTAAACGTTTCGCGTCAGCCATGGGATATAACGAATCCGGGAAAGGAAGAACCGGTGTGCTCGATCTATCAACCAACGAATTCGTATTTCCTCTGGGCTGGAGATATAAGGCTATCGGGAGATTTCTTCGAAGAAAAGCGGAATTGATGGTCGAGTAGCTATTGTTTTTCCGAGACGACGCGTCTGAGGATGAGAGATAACCGATGAAAACCAAGCAGGAATGCGCCGGTCGATATTTCGAATACTCCGGTTAGAGCATGACGTATCCACCAGAGAAAATATGGTTTCAGGTTCGCCTTTCCGTACCATCGGGCCAGATCGGATTTTCGAGGAGAGAAAAAATACGCCAAATCGATGAGACGGACAGGATGAAATACTGCATCTTCCTGCAACATCCACCGTTTAAGAATCCATTGTTCAATGATTCCCCGTTTCCGGTCATATTGAAGCGTGTATGCGGGATCGACGAATCGTTTTGTCAACTCGTGCTCCAGTCGGTTTCTCGTTATGGGAGGGGAAAACAACCGTATTGCGCTCTCATGATTCGATACACCGAGGATACTACTTGCCGCTCTTAACCCCCCATACACTAACGGTTCCATACCCCATGACTGTGCCCGATGGCGGACACGGTCCCAGTCTATGGATCGATGTTTTCCTAGAAACATCGCGATATCCACCACCTGGGTAAGCCATCCATCCAAGAGTACTCGTCGTGCGAGGAGAGGGGAGTCAGGGAAGTACCGTATGGCCGGACAGTGTTTTGCCGCATGCAGACAGAGGCCCAGAAGTTGATCAGTAGGGTGAAGTACGGGCATCTCTATACCGCCCACTGATTCCAGGGGGCAGTCTTGTATTACTCGAGGTATATCTATGGTGAACATCGTATATCGATGATCAAGGTTCCAATGAAGTTCAACGGTAACACGTCTGCCTTCTGCGAACTGTCTCTCAATATGGAAATGATACATCAAGTAGTAGGAATCCGAAAGGGATCCTTCACGAAGATGCGCTCCGAGCGATTCAAGTACCCCCAGCGCACCCGGTACATTACGGCGCTCAACAAGGAGATCTAAATCGGAATACCGCCGAAGAGCCGGATTGCCGTACACGGATTCCGCAAGCACGAGGCCGCGGACAAATACATGGGGTATCGCCTGTTCCGTCATACTGGAATGAATACGACCCACGATTTCTTTGAACGCTTCGTTTCGTTCAAAGGTATTGAGATACGCTTTTCTTAACTTCAATAACATCTGGCCCGGCACAAGATCCGGATTGATGCTCTTCATGAGCCTGTATAGAAGAGCTTCGGACTTATTTCGTTCTGCTAGAAAGGAGACCCCTCGCCAGATTACACCCTGATCCAGTAATGATTCCAGTGTTACGATATGCTCCGAACGGATGTTCGGTTGAGCACCAAGCAGAATTACCTGTTCTTCGCGGGTCAAGGGTTCTATTTTACTCATAATTCGGAACGCTTTCTCATGGTGAGAAATCTTTAGTTCAGACAACCGAATCTAGACGGTCCGAGGCGAGGGAGCATGCTACTTCCCATCCGCGATACGAATCCACGATGTCGATTCCCCGTAGCTACATACGGCATTATGCTTATAACAGCCTACTTCTTCGGCCGTCAATTGATTATTGGACTGCAACTCAGTGCATGGCAAAACGGCGTAATCCCCTGGGAGTTTACACACCTTTCCCGGTTGGCTGTACGGGATAGATACTCACCCCTTTCGACACTGATTCTGTCGATGGCGCATCACGGAGGATTGCTTCATTTCCTCGGAAACATGCTGTATCTTTGGATATTCGGCAACAATGTTGAATATGAACTGGGTCATATCAGGTTTTCAATCCTGTATTTTTTCGCCGGTATAGCAGGTATGATCGCCCATATCATGACGAACCCTCAATCCACGGTACCGGCTATCGGCGCTTCAGGTGCTATCGCAGGGATTCTGGGTGCATACATACTTCTTTTTCCACGGGCGCGAATCCGATCCGTACTCTTTCTGATAATTATTTTCCAGATCGTCGAACTGCCCGCCGTCATAGTTGTCGGGTTGTGGGCGGTGCTGCAGGTTTTTGATGCTATTTCTCTCGCAGGGGCGAATATGGGAGTAGCGGTTTTTGCCCACCTGGGAGGGTTCGTATTCGGTTGCGCGTTTATCGAGTTGTTCAAGGGCAGGAGATTATGAAACACTGTGATAGATGCGGAAATGAGATACCGGATGATGTAACAGGCTATGATGTCTGGGTGTGGGTTGTTGCCGCGGTACCAGGAGAAGTCGGGTATGCACGCGATGTTTCAGTAACGGAGATTGTGGAAGATCTGGAATACCGAATGGGAACATTACCGGAGTACCTCATTACTTCCGATGTCTATGCACGACGATCCTACTATGTCTGTCCGCGATGCAAAGAGATTATCATCGCGAATCCGCTTGGAAAGAAAGTACCGTGAGGATAGCTCTAGCTCCCTAAATTGAGTGATTCTCATCTACTCCGGTTTCGCCGCAGCTTCACCGTGACTGGATGACCTTTATATAAACGTATAATTCAGTGCGATTACCACGGTTGGTCTTAGTTTCGCCTCCTTCAGTCGAAGCCTCGCAGGCCCGGACATTGGGTGTGAGACCAAGCCCACAAGTGTGCTTGTGGGAGGCCTATGCTTGTCTTACGTCCTACTCGCGCGTCTACGGGAGGTTTTGCTTATATCGGGTGAGGTTTCACCACAGATCTGAATTGCCTGTCGATGCAGCGCACCGAGGAGTGATCGCTTCGCTTCCGGACGGTCATGAACTATTTGATCGAGCCACTCTTTTGATTGAGTACGTGAGGTATCGTGCTCATGCCGACATCGCGATGTAATCACGGGCAGATGTTCTTTTCTGACCAGCGTCACGATGGATTTCTCGGAAACGAAATATAGGGGCCGGACGAGCCTGAATTCCCCATTGAAATAGCTTTGGGTGGGAAGAATGCTGCCGAATCGACCCTGATATAAGATGTTCATTATTCCCGTAATCGCGACATCGTCCGAATGGTGACCCAGCGCGACGACATTGCACCCCATCTCCCGTGCCGTTGAAAACAACGTATGTTTTCTTCTCCAGGCGCAGCGGAAACATGGTGAAAGATCACGTGAGCCTGATTGACCGCCCTCTTTTGCCTGAACGGTTGTTAACTCCATACCTATAGAGGGGATCCACGACAGTAAAGGCGTAAAATCCGGGGCTGGATCTACGAGACCTTCCACGTATACCGGTGATATCTGAAAAGGGATTCCCTGGGTTCGTCTCAACCACCACAGGAGGTAGATAAGCGCCGTACTGTCTTTTCCCCCAGACATGCCCACGAGTACGTGATCATCGGATCGCAGTATGTCGAAGATCTTAAGGGCCTTATTAATATGGCGAAGAGAACGAAGTACGATGGATGAAGGAAATCTATCGACGTCGTTTTTTTTCAGTCTTCTTTTTCCTCGATCATGGCATCAAGTGGTGCGCGTTGCGTGATTTCTTCATTCACTTCGATACCTTGCCGGCTCATGGCGATAACGTAATGTGTACCCTCAGCGGTTCGGACAATTCGACTGTCCATCTCTTCAATGGCGAAACCGTTGAAATATGAACCATATGTAACGATATCATTCCAGAGACCAAGTCGACTATAGCTGAAATCATTCGACCAATCCGGATCACCCTCTATAGGGCCTGACCAGGAAAGCATGCCCATAAGCCGGTAGATCGGCCGGAAACCGAACGTTTCCGCCCATTTCGGCCACCGTATGATATGTGCTCGAACAACCCATGTGCTCTTTGGTAGCTTGATCAGCACGGGATTACCCGAAGCGATGGGATCATCGGACCGGGATAGACTCAACATCGTTTCGCCGCCTGTGGAGTCCGCATGAAGCCACATGATATCAACATGGGCAACGTCTTTGCGACTCGACAATTTGGGAAAATCCTGCAGTCTTTCCCCGAGTATGAATGACGCGATGCCCACGATGATCAGTACAACTGCGATGAGTGTGCGAATGATCCCGACAATGAGCCATGCAATCTGGACGACTATCGGAGGTCGCGTTTCCGTTGTTCGGCTTCTCCCGCGTAAGAGAAAAAGCCCGAAAGCTACACAGAGGAACGACGCCCACACGATACCGGGAAGGTTGGTATTTAAAAACTGATCCATAATTCCCTCCTCGTATGTACTCCAGAATATAACCTATGAAATTATCACCGTAACGACATCTATTTCGCGCGCGACAAATCCACTGTCAAGGACATTACTTCGATAATTCAGCCCAATGAAGAACTTCTACTTGTGATGCCCGACAGTAATTCCATGTGGCCTCGTATAACTCCACCGTCAAATGCTGAGGTGCGTGCGCATCACTTCCAACAGTCACATATTTACCGCCGGCGTTCCGGTAGATATCAAGTATATATTTTGACGGATAAGGTTCACCAACCGCATGGCGAAAACCACTGGCATTTACTTCGATAACTCCACCGTTTTCCAGTTGTGTTGAGCAGATTGCATAGAGTTCTGAATCAAATGTCCTGGAAAGTTCAGATGATGTGGGATACGGATCGTATTTCTTGAGGTAATCAAGATGTCCGAGAATGGGAAACATACCTGAATGGGCCGCGCACAGGAGCAGTTCGAAGTAGCGTATGTATCGATGGTACATGGAGCGATCAGGAGATGGTGAAGACATCCATTCCTTGATATACTGTTCGCCAATATCATGAACGGATCCGATAATAACATCGAATTCCTTGTCAACGAGGAATTGCTTTATTTGTTCTTCGCCGTGAGATCTATAACTGATCTCTACTCCGAGTCCCAGCTGCACGGAGGAGTATAGAACGGAGAGATGCCGGTGTCTTGTAACGGCGGCGGAATGATCATATCCCGCCATCATCGGATCCGTGGGGAGCGGGTCATAATGTTCTGTCGGGCATAATGCGCTGATTCCTAGAGATGGGGCCGACTCAAGTACCCACTCGAGTTTCAATATGGAATCACCGGATAGTTCGGTGTGTATATGCGAATCCGCAATAGCCTGATGCATAAAAGTATCCTTACCTGAGTTAAAGTGTATGAAGAATATATACAGAAAATTGATAAATGCTCTACTGATCGTGGGATCGGTCATAGTAGTCATGGGTATCCTGGAAGGTGTTCTTCGGCTCTATCATACGAAAACGGGTGAACCGGTGATCAACCCGCCGACACCCTATCGGTATATAGCTGAATACGGGGGGAGCCGGCTCATTCCCGGCGCGGATGTTATGTTCAGATTCGAGAGCACGAACCGGTTCGTGAGAGTTCGTGTAAACGAACTTGGTTTCAGGGGACCGCCATTGCCCGAAAAATCAGATGACCACCGGCGCCTGCTTATACTCGGAGATTCGGTTGCCTTCGGATACGGCGTCCACGAATCTCGTATATTCGCCGCGATTCTTGATTCTGTTTTCAGTGAGATGTATCCGCCGTGGCGTGTTTTAAACGCCGGAGTTGAAGATATCGGGATACGGGATGAACGGATGATTCTTCAGGATGTCGCAGATGAGATCGAACCGAGATTCATCCTGCTCTGCTTTTTCCCGAATGATTCGAGACCGCCTGTAGGGTTTCGGGGAGAGTATATCGTCGAGGATCCGGTGGATAGATGGTTTCGCAATCACCCGGGACTCCTTCACTCAAGTCATCTGCTCAGATTCCTGCATTTCAGATATCGTCTGCTGCTTACTCGCTTTGCGCTGTATAAGTCGCCGGTACCCGCGCGATTCAGATGGGTTGATTCATGGAATGCAGGGAAATGGAAAACCGATGAACGCGATCTTCGATTACTCATAGAAGAGGCTCGATTCGATTGGGGAGCCGCCTGGTATTCCGAATCATGGATCATTGTTGAAGAAGAGCTGATGAGAATACAATCTATATGCTCCGAAATGAGTGCTGATCTCATGGTGGCCTATTTTCCGGTGAATATTCAAATCGAAGGTCAGTTTACGCCTACGGAACCTCAGCAAAGACTGGAATCCATCTGCCGGATCGTTGATGTGCCATTCGTTGATTTAACACCCGCCTTGCACAAGCATACAGGCATGTTTCTCGATCAATGTCATCTAACCGTCGACGGCCATGCCGTGGTTGCTTCGAAGCTGATCGAGTATATCCGAAAAGAAATAGCGGAGAAGTGATCCACCTTGACGTATCCGTACCAGGAAATCACTTTATCCAGATAATACGGAACGGATTATTGGTAACCGCAGCATTTCTCGCGATGATACGGAAGGGATCTTTCGTCTCATCGGAATCTTCAAACGGGAGCACACAGGTGCCTGGTGGCTCTCCTGGGCTTCAAACCCAGTGTGGGGCGTGAAAGCGTCCTGGGTGGGTTCGATTCCCACGTGCTCCCGCCAGAATAAATAATGTAGAGCTGTAATCCAGGGACACACCGTCAAAATATCCGGAATGCATGAAATCAGTCTCATGAGTGTGCGATTTTGATCCGAGGCTTGTCAGCACATGGCGACGATATTAATTTCCCCGCCCTATGCTTGATAACACCCGTATACCAGCTCAAACCACACGATACCGGTTGCCGGAGTTCGC
>Ga0272441_10010876_pt1 | contig 13640 bp, 10 predicted proteins | sample SSMProp6N_FD_193582 | JGI IMG/M metagenome (GOLD analysis project Ga0272441, IMG submission 193582) | Marine sediment archaeal communities from Little Sippewissett salt marsh, Falmouth, MA, United States - SSM-Prop-6N | ecosystem: Environmental > Aquatic > Marine > Wetlands > Sediment ... | reverse complement strand
ATAATCCAAAATTATTCACCCGCCTCCGGGGTGAGATTGGTTTTTGTTATGCCTTCCCCACAGGTGTGACTGTGGCTATTATTATTTTCACCCTCCGGGTGAGACTTTTCGGAGTGGACTCAATAATCCTTTAATCCAGTATTCATTTGATTATTTTATTACTTTTAGGTGATAATATTACAAGCATGAAGATTCTTGGAAACATCATATGGCTTGTATTTGGAGGCATTATAATAGCTATTGAATATTTTATCGCCAGCCTCGCTCTTATGGTTACTATCATTGGAATACCTTTCGCTGTTCAAACACTTAAGCTTGGTGTATTTGCCCTGTGGCCTTTTGGTGCTGAAATCAGAACTGACATACGTGCATCCGGTTGCCTGTATATTTTGGGGAATGTTCTATGGTTAATTCTTGGCGGTTTGGCAATTGCTGTATCACATGCTATCTTTGGCCTTTTTTTGTGTATTACCATTATAGGCATTCCATTTGGCATGCAACATTTCAAGCTTGCTGCAATAGCACTCTCCCCTTTTGGAAGGGATATAATATGGAGGTGAGGGTTGGTGGTGCACTCCATTGAATAGTTAGATCCCGGTCAGGGTCGCATAATCTTAAAACCTTGTACCGTAATCATACCAATAAAGAGATTTTGAGAAATAATTATAGCGTATCATTTCAGCTTTTTTCCCTCACTGTATGCATCACCTATTTTATCACCAATCATATGGTATTCCCTTGCTCCCCCTATATAAATTAGCGGATTAATAGCACGAATATCGAATGAGGCATAATTTCCGGAATCTTCCAGCTTATCAGTATCAATATGTGTTTCAACAATCTTACCAATAAAATGATTGGTTGCCCCAACAATAACTGCCTTGGTGAGTACACACTCAAGGTTGAGCGGGCACTCTTTGATTATTGGCGATTTAACGATACTAGAAGGCATCCTGGTAAGCCCTGTTTTACTGAATTTGTCGATATTCCTGCCCGAGGTTATTCCACAGAAATCAGCTTCAGTCATAATATCAACCGATGCAATATTCACTGTGAAATCACCGTTCTTCCTGATCTCATTACCTGAATAACCTTTCTGGCCTACAGATATCCCTAGTGTGGGAGGCTGGCTGCTGAGGAGGCTTACCCAGGCTATAGTAACAATATTTGCCCTTTCCATTGTACCGGTAACAACCAGTGATGTGGGGCAGGGAAACATGATTTTCCTGGGTCCGAATTTTGTTTTCATATTCCGGATTGTAATAGTTCTCTCATCAATATGTAAAAGTAACAAATTTCCAAGACTGTAATTTCAGGCACCGGCATTCTCCCTATACAGATTTTAAACCATGGAATAATAAGTCTCAAAATCATATATTTGTTATAAATTAATGCCAAAATAAAATAATTATATCATGAAAACTGTACTATCATTCTTTTCATTGATCCTAATAAGCACATTGGTCAGTGGACAGGAATATGTAAATGTGAACTCCAGGATTTCTCAGGTGAATGTTTTCCCCGACAGGGCACAGGTAACAAGAGAAGCATCCGTTAATATCAGCCAGGGAGAATCACTTTTGCGGATACCCGGATTATCGTACCTGACTGATCCAAAAAGTTTACAGGTAAAAGGAGAAGGTGATTTCATGATCATTTCTGTCAATAACCAGTTTAATTACCTGGAATCCATGGAGGAATCTGAAGAAGTAAAGAATCTGAGAAGCAGGATTGAGGAACTAAAGACAAAGATTGAGGATGAAAAAACTGACATAGAAATCCTCAGGGAAAAAGAAGCCTTCCTGGCGGCTAACAGGATAATCGGTGGTAAAAATGAGAACATTACAGCACAGGAGTTACAAAGTATAACTGATCTCTACGCTTCTTCAATAGAATCGGTAAGGAAAGGTATTCTTAAAAAGAACAGGTTGATAACGAAGTATGAACAGGAAAAAAATAAGCTCGAGAATCAATTAAGCGGATCGGTCAGCAGATTAAACACTAATAGCACAGAAGTGATGATTTCAGTATCTGCCTCACGGCCAGTTACGGGAAAAATAATTCTCAGTTATCTTGTTGTAAATGCAGGGTGGTATCCATCATATGATATCAGGGTGGATGATATTAACGAGGATGTTAAGATCTTTTACAAGGCGAATGTTAAGCAGAACACTGGTAGAGACTGGAGCAATGCAATTCTGAGCTTTTCCAATGCAAGCCCTTCGGTATCAGGAAATATTCCTGAATTATCCCCTTATTACCTGAATTTCATCACACCCGTGGCACGTGACCTGTACAGTTCAGCCAAAAGAAGCGTTGAATATGCTGCCATGGATACAGGACCTGAAACAGAGGCAGCCGCTGAACCGGGGGAGAAAATAATGATAAGGGGAATAAGCCGTCCTGATGTATCCATTAATACTACCGGGACCGTTTTTTCTTTTGAAGTTGATATCCCGCAGAATGTCAGATCGGATGGGAAAAACACTACCATTGAGCTTCAACGTATCACAGCACCTGCTAACTATAAATACGTTTCAATACCCAAGCTCAGGGAGGAGGCATTCCTTACAGCTGATATACCAGACTGGGAATCGCTGAACCTTTTAAACGGTGATGCCAATATTTATTTCGGGAACACGTTCACCGGCACCACTGTATTGAACCCCAACCAGATAGCAGATACTCTCAACGTATCACTCGGTATTGACAACAGCATCAGCATAGAAAGGGAAACACAAAAAGAGTATACCAGTACCAGGACGATAGGCACCAACAGGATAGATACACGATCTTACATTATCAGATTAAGAAATAATAAATCTGATCCGATTGATATAGTCATATATGACCAGGTACCGATATCCCAAAACAAAGATATTCAAGTTGAAACAGAAAATCTTTCAGGTGGCATTCTTAATGAATATACCGGAGAGGTGCAATGGAAAGCCACCATACCTGCAAGGGAATCGAGGGAGTATGTTCTGACATACACCGTGAAGTATCCTAAGAACAAGAAGGTTATACTGGAATGACGAATGATGAATAATGATTAACGGTTTTTGATTTTATCTATCAGAAATTTATCTGTACTGCACAACACTTTGTTAATTGATATTTGATTTTCACTATTCATCGGTCCATCCCTGTGCTTTTAGTTCTGTCAGACTACCATCTGGCAGTACAAGATTATTTCCATCTCCTTTCTTAACGAGATGACCAATAATATTTAAACCCTTCGTCTTCTCGATCTTTACATGTTCGTTTAAGGGGGCAGTAAAGATGAATTCAAAATCATCACCTCCGTTAAGGGCAGCTATTACGGGCTCAAAGCCCAGCTCCCTTCCGGCTGAATATGTGTCAGGAGCAATTGGTAGCCGGTCATTGTACACCCTGCATCCGAGACTTGTTTCCCTGGAAATATGTATAAGTTCGGATGCCAGACCATCTCTAACAACCCTCATAGCACCACTTGTTATATTTTCCTCTATTAATTGATCAATCAATACAGTCCTTAATTCAGGTTTTAGCTGACGCCCTATTACATACTCAAAACCCTCCAACCTGGGCTGTGCTCCCCCGGTATCCTCAAATACTTTCCGTTCACGCTCCAGCAACTGTAGCCCAAGGAAAGCTGCACCCAGATCACCTGTCACGCATATCAGGTCTGTCTCTTCAGGCTTCTCCTTCTTAAGTCTTCCCTTTGCCTTCCCATATGATGCTATACTTATTGCCAGACCTGTGAGTGAACTGCTTATATCAAGTGCTGAGATATTTATTGAGTACCTCTCGCATGCAAGTGAGATCCCCTGAATGATAGTCTCTATATCCTCTTTTTTAAATCGTGCACTAACACCTAGACTGACGGAAATATTCTCAGGCAATATATTTCTGCAATACAGGTCAGCGATAGAATTAATAACCGCCTTGTATCCCAGATGTTGAAGTGGGAAATAAATGAGATTGAAGTGGATACCTTCCAGATATAATATGTTGGAGACTACATACCCTGAGCCATTATCATTGAATATTTTCTTATATTTTTCCCGTAACTCGTTAATCAGAATATATTTTCCGAATCCTCTCTCCCCGGAATGTTCTGTTTCTGGCATAGCTATTAGATTTGAGGCAAAGGTACGATAATATGGGGTTTGAAAGGTTTGGATGTTTGATTAACTCGTTTCTCAAACGTTCAAACCTGTCTGCCGAAGGTAGACGTTCAAACCAGACTGCCGTCAGGCAGGCGTTCTAACATTTAATATTTCAGTTACTTGATTGACGACTTAAGAATACCTCGTTTTGAATTGGAGACAAAGTCAACAATATAATTCAACTCCTCCGTGGGTTTAAAATTTTCTTTCAGATATTGAATGGCCTGGCTTATGTTCCTGCCTGAGAAATATATCACTTTATATATTTCTTCAATTTCATCAATCTGTTGTTGCGTGAATCCTCTTCTCCTGAGTCCAATTTTATTTAGTCCCGCGAAGCCTACGGGTTCATTATTTATTATTGCATAAGGAGGAATATCTTTTTTGAACATAGCTCCACCACTTATCATTGCATGCGCTCCCACCCGTGTAAACTGGTGGGCTGCTGAACCACCTCCCATAATGACATAATCATCTAATTTCACTTCACCCCCAAGCATAACATTATTAACCAGTATGATGTTATCCCCTAAAATACAATCATGTGCCACATGTGAATTGGCCATCATCAGGCAGTTATTACCAATTATAGTTTCCCCAAGGGCTCTTGTTCCCCTGTTTATGGTTGCTCCTTCCCTGAAAGTGCAATTATTACCTATTTGGGTTGTTGTTTCCTCTCCTGCAAATTTCATATCCTGGGGTATACCTGATATCACTGCTCCAGGGAAAACATTACAATTAGATCCCATGCGGGTACCATCCAGAACTGTAGCATTTGGTCCAATCCAGCTATCATCACCTATTTCGACATCACCTGCTATATAGGCGAAGGGTTCAACAGTTACATTTTTACCAAGACTTGCATCACTATGAATAAAAGCCTGATTTGAAATCATTATTACTTATTTTTTACTACCTGGGCAACCATCTCCCCTTCGACAACCAGTTTGTTACCAACATATATATGACCATACATTGATACGATTCCCCTTCGCGGAGGTTCTGACATATTAAGTCTTATTATCAGTGTATCGCCAGGTATTACTTTCTGTTTAAATTTCACCTTATCTATCTTAAGAAAATATGTTGACCATTCTTCAGGATCCTCAACATCACCAAGTATCAGCATGCCTCCTACCTGGGCCATGGTTTCGACCAGTAATACTCCCGGCATGACCGGCTCATCGGGGAAATGTCCCTGAAAGAAAGCCTCGTTGAAAGTAACGTTCTTTATTCCCACTACTGAGTTTTCATCCTTATGTATTACTTTGTCGACCAATAGGAAAGGGTACCTGTGTGGTAATCTTTTCTTGATTTCTTCAATCCCGTAAACAGGTTCCGCTGTTGGATCATATAAAGGAATATCTTTTTTGGAACCTGCTTTTTTTATTTCCTGTTGTACCAGTCTTGCCAGATTGATATTTGCCTGGTGTCCCGGCCTTGTAGCTACTATCTTGCCCTTAATATGCTGACCTACCAGAGCCATATCACCGAGCAGGTCAAGTAGTTTATGACGTGCCGGCTCATTTGGATACCGAAGAGCAGTGTTGTTTAATATCCCCTCCTTATGAGCCGTAATATTTGGTTTATCAAACATTCTGGCAATACGATCAATTTCAGACTGCGGAACTTCCTTTTCAAGTATTACGATTGCATTATCAAGATCGCCTCCCTTAATCCTTCCTGCCTTAAAAAGTGGCTCAAGCTCATGGAAGAAAACGAATGTCCTGCTTTTGGCTATTTCTTCAGCGAAATCATCCTTGGTATCAAGCACTGCATACTGGTTACCCAATATTTTTGAGTTATAGTCAATGAGGACATTTATGCTCAGATGGTCATCAGGATATATTATCAGGTCAACTCCATGTTCTTCATCGGAGTAGACAATTTTTTCCTTTATTTCAAAATACTTTCTGAGCGATTTCTGCTCAATTATCCCTGCTTTTTGAATAGCTTCGGTAAACATCATAGCACTGCCGCCCATAATAGGTGCTTCAGGACCATCGATGTCCACAAGAACATTATCCAGGTTCATTCCGTAACAAGAGGCCAGCACATGTTCTATGGTGGCAACGGATGCCCCATTCTCTTCAAGGGTTGTCCCTCTCGAAGTGTCTGTAACATTCTCTGCCAGCGCACGAATAATGGGTTTATCAGGCAGGTCAACCCTGCAAAACTTATAGCCATGATCAATGGGTGCTGGTTTAAATGTAATAGTCACATCAATGCCCGAATGTAATCCTTTTCCTTTAAGGCTTACCTCGGATGCCAGAGTTCTCTGGTTCTTAATACTCATTTAATTTTGTTCTTTTTATTATGCCTGTAAAGAAATAAAAAAAATTTCGAACGAGCGATAAAAACCCATGCTAACATGGTTTATATCAAATAAATTCGTTTGGAACGTACCTGATTATCTGTTTTTTATCTCTCTGATATCTTCAGCCAATTTATCTACTTTCTCCTTGAGTTCAGGAAGTCTCCTGAAAATAATATGTGATAGCTGGGCCTTCCTGTATTCAAGGGCAGGAGAGCCATAAACAGTAGTATTTTCCTTAAGTATATTGCCATTGATACCGGTCTTTGCGGCAGCCTTGGTTCCATCAGCAATCTTAACATGACCTGTAATGCCAACCTGTCCGCCAAACATGCAATTCTTACCTATCTTTGTTGATCCTGCTATACCTGTCTGGCCTGCCATTACCGTATTTTCTCCCACTTCAACATTATGCCCTATCTGGATTAGATTATCCAGCTTGACCCCTTTTCTAATCACAGTTGATCCCATTGTTGCACGATCAACAACCACGTTGGCACCTATCTCAACATTATCCTCAAGTATAACATTACCAAGCTGGGGTATTTTATTATAAGTAGTATCTGACTGGGGTGCAAAACCAAATCCATCACTCCCAATCACCGAACCGGCATGGATAATACAGTTCTTACCAATAATACACTCATGATAGATTGTAGCACCGGGGTAAATAATGGTACCTTCTTCTATCATGCATTTATCTCCTATATTGGTATTTGCATGTACAGAGCAATGATCCCCTAAAACTACATTTTCACCTATATAAGCCATAGGTCCTATATATACATCTTTTCCGATTCTGGCTGACTTTTCAATTACCGCCCTGGGATGTATTCCTTTTTTCCTCGGTTTTGATTTTTCATAAAGAGTGAGTAATGATGCGAAAGCTTCGTATGCATTATCCACCCTGATCATGGTTGCTCTGACAGGGGAAGAAGGGCTGAAATCCCTGTTGACTATGACAACTGATGAACCTGTAGTGTATATATATTTCTCATAGTTCATATTTGACAGAAAGGAAAGGGCTCCTTCATGACCTTCTTCAATTTTTGCTACTGAGGTTACGACCACGCCGGGGTCTCCCTCAATTTCACCTTTAAGGTGTTTGGCGATCTCTTTAGCTGTAAATTTCATTTTTATAAGTTTTTCTACTTGGTAACTCTTCTTATTTATTAATGATTCTTCTAACATCTTTCGGGTAACAAAGATAGTACCTGACAGTACTTTTTGATAAAGTCTCATGACGAAGAATACTTGATACTTCAGTCACATCTCTAAGTGAACCATCCTTTTGTTGTATTTTTACACCGGGAGCCCTTGGAGCGTAGGTAATATTAGATATACAGCCGGTGTAAACATAACTATCTGTATCCTGCATTCTGAAATCATTAATTCCTTTCAGAATATCGATAATCCTTGCTATATCTGATTCCGGGAAGGACACATCAGATAGTTCAATAGCTGGAAGTTGCCGATGTAAGAATGCTTTTGCCAGGTCTGAGAGAACTTTGTCCGGGTTCTCTGTCCATTGCTTGAGAGAAGAAATAAGCTCATTATCGTCAAGCTTGAAGAACATTGTTGAAAATTCTGTATTCTTCCCTTCAACTATTTCCTTCCGGTCTATCTTCGTTTTAAGAAAATAATCTACCGCATTCGTTGATAGCACCTGCTGGCCATTCATAACCAGGTTGCGAGCTCGCCTGATTATTTTTTTAAGCATCTGATCAGCGCTCAGGACAGTCTTGTGCATATATACCTGCCAGTACATAAATCGTCTTGCTATAAGAAACTTCTCAATTGAATAAACTCCTTTTTCTTCAACAACAAGTCGGTTGTCTGAAGTATTCAACATGCTTATTATCCTGTCAGAGCCAACCGATCCTTCTATAACCCCGGTATAGTAACTATCACGCAAAAGGTAATCCAGTCTATCCATGTCTATCTGGCTGGATATAAGGTCGTTGAAAAACCTCCTGGAGTATTTGCCATCGAACATTTCAATGGCCATATCCATCCTGTTATTATATTTCCTGTTAAGGATATTCATAATAATCAAAGAGATATCCTCATGACTGATCTTACCTGAAATATTGAATTCAAGCGAATGGGAGAAGGGGCCATGCCCCAGATCATGACATAGAATTGCTATTAGGGCTGCTTCGAATTCCTCTTCGTTTATTTCTACTTTCTTTTTCCTAAGAGTTGTAAGGGCCTGCACCATGAGATGCAATGCTCCCAGGCTATGAAGGAACCTGCTGTGAGTGGCACCAGGATATACCATATCGGTTAGGCCAAGTTGCTTAATGAACCTTAAGCGCTGAAACCACGGATCCTCCAGGAGGTCAAATATAAATTCACAGGGGATCCTGATAAATCCGTGTACCGGATCATTCAATATCTTAAGTTTGTTGATTCCTGGGTCCAATTATATTTTTTTTGTTTTACAAAATTAGAAATTACTTTTACACGGCTGCAGAATATTAGAAATCATTAGTGGAATGTTAAACAATATTTAAAACATGAAATCATTGAAAATATTACCATCAATTTGAAATATTTCAGGTCTTTAGAGAGTCCTATAGGTTGTATTGTATATTTATCAGTTAAAAGAATTTCCAGATGAAAATTGAAATAAAGGGCCTTGATGTAATATATAAAAACGGGAATCATGCTGTTAAGAATATTACACTTACCATTGAAGAAGGGATGTTCGGACTGCTGGGGCCAAATGGTGCCGGCAAGTCAAGTCTTATGAAAATACTGGTAGCCTTGATGAAACCAAGCTCGGGTGAAGTAATGGTTAATGGTGAGAATATACAGAAACAAAGAAAAAAGCTTCGCTCTTTTCTGGGTTACCTGCCCCAGGATTTTCGCTTTTTTACCCGGTTAAAGACGTGGGAGTTCCTTGATTATTCAGGCTCTCTTGCGGGTATTAAGAACAGGCAAAAAAGGCTGCAGATGGTTGATGAACTGCTTGACAAGGTTGGGCTGCTGGAAGCAAGGGACAGGAAGGCAAATAAATTGTCAGGTGGCATGAAAAGACGCCTGGGAATAGCACAGGCACTTATTGGTGATCCAAAAATAATCGTCGTGGACGAACCAACCACAGGCCTTGACCCTGATGAAAGAATACGTTTCAGGAATATCCTTTCTGACCTGAGCCAGAACGATGTGACTATAATTCTTTCTACTCATATCGTTGGTGATATTTCGTCCACATGCCAGAGTATGGCCCTGCTGAATGAGGGAAAAATGGTTTATTCCGGTTCTCCCGACGACCTTGTTAAACAGGCTGAAGGGCATGTTTATAACCTCAGGCTTACCCAGGAGGAATACGACCGGGTGAAAGATGATTTTCATATTATAACATCCATCCCCAGTGAGATAGGATGGGACGCACAGGTGGTGGCCGAAAATGTCTCGGGCTTCGACAGCCAGTCTATTGAACCTAATCTTGAACATGCATATGTATACTATATGGAACATAAAATTAACGGAGTAAGCATAAATATTTAAGTGCAAAATAAATGATCTCTATACATAACATCAGAACCGTTGCACGCTACGAGGCTAAAACCCTACGCCGAAGCTGGCTGTTCAGGCTTTTTTCAATCTTAGCGCTGGTAATTCTAACAATAATGAATATAGGGCTATTCAGTCCAATTGGAGATGAGGAATGGGAATTCCTTGCTATCCCCTCTTCCATGCCCCTTGTTAATCTATATATACTTAACATTGCTCAATCCTTAATAGTCATCTTCCTTGCATCTGACTTCCTAAAGCGGGATAAAAAGCTGGATACCAATGAAGTCCTTTATACGAGGCCCATGTCAAACATGGAATATATATTCGGTAAGTCCCTCGGCATACTGAGACTTTTCCTTGGTGTTAATATCCTTATTCTTACCATATGTCTTATCATTAATATAATATCAAAGCAGGCGAGTATTGATGTAGCTGCATATTTCGAATATCTTTTTATTATCAGTATACCAACCCTTATTTTCAGCCTTGGATTTGCATATATACTTATGTCGATTATCCGAAACCAGTCAATAACTTTCCTGCTGTTACTCGGATACGCTGCGCTGAACATGTTTTATCTCTATAACAGGATGAATTCATTCTTTGACTATATGCTCTTCGGGTTACCTGTTTTCAAGAGTGGGCTTACAGGCTTCAGCAATATAGATTTAATTCTTGCCCAGAGAATTATGTACACATCACTTGGGCTGGTTTTTATATTTATTACAATTTTGATTTTTAAACGATTGCCTCAGTCAAAAATCCACAGGGCCATCAGTCTTACGTTTTTATTTGTTTTTCTTTTATCAACTTCATACTCAGCATATTACTTCCTGGATAATTACTATGACAGCCGCAACCTGAAAAATAAGGTTATAGAAATCAATAGCAAGTATGAGAACAGTGATTTCTTGAAGGTTACAGATGCTGATATCGAAATTGAATATGCCGGCCGTGAATTATTGGCAAGCGCTAACCTTAAATGTCTCAATACCCATGACAACCCTGTTATTGAAGCCCCATTTTCACTTAATCCTGGTCTGTCTGTGAAAGAAGTCACTGTTAATGGTTCAGCAGCCACTTTCGAGCTCGACGGTCATATCATCATTGTGGATATGGATCCCGGCCTGCAACCCGATTCAACACTAAATATAGGCTTTGTATATGAAGGTTTTATAGAAGAAGCCTACTGCTATCCCTGGTATAATGAGGATATAAAAGAAAATCCATTCCGTATAGGGCCGGTAATGATAGATAAAAGGCAGGTTATACAAAATGGCGAATTCCTGCTACTAACACCTGAAACCCACTGGTACCCTGTAGCAGGTCTTAATTTTTATCCCGGCAGCCCTGCCAAAATATTGATTGATTTTACCAATTATACTCTTAAGGTTAAGCGTAATAATGACCTTGTTGCAGTATCACAGGGTGAGAGGTCATCTGATGAAGACTTCTGGTATTTTGATAATGAGAATCCATTAACCGGAATAAGCCTTATTGAAGGATATTATATCAGTGATACCATATGTGTTGATTCAACTGATTTTATTGCTCATTATTACAGAGGTCATGATTATTTCAGAGAAGATCTTAACGAACTGGGCGACACACTGGTTAACCTGATATCAGGGATAATGACTGAACTTGAAACTAATTTCAGCACTGAATACCCGTTCAGAAGATTGAGTCTTGTTGAGGTTCCTGTTTATTTCCACTCTATAGAAAAGAAGAACACTCAGACCAGAGCTGAAGTACAGCCATCAATGATACTCCTACCTGAAAAACTGGCATCAATAAATACAGCCGCCTTTTACAGAACCATTAAGAGACAGAAAAGAAGAATGGATAGGAGCAACCAGGTAATAACTGATAAAGAGCTACAGGTACGGGCATTCAATAATTTTGTAAGAAATACCTTTATCACCAGTTCCGATTTCCGCTTTAACAGGGGAAATACTTCTATGGTACCCGGAAGATATTTATTGGGCCCCAGTTTTTACTTCTATAAAAATAATTTCTACTCTGATGAGTATCCCGTTATGAATGCGGTGTTTGAGACTCATCTTCAGAAAGTGGAAGCTCCCCAGGGAGGTTTCCAGAGAATGTTCCTGGGAGGGCTTAGTGAGAATGATAAAGCTAACACCATCCTCAGGGATCACAGTATGGAAGAAATATTCGCCTCAAATCCATCAAACGATACCACACGGTTAATACTGACAGTGAAGGGGGATTACCTTTTTAATCTCATTCGCTCAGAAGCAGGGATTGAAGAATTTAATACATGGTTTTCCGATTATCTTGAGAAAAACAAATTCAGAAACATCAGCATAAAGGATTTCAGCAATAATCTTCAGGACAGCTTTGGTTTCAATCTCGACAATTACCTTGACCAGTGGTACAGGGGTAAAGGACAACCCGGATTCCTGTTTTCTGACATCGCTGTATATGAAGTTGTTGTTGGTACAAGAACAAGATATAAGGTAATCTTTACCGCATCCAATCCTGAGGAAACATCCGGAATATTTAATGTAGGGTTTAGAACAGGCGGCCGCGGACCCGGCGGCGGACGTGGCATGCAGGGTAATGTTGCCATATCAGTAAGCACGGGAGGAAGGGGAAATATTTCTGTAGATATGGCCGGACGGGGTATGCAAGTAAATGATGTGGAAAAAATTGTTAAGCTGGAAGCAGGTCAGGCAAAAAGAGTAAGCGTTATTCTCGATGCCCAGCCCCGGGGTATGTTCATAAATACACTCTTTTCCGTTAACAACCCGGGTGAACTTCAGTTTCCACTTATTGATCTGGCACAGGGAAAAACGGATGACAACAGCGAAGGAGAAGTAATACTTGACAGGATTCCTCTTTTACAGGAGGAAAATGAAATAATAGTTGACAATGAGGACGCTGGATTCAGGATATACCAGGTAAAATCATCAGGCAGGCTAAAAGAATGGCTTAATATTGGTGGGGACAATAGTAATGATTACCGGGAGATGTTCATATGGTGGGCACCTGAATACTGGGTAAAAACAGTGCAAAACACTTACTATGGCAAATATGTAAAGTCAGCGGTTTATACACGTGCCGGCAACGGGGAACAATATATAAGCTGGACGGCCGAAATAGAGGAACCGGGATACTATGATGTTTATACATATATCGGGAAACGCGGGGGACAGAGATTAATGATGGGACGTGGCAGGGAGAGCAGAAATGCAATGCAGGATCTTCATTTCAATGTTGAACATGATGATGGCAGCGAGGAGGTGCTGGTCGACTGGGAAAACGCCGAAAACGGTTGGAACCACCTTGGATCCTACTACCTCTCTCCTGACACTACAAGAGTGATAATGACCAACCAGTCAGAGGGAAGAACAGTGACCGGCGATGCAATAAAATGGGTAAAACAAAATTCATATAAATAATTTCAGATGAAGAAGTTAGTTTTATTAATTACAATTATTATCAATATTGTTTTTAATATAGAAGCACAACAGGGACTGACCCTCGAGGTAGCCCTCGATATAGCCGAAGAAAACAGCCCGTCGATAAAAAGGACGAGGCTCAACCTGGTCCGGAGCAGAGAAAACCTGAACGCGCAGAGGGCAGCCCTCAAATCAAATTTTTCCCTGTCGATCAATCCTTTTGAG
>Ga0272441_10010875_pt1 | contig 13641 bp, 15 predicted proteins | sample SSMProp6N_FD_193582 | JGI IMG/M metagenome (GOLD analysis project Ga0272441, IMG submission 193582) | Marine sediment archaeal communities from Little Sippewissett salt marsh, Falmouth, MA, United States - SSM-Prop-6N | ecosystem: Environmental > Aquatic > Marine > Wetlands > Sediment ... | reverse complement strand
CTAACTCCGTTTCTGTACAACTCTTCAGCTTTTTAACCTTTAACCCCATCTTTTCAAAATGTTCACATGCGGCTTCTGCAGCCTTAACGTCAGCGCCGCCAACGTATTTCGTCCACCGCTTCATTTCCCATTTCATATGCTCAGGGCTTTTGTGTACTCCACGGGCTGGTGAATGCGCTACAAGGCATGTGCAACCCTGTTGGGCTTTCTTTGTGGTTCCCGGCGGAACCGTGCTGTTGATGATTAGCAATTTTGGTTTAAACTGTTTTGCGTAGCTTTCAACTGTAGCTACGAAATTATCCTGATTTTTGCATGGAAGGCAGATGTGCATGATGTCTGGTTTTTGTGGCAGTTTACTTTGGTCTTGATGGTTTGCGCGCATTTTTTCTTCATCTAAGTCTAACCCGTAAACTGTCAAGTTTGCTGTTTCTTTCAAAAGCTCAAATAAAGTGAGGCCGATTTCTCCTAAACCCACCACGAGAACTGTTTCTTTGGTCAATCTGCCCACATCCTCTAACAGAAAAACTAAGTAAATTTTTAAACTATTTAAACATTGAATTCACAAATAGAAGACTATGCAGCAGCCAAAAACTGGGAAAGGAGTAATAATCGGAGAAAACGTTCAATTCGGCAAAAATGTTGTTATCTGGAATTACGTCGTGATAGGTGACAACACGAAAATAGGCGACGGTACATGCATCGGAAGCTTCGTTGACATAGGCAAAAACGTGACTATGGGCAAAAACTGTAACATACAAGCACACGTGACAATTTCAAATGAGTGTATACTCGGAGATAACGTGTTCATCGCTCCGAACAGTTCACTTCTCAACGACAAATACCCCAAAAGCAGCATGCTCACGTCACCAATAGTGAAGGATAACGTGGTGATAGGCGGCGGAGTCACTGTTTTGCCCAGTGTGGTTTTGGGCGAAGGCTCGGTTATCGGCGGCGTAAGCGTTGTAGCCGCAAACGTGGCTCCTGAAAAAGTCTTGATGGGGGTTCCAGCAAAAGAAGTGATGACTAAAAAAGAGTACGAGGCTAAACGCGAAGCGTTCCTTAAGGCAAAGCAGGATAAACGGTGAAAGTTGAAATGAGAATTTGGTATGACGCGTGCACTGGCAAGCACATGCGATATGGTGTAGCAATAGCTAAGCGCCTTAGAGAATCTGGGTGCGAAGTAATACTCACGACAAGAGAACATCCTGACACCTTAGCGTTAGCCCACATCCTAGACGAAAAACCAACCGTAGTCGGTAAGTATCAGCCTTCCACTCTTTCTTCAAGAATAGAAGAAAGCGCAAAACGCATCATACAATTCTCTAAAATGTTCAAGGACCAACCACCTGACGTGGCGATTGCACACCAGTCTGTTGAACTGTGCAGAACCGCGTTCGGCTTGGGGATTCCAATAATTTTAACCGCGGACACGCCACACGCTAAAGCCGTAAACAAACTAACCATACCCTTCGCTGATACTCTTGTTGTCTCAGAGGCGTTGCCGAACCAGTTTCTGAAAAAATACTGCCCCGAAAACATCGTTCGGTTTAAAGGTGTGGATGAGGTTGCATGGATTAAAAATTTGAAGCCGCAAAAACGCTCCAGCAAGAAGCCGCTTATAATTGTCAGGGAAATAGAAACCAAAGCTGCTTACGCCCTTGAAGCATCTAACCACGCATTGGAAACGGCAAAAAAACTCGAAGCTCTCGGTGAAGTTCTCATCCTTAAACGATACAGCAGCAAAGAAGAATTCGTGGATTCCGCGCGTGCAGTTGCAAACGCAGACTTGGTGGTGAGCGCAGGCGGAACCATAGCAAGAGAAGCCGCCCTCCAAGGCGTTCCAAGCATAATAACTTCTGAGATTGGCAGAACATACGTGAACACGTACCTCGCAAGTAAAGGGTTCCCCATTTTCATGTGCGACCCTCAAGACACGCTGAAGCTAGCTAAAAAATACGTGGGGAACAAGGTTGATGTGAAGGATAAACTTGCGCAGTTTGATGACCCAGTTGACGTAATTGAAAAAGCGGTGATGCAGGTGAAAACGGCGGAAGCTTAACGGAAAAGAGTTTTTAAAAACGAAAAATTAAAGATTAACAACACTGATTTAATCAGAAGAACACAAGTGGGCCGGTCGTCTAGCTTGGTTAGGACGTTGGCTTTACGAGCCAAAGGTCGCCGGTTCAAGTCCGGCTCGGCCCACCATTTACCTTTTTGCTTGTTGGCTCGGAAGTGGCTAGAATTTAGAGAAAACTATCAAATCAGCCAGCAAAAGGCGCTGAGTAGAACGTCATGGAAGTGTGTGTGGTTTATATGACAGTTATTTTTCCGTATTTTCCGGTGGAGAGTTGTAGTATGTTTCTGAAGGATTTGGCGTAGCCGTTTTCGATTTTGATTTTGTTGCCGACCATGACTTGTCTGACTTGTTCGTTCCAGAGTGTTAGGACTATTTTTCCTGTTTCGTCTTTGAGTGTGGCGTCTGCGACCATTAAAACTCGACCGTATTTGCTGCGTACTTCGCGGGCGTCGGTTTTTTCTGTGATTTCTCCTTCAACGTTGATTTCGCTGTCTCCTTCTTTGATTTCGTTTATTTTCATTTTTTATTCACATTCCTTAAGTAAGCTCTTTTGGCTGGTGATAAGGTTTCTTCTTTTCTCAAGGATTGGGAACCAACTCAAAAGTTTTGTGTTTTAGAAAATCGTTTTTGATGTGTAATTAGTTGTTTCTGGTTCATCAGTTTTGTGTTAGAGTTTTCTGGTTTGTTTTTTTGTGTTTTTTTTAGTTTTTTATTGTTGCAATAGTGTGTTGTCTTGTCAATGTTGATTTGGGTGTTGGTTTTCTGGAAGTGTCAGTGTGAGTTTTGGGAATGCTTGGACGGTTTTTTGTGGTTTTGTTTTGGTGTTTATGGTAAAGCTTTCTAAGGTCTTGTGTGTATATTAGTGGTTGTAGGTGGGGGTGTATGGCTGATTCAGAGGAAGAGATTTATTCGATTATGTTTAGTTCGTTGAAGCATCCTGTGCGGCGTAAGATTTTGCGTATGCTTTCGGTTGAGTCGTTGAGTTTTTCGGAGTTGTTGGAGGCGCTTGGGGTTTCTAGTTCTCATTTGACGTATCATCTTGAGAATCTTGGTGAGCTTGTGTCGAAGGGGGATGATGGGAAGTACAAGTTGTCTACTTTTGGGGAGGCTTCTGTGAGTACGATGCAGGTTGTGGAGGAGGCTCCTGCGGTTCGTTCGCGGCGTGGGTTGCCGTTGTCTTTGCGGTGGAGGGGTTTTTTGGGGGTGCTTCTTGTGGCGGTTGTGTTTTTGGCGGGTTTTTCTTATGTTCAGTCTGCTTCTTTGAGTCAGTTGTCTGGTGAGCATGAGGTTTTGCAGTCGCGGTATAATCAGTTGTTGTCTTGGAGTGCTAGTACGGATGATGCTATTGGTTTTATTGAGGATGTTGTGCAGTTTGACACTGAGATGTATCAGGCGACTTTGCTTAGTGATACGGTGGATCATCGTTCTGATTTGGGTGGGGTTGCTGAGGAGATTTTGCGGTATTCTCTTACTGACAGTGAAAACCAGATTGATGTGATTTTGCGGTTTCGGAATCAGCAGTTGTCTAGGTACAGGGTGTATTTGTTTGAGGGTTCGCCTGTTTACACTGAGGCTCAACCTTACGCGGTTTTGGATGCGGCTAAGGGTTTGATGGATCGGTTTGGTTTGTTTGAGGATGCTTCTTACTTGACGGATATGCGTGGCATGTTGGATTTGGTTGAGGATACGAATAACGCTGAAATCGTGGAGGGTAACATTAAGTTGACTGTTTCTGTTTCGGGGGATGACGCTGAAATCATGTGGATGTACACTGAGAACGGTGTTGATTTTTCGCCGAAAAGCGTGAGTTTATCTTTTGAGGATGGGGTTTTGAAGGAGTTGACTGATGGCTGGTATCTTTTCAACGTTGCAACCACTGAGGTTACTGTGGAAACTGAAGAGGAAGCTATTGCAATTGCGAGAGAAGCTGTGGAAGGTTTCACTTGGACAGTTGACGGTGTGGTAGTGTCTGGTTTCACTGTGGTGGAGGAACCCGTTTTAGCTGTGTTTCACCCAACGCTGAGAACCAACAGTTTAGATCTGGTTCCTTACTGGGAGGTTAGTCTTTACCTTGACAAAGTTTACACAGGCGGAGTTAACCGTCTTGACGTTGGAATTTGGGCTGACACTGGGCAAGTTCGGCGGATTGTAACAAAAACTGGATAACCCAAAAACGTTGCTTGACTGATGCGTGATTTTTTTCTATACCCCCCTTATATAAAGAGTCAGCCAGAAGTTCAACGCCCTTCTGAACTAGCGATCACACAAAAAATCTTCTGTTCCTTACAGGTAGACGCTGTAGTTTTGAACCTGATTTTAAGTGTTCAAGAAGTGTCTTAGGGTTTTTGGGTTAAACACTTTGAACCTTGCGTTTTTCATGTTTCTACCGATATTTGGTATTAATCCCGCTGCGTCGGTTCCCAGTTTACATGTTAGGGCATGTTCGAAAGGTCCTAGAGGTTCCACGTCGATGACGTCGCGGTCTAGCCTCGCATGTTTGATTGTCTTTTCTACTTCGTGAAGGGATGAACCTAGAACAAGTAGTCTGTCCAGCAGGGACTCCCGCCAAACCGCGTACTTCCTGATTTGCTTGCTCGCCAGTTCAGCATCTATGCGCCTTTCCTCCATGTATACATCTTTAACCTCCACGTTCAAGGGTAACCCCTCACAGAACCCGAAAAGCTCCGCAATCTTTTTCAAAGCAAGTTTCCTGCCGTCCACAAGCTCATTCTGCAAATGAAGCAAAGGCACGGTTGCGTGAACGATTTCCGGCTGGAAAACCCCCACATCTACAGTTAACTCGGTTTTTCCAATTTTCTGAATATAACCTTTTAACGTTGAAAACTTTTTCACGTTATCGAGACTGCTTGGGCAGAGGCGCACCTTTTGAGTCAGGTAGTTCGTGGCGATTTCTTCATCTTCACCTGAAAGCTCTACTTGCACCCACCCGCCAGCGACTGTGCCTAAAATTTTCACTTCCACTTCTAGCTCTTCTAAAGGCGCTTTCAAGGCTTCGCCAATCTGCTTCAACTGGCTGTCACCGCCGATTTTCGTAAGCAAAGTCAAAGCAGTCATGGGCAGTCGCCTATAAGACCTGTTATTTCATCGTGAAGTTTCCGCACTCTCTCCGCTGCTTCATGCATCCCCTTCTCCTCAAACTTCTCAATGGTTAATTCTATGGGCGCGCGTTTGCCCTTTTCAATCAGCTTGTCAGCGTAAGAAACCACTTTCTCCTCAAGAGTAACGGGAACGTAAACGTCCTTTGGCCACCCTAACCACTCAGCCTCACTAGCGGTTATTCCGCCTCCCATATGCCTCTTCACTATAGAAACCACAGGTTCAGGCAAACCCGCAGACTTAACAATCTCCGCTCCAACCAAGCCGTGGTTCACATTATGCGTCTTCGAGCGGCCAATGTCATGGAGAAGCGCGCCTATCTCCACAAGTTCAAAATCAATTTTGAAGCCCTTCTCTTTAAGGCTGCTTGCAGTTTCCAAAGCAAGTTCCGTAACTGCTTTGCAATGTTTTATGACTTTCTTGGAACACCCGTTTTCCCGGAGAAGTTGCAACGCTTGTTCCCTGGATGGAAGCGTCTCTTACTCACCCAGTTCTTTCCTCAACTGTTCAACTTTCGCCGATAATTTCTCAACAAAATTGCCGTTTTCACAATGAGACAAAGGCTTACCGCACGTGGGACAATTAAAAACCAGTTCCACAGCTTCTTCAAACGGAATCCGTTTACATTCAGGCGTGTCGCAACAGTAAAAGTCATGGTTTTTCTCGTATTGCAGTCGAACATCAAGTTTCTCCAGAACCCTGCGTTTCTGGCTTAAAATAAAACCTTCAAGCTGCGTCGGCTGAAGCTTCCAGTGAAATATAAACCACCCAGTTTTAGGGTCACGGGTTCTCCTCAAACTCACAAGAGAATGATCATAAAGCTTGTAGAGAATCCTGCGAACAATATTCAACCGGATCTCAGTGTTGCCAGCGATTTCATCATCCGTTATTTCACCTACATTTTTAATGTAGTTAATCAGTTTTACGGCTTCTTCCTCACCCATCGCCGTAGCAACTTTCATCAACGTTGCATCATCAATAGTTGATAACATGCTCTGTTTTCCTTTCCCTATAAATAACCGTAACGCTACAATAAAGCTTTTCTTCAAATTCTAGAAGAAATCAACATTCATCTATCGTTTTCTTGCCTCTCTCTTGAGGAACAACCTTAATCTTTGCTTTTCCAAAACCCTTAGCTAACTCGTCTCCTTCAAAGAAACGGTCCAAGAAAACCGCGAGGGCAGCACACTCAGAATGAGGCTGGTTCCCAACAGCCACGTTAAAGTCTGACACTTCAGCTGAAAAGAATTCGCTGGGAACCTTCTGGCTTCCAACAAGCACCAACACTTTTTTCCCTGACTGCTTTACCCTGTCCAGTACAGAGCTTGTTTGTATGTTCTCGCCGTACACCGTCAAGTGAACAACAATTCCCCCCTCAGCCTTCCAGTTCCTCACCACACTTCTCCACTTTTCACCCATCTCAAAAAAGAAGTTTCCACCCCAATTCTCTGTAACCTTCACCACCGTTTCCTCAAGCTTCTTATCCACGATGTCCGAAAGCACGAAGCCCGCGGCACCTAACGCTCGCGCCGCCAACGCAACATGGCTTGTAAGCCGAGCGTCCCGCTGCGGACGGTGCCCCCACCGTAACACAACAACTTCCTGCATGTTGGCTTCCTCTTCACTGGGTTTTAGAGATTGCTCCGAATTTTCCATCGAGTTCTTCAACCCGTTTCCTTACTTTTTCAGCGAATAAAGGGTTTGCCTGAAACGTTACTTCCACAGAGTCGTTCATGAACTTTGCTTCCTTCACGTCTGTGTTTTCGTGAACCCACGACATAAACGTCATAGTATCATTGGTTAATGGCACAGAAAAAGAGGCTTGAACGTAATCTTCAAGTTTCTTTAATATTGCCTGTTTCAACAGTTCAAGGTTTGTCTGATGCAAAGCAGATACGAGAATCGGATTTTTAACCTCAGTTTTCAACACTTCAAGCTTCCGCTCAATCTCATCTTCGCTTAACAAGTCAATTTTGTTCAGCACGGTAATGACTGGTATGCCTAAAGCGCCTATCTGCTCTATTGTTTGTAGGCAGATGCTGTTTTTCTTCTCGATTTTCTCTAGAGGCTCACTTAGGTCCAGCACCAGCAGTATGAGGTCGGCGTAGATGGTTTCTTCAAGCGTTGACTGGAACGCCTCTATCAACCTTAACGGCAAACGGTCTATGAAGCCAACAGTGTCTGTTAAAAGAAACGGTCTTTTCGAGATTTCCACAAGCCGCGTCGTGGTTGAAAGCGTCGTAAACAAAGCCTTGTCCACTTGCGCTTCTTCCGCCGTTAAAGCGTTAAACAGGGAGCTTTTACCGGCGCTTGTGTACCCCGCTAAAGAAATACCCATGAAGCCCAGTTCGGATCTTCTTTCACGATGCAACAGCCGTTTCTCGCGGATTTTCAAGAGTTTCCCCTTGATGGTCTGAACTTGTCTGCTTACGGCGTCATGATACACGTCTGCTTCGTAGGAGCCGAGCCCCATGAACCCTGGCTGCTCTTTCATCTTTGTTAGTCTTACTCTTTCTTTGGCGTGAGCGAGTTCGTACTTTAATGTCGCCAGCTGAATTTGCAGTTTTGCTTCTGTGGTTGTGGCTCTTCTCGTGAAAATTTCAAGTATCAGTTTGAAGCGGTCAATTGTTTCTACGCCTGTGGCTTTTGCCAGATTGTAGGATTGCACTGGCTTCAGTTGGTTGTCAAAGAGAATTTTTTCTGCGCCCTTTTCCTTGACGAGGGCAGCGAGTTCCTCTACTTTTCCAGCGCCTATCTGGTAGCGGGCGTCAGCCAGTCTGAACTGCTCTAGTTTTGCGACAACAGTGTACCCGGCGGCTTCCGCGAGTTTTCTGAGTTCTTCTAAACTTGAGGGTTCGTGGCTTAAGCGTCGCTGCACTATGATTGCTTTCGTTCTGTGGGCTCCTCCTCGCCTTTCTTGTTCAGCTGTATCAGGTCGCCTAAAGTTGTTCCCCGATTTGGCGATTTAGGAAAACCCTGTGAAATTTTTTCTTCCGTTACTGGAACAAGCAGTTTAATTTTCAAAACATGCTCAAGCTTAGTAACAAGCTGGTTGTTAGGCGTCATCTTTCCAGTTTCAAGCTTGCTTAAAACCGACGCCTTCTCTTTTATCCTCTTACCAAGCTCCTCATGGGAAAGACCTAGGCTTTCACGCGCCTGCCTAATCTGCACGTCGTAGTCTTCCACTATCTCCCGTGTAGTGTCCACTTTGGCTTTCGCAGGCTTTCTCGGAACAAAAGAAACAGGCGTCAAAGGCTTCTGTGGAACCCTCTGCCTAACGTCTACCTCTTCTTCATAGATTATTTTTCCATGCTTTGAACATTCAATGCATACCGTCAGCTTGGCGCCTTCAATTAAGGCTCTAGTTGGGGGACCGTGAATTTTGCGTCCGCAAACTTCGCATCGCAACGATTTTCACCCAGTTGTCTTTATTATAAGGTAGTGTTTATAGTTGTCGAATCAAAAATGAAGGAACACTGGTGAAAACACGTGAGTAACGCGTTAACCCGCATCAGAAGCACAGCGGACTACCAATTCGGCAAAGGCGTAGGCGCCAAGCTGTTTCCAGAAAACGTGGAAATCGAATACTCAAAAGCCACTGGCAGAATACGCTACGTGTACCTAAACGGCGAAAGACTCGCAACACTCCGCCCAACAGACGGTTTGCTGTCTCTGAGCATAGCCGCAGCGCAGACTGTGGCTGAACTCCGCGATTCCGCCAGATGCTTCGTAACAGTGCAAAACGACGTGTCAAAGTATATTGCTGACGGCGGAGACGTGTTTGCCGTGCATGTTGTAGCCGTTGACGCGGAAGTTCGCGCCAGAGACGAAGTCATAATTCTTGACGAAGACCACCACGTTTTAGCGGTTGGACGCGCCCTGCTCTCAACCTCAGAGATGCAGACTTTCAAAACTGGCGTCGCCGTCAAAGTTAGACGCGGAAGCGCAAAGGAAAGTTAAGTATATGAATACCTACTGCAGAATAGTTTGTGGAAGCGATTAGTATGCCTAAACGCATGAATCCCAGAGAACAAAGGCGCATGATGCAGCGCATGGGCATGAACATGGACTCTGTTGCTGACGTTGAAGAAGTCATCATAAAAACCAGCAGCAAGGATATAACAATTGAACAGCCTGAAGTGGCGATTCTTGAGATGCAGGGACAAAAAATCTTTCAGGTTATCGGCGGAAGAGTCACAGAGACAGCTCCTGACCGCTCCGCTCCCGCCGCCTCGAAACCTGTTGTGTCTGAGGAAGATGTGCAGCTTGTAGCTGGTCAGACAGGGAAAAGCGTGGACGAAGCCCGAAAAGCCTTAGAAGAATGCGAAGGCGACCTTGCAAAAGCAATACTGCTGCTCCAGTCATAACGCAACGGGCACTTTAATGTGGCCTTAGCGGCTCTTTTTATCCCCCTTTAAAGAAGAGCCAGTATAAAAAAGTCAAATAAGCCGCGTGTTTTTTAGAGCTTGCGAAATCACAGACAAGAATAGGATGATGAATACTGTTTCTGGTGCGGCTTGGCTAGTCAGATTTTTTGGAGCCATTCATTGCTAACAGTTGTTTGAGGTCTTTTTTCATCAGGTTTATCCAACCTTGTTCGAAATGGAAGGATGCGTTGTCGCTGATTACTCTGACCCTGCATTCTCCTTTGCAGTCTGACTCTTTTTCGGGAATTTTCCCGCATTTCATTTTGCACAGGTCGTTAACGTACTGGTTTATTCTAAGGTATAGCCTTTCAGGCTTCAGCGTTGGCATGTACCCTTCTGAGATTCTCTGGATGTCGTTCTGTATCAATTCTTGTTTAGCCGCGTCTGTGAAACGTTTTCCGAAGAGCACGCCTTTGTCGTAGTCTTCTTTTTCCATGGCTTCCAGCATTTTACGGACGCTGTCTACTCCAACGAATCCAGATTTTGATTTTGATTCTACTATTCTTAACAGAACTTTTTCGTTTGATGCCGTGTCTAGGGCGGTGATGTCTACTCCTTCATCCCATTTTTCCCTTTCTTCACAACTATAGTTCCTCATAGCCATGAACAGTTCGGCTTCATCTTTAATGCTTATTTCATTTCCCTCTTTTTTATTCAATCTAGACGACAAATCTTTGCAAAACCTAGTTATCGCCTAATCTAAAATGTTCACTCAATAACCTTACATATATCCTCGCAACCGTTAATATACCCTTCTATAGAAAGCCTTGAAAAACGTTTAGTGTGATTCGAAAAACAGGTGTGAAATGAACGCGTAAATGGGCTGCAGCTTGCTTGGCGCTTTAGTCTCTTTTTCAGTGTTTTTCTTCAAAAGTTTTCGCTTTTTAACGTGCAAACCTTTAAATCAGATGCCAAGTTATAACGGCATCAATAATTGAAAAGAGATTTTCAATTTTTAATCAATGGAAGGAGAGGTGATTTTTCACGTCAGAAAAAAAGATGTTTGAAGTTACATGCGATGAATGCGGCAAAACCGCCACAGTACCTTTTGAGCCTAAAGAAGGCAAAGCCGTTTACTGTAGCGCATGCTTCTCGAAACGTGTTTCAACCAGGCGAGAACGTTCTAAACTGAGCTTCAGTTTTGACTCTAAAAACGCGTGGGCGCGACGAGACAGCAGCTTCAAAGGAAAAAAAGAACAAGAACCATCTAGCATTTTTAACAAATACTAGTTTGTAAAAGCAAGCGAAGTAACATCTTGCAGCACCGTCATAGAAAACGTGTTTGCAAGTTCAGTTATTTCTATATATCAGTTGTTCTATACGTGTTTCATAAGGGGCTCCGATGGGAAACCAAAATTTTGATGTTGCAGTGGTAGGCCACTTCGCTATAGACACAATTCATTTACCTAGTCGTCCCAAGGCTTTCGTTGGTTTGGGTGGCTCTGTAACTTACGTTTCTTTTGTTACAAAACGGTTAGAGGGGTCAGTCTCCGTGATTTCCAAGGTTGGCAGCGACTTCCCAGAGGCTTACATGTGGCTGCTTAGGGAAGAAGGCATAGACGTTTCAGGCGTGGTTAAGCTCAAGAAGGAGGGGACAACGCGTTTTGACTTGGAATACAGCAAAGACCTTACAGGCAGGAAACTCAAGCTGGAAAGTAAGGCGGCTCCAATCAACATGAGTAACCTGCCGCGGTCTCTTGAAGCTAAAGCAGTTCACATCGCGCCCATAGCAGGCGAAGTCTCGTATGAAGTTGTGGAGCAGTTGAAGCGAAAAGCAGAGGTTGTGTCTCTTGACCCTCAAGGTTTACTGCGTCGCTTCGACAAAAAAACAGGAAAAGTCTCATCAAGCTCTTCGTTTGATAAGCGCCTGTTCAGTCTCGTCAACATTTACAAGTCTTCGCTGGAGGAAATAAGCGCGCTCACAGGCGAATCTGATATAGACGCGGCGATAAAAGCCCTTCACGACTTCGGCGTTAAAACCGTAATAGTTACTTTAGGCTCTCAAGGCGCTGTGCTCTCCGTGGAGAAAACAGTTTACAACATTCCCCCATGCAAATCCCGAGTTATTGTTGATCCCACAGGCGCGGGGGACGCTTTCATAGGCGGCTTCTTAACCGAGTACATTCGCCAAAAAGACTCTTTCTGGTGCGCCTGCGTGGGTTCCGCCGCGGCATCCATGGTTATTGAAGGAGTTGGACCTACTTTCTTTGGGGAAAAAGAAGAGATTTATGAAAGGGCGCGCTCTGTCTATGAAAAAGAAATTAAGTCTTAACGCGTATTGTACTGCGTAAAACTGTGTGAAGGAATGAACCGTTGGGACGTATAGATAAAGGAGTTAAATGCAGCGTGTCCGGATGCGGCAAGGATGCTGTCCGTTCACTGTCAACTGGAAAAGCCAAGGCTGCCGGGTTAAATGTTGGCGGCAGCGAAAAACGAGTTTACGTCTGCAAAGACCACTACAAGGAATTCAAGAAGAAAACTAAAAAAGACAAGACAATTGACAAGTGGCGTTACGGCACTTAAGGTGAGTCACCATGCGAATACTGCAGTTACACTCAAACTACATTGTGTACAAGCCTGTTAAAAAGGAAATTAGCATAGCTGAGGAAGCCACAAAAGAAGAGAACCGCGTCGAAGAAGTCGTGGTCCTGTTCACCGCCATCGAGGCAGGCGACAACTCAGCCACGGCTAAGAAAGCCATAGACGAAGTGCACGCGTTCCTTCATAACCTCAAAGTTAACCGCATCCTGATTTACCCCTTCGCGCACTTGAGCAGCAACCTTTCCAAGCCTTCCGAAGCACTGAAACTCGTAAAAGAAATGGAAGCCCACGCGAAAGAGGCAGGCATCGAGACATACCGGGCGCCTTTCGGCTGGACCAAACAATTCACCCTTTCCATAAAGGGACACCCATTGGCAGAGCAGTCCCGTTCATACGCGCCAGCCGCTGGAAAAGCGAAGGCACCGCAAGAAGTTGCGAAAGAAGAGGAACCCGTTTCTGCAGCGTTGAAAGCTGAGGATACACTCAGGTCTTTTTGGCATGTTCTCCAAACTGACGGTTCGCTGGTGCCGATTGAAGAATTCAAGTTTAAAGGTCACACTAACCTACGCAAGTTTTCTCAGTACGAGATCAAGAAAGCCCGCGCGGTCACGCAGATGCCGCCGCACGTGCCATTGATGAAACGACTGGAAATCGCGGATTACGAGCCTGGAAGCGACCCAGGCAACCTGCGCTGGTACCCGAAGGGCAGGTTAATTAAGTCTTTGCTGGAGCAGTTCGTGACCGCTGAGATGACTGCTTACGGTGCCATGGAAGTTGAAACTCCCGTCATGTACGACTTTAACCATCCCAGCTTATCGGATTACCTGAACCGTTTTCCCGCGCGCCAGTACCTGCTGCAAAGTGAGGACAAAGACCTCTTCCTAAGGTTCGCAGCGTGCTTCGGCCAGTTCTTGATGGTGCATGACGCCCAATTCTCTTACAGGCAGATGCCTCTGAAGCTTTACGAGTTAACCCGCTACAGTTTCAGGCGCGAAAAAAGCGGCGAAGTCTGCGGTTTAAGGCGTCTTCGAGCGTTCACCATGCCTGACTGCCACGCTTTCTGCACCGACTTGGAACAGGCAAAACAGGAATTCAAAACGCGCTTTAACCTGTGTATACGCGTCTTAAGCAGCGTTGGCTTGTCAAAGGACGATTACGAGATTGCGTTGCGGTTCACTAAGGACTTCTACGAGGAAAACAAACAGTTCATTACGGAATTAGCTGAAATCTACGGTAAACCATTGTTGGCGGAAGTTTGGAAGGAACGTTTCTTCTATTTCAGGCTGAAATGGGACGCCAACTTCATAGACAACCAAGATAAAGCCGCGGCGCTGTCCACAGACCAGATTGATGTGGAAAACGCGAAAAGATACGGAATAACCTACGTTGACGAGAAAGGCGAAAAACTCAACCCGCTTATTCTCCATTGTTCCCCAAGCGGCGCTATCGAAAGATGCGTGTACGCCCTGCTGGAGAAAG
>Ga0272441_10010874_pt1 | contig 13642 bp, 12 predicted proteins | sample SSMProp6N_FD_193582 | JGI IMG/M metagenome (GOLD analysis project Ga0272441, IMG submission 193582) | Marine sediment archaeal communities from Little Sippewissett salt marsh, Falmouth, MA, United States - SSM-Prop-6N | ecosystem: Environmental > Aquatic > Marine > Wetlands > Sediment ... | reverse complement strand
AGTCAGTGGCGTAAATTTCCGGCCTGAAACCCGCGGCCAGCGCCTCCCGGTGCACTTTCAGCCGGCCGATTACCAGCTCCATAACGCGGACGCTGATCATACCCAGGCGGATTCCCTGGACAAAGGGAGCCTTGGTTTCCTGAAAATCACGGTTGTAGCCGGAGGGGAGGCTGCGGATCACCGCCTTCACCTGCTGGCTCAGGGAAGAGAGCGTAGCCGCCCGGGCCCGTATCAGCTCCAGCACGTCGGGATTCTTCTTCTGGGGCATGATGCTCGAGCCCGTACACACCTCGTCTGGGAGGCTGAAATAGCCGAACTCCGGCAGGGAGAAAAATATCATGTCCTGGGCCAGCTTGCTCAAAGTCAGCATCACCTGCTCCACCGCATCCAGGATGACCGCCTCCACCTTGCCGCGGCTGTTGTTGACATACAGGACATTGTTCTGTACCCGTTCGAAACCCAACAGCTCGGCCACCATCTCCCGCTCCAGGGGTAAAGGCACCCCGTAGCTGGCTGCCGCGCCCAGGGGGCTTGCGTTGTTCAGCGTGTAGGCCGCATCAATCAGCAGCAGGTTGTCCAGCATCTCCTCGCAGAAGGCGCCGGCCCACAGCCCCACCGAGGATGGCATGGCGATCTGCATGTGGGTACGCCCGGGCATGGGCACCAGGCTGTGCCGGGCAGCGAAACCGTGCAGCAAAGCGGCGAGATCGAGGCAGGCTTTCTGGAACTGCAGCAGGAAACCCCGGGCGAAAAGCCGCAGCGCGGCGATGACCTGGTCGTTCCGGGAACGTCCGGTATGAATCTTCTTCCCCGCCTCCCCCAGGCTCTTCACCAGATAGTTCTCGATGGCCGTGTGGCAGTCCTCGTCGCTTGGGTGGATAACAAACTCCTGTTTTTCATCGCGATGCAGAATCTCCACCAGGGCATACTTGAGGTCTACGAGCTCCCGGTCACCCAGTATACCGATCTTGTAGAGCATGATCGCGTGGGCCATGCTGGCCACGCAGTCGGCGGCCACCAGGCTGCGATCCACGGCATAGTCATCACCCACGGTGAAACGCTCCACCAGCGCCTCCAGCTCACTGTTTTTCTGCCAGAGTTTTGCCATCAGCTTCAGCCCTCCTCACGCTGTATATCCCCCGCGGTGACTTCACCCCCTGTAGAGGTGAAGTTATACCTTTGGGTGCGGGAGCGCACGATTTCCTTCATGATTTCCCTCACAGAGACCTCGTCGACGAGCCCGCTTTCTCGCTTCTCCTCTAGCGAAGCGAGAAAGCTCTCTTCCAGATCGTAGAGATCATCCGCCAGCGAGCCGGACCAGATATAGCGGATCAGGTCATGCCGGAGCTCTCTCAGGGCCAGCAGGCGTTCAGCTATGCCGGCGGACAGGTACCAGCGGACGTCGTCGATCTCCAGCTCGTATTCCCTCAGCAGGTCTTGTATTTTCATTATTCCGGCTCCTCCCGCCCTCTTGATTCCGCCGCCCATTATGAGTAATTTTAACACGATTCACAACCTTATAAACAGACGGCAACCCAAGGAGCGCAATATGGCCAAGCATAAATTCCAGACCGAAGTCTCGAGACTCCTCCATTTGATCATCCACTCCCTCTACTCCCACCCGGAAATCTTCCTCAGGGAGCTCATCTCCAACGCGTCGGACGCTCTGGATCGCCTGAAATATCTCACCCTCACGGACGACGGCTTCAAGGGATTCGCTTTTATGCCCAAAATCGAGATCCGCTTCGACGGGGAAAATCACGAATTTCTCTCCGTGTCGGACACGGGCATCGGCATGGATGCGGGTGAGCTGGAAAAAAACCTGGGCACCATCGCCAGCTCCGGAACCCGGCATTTTCTGGACACTTTGAGCGGGGACGCCCAGAAGGACTCCAACCTGATCGGGCAGTTCGGCGTCGGCTTCTATTCCGCCTTCATGGCGGCCTCGAGGGTCGAGGTGGTTAGCCTCAAGGCCGGAGAGGAGCAGGCCCACTGCTGGCGCAGCGACGGACAGGGGGAGTACGAGATCAAGCCCGCGGAACGAAAAACAAACGGCACCACGGTCACCCTGTTTCTCAACGAACAGGGCAAAGAGTTCGCCAGCCGCTGGCGGATCGAGCAGATCGTCAGGAAATACTCCGACCATATCGCCTTCCCCATCAACCTGCATTTTACCGAGCCGGTCACCGATGAAGAGGGCAAGCCGGAAGAGGGCAAGAGCATTGAAAAGGTGGAGCAGATCAACCGGGCCGCGGCGCTCTGGAAACGGCCCAAGTCCGAGATCAGCGAAGAGGAATACACGGAATTCTACAAAAGTCTCTCCCACGACAGTGAGGATCCCTTCCATATCATTCACACCCAGGCGGAGGGTAACCTGGAGTACACCACTTTGTTCTTCATCCCCCGCAAGGCGCCCTTCGACCTCTTCTTCGTAAACTATCAGCCCGGGGTCAAGCTCTATGTGAAACGGGTCTTTATCACCGACGACGAGAAGGAGTTGCTGCCCTCCTATCTGCGCTTCGTGCGGGGCGTCATCGACTCGGAGGACCTGCCCCTGAACGTCAGCCGGGAGATCCTGCAGCAGAACCAGATATTGAGCAGCATCCGTTCGACGGCTGTGAAGAAGATATTGGGCGAGCTGAATAAAATCGCCCAGAACACCCCGGAACGCTACAAAGAGTTCTACGCCGAGTTCGGTATTCCCATCAAGGAAGGGCTCTACCAGGACCCGGCGAACAGGGAAAACCTCCTGGAGCTGGTGCGCTTCAAATCCTCCAGCGAAGAAGGCCTCACCGGCCTGTCCGCCTACAAGGAGCGCATGAAAACAAATCAGAAAGCGATCTACTACCTGTCAGGCGGCAAGGAGGAGCAGCTGCGCTCTTCGCCCCTGCTGGAAGCCTACCGGAAGCAGGATCTCGAAGTTTTGCTTATGGACGACGAGATCGACGAGATCGTGATCCCCACCCTGGGCCGTTACCAGGACCTGGAATTCCGTGCCATCAACCGCAGCAAGGCTGCGGAAGACCTGAAGACCGACGAGGACAAGCAGGAAGAGGGCAAGATCGCCCCCCTGGCCAAGAAGATCAAGCAGGTCCTGGGTGAGGCGGTCAAGGATGTCCGGGCCTCCAACCGGCTCGGCGAGGCGCCCAGCGTGCTGGTGGCTGACGAAGACGACCCCAGCCTGCAGATGCAGCATATCTTCAAGGCCATGGGCCAGATGGACGCGCCCGCGGTGAAGCCGATACTGGAGATCAATCCCCGGCACCCCATTGTCAGCAAGCTCGCAGGAGTGGACGACGATGAGCTTTTCGAGGATGTCAGCCGCCTGCTGCTGGAACAGGCCCTGCTTCTGGAAGGGGGGGAAATAGAAAGCCCCGCCCACTTTGCCCAGCGGTTAAACCGGATTATTTCCCGGGTCCTCTGAGCCGCCCGGGCCCTCAGAATCCATCCGCAGGGGCCGGCAGCTCTCAGCGGCCCCCAGGGAGCGCTCGAAGTTCTCCCGCACCGCATGGATTACTTTTTCCAGGCTGACACCCCGGAGCTCTGCAACCAGGGCGTAGGTGTAGGCGATATAGGCGGGCTGGTTAGTCCTGCCCCGCTCCGGCTGGGGGGTCAGGTAGGGAGCATCGGTCTCTAAAAGCAGCCGGTTCGCGGGGATGCGGGCCGCCACTCCACGCAACACCTGCGCCCCGGGATAGGTGATATTGCCGGCAAAGGAGATCAGAAAGCCCAGATCCATCAGGCGCCGCGCCAGCTCGTAATCCCCGGAAAAACAGTGCAGGATCCCTCCCCGGGGCGGATGGGTTCTTTCCAGCACTTCCACAAGCTCTTGGTCCGCCTGCCGGTTGTGGATCACCACCGGCAGGCCGCGGGCCCCGGCCAACTCCAGTTGGCGCTCGAACAGCTCCAGCTGGGGCTCCTGTCCGCCGTAGCCCCGGTACCAGTCCAGACCGATCTCGCCCAGAGCGCGCACCTCCGGAGCGTCCAGCTGCTTATCCAGTTCTGTTAGCTGTTCTTCCCAACCGGGTTCGGCTGTGGCGGAGGGGGAGATACCGGCTGCCAGGCGTATCCCCGGGAACACCGAGGCCAGCTCCCGGCGCCGCTCGAAGCCGGCGCAGTCCACCGCCGCATCCAGCCCCCCGGCGAACCCCCGCTCGAAGCAGGCACCCAAAAGGGCGCGCACGTCCAGCCCTTTCCGCTCCATGTGCAGGCTGTGAAAATGGCTGTCGATCATTCCCGCTGCGATTTCCATGCGTCTCTTTCTCCGCCCCCTTGACCAAGCAAAGCCGGCCTGGTTAGACTCAAGACACCCGGGCGGCGGGCGGTTATTTTGGCCGTCCTCCCGTCAGCGGAAGAGCCCGCCGGAGTGGTGAAATTGGTAGACACAGAGGACTTAAAATCCTCTGGCCCGTCAGGGCCGTACCGGTTCAAGTCCGGTCTCCGGCAGACAGGCTCTCAGTCGGGTTCTCTGTTTGTGAACAGCCAGTTCGAGGCATCCCTCACAACCTGAGAGAGGATCAGTGCCTCGACATTGCCGCTTCTCATCACCACCTTACGGTTCCAGGTCTCCAGGTTGGGGAAGCGCCGGATAAGGCGCCGCCGGCTTTCCCGGATCGTCTGGGCGCCGGCCTCGTCCTCTCCTGTGCAGGAATCCCAAAGATAAAGCGTCAGCAAATGCAGCAGGGGATCTGAGTTTTCCCCCGACAGGGCCTTGAGCTCTTCCCGGGCCTCTACTACACGCTGCTGCAGGAGCAGGGAGAAGGCGACATTCCAGCGCATCCAACCGCGCTGGGGAACCGCGGCATCATCCGCAAAGGGCCTGAAATAGGCTTCCACCGCCGCAGGATCGTTCTTGAGCAAATGGGGGAGACCGAAGTGCAGGGCGAATTTCCGGATCAGCCCGGGTTTATCCCGCGCCAGCGCTTCTTCCAGACGCGTCAACTTGTCCAGATCGGAGCCGATCAGATAGGCATTGATGAGCATCTTCACCTCGCCGCTCCTGACACGCCGCCGCCCGTATATCCGCTTTTCCAGGAAGAGCGCCAGCTCCGCCCAGTTTTCCTTCTCCAGCAGGCTGAAGAGCTTCCAGCGGCTCAGGAAATAGGTATTGACGGCGGTCAGGGTGGCCAGGAAAAAAACAGCGACGATCCAGCTTCTGGCGGCAAAGTAACCGAGGTATTCCCGGCCCAGCATGACCAGGGGCGCTAGAAAAATTATGGAGAATGACAGGATCAGGACGATATTGAAGATAATGAATATGGTTTTAAATTTCACGATATGCTCCTATAATGTGAATAGAAGTCTAGGCTTTTTCAAAAACCGCGTCAACCGGAGGGCTTTTCCTGATGAAACAATTTCCCCTGGATAATCTCAGTGAAAACAGCGGCTTTGATGGGCCGGTCTTCCTGGACAAGGAGTATATTCTAACCTCTCCGGACACCTTCTTGAGCGGGGATTTGATTCGGCGCCTGAAGAAGTGGGGATTCAGCGAGATATTCTCGGACGGAAGCCTGCGGGAAAAAGAGGCGTACCAGCCGCCCGAGGGAGAAACGGATGCCAAGCCCGCCCTGGAAAAGGATATCAAGGACCAGGAGCACCTCGAGAAAGCGCGGAAAAGCTACTACCAGATGATTACCTTTACCCGCGAGCTGTTTCTGGTTTTCAAAGCCAAGAACCTTATCGACCTGTCCCGCCTCACGACGCAAGTCAAGGAGTTGATCCAGGCAGTCAAGCAGATGCGCGACGCGGTGCTGCGCTTTCCGGAATTCCCCTACCCCGGCGACAACTATCTCTTCCGCCACTCGGTGGACACCGCCATCCTGTCCCTGGCCGTGGGTGATATGATGAAATTCCCTCCCCACCGCCTGATTGAGCTGGGCAATGCGGCTCTGCTGCACGACATCGGCATGATCAAGATTCCCGAGAGCATGTATCTGACGGACTCACCACTGGACGAGAAGCAAACTAAAATGGTCAGGGCTCACACCATTCTCGGCTACCGGATCCTCAAGGGCTTCTCGGTGTCCGAAGACATGGCCCGTCCCGCCCTGGAGCACCATGAGCGCCTGGACGGCTCAGGATATCCGAACGGCCTCCAGGGTGACAAGATATCCCTGTTTTCCCGCATTATCGCCGTGGCCTGCTCCTACGCGGCCATGATCTCCCAGAGGCGTTTCCGGTCAGCCCGGGACGGACACAGCGCGCTCCTGGACCTGCTCAAACAGCGCGGCAGCGGATATGACGAAAGAGTGATCCGCACCCTGATTTACTGCCTCTCCGTTTATCCCCTGGGCACCCCGGTCCGTCTCTCCAACCAGGCGGTGGGCAGGGTGGTGAAGTCCAATGCGGAAAACCCCAGATTTCCCCTGGTGCAAATTCTCCTGGATGAGGCGGGCAAAGTGCCGGAGGAACAGACGGTTCTCCAGACTTCCGAGAGCGGCGGCATCACCATAGAACAAGGGCTCACCGCCCAGGAGCTCGAATCCCTTACCCGGGAGCAGGCGAATCCCTCATGAATATTACTGTTTGTTTTCCCGACGGGGAAAGCAGGGCTTTTCCCGTGGGCAAAAGGGTCGAGGAGATCGTCGCGGATGAGGCAGCTTTCCAGCTCCGGCCCCTGGTGGCCATCCGGGTCAACAATGAGATCACCAGTCTCTCCTACCGGCTCGATACAAATTGCCGCCTCGATCCGGTAGCGCTGGACAGCCGGGATGGGGCGATTATCTACCGCCGTTCCCTCTGCTACCTGCTCACCATCGCCGCCCGCCGTCTCTTTCCGGATCGGCGCCTGATTATCGGTCATTCCCTGGGACGCGGCTATTTCTACCGCTTCGAAAACAGCGGCAGTCCCTCAGCCGGGGACATCCAGCGGCTCCACAAGCTGATGCAGGAGATTATAGCCGCCGACCTGCCCATCCGCCGCCTGGTGATTTCCTATGAGGAGGCAGTCGCTTATTTCGAGGAAAACCGCCAGTACGACACCGTACTGCTGCTCAAGACCCGCAATGATCCAAAGATCCCGGTCTATGCTTGCGAGGAGTATGCGGACCTGGCTCATGGGCCCCTGGTCCCCCGCACCGGCCTGCTGCGCGTCTTCGAAATCAAACCCTATCCGCCGGGTTTTCTGCTGCGCTATCCCCCCTGGGACAAACCGGAAAGCATGGCGCCCTTCGAGGACAACGCCAATCTCTTCGCCATCTACCAGGAATACAAGAACTGGGGCAAGATCCTGAATATTACCGGAGTTGGCAGCCTCAACAAGCTGACCAACCAGGGTGAGGTCCGGGAGTTCATCCAGATCGCCGAGGCGCTGCATGACAAGAAGATCGCCCGTATTGCCGACAAGATCAGCGAGCAGCGCGAACGCATCAAGGTAGTCCTTATCGCCGGACCCTCCAGCTCGGGCAAAACCACCTTCACCAAGAAGCTGGGCATCCAGCTGCGTGTGCTGGGCAGAAACCCGGTGATGATCTCCATGGATAACTATTTCCTGCCCCGGGAAGAGACGCCCCGGGATGAGGACGGCAAGCTCGATTTCGAAGCCCTGGAGGCCATCGATATCCGGCTGTTAAACGACCACCTTCTGCGCCTGATGGACGGTGAAGAGGTGATGATTCCCCGTTTCGACTTCCACAAGGGCGAGAGAAAGAAAGAAGGCAGCCCCCTGCGGCTTCCCCGCCGGGCCCTGCTGGTTCTGGAGGGCATCCACGGGCTGAACGACCGCCTTACGCCCCGGATCGATCAGGCTCTTAAATACAAGATTTATGTATCGGCTTTGACCCAGCTGAACCTGGACGACCACAACCGCATCTCCACAACGGACAACCGCCTGCTGCGCAGGGTCGTCCGGGACCACCAGTTCCGGGGACACTCCGCCCAGGACACCCTGACCATGTGGCAGTCCGTGCAGAACGGGGAAAAACGCAACATCTTCCCCTTCCAGGACTCCGCCGATTCAGCCTTCAACTCCGCCCTGGATTACGAGCTGGCGGTGCTCAAAGTCCTGGCCGAGCCGCTTCTGAAAACGGTCAAGCCCTCGAGCGACAACTTCCACGAAGCCCGTCGTCTGCTGCGCTTCCTGGCCAACTTCGTGCCCGTACCCCCGGGCTGGGTGCCCTACTACTCTATTCTGCGGGAGTTTATCGGCGAGAGCGGCTTTAAATACTAGTCCGCATCTCTCTGCTGCTGCTCGTCCAGCATATGGTGAAAATCATCTTTCAGGGCTGCAAACATCAGCCCGAAGCCGCTTTCCAAGCGCGCCTCCCGGTCTGAGATTATCCGGGCGGAGCGCACCACCCTCGCCCTGCCCTCGTAGTAGCGCTCTCCCCTGTTGTCGATGAGGATATCCAGCTCTTCGCCCAGATCAAAAATGGAAAGATCCTCCGAGAGGATGAAAATACCCCCGTCAGAGAGGTCCCGGCTGATGAATTCCATGACCGTGGCACCCTGATGGGAAAGCGGCTTGCGGATAACCGTGGTGACCTCCAGCCGTTTTCTCTCGCTGCTCCTCTTTTCCTGCATCTTTGATCCCCCTCCTTCCGGACGGATAAAGTATAATCAGGACGGCGGCGGGTGTCAAAGTGCCTCCCGCAGGGCCACCTTCGGCTTGCAAACACCAGATACGAAGACTATAATTAAGCACACAGAGCAGGAGGGTAGACCAATGAAAAAGAGCCTGTTATTCATATTGATCCTGATCCTTGCCGCCCAGGCGGGATGGACGCAGTTCTACAGGGATTATTCCGATGCCAAGCGCCGCGAGATCGCCGAGGCCTACTACCTGGCCGGCGTGCAATACCGCAGCGTCGGTGAAGCCGAAAAAGGTGGGGAATACCAGGAACTGGCCTTCATCATCTATCCCCGGCTTGATCCCGCCGACATTCAGCTGCGGGACCTCCCCTCAGCAGCCGCCCTGATCAGCGAAGGCCGCGCCCGCCTCCTGGCCATACCCCGGGAACGGCGCGAGCTCACCGCGGAGCTGATCCGGTCGAAGTTCCTGCAGCTCGCTTCCGCTCTGCTGGCCGAGGACACGGATTCGGTTCTGCGCCTCTTCGAAGGCTCCATCTACCTGTCCGCCTATGGGCAGGAGCTCAGCAACGAGCAGCTGCGAGCGGAATTGGAACGTTTCTTTGCCGCGGTAACACTGGGGGGCCTGGTACCCTCACAGATTTACGACCTGAGCAGCATGAAAATCGATCCGGTTCCCAGCGCAGCCGCTGCCTGGGGGGAAACCTGGGCCATCCGCGTCAACGCGACCATCGATTTTTCCGAGGAGATTACCTTCTGGGAAGAGAGCCAGCAGTTTCTCATTCACAAAGCGGACAACCGCTGGTTGTTCATGGCCATCGGGGGGGAGCTTCCGCCCCGCGGCTGGCAGCCTGTAAGCGCTCCGGTCTCTGCCCGCCGGGGAGTCACCACCGACACGGAGACAGGCCGGGAGATCAAACAGGCCTTCCTGTCCTGCTTTGAATTTTTTCTCAACAAGGACACCTCCCGGGCGATCGCCTACTTCGCCGATGAAATCACCCTGCTCCGTCTGAATACCACCATCTCGCGCCAGGAGTTGGGCTCGACCTTTACAGGTTATTTCGAAAGCACTGATTTCAGCAGCCTCCAACCCCGGGACATCATAGCGTTGGACTCTATCTTTGTGGAGGCAAGCGAGCAGCTCAAGGACCTCAGACCGGGATCCCTATATCTTCTGACTGCCGAAACCCGTCTGGACCTTTCAGCCCACATTCCGTTCTGGAGTCGGTTCCAGGAATACTACTTCGCCGAAGAAGGCGGAGCCTGGAAAATCTTCGCCATATTCTAAAGGTGCGGGCATAACCGCAGGAAGCGGGCAGATAGGGGTAGAAAAGGGCCCGGAGCAACGTTACCTTACGGCATTCCCGGCAGACCCGGAAGCGCTTTTCATAGACAGTACAGAGCATTGTCGACTCATCGAGATAACGGCAGGGTGAGCTCAGATCAATGAACAGCCCTTCGCGGGTAAGGGTGCGGGCATAGCAGCACAGCCCACAGCGGCGGCAAATCGACTCCCATCTGGACCCGGTCGCCGCCTTTGCTCGTCGTTTCCGCATACTCCGCTCTAATCGCTCAAAGGGGCGAAATAGCCGCTCTCCGCTCGTCCACTCTTGCGGAGCAGAGCGATTTGGGCCTGAAAGCCGATGTAGTTCTCACCGAAGCCAGAGCTTGAGTCGGAGCGATAACGCAGGGTATAGACGGGTGTATGCCTTGCCTCCATAGCGGGAACCAGGTTCTGCAGTCCCTCGGAGGCGTAAAAGGAGGTGCAGTGCCCTCCCGTTTCGGAGCACAGGTATTCCAGCTCGCCGGCCGGCTGCTCGGGACCGAAGGTGACCGCGTAGAAGGCGATCTGGTTATTGCGGAGCGAGGCCGCCACTTCGCTGAGTGTATAATCGCCGAAAGCCCCGGGTTCCAGAGTCCCCCGGGTGAGCAGGACAACTGCTTTCTTACCCGCGGCCGGAACAAGCTGCGCCAGCGCCAGGCGGGCTGCCAGGTCGAGCCGCCAATCCTTGCCGTCCCCCTCACCGGCTCTCGCTACCGCTTCGCGCACCACCAGCCGGGTTGCCCCGGTTTCCGCCACCACTACGGGCTCCCGCCCGGCGGTTACAACCCGCAGGGCGCCACCGCGGCGGGCGGCCGTCAGCTGGGTGTGCAGGGTCTCCACGGCGGTCTGCAGGTCCTGAGTATAGGGCCTGATCTGGCGTGATTGCTCGGCCAGCACCACCAGTTCAAGCGGTGCGGGATCGGTATTGGTCCGCGTCAGGCTGTATTCACCAAGCTCCCGGAAGTTCTCCGTGAGGATGAAATTTTCCGTCCTCAAGCCGATAATCGGATTCCCCTGGCGATCCTCCACGGCAATGTCCACCATAATTTCCGGAAAGTCGGTGCTAACGATTCTCTCCACTTCCACATTGAGGCCGGAGTAGAGAGAGCTCATCTCCGAGAGGACAAAAACCCGGTTGCCGTCGAAATCCGCAGTGTAGAGGTCCCCATTGGGATTAAAAGCAATCTGGTTGATCCGGGTGGTTTCAGTTATTTCATTGCCCAGGGTGGTCCACATCTCCCGGCTGAGCTGGTACTGCCGCAGGCGGCTTCCATCCGCCACGACCAACCGGTCGTCGTCACGGAAGGCAATCCCCTCCGGCGAGACAAGCAATCCCTCCCCCAGAAAGGCCAGAAAATTGCCGCTGGAATCGAAAACCGCGATCCTGCCCTCACCGCGGTCGGCGACATAGACCAGGCCTCCCCGGACGGCGATACCCGTCGGACCGCTCAGCCTGGCGGAAGAGCGCCGGCCGTCGAAGGAGAGAACGAAGTTGCCCTCACGGTCGTACTTGTTGACCCGCGCGTTGCCCCAATCCGTCACGTACAGATAGCCCTTCCCATCCAGGGCCAGGAACTGGGGTCCCAAAAGCTTCCCGGGGCCGCTGCCCCGGCCGCCGAACTCCAGCACCCGCCTGCCTTCGGGTGTGCATTTCACGATCTGGTTGCGTCCGTACTCGGAAACGAACAGGGAGCCGTCCTGATCCACCAGGATGTCGAAGGGCCGGTCGAAGCCCTTGACCCCTCCTCCCAGGACCTGCTTTACACGGTCGTTGATGTCCAGGACCACGATCTCGCCGGAGCCGAAGGCCACCAGGTAGACGCTGCCGTCCCCACCGATGCGAACCGATGAGGGCCGGCGCAGGGGATAGAAATTTTCCCGATTGGCGTTGATCTCGTGGGCAACCACATACTTCGAGTCCTGCTCCAGTATGCTGCCGATTCCCCGGCGGAAGGATATCAGCTCCACCCTGCTGTTCAACAGCGTATCACCCTGTCCCGCCTCGAGGAGATACTGATACTCCCTCAGCGCGGCATCCTCGAACCCGGAGCGGTACAGGGTATTACCCAGCCAGATACGGGTACGGCTGTCATCGGGTTTGAAGCTCAGGGATTTCTCGAAGCTGAGCAGGGCCTCAGCCAGAAAACCGTTGTGAAAGGCCCGCACGCCCCAGCGGAAATGCTCGCCGCCCTTGATTTCCCTCAGGTCAATGCTCTGGGCTTCTAACCCCGTGGGCGCGGCAAGCGCGCAAAGCGCGCAAAGCGCGATCATCAAGACCGGCAGGTAACACCTTTGTCTGATTTTTTTCACTGAAGCAGTATACACCAATTAGGCGAAGGTATCTATATTATGAGGTTCGAACTGGTCAATGTGCAGATCGCCCTTCATGCCCAGGTAGAGGATGGATTTGATCTGCTTGAGCTGGATCACACTGAGCTGGGCAACCGCCGCACTGCTTTTCTGTACTGAAGGAATATTACCTACATTCATATCCTTCTCCAATGAGAATATCGACAATTGGGGATATATGGTTAAAACAATTATTTTTCGCGGCTTCCGTCGCGACGGTCGCCGGAACAGAGAGCCTGCCTGTAATGCTGCTCGATTTCATGGTTGGTCGGGTGGATCAGAACCGGCGAAATGGAGATCCGGCCCTCCTCTACGGCCAGAAAATCGGAGCCCGTCTCCATCTCCGCCCGGGGCAGTGAGCCGTCGATAAAGCAGTAGAGATGTCCATTGGGCGCCCTGAATCTGACCAGCTCGTCCTCGTAGATCCTCTGGATCGGATAGGTGATCTCCACGGCGGCGTCGGCTGCCACGTCGCCGGGGAAGTTGATGTTCAGGAAATGGTCGCCGTTCCAGAGTCGCTTCAGGGTTTCCGCCTTTTCGGTGATGTAGGCGACCGGGACTTCGAGGTTGAAGGGGGGGGTATAGGCGTTCAAGGAACAGGCCAGAGCCGGTTTGCCCATGAGCGCACCCTGCCGCGCGCCTGCGGCGGTACCGGAGTAGATGATATCGGTCCCCAGGTTGGGCCCGAGATTAACGCCGGAAATAACCAGGTCGATATCCCCGGGCAGCAACCCCAAAAGGCCGATGAGCACGCAGTCCGCGGGCGTTCCCCCGCACTGAAATTCCCGCTTCGCATACTCCCGGATTCGGGTGGGCTCCCGCAGGGTGATGGCATGGGAGCTGGCGCTGCGGTTCGACTCCGGAGCCACCACCCAGACCTCATGCTCCCTTTCCAGGGCCTGTTTCAGGAGTTGAAGGCCCGGGCTTTGGATGCCGTCGTCATTGGTTAACAGTATTTTCATGAATTATATGCGCTCCCCGGGCCGGCTCACAGACAAAGGTCTCTGCTTTGAAGCTGAAGATCCTTTCGTAGGCCTCGATCCTGGCCTGATAAACGGGAATCGCGGCTTCGTCGATCAGGGTAACCGTGCAGCCCCCGAATCCGGCCCCGGTCATGCGGGCGCCATAGACACCCTCGGTTTCCCAGGCCCGCTTTACCAGCCAGTCCAGCTCGGGGCAGGAAACTTCATAGAGATCCCGCAGGCTCTCATGCGAACGGTTCATGAGCTTGCCGAAATAGACCAGATCCTTCTTCAATAGCGCCTGCTCCGCCTCCAGAACCCGTTCATTCTCTTCCACGACATGGAGGCATTTCTTGCGCGTGCTCTCAGGCAGCAGGCCCATGATTTCCCGCAGGTCAATGTTATTGTAATCCCGCAGCGCATTCCCGGACTTGCGTGTACCCAGGATCTCGACGCACTGCTAGCATTCCTCACGGCGCTG